>Ga0209164_1001259_pt1 | contig 34686 bp, 24 predicted proteins | sample MTBNYHSulfiMetaG_FD_187458 | JGI IMG/M metagenome (GOLD analysis project Ga0209164, IMG submission 187458) | Enrichment culture microbial communities from rom New York Harbor, USA that are MTBE-degrading - MTBE-NYH (New York Harbor Sulfidogenic)... | ecosystem: Environmental > Aquatic > Marine >... | reverse complement strand
TTTTTGTTTGCGCCTTTTCTTGCGATGCGGCGCGATCATTTCAATCCCGCGATCATCCAGAAGTTTTTGATCAAGGCCATCGCTGTCGTATGCTTTATCCCCAATGAGCCTGTCCGGCGCATGCTGGAACCTGATTCAGCTTAAGAAGCGGATCACCGTTTTGGTTCAATTTTTCAAATCGGTCATGCCAGTCGAAAAGCCCGGTCTGCATCATCGCTTATTCCTCCTCAATGCCTATGGCTGTTGAGGATTAATATAACACATGATGCCTTTTTCAAACATGATTAATGATCAATTTTTAGAGAAACCCTTAAACGGTTTCCGAGTCGGACGCTTCTTTCTGGCGGGCCAGTTCCACGATCATGTCCCGGGCGGTGTCCCCGTCCACCCGGGCCAGGTTCACGGCGATATCATAAAGACCTGCCTGATCGTAATCGGTTTTTCCGATTTTTTTATAGAGGGCGGCTCGGCGTTTGTCTTCGTCGCGCACCATCTGAGCCGCTTTTTTGTAGGCCAGGTCATGGCGTTCCATTATGTGCTGAATCCTGTTTTCAAGAGAATTGACCAGCAGAATATGAATGGCGTCCGGGTGATCCCGTAAAATATACTGGCTTCCCCGGCCCATGATCACCACATTGCCTTCCTCGGCGAATTGGGCGATCAACACCACCAGATAATCCAGATAAATGGTCTCGTCGATATAGCCCCGCTCATCCTTGAGGATTTTCTCCACTAGACTTTTGGCCACCAGCTGGGAGATGATACACAGGAATTTTCCTCCCACCTCTTTTTCAATGTGCTCCACCCAGGTTTCGGAAACATTCGCCGCCTGGGCGATTCTTGTGACGACATCGCTGTCGGCAAAAACATAGCCCAGTGATTCAGCAATTTTTTTGCCCAGGGATTTTCCCCCGCTCCCGAATTGTCGGGAAATCGTAATAACCGCCATTTACTCCTCCTCTATGGTCTTGAAAAAGCCTCCGCCGCGCAAGCGACGGAAGTTGATATTTTTTGTTTAGGGTTTTTAGGGCTCTGGAATGATCAGAACCGGGTAAGGGGATTTTTCAACCATGTCCCGGGGGGTACTCCCGAGCAAGCGCTCGGTCCATGGGGAAGTCCCGGTGGATCCCATCACGATTATCGTGGCATTGAATTCCCGGGCCGCCCGGACGATTTCCTTTGCCGGTTCGCCAACGTAAAGATGGGAACGGGCCTTGATGCCCGCGGCTTCGAGAACGTCGCAGATGCTTTCCAGCCGGCCTCTTCTTTCTTTTCGAAGCTGCTGGATGTCCAAATTGGAGGAGCCTTTGAGTTCACCGGGGGCCGCCACATGGATGACACTGATGTCATGCACCACATTTTTAATGGTTTTCAGGTATTCCAAGGCGGACAGACTGGCCGGAGACCAGTCCACGGCCAGCAGGGTCCGGGCGAAGGGATTGTCCGCAAGACATCCGCTGTTTTCCAGGTGCTTGTAAATCAGCACGGGCCGTACCGCCCGACGCAGCAGTTCGATGATGTCGTCCCCGGAATAAAAAAGCTCCATTAATTTTTTATTCCGCTGGCCGATGATGATCAGGTCCGCGTTTTCCTCATCCGCAGCCTGGAGGACTTGGGGGACAAGGTTACCGACGACAATATAATCCCCCACTTCCATGCCTGATTCAAAAAGGGTTTCGGCCCAGTCGATAAACCGGATATTCGCCTGCTCGCGGAGTTTTCGCTCCTCGTTTTTATCATATCCGAGGCCCCGGCGCATGGCCACGCGATCCCGCTCGATGACATTCATCAGGATGACATGGTCAAGCCCGGCGCTTCTCAGGACAAGCAGCGACTGCAGCGCATCAAAGCCGAGTTCTTCGAACTGGGTGACAAACAGCATTTTTCGAAAACCGGGATTTTTAAGGTTCGTCTTGTTCACAGCCGCCTCTTTTGGTTCTTTCAGCCGAGTATTTTTTTGATCGTATCCGCCAGCACCTGCCCATCCACGGGTTTTTCCAGGTATGCCTCGGGATCGGGCACAGGATCACCGCCGAATTCGGTCAGCACTTTCTGGGACCGGAGAAAGGATTTTTCGGCGATCCCGCTCAGCATGACAATCGGGATCTCTCTGAAATTCTTGTTTGTTTTCATGTTACGGTAAAGGCGGATGCCGCTTTCTTTGGGCATCAGCACATCGAGAATGATCAGGTCCGGTTTGTCTTTTTTGATGGCATCTTCCCCTTCTTCGCCGTTTTTCGCCAGAACGGGGATGTAACCGTTTTCTTCCAGAACAGCCTGGGAAAACAGGCGGACATCCGGATCATCATCGACCACCAGTATTTTTTTGCTCATTACCGCGTCTCCTTTCTTAATAAATATATCTGATTGCTGAGATGCATCCTGTTGTTGAATTTTATCGTTCAATCGCCGCCCGCATCCGGTTTCCGAAACGGGAGTTTTACGTTGAATGTCGTGCCTTTTCCGATTTCAGAGGCGACATCAATGGTGCCGTTGTGGTCTTCGATCAGTTTTCCGGACACCAGAAGCCCCAGCCCGGTCCCCCGATGGCCTTTGGTGCTGAAAAACGACAGGAAGATTTTTTCCTGAACCTCCGGGGGCATTCCCGTGCCGTTGTCCTTTACGTCGAAACGGATGATCTGATCAGGCTCCAGAACCGTTTTCACCATCACTGCCAAAGATTTTCCAGGGGAATCGTCAAAAATACAGGCGTCGATGGCGTTGGAAATCAGGTTCATGAGGATGGTGTGGATGCTTCTGCCGTCCATGGCCACCTCACCCACATCATCATCAAGGTCCTCTATGATCCGGATATCATGCTCGGTGGCTGTCGGGCGAAGGCTCTGGCAGACCTCCCGGACAATGTCGTTGGGACGGCAGGGCTGGTATTCAGGTTCCCGGACTTTGGAATAAGTTAAGAGGTCCATCACCAGTTCGGAGGTATAGGCAATATTTTTTTGGATCATTTTCCAGCCGGATTTCAGTTTTTCGGTATCATTGTTTTTAAACCCCACCTCCATGAGATAACTGCCCCCCTTGAACCCGTGGAGGATGTTTTTCACGCCGTGGGCCATGCCCGCCACGGTCTGGCCTACCGTGCAGAGCCGCTCGGACATCAGGAGTTCCTTCTGAAGGTTTTTGATTTCCCGGAGATCCTCAAGAAACGCCACGCTGCCCATGATTTTTCCTTGCTCATATAAAAAAGCGCCCGTAAAGCGCACCGGCACGGCGTTTCCGTCCCGGTTGATCACTTGGGTTTCAAAATGCTCAAGCTTTCGGCGCTGTTGGGGATCGTGGCGTTTGGTTTGGTATTTTCGCATGAGATTCAGAGGAAAAAGTTCTTTTGCTTTTTTTTTGTGCATGACTTCCGCTGCCGAATACCCCAGAATGTGTTCTGCCGCCGGATTGTAAATAATGACGGTGAACACCCGGTCTGTGGCCACAATACCTTCTTCCGAGGTTTTAATCAACTTTTCCAGAAAATTGGACTGCATGCGCAGTTCGTGGGTGACCTGTTTCACCTTTTTTTCCAGGTTTTCCGTATAAGCATTCAGTGTCGCCTGGATTTGGATTTTTTTTTCAGCCCGTTTGAGGGCCAGGGCCAGGCTCTCGTCCCGAACGGGTTTGTTGATGAAGTCCGATGCCCCGTATTTTAAAGCCTCAATGGCGTTTTCCACGTCGCCGTGGCCGGTAATGATAATAACTTCGGCGGTGTCAGACCGTTCCTTGATGGTTTTTAAAACTTCAATGCCGTCCATTCCCGGCATTTTGATATCGGTGATGACAATATCCGGGGATTCCCGGTCAAAAATCTCCAGTCCCTCGGCGCCGCTGGATGCAGTCATTACGTCATACCCATCGCTTTTCAGGGAAATGCTCAGAACTTCGACATTGATTTTTTCATCATCAATCAATAATACCCGGGTCATCTGCATTCCTTTCCGGCGGCGCCGGTGTGAGGGAAAGAGACCTTGAACGTGGTGCCCTCATCCACCTTGCTGTTTACCTCGATTTTTCCGTCATAATCCTTGATAATGCCATAGCTGATGCTGACCCCTAATCCGGTGCCCTTGCCGGTTTTTTTGGTGGTGAAAAACGGCTCGAAAATTTTTTCCCGAACGTAGTCGCTCATGCCAGCGCCCATATCCGATACCGTCACCGCCACGTGCCCTTTTTCGCAAAAAGACTTGATCGTGATGACTTTATCCCATTGCCGGTCCGGATGTTTTTCTGTTTTCTCTTCGATGGCGTCGATGGCGTTGGTGATGAGATTGATAAAAACCTGTTCCAGTCGGTTGTGATCCGCCAGGATAGGCGGGAGGTTTTCCGCCAGTTCGAGGTCGAGTTCGATTTGATGGGACTTAAGGGTATGGTCCACCACTTTCAGGCTGTCCTCGACGGGACGGTTGAGATCAATTTCATTGCGCACCACGTCCGTCTGGCGGGCAAAATCCCGGACTCGTCGGATAACTTTTGACGCCCGATCCACGTTTTCCACGATGTTCATCATCATGGCCTTGAAGTTCGCCGGGGGAATGGATTCTCCTTTTTTGAGCATTTTCAGAAAATAATCCGCGCAGATTTGAATCACATTCAGGGGCTGGTTGATTTCATGGGCCATGCCGGCGGCCATTACCCCCAAGGTCGTCATTTTGCCCGCCTGAATGAGCTGGGCTTCTTTTTCCACAATTTCGGTTATATCCGTGGTGTTGACGATGAGAATATCCCGGCCGGCATACTCTGCGGCACTGATGATGATGGTCACATAAAACGGCTGGCCGTTTTTTTTGTAATGACGTTTTTTGGAAACCAGAAGCGAATGTTCCCGGGTGATCCCGGCCAGTCCGGAGATAATTTCATCGTCGTCGGCATCCCCCAGGGCCGTGAAAGGTGTTTGGCGGAGATCTTCAAGGCTGTACCCGTAGGTATCCTCGGCCCGCTGGTTCATGTCGGTGATCCGGCCGGTTTCCCGGTCGAGAATGAAAATGGGGGTGGGATCGTTATTGAAAAGGGTGCGGTATTTTTCCTCGGACCGGACAAACTGCTCCTGAAGCAGGGCGTTTTCCAGCGCCACCCCGATACGGTTGCCGATCAACTCAAGAATGTTTTTTTCCGAGACGACCTCCGGCGTCGGTTTACGGCTAGTGATTTGAATCATGCCCAGGGGATTGTTTTCCTTATCACTGACGGGCATGTGGATCAGACTGGGGGACTGCGGCGCATCATCGGCCGATCCCGGGGCCTTTTGCAAAAAGGGCCGGGGCATGATGGTCATTTTGCCCGCCGCCGCCATGCGGGCGATCTCTCCGGAATCATGCGGGCAGCAATCGCGGGAATGCCCGGACCTGTAGTGCATAACGTAATTTCCATTCTCATCCAGAAGAAAAATGCAGATACAGTCGGCATCCAGAAAGTTATGCACTACGCGAAAGGCGTAGTGGAGGCGTTTCTCGAAAGTTGCCGGTTCGCTCAACGCCGCATAGAGATCGACCAGTGTAGAGAGTTCCCGGTTATAGCGGGCTTGCTCTTCGATCAGGCGCTTGTCCTCGGTGGTGTCCCAGAAGGTCTCGATGGCGCCGATCATTTCGCCGTTTCTTGAACGGATGGGCGCGGCCGTGAAAAACAGCCATTTGCCGGTTTCTCCGATGTTGGCAAAGAACCCCTCCGCCTGGTAGGCGCCCTTGATCAGGGCGGACGGTTTCCATCCATCCTTATAAAATTGTCCGATTTGGGATTCATCGGCCTGGTCAACGATGAGATCGGCCAAGGTGGGACGCTGGTGCGTATAAAAGGCAAACCATTGCCGGTTTGTTCCGATCATGTCTTCGGCCGGAACCCCGGTAAAACGTTCAAGGGCCGTATTCCAGTGGATGATTTTATGGCCTTGATCAATGACAAAGGTGGGGATGGTGTTGCCTTGAATGATTTGGGATATGGTTTCCTGCTGTTCCCAGAGATTGCGGACAATCTCCCGGGATCTTTGGTTTTTTTTCTCAAGAATCCGGGCGAACTGCATCATCACCTGATCATGAATATTTTCGATGTCCCCAACGGCCCGATTTCCCGCCCGGATCTTTTCAAGGCCTTGATCCCTGAATTCCTGAACCAGGAGAAGCTCAAAGAGGGTTCTGGCGTCATAATGGTCGATGACCTGAACATGGGGTATCTGGGCGGCAATGGTATCCGAAAGCGTCGGATCATTGCTCATTTCCAGGATGACCTGAAGTCCATCAAAATGGGCCAGTTCCCGGTAATCCGTGGTCGTCGGGATGCCCAGGGCATTTGCCAGGGCAATGCCCCGGGCTTGGGGATTCCTGTCGGCAACCCCGATGATTTCGGGTTTTTTTCCTGATTTGTCGTGGCCGAAAAAATGCTCCAGAAACCGTACACAGAATTTTCCGGCGCCGACAATGGCTGTTTTTTGATCAAAAAAATTGCTGAACATGTTTGTGCTCGTGGTGCGTGACCGGGCATGGGGTTTTTCCATGGCCGGCATTGTCATTTCAGAAAAAAACCAAGCTCATGACCACAAACGTCGGGATCAGAAAAATGATGCTGTATTTGAGCATATATCCGAAAAAGCTCGGCATGGGGGTCCCGGCTTCCACTGCGATGGAGCGCACCATGAAGTTGGGCGCGTTGCCGATATAGCTGAAGGCCCCGAAAAAAACGGCCCCTGTGGAGATCGCTTTCAGAAAAATGGCGTTTTCAGTCATCAGCAGGTCCACTGCGGGTTTTTCCGCCATGCCCGGATAAAAACTACCCAGGGCTGTATTGAAAAATGTCAGATAGGTCGGCGCATTGTCCAGAAAACCGGACAAGATGCCGGTGACAAAAAAATAATGCACTGGATCCGTCACTGAATTGATCAGAAAAGCCAGTTCCCCTTTAGGGCCGGCCTTAAGAATCAGCAGGCAGGGCACCATGGTAATAAAAATTCCCACAAAGAGATAGGCCACCTCCACGATGGGAAACCAGGTAAAATCATTGTCATCCCGGATTTTAAAGGAAGTGGTCACAAGGGACAGGACGCCCATGAGAATAAGAAATCCATCCCTTGTCCAGTCTTGAACGGCCCGGTGAATCCCGAACGTGTCCATTTCGCCCCAGTCCACAATGCCGCTTGCCAGTACGGCCCCCATAATTCCGAACAGGAACAGGAAGTTGTGAATGCCATCCAGTCTCAAGGGTTCTTTGACGCCGTCGTCCGGAGGCCCGCCCGCCGCCTCTTTTCGGTAAAAATAGAGGTCTATGATAAAATAGACTGCCAAAAGGACGATTGCCACAAGCAGCATGTGAGGAAGAATATTGAATGTCCAGAAAAAGCTGACTCCGTGCAGAAATCCCAGGAACAGGGGCGGATCGCCGAGGGGCGTGAGGGAGCCGCCGATATTGGCCACCAGAAATATGAAAAATACCACCATGAAGGTGCGGCTTTTCCGGTAGCCGTTGGCTCTCAGAAAAGGACGAATCAGCAGCATCGCCGCCCCCGTGGTTCCCATCCAGGAGGCCAGAACGGTTCCGATGATCAAAAGGGTCGTGTTGACAATCGGGGTGCCCCGGAGGGTCCCCCGCAGGAGGATGCCGCCGGACACCGTATAGAGGGACCAGAGCAGTACGATAAACGGAACATAGTCCGCCAGCAGGATATGAAGGATTTCATAAAGAGCGGTTCCCCGGAAAACCGACAGAAAAGGGACGGCCATGGTGGCGGCCCAGAAGGCGGATACCTTTCCGAAATGATGATGCCAGAATTCAGGGGCCAAGAGAGGCAGGAAAGCAATGGATAAAAGCATGCAGGCAAAGGGGATGACGCTCCAAAGCGGGAGAATTTCGCCAAGATCGGGGGGGGTGGCAGTATGCCCCCCGATGGTTTTTCCATGGGCAGCAGCGGCCGCCGGCGGCTCATGGGAGAATTCTCCGGAAATCACGGGTTCTGCCGCAAGGGCGGCGGCCCCGTTCACCACGGTCAGCCAGACAAATCCCATCACTACTCCGATGCATATCCCGACGACCGGGATTCTTCCGAATTTCATTCTTCTGGTCTTTTGTCCTTTTTCGTTTTTCAGTGTTGACGGTGCTGAAAAAAGCGTTTTATGCAGATTCACGGTATTTTTGAGTGTCAGATCTCTTATAACTCATGCCGCATGAGCATCCCCACCGGGCTTTTGAGCAGGAGGTCCCTGAAATCGATGATTTTCGGGACTTTATAAGAGGCAAGCCGTTCCTTGCAGAAATCAATAATATCTTTTTCCGTCACTTTTCACATGTAATCGATCTTCAAGGAGATCACCGCCTTTACCGTTTCCCCCCGGTAGGGGTCGGGATGGCTGAACACCGCCACTTCCTCCACCGCCGGATGCAAATACAGCACGTTTTCGATTTCCATGGGCCCGATACTGTAACCGGAAGCCACGATAATGTCCTTGATGCGGTCTATAGAAAGGCACAGAAAGATATCTTCATCGGCTTGAAGACCTCAAGCCGGCGCTGACTGTATTGTCTAAAAATAAAAAGCCGTCAACAAGACAAGTGATAGAAATGAAAAACCAGGTGGCTTTATAACCACCCGGTTTTAGGGTATTTATGGCGGGAGCGACGAGACTCGAACTCGCGACCTCCGGCGTGACAGGCCGGCGTTCTAACCAAACTGAACTACGCCCCCGAATGACGACTTCATGGTACCGAGAGACTGATGATGGGCGGAACAGGGCTTGAACCTGTGACCCTCGGCTTGTAAGGCCGATGCTCTCCCAACTGAGCTACCCGCCCTTGCTCCGCAACGTTTCCGTTAAAAGCGAAGAGATAATACCAAGTTGGTCAAACGATGTCAAGATAAATTTATCGGCCTCTCTTTTTTTCCGTCAATTGATCGTGGTTCCCTGGACCATGTCTTCCGCCTCTTTGGGAATCATCTCGACGGACATCGCCGAATCCCCTGCTACGGCGCTTTTGTCGGCTTGGTGCGGCAACAAGGCATGGAAAAGCACCTCATCCATGTGATCCACGGGAACGATCTCGATTTGCTTGGATACCGCCGTGGGGATATCTTTCAGGTCCTTCTCGTTTTCCTTGGGCATCAGTACCTTTCGAATACCGGCCCGATGAGCCGCCAGGATTTTCTCCTTGAGTCCTCCGATGGGCAACACCCGGCCGCGGAGAGTGATTTCTCCGGTCATGGCGATGTCCCGATGCACGGGGCGCCCCGTGAGAGCCGACGCCAGGGATACCCCCATGGCGATGCCCGCGGATGGGCCGTCCTTGGGGATAGCTCCCTCCGGAACGTGAATGTGGAGGTCGATCTCCTTGTAAAAATCGACGTCGATGGCAAGCGTCTTCGCCCGCGAACGAATATAACTGAAGGCGGCTTGAGCGGATTCCTTCATGACATCTCCCAGCTTTCCGGTGACGGTCAGGTTCCCCTTGCCCGGCATAATCGCGGTTTCCACGCAGAGAAGCTCTCCGCCGAACTGGGTCCAGGCGAGTCCGTTGACGATGCCTATCTGGTCCTTCTCCTCCACCTGGCTGTGTCGGAAGCGGGGCGGGCCCAAATATTTCTGAACTGATTTGGGCGTGACACGGAAGGATTCAATGGAGGGCTCTTTCATGAACTCTCGGGCGATTTTTCGACAGATGGATGCAATTTCCCGTTCGAGATTTCGAACGCCGGCTTCGCGAGTGTATTGCTGGATGATCGTGTAGATGGCGGTTTTGTTGAAGTGAATGTCCCTGCCCGAAAGCCCATTGGCCTCGATCTGTTTGGAAACGAGATACCCCTTTGCGATGTGATATTTTTCATACTCCGTGTACCCCGGCAAACGGATAATTTCCATCCGATCCTGAAGGGGGAGTGGAATGTCAGGCAACGTGTTGGCCGTGGTGATAAAAAAGATCTCCGAGAGGTCGTAATCCAGATCCAGGTAATGGTCGTTGAAGGCGTTGTTCTGCTCGGGATCGAGAACCTCAAGGAGGGCCGCGGAGGGGTCCCCCCTGAAATCCATGCTCATTTTATCGACCTCGTCCAGGCAGAAGACCGGATTGTTCACGCCCACCTTCTTGAGGGACTGAAGGACCTTTCCGGGCATGGCGCCGATGTAGGTCCGCCTGTGGCCGCGAATCTCCGCTTCATCCCGGACGCCGCCCAGGGAAAGACGGACAAATTTCCGACCAGTGGCCCTTGCAACGGACTTGGCGATGGAGGTTTTCCCCACCCCTGGCGGCCCCACCAAACAAAGAATCGGCCCCTTTAGCTTTTTCACCAGGGATTGAACGGCCAAGTACTCGATAATCCGCTCCTTGGGTTTTTCGAGCCCGTAATGATCCTCGTCCAGAATCTTTTCCGCCTGATCGATATCGGTCGTGATACGGCTGCGGTCTAGCCATGGGAGACTGATAATCCATTCGATGTAGTTGCGCACTACCGTGGCCTCGGCCGACATGGGGGTCATCAGCTTGAGTTTTTTGAACTCCTGATAAACCTTGGCCTTGGCCTCCTTGGTCATTCGCTTGCGCTTGATCCGCTTTTCCAGTTCATCCAGTTCTTCCGCGCCGTCGTCTTCGGCCCCCATCTCCTTTTTGATGGCGCGCATCTGCTCGTTGAGATAATAGTTTTTCTGGGTCTTCTCCATCTGTTCTTTGACCCGGACTTTGATACGTTGGTCCATTTCATAGACCTCGACCTCCATCTTGATCAGGCCGAGCAGAAGGGAGAGCCTTTTGTATGGATCGATCTCTTCCAGCAGCTGCTGCTTGTCCTCGATCTTGAAGGAAAAATGGGCCGCGACGGTGTCCGTAAGCTTCGAAGGGTCCGTGATGGCGGACACATTGCTGATCAGGTCCTTGGAGATGCTCTTGTTCAGTTTGGCATATTCCTCGAAGCTGTCTATGATGGCCCGGGTTAGGGCGGCAACATCGGGCTGCTCGGGGGCCGGCTCCGTCAGTACCGTGGCCTCCACCTGGAAGAAGGCGTCGTTGGGGATGAAATTATGAATCACGCCCCTGACTTTTCCTTCGACCAGGGCCTTGACAGTGCCGTCAGGCAAGCGAAGCAGCTGCAGCACATTGCCGATGGTCCCAACGGAATGGATGTCTTTGGGCTCGGGCTTGTCGATTCCCGCTTTTTTTTGGATGGCGAGAAACACGCTCTTTTCGCTGTTCATGGCGTCGGCGAGGGCATTCACCGATTTGGTTCGCCCCACGAAGAGCGGCGCTACCATATGGGGAAACACGACAATATCCCTCAACGGCAGAAGGGGTAGCACCAAGTTCGTCGAACCGGAATCGTCGTCTTTACGTAGTATTTTGGGAAAATTGATCATTATTATATCAGTGGATCCTTAAGCCTGTTTTTTGGTTTGCTCATATAAAAGAATAGGATCTTCCTTGTTCAGAACGACATCTTCACCGATAACGCATTCCTTGACGTTGCCGATGGAAGGGATCTCGTACATGATATCAAGCATACAGCCTTCCATGATTGCCCGAAGTCCGCGCGCACCCGATTTGCGTTTCAGAGCTTCCTGTGCAATAGCGGAGAGGGCGCTGTCTGTCAACCTCAGGTTGACCCCTTCCATTTCGAAAAGTTTCCGGTATTGCTTGACCAAGGCGTTTTTGGGTTCTGTCAGGATGCGGATCAGGGAAGAAGCGTTGAGCTCTCCCAAGGTTGCGATCACGGGCAGGCGCCCCAGGAATTCGGGAATGAGACCAAATTTGATAAGGTCTTCGGGCTGAACATCTTTCAGGATATCACCGATGTTTCGGTCGTCGGATGGGGATATCTTTGAGCCGAAGCCCATGGTTTTGGAGCCGGTCCGCTGCCGTACGATCTTGTCGAGACCGTTGAAAGTGCCGCCGCAGATGAAAAGGATGTTCGAGGTGTCGACCTTCACGAAATCTTGCTGAGGGTGCTTTCGACCGCCCTTGGGGGGGACGCTGGCGGTGGTTCCTTCGATGATTTTCAGGAGCGCCTGTTGAACGCCCTCTCCCGAGACATCCCGGGTAATGGAGGGATTGTCGGACTTGCTGGCGATCTTGTCGATCTCATCGATGTAAACGATGCCTTTTTTGGCCTTCTCGACGTCGTAGTCGGCGTTCTGAAGCAGGGCGAGAATGATGTTTTCCACATCTTCGCCCACGTATCCGGCTTCGGTCAGGCTCGTGGCATCCGCGATGGTAAACGGGACGTTGAGAAACCTGGCCAGGGTTTGCGCCAGGAGGGTTTTCCCCGAACCCGTGGGGCCGATCAGCAGGATATTGCTCTTCTGGATCTCCACATCGCCCGACACGTGGGAATCAAGTCGCTTGTAGTGATTGTACACCGCCACCGACAGAACTTTTTTGGCATCCTCCTGTTCGATGACGTATTCATCCAGCATCTTCTTGATTTCTTTTGGAATCATGGCGATCTCGGTTTCCCGGGCGTCCTTCTCGCTCTCCTCCTCAATGATTTCACTGCACAGCTGGATGCATTCGTCGCATATGTATACGGCCGGACCCGCAATCAGCTTCTTGACCTCGTTCTGGCTCTTGCCGCAAAAGGAACAGAAGAGATTGTCGTTGTCGTCGTTTTTTCTGCTCATTGCATTCACTCCTTTTTCTCTTCCAGATGATCGAGATCATCCCGACTGGCCATGACGTGGTCGATGATCCCGTATTCTTTGGCGTCCTGGCCGGACATGAAGAAATCACGGTCCGTATCGCGTTGGACCCGCTCTAGATTCTGTCCCGTATGCTTCGCCAGGATTTCGTTCAGGGCGTCCTTCATGCGAAGGATCTCTTTGGCCTGAATGGCGATATCCGACGCTTGTCCCTGGGAACCGCCCATGGGTTGGTGGATCATAATCCGGGAGTTGGGAAGGGCATACCGTTTTCCCTGGGCACCGGCAGCCAGAAGTACCGCGCCCATGCTTGCCGCCTGGCCGATACAGACGGTGGCGATATCGGGCTTGATGTATTGCATCGTGTCGTAGATCGCGAGGCCTGATGTGACGACGCCGCCGGGGGAATTGATATAAAAGTTGATGTCTTTTTCCGGATCTTCGGATTCGAGAAAAAGAAACTGGGCAATCAAAAGATTGGCCACTTCATCCGTAATCGCCGTGCCCAGAAATATAATTCTGTCTTTCAAGAGCCTCGAGTAAATGTCATAAGCGCGCTCGCCTCTGCTGCTCTGCTCAACGACCATAGGGATTAACGGCACAGTATTCTCCTTGTTTTAAACGTTTAGTTTTAAGTGGTTATATGGGGCATCTGACAGAACCCCGAAGGCCCATGGATATTGTCATGGGGGAATCATGAGAACTCATGTAAGTCAACAGGTGATTAGAAGAGAGAATCAGGAAAACATTGGGGATGCCAAAGCAGATACCTGAAATGTATTCAGGTATCTGCATGTACTGCTAAGCGCTTTCTTCGGTTTCCGCTGCTACCTCTTCGATATCACTCTTGTTAATGATAAGTTCTATCGCTTTCTTTTCAAGTAAGGTATGCTTGAAATAGGCAAGACGCTCCTGGTTTTCCTGGGCTTCGTAATATTTCCGGATTTCCTCCGCCGGTTGATGGAAGGTCTTTGCCATGTTTTCGAAACCCTGGGCCAGTTCCGCTTCCGAGAGTTCCAGAGGCTCCTGCTCGATGATCTTGCCAAGAATCAGATGGCGTTTGACCTGCTGGAGGGCCGTTTCCCGATATTTTTCGCGAAGCTTCTCGTGGGTCATGCCAATCTGCTCCATGCTCATGTTGTGGTAGCTGAAGGTCCGTTCGGCATCCGAGACAATGCCCTCCAACTCATATTCGATCATGGCATCCGGCACCTCGAACGCGATTCGCTCCAAAAGCGTCGAGAAGATCTGTTCGTTCAATTCCTGTTCCGTTCGCTTCTCGTATCCTTGGGAAAGATTTTGAACGATTTCGGCCTTTAGATCGTCAAGAGTTTTGAATTTGCCAAATTGTTTAGCGAAATCGTCATCGATTTCCGGGAGGACTTCCTTGCGGATCTCTTTCAAGGTGACATTGAATTCGATCGTTTGCCCCTTCAATTTGTCGTTGGCATGGTTCCCGGGAAATGTCACGGTTACCGTCCGGGTTTCATCAGGCTTCATTCCGACGATCGCATCGTCCATCGCGTCCGCGATCTGTCCAGCCCCGATCTTCATGGTGTAGTTCTCCGTCATCTGGGTTTCTTCAAAGGCTTTTCCGTCTTTAAACCCCTCGTAATCGATGAGAACAAAATCACCGGGTTGGACCGGACGAAACTCGTCAATCTTCTCCTGCCGGGTCAGATTTTTCTGAAGGGCTCTCAGCTGTGTGTCGACCTCTTGGTCCGTGACCTTATACAACGTCTTCTTCAGCTGGATACCGGAGAAATCGATGGTGTCGATTTCAGGTCGGATCTCGACAGTGGCGTCATAGGCATAGGGTTTGTCATAGGCCAGATCCGGGGGATCGATCTGGGGGCTTCCGATCACCTCGAGGTTATTCTCCTTGACGGCCTCGGCAAACGAGTCCTGTATCAACTTGGAGGAGACGTCCGCGTGCACATCCTTTTTATAGTGTCGCTCCAGCACCTGCCGCGGGGCCTTCCCAGGACGAAAACCTTTGATCTTTGCTGTTTTCTTGAGTTCTTTGTAGGCATTATCGATCTCACGTTTGACCACATCCTGCGGGACTTCAATATGCAAAATTTTTTTCACGCTGCTCAGATCTTCCACATTCACTTCCATCGTTATCCTCTCCAAATAAATCAAATGCCTGAAGTCAGACACCCCCTTCAGGCACGTTGAATTGAAACTTTATCTTGGTGCGAGAGGGGAGACTCGAACTCCCACTCTGTCCCCAGAGCTGGATCCTAAGTCCAGTGCGTCTACCAGTTCCGCCACTCTCGCATTCGTCGTATTTTCCAAAAACCCGCCAAACAGCCCGTGTCGCCCTCGCTTTGGTTGGTAAAATGCGATAATAGCCTGAAATAACCCACTATTAAGATATACAGCCTTGTAATTTAATACTTAAAGATTTGAGTGTCAAGAAAAATTGAAAAAAGAAGTGGTTATCCCGGTTTTTACTTTAACAAAACCTTGCATTCCGACGAGTATCATGCTAACGCAATCACGACGAAGACATCGGGGCGTGGCGCAGCCTGGTAGCGCGTCTGCTTTGGGAGCAGAAAGCCGGGGGTTCAAATCCCTCCGCCCCGATCAGATGAAATCAACGGGTTACGGCGAAAGCGGTAACCCGTTTTGTTTCCCGATACGCTTTTGAGGGTGGTCTTTCAGGCATGAAAACGATTCGTTCAGATACCAATGTACGAATGAGAATCCTCATCATCCGACTGAGGATGATCGTAATAGGGGTCTTCTCAATCCTGCTCCTGTTCATCGGCTGCCATGGACCATTAATTGAAAAACGGCAGGTTTACATCGTCTTTCGGTATGACGACTATTCAGCGCTCAGTGCGACGGACATGGAACTGAGAATTATTGACGCCTTTCACAAGAATAAAGCTTCCGTAACTTTTGGCGTCATTCCCTTTGTTACCGCCGGCCACATACATGATTTGTCTCCCGGAAAACTTGTGCCTCTTGCGGGAAGAAAAAAGGATATCCTGAAGGCCGGATTCAAGGACGGTACGATCGATATCGCATTGCATGGTTATTCTCACCAGACAATTGACGCTGATGAGTGGCGGGAATTTTCTGGTCTTGATTACCATCGTCAATTGGAACGATTAACCCAAGGAAAAAAATTCATCGAGGCTATGATAGACGCCCCTGTCAAAACCTTTGTGCCGCCGTGGAACAAATATGACTTAAATACATTGCGGGCTCTTGAAGAGCTTGGTTTTTCAACGCTCTCAGCCAGTCGGAGCGGAGAGGCGCCGAGGGGTGCTGACCTTGATTTCCTTCCAGCCACATCTTCACTTTCCAACCTCAGGGATGCCGTTAAGTCCGCCAAAGCATTTTCCGAGGCTCAATCCGTTATCGTTGTGTTATTTCATGCCTATGATTTCAAGGAGGTTGATGGAAATCGCGGCTGCATCACCTATAGAGAGTTTGCCGATCTATTGGGTTGGCTCAAGCGACAGGAAGGCGTGTGTTTGTTGTCAATCAGCCAGGCTGTGGGAAGTAATGGCCTGAGTAATGAGCAGGTTTTGCCGGAGAAGGAAGAGGCCGTTAGGCGCCTTCGAGCTTGAGAATTGTTTTTTTCTGGATCCGCACCTCCCATCCGGACCGAGGCATTTCAGGAAGGGTGACGAGCGGTAGTGCGGGGTTTGGCGTCTCGATCCGATACGGCGCTTTTCGGCTGAAGGGATTTCTCGAAGGCGCTCTTCATAAGCTGCTTCACGGCGTATCGGTCACCTGCCGTGAGCGATACGATTTTCGCGCCGGTGTGCATCAATGCCAGCGTCAGCCAGGCGACCAGGAAAGCCGCGCAACAGTAAACCGTGAGTGCCATGAGATTGGCCAGGGGGACGGCTCTGCCATCCAGTCGGAGATCGAACGCCCTTCCACCAATGCTCTCCGCCATCTCGTGAATGACGCCGTTCAGATACGATGGAGAATTGAGAATGGTAAAGACGAGGTGAAAAATCTGCAGGGCGTACCGGAGCCCGATAAGGATGACGATAAGCCCCAGACAGGTTGCAACAAGGCCTATGAAACCTTTGAGGGTTTCAATAATGGAGACGGAATCATTCGGGTCGGATAACAGGGGTATCATGTGACGGTCCACCTCCTTGAGCCAATCGTTGCGGTTTGGATGCCTCGGCTTCCATTTTTCCGCGGCACCAGCGTCAATCGGAGTCCAATATTAGGAAACCGATTTGCAGAAGATACCCGCGCTAAATGTCCAGTGTGCTGACCTCGAGGGCGTTGCTCTGGATAAATTCCCGACGGGGTTCGACCACGTCCCCCATGAGAAGGGTGAAGATCTCATCAGCCTCGACGGCGTCCTCGATCTTGACTTTCAACAGCGTCCGTTTGTTGGGCGCGGGATTCATGGTGGTCTCCCAGAGCTGCTCGGGATTCATTTCTCCGAGGCCTTTGTACCGCTGGATCTGAATGCCTTTTTTGCCCTCCTCAAGTAAGTAGTTGAGCAGCGTGCGCCGGTCAGGAAAGGAGCGGGGATCGGTACCCTTATCAGCGTTCTCGACCGTAAACGGGGCTTCCCCGACGGCAAAGATCTTCTCGGAAAGCAGACGGCATTTCTGAAATTCCGGAGAATGCACGAAGCGCCGTCCGAGCTTCAAAGGCTCGTAAGTCTTGGCGGTGATATCCCGGATGATCGTATCCTCCCGCATCTCTTCGCAGCCACTGATGGTCATCTCGTAAACACCGCGCTCCTCGCTCCATTCGGGAACTGTCACCTCGCAGTCCCGTTCGCCAAGCGCCGCTTTCAAGTTCAGCATTTTGTCCCGATTCTGGAGAAAGGTCTCATCGAGGCCATAACGGATCAGGAATTCGATGATATCCGATCGGATGCCTTCCCGGGAGAGTCGTGAAAGTCCCTTGAGGTATTCCGAGAGGTTCCCCACGTAAAGATAGAGGTCATGGTCGGAGAGGCGTGCGTCCTCGGGACCGCATCGGAGAACTTTTTGTGAGCAGATCCGCCGCAGGAGATGATCGTTGAGACTCGTTTCATCCTTTAAATAGAGTTCGTTTTTGCCCTTGCCGATGCGAAACAGCGGGGGCTGAGCAATGTAGAGATACCCTTTTTCGATAATCTCTTTCATTTGGCGGAAGAAAAAGGTCAGGAGCAGCGTTCGGATATGGGATCCGTCCACGTCCGCGTCGGTCATGATAATGATCTTGTGATAGCGGATTTTGTTGATATCCTGCTCCTCTCCCTCTCCTCCTACCCCCGCGCCCAGGGCGGTGATGATATTTTTGATCTCGTCGCTGCGGAGGATTTTATCGAGCCTGGCTTTTTCGACGTTCAGGATTTTTCCCTTGAGGGGGAGAATAGCCTGAAATCTCCGGTCCCGACCCTGTTTGGCCGACCCGCCGGCGCTATCCCCCTCCACGAGAAAGAGTTCCCGGTCTTTGGGGTCGGCATACTGACAGTCCGCCAGTTTGCCCGGAAGCGTGGAGTCTGTAAGGGCGCCGGTACTTCGGACCAGGTCGCGGGCGCGCTTGGCCGCATCCCTGGCGCGGGCCGCGTCGACCGCCTTGGCCAGAATCTTTTTGGCCACCGTCGGGTTTTCGCCCAGGTATAGGGATAGCTTCTCGTTGACCAGGGATTCCACGAGGCCTTTCACCTCGCTGTTTCCCAGCTTGGTCTTGGTCTGCCCTTCGAACTGGGGTTCCTTGATGCGAATGCTGATGATGGCCGACAGTCCTTCCCGGACGTCATCCCCGCTGATCTTGGTCTGGAGGTTCTTGGGCAGATTTGCGTTGCCGGCGTAATTGTTGAGACACCGGGTCAGGGCGGCCTTGAAGCCGATGAGGTGGAAACCTCCTTCAATGGTGTTGATATTGTTGGCAAAGGAGAACATCTTCTCCTGGTAGGTGTCGTTGTATTGGATGGCGACCTCGATCTGGACCTCGTTCCGCTCTCCTTGGATGAAGATGGGGTCGTGGAGCGGCGTGTGGCGCCGATTGAGATATTCGACGAACGAGGCCAGTCCCCCTTCGTAAAAGAACGCTTCCTTCAAATCCGATCGTTCGTCCTCGATGGTGATCCGGACCCCCTTGTTCAGGAAGGCCAGTTCCCGAAGCCGACGGCTAAGGATATCCGAATTGAAATTATCGGAGTTCATGATCTCCGTGTCGGGCTTGAAGTGAACCTTGGTCCCCTGTTTGTCGGTCTCGCCGAGGACGGTTAGTTCGCTGGTTTTAGTCCCGCGGGAATAGGTTTGGTGGTGGATTTTCCCATCGGTGTAAATTTCCACTTCGAGAAAGGACGACAAAGCATTCACCACCGATATCCCGACACCGTGGAGCCCCCCGGAAACCTTGTAGGAGTTCTTGTCGAATTTTCCGCCGGCATGGAGCTTGGTCAGAACGACCTCCAACGCCGGAACGTTCTCCTTTTCATGCATGTCCACGGGGATGCCGCGACCGTTGTCCTCCACGCTGACCGAATTGTCCGGGTGGACCGTTACATGGATGGTGTCGCAATAGCCGGCCATGGCTTCGTCGATGCTGTTGTCGACCACCTCGTAGACCAAATGGTGAAGCCCCTCCATATCGACGTTTCCGATATACATGGAGGGCCTTTTCCGGACAGCCTCCAGACCCTCCAGGATCTTGATGTTGCCCGCAGTGTAATTATTGGTGGATCGTTTTACTGGTGTCATATTTTCATCGGCATGATTACGCTTAAGTAGCTTTTATCTTTTTCCCCCTCGAGGAGACAGGGCTTGTCGCCGCTGACGATGTTGATCACGGCGGTTTCATCTTCGATCACCCCAAGAGAGTCGATAAAGTATTTCGGGTTGAACGCCGCCTCGATGGGGTCTCCTGCGAATTTGATCACCATGTCCTCTTTGGATTCCCCGATTTCAGGATTGGTCGCTCGGACGGTGAGGAGGTTTTCCTCGAAATTGAAGATCACACCCTTATAATTTTCAGAGGAAAGGATGGACATTCGCTTGAGGACCATCAGAAACAAGTGGCGATCCACCGGGATGTCATGGCCGATTCCCCTTACGATAATATCCTTGTAGTTGGGGTATTCCCCTTCCAAGAGGCGGATGGTGAAACTTTCGTTTTCTTTTTTCAGGACAAAATGGCTGTCCTTTAGACCGATGGCGACGGTCTTTTCCGGCCCCAGGAATTTCAGCACCTCGCCAAGCCCCTTTTTGGGGATCAGGACCCCTTTTTCGATGGGACAAACGCTGTTGTCGTAAAGATAATCGACTGTCGACAGACGGCTGCCGTCAGTGGAAACCATCTTGAGTGTTTTCGAATCGTCGTCGCCCAGGTTTTCGAAATAAATCCCGTTAATATGGGCTCGCTTGTCGTCGGGCGCGCCGCTGATGATGATGGTTTTTTCGATCATCCGCTTCAAGGATCTGGCGTCCATTTCGAAAAGCGGCACGTCATCCACTTGGGGAATATCGGGAAAGTCCTCGGGATTCATGCCGACGATGTGGTACTCGATATTCTCCTTGCCGATCTCGATCCACCGGTTCTCCACCTCGTTGATGGCAATGGTTTCGCTGGGGAAATCCCTGACGATTTCGTAAAGTTTCTTGGCGTTGATGGCGATCGTCCCCTCGGATTCGACAGTGGCCGGGTATTCGCCTTCGAAGCCTGTCTCGAGGTCGGTGGCGATGATCTTGATCGTCTGCTCCTTTGCCTGAATGAGGACGGTTTCGGTAATGGCCAGGTTGGTTCGCCTGCCGGTGATGCCCTGCACCTTGCCCAGTATGTTGCGAATGTCGTTTTTATTGATGACAAACTTCATAGAGGAAACCCTTTGTTATTCATGGATCCACTGCTTCAACAGCGGCAGCACCCGTTTGTTCCAGTCCGCGGAAAGCCGGTGTCGGAGAAACCCGGCGTAAAGCTTATCGATGAGCCGGACGATCTTTTCATACAGATAGACCTTCTCCAGCAAAAACCCCTCGATGTCTTCCCGGGTTTCAATGGCCCCGATTTCCGGAGTCTTGAGATTGGTGATGTTGAAGCTTTCCCCTTTTACCGTGATGCGCCATTCCTGCTCTCCGATCCTGTAAACAAGGTTGAGCTCTGTAACGACCGCACCTTTTCTCAGGGCCAGAAGTCCTTCCTCCAGTCCGGCGTCATCGCCCTTTATGGTGATGCTCTCTATGGCTTCCTGGATCCGGTTTTCGAGAACCACGCGGTTACCGAGGCCGAGGGTCGTCATTTCGGGTTCTATGGCGGCCAAAAAGTCCCGGTCTTTTTCCACAACGAACCAGAGCCAGGTCAGAAATTCATATCCCAGAAACGCGTATCGATTGTAGGCGACGGCGATGTCCAACATGTTCTACTCCTACTCCGCAAACCGCGTGGGGGTGAGGGTGGCCAGGGCATCCCGTTCGGCGTCCGAAAGCCCGGCGGCAAGTTCGGCGACGGTGTAAGGAAAGAGCCGGATGAGATTGCATTTGAATGATTTGGCGAAGAGGGTTTCAAGCTCTTCATTGGCGGCTTTCTGGGTGGAATAAAACCAAAGCGACCGTCCTTCGATGTTCCACAGGACGTCGAAGACATTGGGGGTCGCCGGGATTCGCATACTGAGGCCCTGAATCACCCCTTCCTTGATTTCCTGTTTTTCGCTTTTGGTGAGATGGTCCCGACCGGTGTCGGTCATCCGCCTGGCCAGTGCGATCTGGTGGTGTTTCTTGACGATCTTGGCTGGGATGGTCTTTTTATCGATTCTGAGGGAAAAGACCAAATAGGCGCCGATGACAAAGGAAGACCCGCTGAAATCCGGTCGGAAGGGATTTTCCAGGGATGTCCACCCAACGGATTTTTCCGATGCTTCGTCGTCGATCTCCGCAATGGCGTTCTTGGCAAGGCCCGTGGTGATGCTTTCCAGCACCGGCGCTTCGATTTTCCCATCGACCCGATAGCGGGTGATGGACACCGTGGATGATAGTATGCCCATGGATCTCCGTGCAAAAAGGACTGTTACGCCGCAGAGGCGAGCCCGTTAAAAACAATATCCGTAAACAGTACTTTATATCTTTTTTTGGATCGGGTTACAAGAGGTTTTTGAAGATTTCAGGCGGGTTTTCCCATACCGGTAGCATTGCCTGGGTTGAGGCGAAGAGGCTTTCCGGACATAAAAACGCCGGAACCGTTTCCAGTTCCGGCGCGGATTCGATCCTGTTTTGGCACGTTATGACGGTGTTCGGTTTTTCAAGGCTGTTTGAGGTCTTTTTTTATTCCTACGGAGCGACATAGCCGTCGGAGAGGGTCTTCAGGAAGGCGACGATGGCCTCCTCTTCCTCATCGGTCAGGCCCAAGTTGCCCATCTCGTCGGTGTTGACGTTTTCGGCCACCTCGGGCGGCGGCCACCCTGCCTCCTCAATATCGCGGGTGTTGTAAAAATGAACTACTTCCTCGAGGGATGTGAAAACACCATTGTGCATATAGGCCTTTACGAATTCAGGATAGGGGCGTTTGTCGACATTTCTGAGGGTGGGCACCTTCTGTTTTCCCAACTCGGGAAGATAAATGTTGGCAGAATATCCTGACGCCATCAGAAACCCCCCTAGACCATAATCGACCCAATCTTGACCGTCGGGGTTCCATTTCGGCGGCATATGGTAGAAGGGATTGTTGGGATTTTTTGGCGTCCCGAGATTGTCATAGGTGTAATCGGTGAAAAGCGGCGGCTCGCCCTCAGGGCCGGGTGTACTGATGTGGCAGGCGGAGCACATGCCCTTGCCCTCGAACAATTCCAGTCCAAAAGATTCCGTCTCAGAAAGTGTGACCTCCCCTTTGAGGTAATAGTCGTATTTCGACGTGTAGGGACTCACCTCTTCGGACCGTTCATAGGCGGCTATGGCGCGAGCAATATTTGTATAGGTTTCGGCGACATTGTTTTTGAAATCCACGGGCTTGCCATACACTGCTTCATAGAGATCAGCATAATCGGAATTGGCGACCCTGATGCAAACCTGCTGGGCGCTGGGCAGGGCCTGTTCCAGGGGATTCAGAAACGGTCCCTGAGCCTGCTCCGCCAGAGGATCCCCTAGGGTTTCTCCCGTGGCCCTGCCGTCCCAGAACATGCCACCAATCCATAACCCTTCTGACCCATCAAAAGAGAGCACGGGGCTGTCTCCACCATAGGCTGCTGTCGGTGGTTTTCGATTGCCGAATCTTTTTTCTATGGTCCCTGGATAGACGGCGATTTCGAGGTTGATATTGGAATCCGGTCCGGTAAAACCCGTTTCAGGGGCATGGCAGGTGGCGCAGGACATCTTGCCGTTCGCAGAGAGACTCATGTCGAAAAAGAGTGCTTTCCCCAGCTCCTCAACGGGCGACAAATCCGCTGCTGGAACCGATAACGCCGTTCCCGCCAGGAAGATCATGACCATCATGACAAATCTGGATCTTTTCATCATCGCGCCTCCTTCTTTTGAGTTGTTTTATATATAAGGAAAATGGTTGTGATGACGCCTGTACGGGATGCAGGGGGTCCCGATTCTAGAAACAGGGGCAGTGGAAAAAGCACAATTGGATCAAGATGCGTTTGTCAAAAACCGCACTCTAATGAAATTTCTATTCTTAAATGGTCGCCATTGTCAATTGGAAAATGAATAAAGATGAACTGAAAATTGGTGACAAGGGTCACAAAACTTTCTGCCCTTTCATTGCCCAATTCAGCGAAAAATGATATAAAACGAACCATGACCTATCAGATCATCGATCATCCAGCCGATTTGGGCCTCGAGGTGACGGCCGTCGACCTGCCATCGCTCTTCGCAGACACGGTTCACGCCCTCTTTGACGTGGTCGCCGAGATTCGCGTGTCCGGAGCGGCGAAATCCGAGACCCTCGAGGTTCAGGTTTCCGGCGACGACTGGCCCGATCTCATGGTCAACTGGCTCAGAGAGGTGCTCTATCAGTGGACCGGCGAGGATCGCTTCGTTTTGAAGGTCGAGATCCTGTCTCTGTCGGCATATGTCCTCTCGGCACGACTTCACTACGAGCCCTTCGACTCAGACCGCCATACCGTTCTTCAGGAAATCAAGGCCGTCACCTATCACCAGATCCGTGTTGCCCCGTCACCGGGAGGGTGGACGGCACGGGTCGTCTTCGATATTTAGGCTTTTCGGGCGGCTGCCTTCAGGAAGCGGCGATATTCGACGGCGTGCCGCCCCTGGATTTTTTCCGAAGCTTTTTCAACCACGCGTGAAAATCGATCAGATGGCTGTCGAGCATGTCAATCAACACGATGGCTTCGTTGTGGGTGTATTTGGATAGGATGAACCGGGAAAGCTCCGGAGTGACGTGGTGGGGCGCGAAGCGCTCGATCATCAGATCAAGATCCGCCGCACCGGATGCTGCCTGGCGTTCCCGTTCCCTGGCATCACTTTTTCTGAAAACTCCCGAAACAGCCGCCTGAAGACCGCCCTTGCCCAGAAGGATCTGTGAAAGCCCGCTGGCGCCCCTTTGGCGCTTGCCCCAGATATAGAGGATATCCATCATCGCGGTCATGCGGGCTTCCCTGTCTCCGGACCGGAGCTGGGGCATGATTTCGCGGTAGTCCCGTTTTCTGAGAACGATTTTCTGCTGAAACTTCCCGGTGCCTTCGATGACGGCTGCGACCACGTCGGACCAGAACTTGGCCTGGACGATGCTGGGCACCTGCATCAGGTTGCCGATGGGGGAAAAAGCGGCTGAAAACGGCCATGCCAGGATGCTCCTGAAAAAATTGGCCCGAATGACGCGGTTGTCGAACCGCCTGATTTTGTTGTGCGCCGAGATATAAAGGCCGTTGGCGATGCAGATTACCAGAAATTTGAGCCACACGAAAAGGAGTCCGGTGAAGGTGAAGGGCCAGGAATAGTCGAATCCCAGCTTGACCATTCCCAGGACGGGAACTGAAAAACCGGTCCAGAAGAGGGATTGGGTGGTATTGTCGAGATTGACGTCCCGAAAGGACCATGCCTTGGGGCGGGGACCTGAAAAGGCGACGAGATCCACGAAGACGTTCCGGAAAAAGGTAATCCCGAACCAGATCAAGGTATATTCCCAGCCGATCCAGAGGTAGGCCGGCAACAAACCGATGACGACGCGAATCATATTCTTGAGGGCTGGATTGAGGTAGCGCCAGGCCCGCCGCGGTCCGATATTTTCGATTTGTGCTTCGTCCCCCACCAGGTTGAGCCTGAAATGGCCGCTTTTGCCCAGGCAGTAAATCTCGTCAACGGTACCGGGTACCCTGTCGTTTTCCGGATCCGGACTCGATTTGCGTCCCCCGCCGTTGATCAAATCTGAAACAGGTCGGGGCAGGCGATAATGGGTCTGGCAAAAATATTTGCGGGATTTTTTCGGGATGCGCGATTCCCGAATGAATCCCATACCGGGAACCTGAGGCTTCCATCCGGTGGCGGCGCTGGCGGCCACGGGGACCAGAAGGTTCCGATGATATTTCTTAAAGGCGCTTTCGAGGTGGGATGTGTCTATGGGGCGTCGGTTCAGATCCTCCAGGAATTGCCTTGTCTCCGACAAGACGCCGGTGTTGATCAGGCTCACGAATCGCGTCAGACGCATGATTTCAGAGGGGTCCCGACCCATGCTGTCCCGCATGTTCATCAACTCGATCTGGTCGATGTAAGGGCTGGCGACAAGAACCGTTTCCACGGCTGATTCGAACCCGTGTTCCAGAGGGCGGTTGAAGGTGATGAGGGCGCCGGATTTTTTCAGGTTCGGCATGACTTCGGCTTCGGAAGCAAAAGCGGAATCATAATCGAAGATATTTTTCCCTGAAAAGTATTCGCTTTTGATCTGAGCCGGGCTTAAAGTGGTGTAAAGTTCCCGTATGCGACGATAGGCTCCCGAAATCTGCTCCAGTTCCCATCCGGTAAGCGTGTCCTTCCTGAAGAGCTGTCGAGAGATTTCGAATTGGGCTTTTAGAAGGAGCACCCGTCTTTTCAGGACGGCTTTCAGTTGTTCGTAGAGTAGTTCGCTCAGATGGTTTCGGGAAAATTGATTGTAGGGAACGATTTTTTCGAGGTCTGCGAGCTGAAGCGGCTGAAGTGCGAAGATGCTGTCTTCGGCAAACCCCTGGTTGATGTTGATGAGGTGGGTCCGGTTGAAATGTTCCAGGATCTCTGTGATAACCCGCCGTCGATGATTTCGATTTTCATCCAGTCCGTCGTAAAAATGGGCGAGCACCGCGCAGTTCGAATTGAAGAATTCCAAAAAGGCCTCAAACGAGACGGCGGGCGGAAGAAAGAGAAAGTGTTTTCTGCGGGTTCGTCGCCCTACGCTGAACTCGATCCCGATGGATACCTCGACACCCAGTATTCTTCCGGCCTCCATCGCTTCAAAAACAATATCCCGGTGGGGAATGTCGTAATATGCCAGGGTGAGGCGTGAGATTCCCTTGATGAAGGCGTCCAGAACCAACTGACTCGGGGTCTTTCTGCCCTCCGATAGGTTGTCGTGGACGTGGGCGTCCCATCCCATGTCGAGGTTCTTCAGGGGTTGGCCGGTTTCCGGAACCTCCAACCGCTTCAGCTCCTTCAGAAATCTTCGGATGGTAGCCTCATGACCGTAAGAGGCCAGGGAAAAATCCGCGATCATCTCCATCTGTCGACGGCGGTTTCGGATGTTCTTGACGGCTTCCTTCATGATTTCCGTCTGAACGCGGGCGGTATTGAGGGGCATGCTGATGGTTTTGGCGTGCAGCGAAAACATCACCAGGGTTTTGAGAGCATGAAGACGATCCTGGACGCCGCTGTGCACCAGTTTTTGGGCGATCCGGATATAGGATTCGGCGATACCCATTCGCCGCTTCCGAAATGCACGGGTGAATCCGCCGGGATGGGAGAGAAGATCCGGCGTCGCCTCTTCGGACTGCTCGACCTTCCGGTTGAGCATTTCCGCCAGATCCCGGATCTGGTCGTTGAAGCTTACCGCATCGATGACGCGGTTGAACCCTCTTTTGAACCGGACTGGTCTCCGATCTACCCGCCTCTCCATTTATGAGATCCCATCCCCGCATCGTGGGCCGATATCGACCACCATGGGCTCGTCCGTATAGATGCCGTCCACCCCCATGTCGATCAGCGCCAGAATGTCATCGGGTGTATTGACTGTATAGGCAAAGACCTTCAGTCCCAGGTCGTGGGCACTTTCAATACGGGCCCGATTCAGATCGCGGTGGAGGGCATTCCAGGAAAACGCGCCGATTTTTTGGCAAGTATCAAAAATACGGGTATCGGTTCTGCCTTCCGTCAGGAGTCCCAAGGCCGGTTTTGGGGTCATTCGTCCCAGTTCGGCAAGAATCCTCGCCTCAAAGCTGGAAACCAAGACATCCTTCATGAGCTGCTGATGGCGCAGAAGGTTCCATACCTGACGTTCTATGGCGTCAGCCGGGTGTCGAGGATCGTAAGCCTCGGGTTTAATTTCGATGTTGACGGCGGCCCTACCCGCTGCCAGGGCCAGAACTTCCGTCAAGGTGGGGATCGGTTCCCCCGAGAAACGGTCCGTAAACCAAGCGCCCGCATCCAGCATCTTCAATTCGGCGAGGGTATAATCAGCAACCCTGCCGCGGCCGCTTGTCGTCCGGTCAAGGGTCTCGTCGTGAATGACCACGGGTTTTCGGTCCCGTGTCAGCGTCACGTCCAGTTCGATCATCTGGACACCCGATTCGAGAGCTTTTTCAAAGGCGATTAGGGTGTTTTCCGGATATTTCGCGCTGTAGCCCCGGTGGGCGATGATCAGCGGATATCGGAGACCGTCTATCTTCATCGATCCTCCTCAAGAGGGGGGGCGATAGGCGTTAAGGACAAGCGGATAATATTATAAATCCGTATCGACGTCCACCGAAATATGGAGATCCCGCAGGCTCTGGGATCGATTACAAAGGTTGACGGTTTGCAAAAATGCATCGTGTTTTGGTTTTTTCTGGAATTGGGCATATATTTATTTTTATTGGTCGAATTCATGCGGCATTCCTCAAAAAATTTCAAGGCCGCGCGAGTAGCCGGGCATCGCGGCATCGTGCAAATCATCGCGGCGTGACGCTCGATGACAGGCATTGCGGCGACGAAGCCGGCAAAAAATGTCGGTTGTTGCGGAACCGTAAAGGGGGGATATACAATGACGAAGGAACTCATCAAAATCGATGAATATGTGTGGGAGTTGCCCAGGACAGGCAATATGCGGGTTCCAGGAAGAATTTATGCCAGCGAGGCCATGATCAAGGCCATTCAGCAGGAGGATACGTTGACACAGGTGGCCAATGTGGCCACCCTTCCCGGTATCCTTAAGGCCTCCATGGCCATGCCGGACGTTCATCAGGGCTACGGGTTTTCCATCGGCGGGGTGGCGGCGTTTGACTGGCGGGATGGCATCGTATCCCCCGGCGGTGTCGGATACGATATTAACTGCGGGGTGAGGCTGGCGACCACCCGTCTGGCGGAAGGGGATGTAAGGCCGCATCTGGAGGATCTGGTGAACGGGCTCTTCCGGAATATTCCTTCAGGAATCGGATCTCAAGGGAGCGTCAGACTCAGCGAGCGGGATGAAAAAGCGGTTCTCACAACCGGCAGCCGATGGGCCGTCGAGAAAGGCTTCGGTGAAGAGAGGGACATCGAACACACCGAAGAAGGGGGGGTTCTTCCCGGTGCTGATCCTGGTGAAGTGAGCGAACGCGCACTGTCTCGGGGTAAAAAGCAACTGGGAACCCTGGGTTCGGGCAATCATTTTCTCGAGGTCGGTATGGTGGATGAGATTTATGACGATGGGGTGGCTCGCGCTTTTGGTCTTCACGAGGGGCAGGTCACGATAATGATTCATACCGGGTCCCGGGGTCTGGGGTATCAGATTTGTGACGATTTCCTGGCTGTCATGGCACGGCATGTTCAGACCCTCCCTTTTGATTTGCCCGATCGTCAGCTTTCGTGTGCCATGATCCAGTCTCCTCAAGGTCAGCGCTACCTTTCCGCCATGGCTTGCGCCGCCAACTACGCCTGGGCAAATCGCCAGATTCTTATGCACCACGCTCAGGAGGTCTTCTTAAGTGTGCTGCATCTATCTCCCCGAGACCTCGCCATGCGGTTATTATATGATGTCTGTCACAATATTGCTAAAAAAGAAGAACACGTGATCGAGGGCAAATCCCGCACCGTGTGTGTTCACAGAAAAGGGGCGACCCGATCGTTCCCACCCGGTCACCCGGCGGTTTGTGCGGCCTACCGTTCGGTGGGACAGCCGGTTCTGGTTCCCGGCGACATGGGAACGGCGTCCTATGTTCTGGTGGGGACGGAGAAGGCTCTCACCGAGACGTTCGGCTCCACGTGTCACGGTGCGGGGAGGGTATTGAGCCGGAAGGCCGCGAAGAAGGCCGCCAAGGGTCGGGCCATCTACCGGGAACTGGAAGACAAAGGTATCCTGGTCCGATGGACCGGTCGAGGCACCATGGCCGAGGAAATGCCGGATGCCTACAAGGACATTTCCCAGGTCGTCGAGGTTGTGCATGGCGCAGGGATTTCCCGGAAAGTGGCCCGGCTGCGGCCGATGGCCGTGGTGAAGGGCTGACGCGCATTCTATTGGTCGATTTTCAGGTGGAAAACCCGCGGTGTCCCGCTTAAGGCGTTACGATCTGATATCATTCTCGTGAACCCGATATATTTATGTTTGAAATTTTCGAATTTTTGTGATGTATTCCCAAACAATCTATGCTAAAGTATCTATGAAAAAACTTATAGCGTTTTTGGAGGCCATAATTCAGCAAGTGCCTCCGCATGGGTTTAAATGACGCGCGATGCCGTCTGATGATGAAGACCGTGGTTTTTGTAGGATCGTGCCGTGGCTGATCCAATGTCGATACCCCGGCGCCATGCGCCTGTTTCACTCTCGTCCGAAGACATGCTGCCCATGAAATCGATAGAAATAAAACAGAGAGCCGATATCGGTATTCGCCTCCAGACCAAATTCATGATCGGCATTATCCTCCTGGAGTGCATGATCATGACCATTACCATCATGGTCGTGGAGCGAAGAATGCACAACTCGATTTTAGAGGAATTCCTCAAACGCGGGGTTACCATCGCCAAGAATCTTGTCGCCGTGAATACGAGTTTGGTATCGACATACAATTACGTCGGCATGGAACAGAACGTGGCCAAGACCGTCACGGAAAACGAGCTCGTGTATGCCTTGATTCAACTCTTTGACGGCGAGATGGCAGCCTACAAGGGCGCCACTCGCTTCAAAGAAACCCCCTTGAAATCGCTGCCCGCTCCCCATGTGTCTGAAGTCGGAAGTGTCTCAGTCCGATATCTGGTCTTGGATAGTGATCATAAAAAGAATATCTGCGAAATTTCCGCACCCATTACCATCCTGAAAAAACATTGGGCCACCGTCCGGATCGGGTTGTCCCTCGAGTCCATGAATGCCAGCATCGAACAGACTCGGAGGACATTACTGATTCTGGGGGGGATCGTGCTCATCATGAGCTGTTTGATCTCCGTGCTCTTTTCAACACGTATCACCCGGCCGATCGCAATGTTGATGAAGCATGTCGAGGGTATTTCAAAAGGAGATTATGACCAGGAGATTCGGGTGGAATCCCGGGATGAAATCGGCTATCTGGCACGTCGTTTCGGGAAGATGCAGGAAAAACTGAAGGATCACATTCAGATCATAGAGAATTCCAATAGGGAGCTGACCCTTACGAACCAACGGCTCAGGCATCTCTTTGAGGCAAGCCAGGCCATGACTTCCCTTAAAAATCACGATCGCCTTTATGATCAGATTTTGGAGGTGGTGCTTTCAGCCACCGATACTTTGGCTGCATCTCTTTTAATCATGGACCCGGATGATTCCACCCGTATGGTGGCAAGCGTCATCAAGCCATCGGTGACCGACAACGACCGCGTGGAATACGAACGACTTCTTGAAAAACGACCGATGTTCAAAGCGGACCGCCTTTTCTCCATCAGTGAAAATATGTCCCCATCCAGCTGCGATACCCCTTTCGTCAAGTCCAGCATCACTTTCTTTCCTGAGCTTGAATGCATCTCCATACCATTGCGTCAATCCAAGGAAATTGCGGGATTCATCAATCTCATTCGTCGCCAGAGAAACACCATGATGATAGGGGAGATGCAGACGCTTTGCGTTTTGGCCAGTCAGACCACCACATCCATTGAAAATATCAAACTGTTCGCGCAACTGGAAAGTGCCTATATCAGTTCCATCAAGTCTCTTGCCAAGTCATTGGAATTTAAAGATAAATACACTTATGGCCATGGGGAGCGGGTGGCCGATTTGAGCCGGGAAATCGGCAGGCGCATCAACTTGGATGCCCATTCCCTGCAAGTCCTTTACAATGCCGCGTTGCTGCATGATATCGGCAAAATCGGGGTTGTTGATAATATACTTAATAAGAGCAGCAGATTGAATAATGCAGAGTGCCAAGTGATCCAGCGGCACCCCGTCATTGGTGAGGAAATTCTTCAGTCTATCGTCTCTCTCAGGGAGGAGCGGCGAATTGTCCGCCATCACCACGAAAGAGAGGACGGACAAGGGTATCCCGATGGGTTGATGGGGCATCAACTCTCTATATCGGAAAAGATCATCATCGCCGCTGACGCATTCGACGCCATGAATTCTAGAAGAAGCTACCGGGAAACGCTTCCAGCCCCTCTCATCAAAACCGAACTGTTCAATAATAAGGGCCAACAATTTGACCCCGATGTGGTGGATGTTCTTTTGGAAATCTATGAAGAACAGCTGGCCGTCAGGAACTCTCACGGATTTTTTGAAGACATCCGATTGATTCAACTGCCGTTTGCCAAACAGATTTGACCTTAGAAAAGCATTTCTGGCCCGATTTATGCCGTTGTCGCCGGCCGGACAGGGAATGCGAAGTTCCGGTTTTCCGCAGTCATCCCGTAGTCTCCTCCCCTACAGGTGGGGCATACTACCTGTACGATAAGGACGGTTGTCGAGTAATCTGGGGGACTGCTCCATGAAAGCCGGAGGGCATTATATCTCTATATGAAATCATGATGAAAAGGAGAAAAAGAAAAGATGAGGCTGTTTACAATGATCAACAAGCGGAATCGATTGAGGTTTTTGGTGACGCTCACATGGGGGTTGTGGGCCGCCTTGGCGTGGGCTTCTCCAGGTCCGGTTCCCGGAGGAAAATACAATATTCCCCTTTCCGGCGAACCTAATTCGCTCGATCCGGCGTATATTACTGATATCTACGCCGTTAATGTGGCCAACAACATCTTCGACGGCCTTGTGGAGTATGACAAGGACCTGAATATCGTTCCCGCCATAGCGGATATCTGGAAGATTGCGAGAGATCATAAATCCTATACGTTTCTTCTCCGAAAGGATGTACGATTCCATAATGGCCGGCAGGTGACGGCAGAGGATTTTGTCTATTCGTTTCAAAGGATCCTCGATCCTGCGACCCGATCCCCAGTGGCTTCGTTCTTTTTGAACATTGAAGGTGCCAAAGCGTTCAGCGAAGGCGCCGCCAGCAGCGTCACCGGGCTCGTCGCCAAGGATCCGCATACACTTTTCATCCGACTTGAGCAGCCTTACGCACCGTTTCTTTCGATCCTTGCCATGGCAAACGCCAAGGTGGTTCCCAAAGAGGCGATAAACATGGATTTCAACAAAAATCCGGTCGGTACCGGGCCGTTTCGTTTCGAGGCCTGGACACCGGGAAAGGGCATCATTCTCTCGGCAAATGACAGATATTTTAACGGGAGCCCTTTTCTTGACACCTTATATTTTCAGATCTATCCAAGTCATGAAGTTGAAAGCATGTTCAGCGATTTTGAGCGGGGATATTTGGAAGAGTCCATCATTCCCAGTGACAAGTACGAGATGATCAAGGCCAGCGCAGATTATGCAAAGCGATATAACCTTGTCAGCAAGCCGTTGCTGAATCTTGTTTATGTCGGGATAAATGTCACCATGCCACCTTTGGACAACGTCAAGGTTCGTCAAGCCATCTCTTATGCGGTTGATACCGATACGATCGTGAAGGAAATCACTAAGCGTGGAAGCATCCGAGCCAGAGGAATTCTTCCCCCCGGCCTTGCCGGATTCAATCCGGATTTCGTTGGATATACCTACAATCTGGATAAGGCCAAACAACTTCTGGATGAGGCGGGTTTTGCCGATGGAAAGGGAATTCCTCAGCTTGAATTGTGGACCTTCTCCAAATCAGAAAGCGTTCAACTGGAACTTCAGGCATACCAGAAATATTTGAAGGCCGTCGGTATTACCGTGATCCCCAGAGTGGCCGATAATTGGCAGCATTTTCTGTCTTTGATCGATGAGAAAAAAGTGCCGCTTTTTTATGCCGCCTGGTATGGCGATTATCCAGATCCCGACAACTTTCTTTATGTCCTCTGCCATTCAAAAAGCCGGACAAACCGGATGGGATACGCAAATCCCATAATTGATCAGGCACTTGAAGAGGCCCGCCGAGAGATGGACTATATGAAACGCGTCGAAATCTACCGCGAAGCACAGCGTCTCGTCATGTCGGAGGCACCCATCATCACGCAACATGTCAACAGTTTCAACTACCTCTACCAACCGTGGGTGAAAGGTGTTGAAATCAATTACTTAGGTGGGGCTTACATCCCTTTTCGTAAAGTATGGATCGATTTTAAGCCTCAAAAATGAGGACGATAGACAATATGCTTGACCGACAATCTCAGGCATATGGCTAAAATTTTCAGTGTTCGACTGGGTATTTATACGTCGATCAGAACGTATTGCGCCATCCAATAGGCAATATCCTGGCATTTCATGATTTGCCTGATTTTTTTGGGCAATTTCCCAACAAAATATAAGTGAATTATTCCTTGTTTGGAGGGAGATATTTTTTTAAAATCAATTCATAATAAATATTATATGCTTTTTTAAAAAGTAACAGGTTCCAAAGTAATAACATTTTGGAATATTTTGAAAAAAAATAAGTACCAAAATGAATTGATCGCTATGGGGGAAGAGATGAAATATTCAAAATTGATGTGGCATACGGCGCTTGTCCTAACGGTCGTGATGTTCATGGGCCTAACGCCTCTTTACGGGAAGAGTACGACGCGTGCCCTTGAGAATTACCGAAAGAAGATTGTCCTGTTCAATGAAGATAGCAGCTGGGAAGACGTTCGGGCCTATGCGATGGAATGGAAACAGCAAGGCGTTATTACATTAATGGAAATTCCTATCATCGACGGGCTGGTGATGGGAATTCCGGAGGATGTACCCGATTCCGAACTGGCGGCGGACGAGCGTGTTTCATCCATAGAGAGCGATCTTGAACTTTCCGTCAACGAAACCTTAGACCGTCAGGGCCTCAGTTTTATCAATCCGTTGGAACGCTCGCCCCTGGTGGACAAACAACAAGATCGTTACGAGGCTCCCTGGAGTGTGCTGAAGCTTTTTGACCAGCCATACGACGATCGTTTTTTCTCGGGCTGGCTCTATCACGACAATATACCGGATCCGATTGCTTTTGCTTTGAATAAATTGAAGACGATCAGAACACCTGTCGCAATTTTCGATACGGGTATCAATGCGGATCATCGATATCTAAAAAGTATTGTGGAAAGTGGTGTCGACATTGTTAATTTTGTCGAAAACGACCGAATACTTGAACTCAAGACCGAAACCGCTTTTGATGATAATGGCCATGGAAGTCATGTCTCCGGCATCATTGGCGAAATTCTGGACGGGAAACATCGGTGGGGAGAAAAAGCGGATGTTGATCTGAATTCCGTCAAGGTTCTTGACAGTGATGGCATGGGCTTTCTGTCCAATATTATTTATGGCCTCCAGTGGGCCATTGATAACGATATCAAAATCGTCAATATGAGTATCGCTTATCGTCAGGACAGCCTGGCGGTTAAACGGGCGATTCAGGAGAGCGCCAAAGCCGGTGTTATCATGTTGGCATCCGCAGGAAACAAATCCAATTATGATCCAAGTATTACGCTGAAAATCACTGCGGACGGTGGTGCTGCGGACGGTGGTGCTGCGGACGGTGGTGCTGCGGACGGTGGTG
>Ga0209164_1001258_pt1 | contig 34722 bp, 27 predicted proteins | sample MTBNYHSulfiMetaG_FD_187458 | JGI IMG/M metagenome (GOLD analysis project Ga0209164, IMG submission 187458) | Enrichment culture microbial communities from rom New York Harbor, USA that are MTBE-degrading - MTBE-NYH (New York Harbor Sulfidogenic)... | ecosystem: Environmental > Aquatic > Marine >... | reverse complement strand
GATCCGTGCATCGGCGGAGCGCTCGCGAATCACCAATATCACCATCGCTGGGGCCTCACGCATTGCCGTGGAACGTTTTGCTGAAGGGAACCTGAACGGCGTGATGGGCATGGGCGGATCCACCGGGTCGCTCATGGCCACAGAGGTCATGCGGGCGCTTCCGTTCGGCATCCCCAAGCTGATGATCTCTTCCACTGCCGCGCTCCCCGGGCTCTCGACCCGTTATATCGGCACCGGCGATATCGCCCTGTTTCATTCGGTCATCGAGATATCCGGCCTGTCCGACCTCTTGAAAAATGTGATGGACCGGGCCGCCCATGCCATGGCCGGGATGGTCCACGGGGCCATTACCTCGCTTAAGGCGCAGCAGGGAAAGGCGATCGCCATCACCATGCTGGGTCCCTGTGAACAATGCGCCAGTTCTGTGAGGGCGCCCCTTGAAAAGGCAGGGTATCAGGTTATCGGTTTTTCCGCGGCAGGGATTGGGGACAGGGCCATGGAAGAAATGATCTCGCAGGGTCTGTTTCAGGGCGTCATCGACCTGGCGCCGGGCGGGGTCGGAGAACACCTCTTCGGCTTCATGCGGGATGCCGGCCCCAACCGCATGGCATCTGCAGGCAATGCAGGGATTCCCCAGATCATCTCCACGTGCAGCGTCAACCACATGACCCCGGCCAAATCCAGGTACAAACCGGAATATCATGAGCGGAGAAAGTACGACCTGGACAAATACCGCACCTGGATCCGTCTGTCGCCCGCCGAATTGATAGAGGTGGCGGGCGCCTTCAGGGAAAAGTTGAATTCCGCAAAGGGCACTGTAAAGGTTCTCATTCCCCTCAGGGGATGGTCCTCCGTGGATTATCCGGGGAATGCCACCTACGACCCTGAAGAAGACCGGGTCTTTGTCCAAGAACTCCGAAGGGGCCTGAATCCGGACATCGAGGTCTTGGAAGTCGACGCCAATATGGAAGATCCTGAATTTGCAGAGGCGGTCGTCGAAGCGTCCTTGAGGATTTTCTGATTACCGATGGATACCTGGCCGTCCATAGAGAAGAATATATGAAAAAGCGGATCATTGTGGGAATTGCAGGCGCCAGCGGCGTGATCTACGGCGTCACGCTCCTGAGCCTCCTCAGGGAAAGAGAGATCGAGACCCACCTCATTATCTCCGAGGCAGGGGAGCGGAACATTGAAATCGAAACGACCTACACGCCGGCCGAGGTCAAGGCCATGGCCGACTATTGCTACAGCAACCGCGATGTGGGCGCCGCCCTGGCCAGCGGTTCCTTTCTGACCGATGCGATGGTGGTGGCGCCCTGCACCATCAAGACCCTTTCCGGGATCGCCAATTCCTATACCGACAACCTCATGGTTCGGGCCGCGGACGTGACATTGAAGGAAAAGCGGAAACTGGTCCTCGTCGTGAGGGAAACCCCTCTTCATAAAGGGCATCTCAGGCTCATGACCATGGCCGCGGACATGGGGGCCCACCTCCTTCCCCCGGTCCCCTCGTTTTACCATCAGCCCAAAACCATCGAAGACATCATCCACCAGACCATCGGTAAGATATTTGACTACCTGGGCATTGATCATCATCTCTTCAAACGTTGGGGGGAATAACCTCGAGGACGACCTCAAGAGGGCCTCAGCAGGCGCTCTTCACCCCCTGATCCCCCGGAACGGAATCCTGCGCCTCTATCCAAGGCTTTCATAATTCTTGACAAATAATCCATTTCGAATACTATCAGGGACCTCAGTAGAAAACGATCGCCCTTCAGAGCAACTCCCTGCGGAGGCAAGACATGGCGTCCATGACCCCTCAGATAAGCACCCTTGTCGATATGGAAAGCCCTCAGAATGTCCTGGATGAGGCCAAAAAGATTGTATTCATGATGGTTCCCGAATTTGATGCGGGGCGCATAAACGGTGCATTTCTCGACGTGTTAAGGCTCTTTGATGGGAGATACCCCGGATACCAGGCATGCGACACACAATATCACGATCTCAAGCATACCACGGACACCTTCCTTGCCATGGCCAGGATCGTTCATGGCGCCGCGGTTACGGGCCAGACTTTCTCAGAGCGGGGGATTGTCCTCGGTCTGATCAGCGCCTTGCTTCACGATTCCGGGTATCTGCTGGCCGATGGCGAGGAAGGACCCGGTGCCAGATATACCCTGGTCCATATCAGCCGAAGCATTGCCTTTATGGACGGCTATCTTGAGGCAAGGGGTTTTTCAAAGGAAGATTTTCATTTCTGTCGCAACATCCTTCACTGTACGGGACTTGATGTGGAAATCGATGAAATACAATTCGCCTCTCACGAAAATGAACTCCTCGGCAAGATGCTGGGCACCGCCGATCTCCTGGGCCAGATGGCCGACCGCACCTATCTCGAAAAGCTCCCCTTTCTCTATGATGAATTCAAGATGGCTCATGTCAAGGGAATCGGCAGTGAACTGGACTTTTTCAGGAACACCCCTAAGTTTTTTGACATGACCAAGGAGCGTTTTCGGCAAGAACTGGGCGGGGTCAACCAATATATGCGCCACCATTTCCGGATGCGCTGGGGGAGCGACGAAGACCTCTACATGTCCGCCATCGAAAGGAGCATGGCATATCTGAAAGAGATCCTTGAACGCCCTACGGATAACTGCCGGACTCAGCTCCGGCGTTCCGGAGTCATTCGAAACCTGGAGCGCATCCGGGTAACCCCTTGATCTGAGCATCCCGGCGAAATCTTCCAACGGATCATGGGGGCATTGCCGGCAGGAGAAAGAGACCCCAACGGCGGCAGATATAGAGCAGATTCTCGAGAATTAGGAAAGACCTTACCGTTCAGGTTGAATTGTTTTAAAAAGTATTTGCTTTTTGATGAGGTTTTTTATACGATACGCGCCGTATTCTTCAAGATTTGACCATTACCTCCTTTAATCAGATCTAACCTGTTAGGGTAACAATATTGGTTTTTCGGTCGAATGTGAATTTCAGAAAATGTGAGATCGAATCAAAACGAAAACGCTGTTAACCCGTAAATAAAGAAAATCCCTCTTTCAAAGAACTCAAGAACGATCAGTCCGTTATTGCCCATTTATGGCCATTTGATAATGTTGGATAAAAATTAACATTAATCAAGTAAAGGGAGGTAATTATGAAGCGGTCATTGGTTGGGGGTTTTATTGCGTTTGTGTTTCTGTTGGCCGGAATCTCATTTGCAGGTGCGGCCCCGGACAAGATTGTCATCGGTCATCCTGCCTGCCTTTCCGGTAAATTTGCCAAGGCCGGCGAGCAGGCCGTCGGCGGAATAAAGGCCTGTGTCGAATGGGTTAATACGACCTATGGCGGTGTGACAATCGGCGGCAAAAAGGTCCCTCTGGACTACAAATACTATGATTGTGAATCCAAGAAGGAGTCTGTGACGAGTCTCATCGGAAGGCTGGTTTCCGTGGACAAGGTGAATGTGGTGTTTGCGCCTTACAGTTCGGGCCTCACACTCAGGGGGGCGCCGGTGGCCGAAAGCCATCAGATGCTCTATATGGACCACGGGGGGGCCAGCAACGAGATCTTCCAGCAGGGGTTCAGATACACTGTCCAGACCATCGGACCTGCCACCCGGTATCACGAGGGCACCCTCGATATGATCCATAAGATCGCCCCCAACGCCAAAAAGGTGGCCCTGGCCTATGAGGATGATGAGTTTTCCAAGATGGTCATGGTAGGCGCCAAGAACCACGCCAAAAAACTGGGTTTCGAGGTTGTTTTCGAGCGCACCTATCCCAAAGGGGTTACGGATCTGACCCCGCTCCTCTCGGCCCTCAAGGCCAGCAAACCCGATTTTGTCCTGGGCGGCGGCCACTTTGAAGACGGCCAGCTCTTTAACCGACAGATGGCGGATCTGGACATCGATGTCAATGCCCTTTCCCTTGTTGCCGCGGCCACACTGCCGGCATTTTATAAGGCATTGACGACCATGGCCGAGGGGGTCATGGGACCTTCGCACTGGGAATACGGGGTGAAATACTCAGCCGAAGAGGCCAAGGCAACCGGGCTCCCCTGGATCGGACCGTCCCAGGATGAATTCTTGGCACTCTTCAAAAAGGCCACAAAGGCGGATATGCTCCCGGATTATCATGCCGCCGAGGCCGGCGCCCAGGTGCTGGCGTATGTATTGGGGATCCAGAAGGCCGATTCCATTGATTCGACCAAGGTTCGGGGCGCCCTGGGTGATCTCAAGTTCATGAGCTTTTACGGTGGATGGGATGTGGATGACAGCGGCATGCAGGTGGGCCACTCCATGGTGGACGTACAGTGGCAGGACGGCAAAAGGGTCATTGTGTGGCCCGAAGAGGCCCGGACCGGAAAGGTCTGCTATCCCATGCCCACATTTAAGGAAAAGGCGAATGGCGTAAAGGCCGTTCCCAAGTAACCCTCGGTTGCTGCCCCGGCCCAAGCCTGCCTCGGGCCGGGGGCTGTTTTCTACCCTGCTCCCGTCTCTCCCGACAGGGTGGCCCAATCCATAAAACCACGAGGAAATCGTGCCATGTTTTTTGAGCAATTAGGCGGAAATCTGATCCAGGGAGTCGTGCTGGGTGCGGTGTACGGAATGGCCACCATGGGCCTCAGCCTTATCTTTGGTGTCTTGAAAGTGGTCAATGTCGGGCATGGGGCATTCATCATGGTGGGGGCCTTTCTGACCCTGTTCCTTTTCAGTTCCCTCGGAATCAATCCTCTGATCGCCATCCCTGTTGCCTTTATGGTCGGCATGGGTCTGGGCCTCATTTTTTATTACACAACCATCCGAAAACTGATCAAGGCCCCTGAACTGGCGACCCTCCTGGCCACTTTCTCCATCGGCGTCCTGCTCGAAGAGCTGATCAAGCTCATTTTCGGTTCGGAATTTCGAGGTTACAACTGGGTGGTGGGCAAAATAGACCTGGGAATCACCGTTTTGCCCCTGTCCAAGCTCTATGCCTGTATCGGGAGCATCCTGATCGCAGTGCTCCTGTACCTCTGGTTCAAGAAGACCCGGGCTGGATCGGCGGTTCGGAGTGTGGTGGAGGACAGTGAAGGTGCCCGCGTGTGCGGAATCAATGTGGGCGGGGCCTATGCCCTGAGTTTTTCTTTGGGGATCGGATTGACCGTGGCCAGCGGTGTTCTGCTCACCATGTTCATCCCCGTGGGGATCAATCCATATATGGGAGGCGGATACACCCTCAAGGCCTTTGTTATCGCCGTGCTGGGCGGACTTTCATCGCCTTATGGCGCCTTTTTCGGCGGGCTGGTGTTCGGGCTCATTGAAAACGGATCCTACACGCTGTTCGCGTATATACCGGGGGTGGAACCCTTTGCCCTTACCCGCTTCCTGTCCTTTGTGATACTCCTGGTCATCCTTTTAATCAGACCCACCGGAATCCTGAGTGCAAAATGAAACAGATACAGAAATATTTCCCGCTCATCCCCGTATTCGCTGCCTATTTGATCATGTTTTTCCTTGGTGAAAACATGGAAGGGATATGGCAGCTCATGTCCATGCTCCTATTTTACTGCGCCCTGGGGCAGGCCTTCAATGTGTTTATGGGCATGACCGGGTACGTGGATTTTGGATATGTGGCGTTCCTCGGTGTGGGGACCTACGGCATGGCCTTATCCATTACCCGGCTCGTCCAGTATGAGTTCCTCGGTGCATGGATTATCGTCATCGGTTTTGGACTGGCCATGGTCATGTCCACCCTCCTTTCCATGGCCGTGGGCGCCGTTGCCCTGAGACTCAGAGGGGCCTATTTCGCCATTGCCACCATCGGGGTCAACGAGGGATTCAGATTCCTGATCGAGGGCGCCCGAATATGGAACGGGTCTGAAGGGATGATATTCACTGCCGACCTCAACAAGGTCCTGGGAAGGGATGCCGCTGCCGCCCTGTGTACCTACTGGGCGGATATCATGGTCCTGGTGATTGCTGCACTGGCCGCCTTTGTGACCCTTGTTTACATGCGGAGCAAGATCGGTTATGCCCTGACCGCCCTGAGGGAAGACGAAGACGCTGCCAAGGTGATGGGGATCAATGTCACCAAGTTCAAGATCATCGCCTTTATCACCAGCGCGTGTTTTGCGGGGCTGCTCGGGGCCACCGCCTGGGCCCTGAAAACGCCCTATGTATTTCCGCCCGAGGTGTTTGAGATCCATTACACCATAGAGGCCATCATCATCGTTATGCTCGGGGGCGCGGGAACCCTCCTGGGGCCGGTGGTGGGCGGGCTGGTCTACGGCATTTCCAAGTATTACCTCTCCATCTTCCTCCCGGGATTCCAACTCCTCATTTTCGCCCCGATCATCCTGGTGATCATCGTCTTGTTTCCCGAAGGCATCGTGGGGATGCTGAAGGCCAAAACCAAAGGGACCGGCGTGGAACGGTTTATTGTTTAGGGGACATCATGGCCTTATTAAAGCTTGAAAATGTAACCAAACGCTTTGGCGGGCTGGTGGCCGTCAATCAGGTGAGTCTGGAAATCGCCCCTGGCGAATTTGTTGGGATCGTCGGTCCCAATGGGAGCGGTAAGACCACCCTGTTTAATGTCATCAGTGGTGTTTTCTACCCTGAAGAGGGGACGGTAATGTTCGAGGGCCGGGATATCACCAGGCTCCCTCCCTTCAAACGGGCCCCTCTGGGGATAGGGAGGACATTTCAGATCCCCAGGCCGTTCGCCTCGGCCACGGTGAGAGAAAACATCGCGGTGGGGGCCATGTTCGGCACCCAGGGCCGTCGGCTGAGCGTGGATGGGTCACTGGAGGTGGCCGATGAGATTATCAAACGGGTGGATCTTACGGCCCATAGAGACAAGGCCGCCGGCACTTTGACGCCGGTGGAAAAAAAGCTGATGGAGATTGCCCGTGCCCTTGCCATGAAACCGAGGCTCCTCCTGATGGACGAGGCCATGGCAGGGATGCATCCCAACGATATCGATCAGATGGTCGCCTTTATCAAACGGGTGGCCGGCGAGGAGAATATCGCCATTGTGGCCATGGTGGAGCATATCATGCGGGCGGTGGTAGGATTGGCGGAAAAAGTCATTGTGTTGCATCAGGGTTCAAAGATAGTGGACGCTCCCACAAAAGAGGCCCTGGAAAATCCCAGGGTGGTGGAAGTATATCTGGGCCATGCGCCGGAGGACTCAGCATGTTAAAGGTCTCAGAACTTGAATCAGGCTATGGTCCCATGCAGGTCCTGTGGAAGCCAAGTCTTCATGTCAAAAAGGGAACGATCACCTCGCTTTTAGGTCCTAATGGAGCGGGCAAGAGCACTCTCCTCATGACGGTCTTCGGATCGATACAGCCGTGGAGCGGTAACATCGTCTATAACGGGTCGGATGTCACGCTCGTTCCCACCCACAAAAAGGTCGACATGGGCGTGGCCATGGTGCCTGAAGGAAAACACCTGTTTCCCAACATGACGGTTCATGAAAATCTTCTCATGGGTGCCTATCTGAAAAAGGCGTCAACCCACAGAGATGAATCGCTCAACATGGTACACTCCCTGTTTCCCAGGCTCAAAGAGCGGGAACATCAGAAGGCCGGATCGCTCAGCGGGGGTGAACAGCAGATGGTCACCATTGCCCGCGCCCTGATGACCAAGCCATCCCTGATCATGCTGGACGAACCGAGCCAGGGCCTGGCCCCGCTACTGGTTCGGGAAGTCTTCGATACCATTCAGAAAATGAAAAATGACATCGGGTTGACCGTCCTTTTGATCGAACAAAACGCGGACGCCTCCCTGAATGCGGCGGATTATGTCTATATCCTGCACGAAGGCCGGATCAAGGCGCAGGGAAATCCTGATGAGATCAAAGGTTCCCAGGAAATCCGGGAGGCGTATCTGGGGATTTGAGCGCAAGGCGCAAAGGGCATGGGGCAGAGGGCGTATTCCCGGGCCGCGTGAAGAATGATTCTTATAATTCAGTACAACACAGCAGATAGTCACTGATAGAGGATTCCCACCAGGGCCCCGGTCATGCAGGTGGCTATGGTCCCGGCCACAATCGATCGCAATCCCAGTCCAACGATCTCGTCCCTTCTCTCCTTTGCCATGGCCCCCATGCCGCCGATCATAATGCCGAGGGAACCGAAATTGGCAAAGCCGCACATGGCGTAGATCAGGATCAGACGGCTCCTTTCGCTGAGCGCGTCTTTCGGCAGGGCGGCCAGATCGAGATAGGCCAGGAGTTCGTTCAGGACGGTCTTGGTCCCCATCAGGGAACCGGCAGTCACAGACTCTGACCAGGGGATGCCGATGAGCCAGACGACCGGGGCCATTACATACCCGACCAGTCGCTGGAACGTCACCGGTCGGCCCGAGAACTCCGGCAGGAAGGCGAGTACCAGGTTCAGCAGATGGACCAGCGCCACAAAGACAATCAACATGGCCACGATATTGAGGAGGAGGCTGATCCCCGCCACCGTCCCCCGGGTGATGGCGTCCATGGCACTGCGCGCCTCTCTCGGAAGGGAGACACCTTCCCTGGAAAGATCCGATGTTTCGGGAATCATCAATTTGGCCACGGTGATGGCGGCCGGGGCGCTGATGATGGATGCCACCAGAAGGTGTCCCATGATGCCGGGCACGACATCTCGCAGGATGGATGCATACAGCACCATCACCGTGCCCGCGATGGTGGCCATGCCGCAGACCATGATGGTAAAGAGTTGGCTCCTGGAGATGCTCATGAGATAGGGCCTGACGATCAGGGGCGATTCCACCATCCCGATAAAGACATTGGCCGCTGCGCCCAGGCCTTCGACCCCTCCGATCCCCATAACGCGCCTCAGGATCCATGAAAATCCGTTGACGACCCAGGGGATGATTCTCCAGTGGAAAAAGAGGGATGACAGGGCGCTGATCACCAAAAGGAGAGGAATGCCCCGGAATGCAAAGACGTAACTTAATCCTGGGGCCTTTTCTTCAAAGGGAAGCGGTGCCCCCCCCAGATAACCGAAGACAAATCCGGTCCCTGCCCTCGTCGATGCCTCAATGGCGTCGACGCCCCTGTTCAGCCAGAGAAAGACCTCCTGACTCCCTGGAAACTTCAGCAAAACGAAGGCCAAAAGGACCTGAAGTCCCAGGCCTGTGGCAAGGGTCCTGGCATTCACCCTTTTCCGATTTTCAGAAAAAACCCATGCCAGCAAGGCCAGGGCCATAAACCCTATGAAACTCTGGAGTCGGGGCATCTATTCCTCTCGACGGCAATTCCGTAAGGCGTTACAGGGTGGTTCTGGAAAAGGGAGGATACCAGAACGCGCTTTTGACGGTCAATGAAACAATTCGCATGTTGCTCATGGAACAAAGGCTATTACGGCGGCCGGCGAGCCTGTGCCGCCCACAAGCTTCAATGGGCCGATGACGACCGTTGAGCCTTTTGGAGGAAGCTGGTCGAGATGGGTCAGGCATTCGAGGACAATGCGTTCCTTTAAAAGCGCAAGGCTGGTTATGGCGAATGAATGATCCTCGCCAGGGTCTATGCCGTGCGTATCGGTTCCCAGGCCTCCTCCCTTGCGGTCAACGAGCAGGAGTGTGGCCGCCTCAAGGCTGAATCCCGGGAAATGGAGGGTTCCGTCCCTGTCCTGGTTCATGAAGAGAGCGCCCTTATCCCACCTGTCCTGCCATCCGGTCGAGATGATGACGAGAGAGCCTTCGCCAATGGGGCCGTGCCCCCTTTCCCAGTCAAGGACATCTCTTTTCGTAACCTGGTAATCGGGATTGAGACGGCATTTCTCCCTCAAATCCATTACAACCGCCGGTATGACGAGAGATTCTGCGCGGTAAGCATCCATGGCCTTTCCCTTGGCAAAAAGACTGCGCGGCGCATTCACATGGGTGGCGCTGTGCTCGCCCATTTTAAAGCTGCGCAGATAATAACCGTCCCGGTCGATGGCCGCTTCATCCTTGAACGCGACGTTCGGATCGCCGGGCCAGAGAGGGATATCCGTGCCGATGGCGTGGCTTAAATCCACTAACCTTGAATAACGTATCGTCCTTAGTGCCATCGCTTGCTCTAATGCCCCCTCAACCCGAGGTCGTGCCAGGCGTTCCTGGGGCCATGATCCGTTTTTGGGCGGCGCCGCGGGAGTCATTCTGTTTTTTGTTGGAAATCAGCATAAAATATTGATAAAATAGGTTTTGAGCGTTTGGGTATGAGAGAGTATCTCTCAAGCAGTTGGTAATCCCGTTAACATCGCAACCCTGAAGGTGCGTGAATTGGCAAAGCATCTGGCCTGGATCGATCTTGAAATGACGGGACTGGACCCGGAGCGTCATGTGATCGTGGAAATCGCATCCATTGTCACGGATAACCAGCTCAATCCAGTGGCCGAGGGACCGGACCTGGTCATCCACCATCCCGAGGATATCCTTGCCGCCATGGAACCCTGGAGCCTGGAACATCACCGGGCCTCAGGGCTGCTGGACCGGATCCGGTCCGCCTCCCGCACCTGCCGTCAGGCCGAAGAGGAGACGCTTCAATTTCTGTCGCGATACTGTGAAAGGGGCGCGTCGCCCCTGTGCGGCAACTCCATCGGCCAGGACCGCCGTTTCCTTTTCAGGCACATGCCGCGCCTGGAGGCCTTCTTTCATTACCGCAACATCGACGTCAGCTCGGTCAAGGAACTGGTCAAACGATGGTACCCCAACCTCCCGCCTTTCGAGAAAGAAAAATCCCATCTGGCCCTGAACGACATCCGGGAATCGATCAGCGAACTCGTCTACTACCGCAGACATGTGTTTGTTCCCTGACCGTCGGGCCGTTATGCAGGTGTCCGTTCAGTCGGATATCATCCCTTTAGAGGTTCAGGGTTTCAGAGGTTCCCCGTTCAGAGCTCCTCGTTCCCCATTCCGCATTCGACGTTGGGCGTTTGATGTTGGACGTTCACCCCTCAATGACTGACTCCGATCTCTGACTTCCGTCCTCATTACATCACCTTATCCCCCGGAAGGAGGTCGCCTTCCACCGTGGCGATCCCGAGGCGTTCCTCGCCTGTCCCAGCCAGGACCATCCCCTCGGACAGGCCGAAGCTCATCTGCCGGGGTTTCAGGTTGGCAACGACGACCACCCTTTTCCCTACCAGGACCTCCGGATCGGCATAGGCGGACCGGATGCCGCTGAAGATCTGCCGCAGTCGGCCTTCCCCAAGATCCACCATGAGCCGGATCAGTTTTTTTGCCCCCTTGACAAGCCCAGCCTCCCGCACCACGCCGACGCGCAGGTCAATCCTGGCAAAATCATCGATCGTAATCTCACCCTCCTCCGGTGTCACGTCGCCACTTTTTCCATCGACCGGGGCGACCCCTTTCCGATCGCCGGACTGCCGGGCCTTTCCGGTCATGTCACCCTCCGGCTGGGTCTTCTCGATTTTGGCCCAGGTATCGCGCAGGGTCGCCGTTCGATTGAACACCGGTCTGTCAACCGTGGAATCAACGGCATCCACACAGAAGTAGCCCAGTCTCAGGAATTGGAAATGGGCCCCCGGGCCTGGGGCCGCCAGGCTGGGCTCGATTTTGCACGAGGCGACGATCTCGATCGATTTGGGATTCAAAAGCGATGTGAAATCGCCGCCTTCTTTCGGGTCAGCGGGATTGGGCCTTACAAACAGATGATCATAGAGACGCACCTCGGCATCGATGGCATGGGCTGCAGACACCCAGTGGAGGGTCCCCTTGACCCGCCGACCGTCCTGGGACCATCCCCCCCGGGTATTTGGATCATAGGTACAGCGGAGTTCAATCACCTCTCCGGTGGTTTCGTCCTTCACCACGCGTTCACAGGTAATGTAGTAGGCATGTTTCAGCCGGACCTCTTGACCGGGGGCCAGCCGGAAGTACTTTTTGGGTGGGTCCTCGCGAAAATCCTCCTGCTCGATATAGAGGACCCGCGAGAAGGGGATCTGGCGAGATCCCATGGCCGGATCTTCCGGGTTGTTTTCGGCATCAAGATATTCCATCTGGTCTTCCGGATAGTTGTCGATCACCACCCGCAAGGGATGGAGGACCGCCATCCTCCGCAAAGCCCGCAGATTGAGGTCTTCCCGAAGGCAGTGTTCCAGGAGTCCGATGTCCACCATGCTTTCCTTTTTGGCAACCCCGATCCGGTCGCAGAAATCGCGGATGGCATTGGCCGTGTAGCCCCGTCGCCGCATGCCCGACAGGGTGGGCATACGGGGATCGTTCCATCCGCTCACGTGCCTGCCGCGAACCAATTCAAGGAGCTTGCGCTTGCTCATGACGGTATAGGAGAGATTGAGCCGTGCGAACTCGATCTGCCGCGGCGCAAAGATTTGGAGTTCCCGGATGAACCAGTCGTACAGGGGTCGGTGATCTTCAAACTCGAGCGTGCAGAGGGAATGGGTAATCCCCTCGATGGAATCCGACTGACCATGGGTAAAGTCGTACATCGGGTAGATGCACCATTTTGCCCCTGTCCGTTGATGGGGGGTGTGAAGCACCCTGTAGAGCACAGGGTCGCGCATATTCAGGTTGGGCGACGCCATGTCGATTTTTGCCCGCAGCACGCAGGCCCCGTCCTCGAATTCGCCGGCCCGCATCCGTCCAAACAGGGTCAGATTCTCCTCAACGGACCGATTTCGGTAGGGGCTGTCCCTTCCCGGAACGGTCAGGGTGCCCCGGTAGGCCCGGATCTCCTCCGGTCCCAGGTCGCACACATAGGCCTTGCCGTCCCTGATGAGCTGAAGGGCAAATTCATAGAGTCGATCAAAATAGTCCGACGCATAATAGAGACGGTCCTCCCAGTCAAACCCGAGCCACCGGACGTCCTCCTTGATCGACGCCGCATATTCTTCCTCTTCTTTGGTCGGATTGGTGTCGTCGAACCGCAGATTGCAGAGGCCCCCGAACTCTTTTGCAACACCGAAATTGAGGCAGATGGACTTGGCATGCCCGATATGGAGATAGCCGTTGGGCTCGGGCGGGAACCGGGTATGGACCCTCCCGTCATTCTTTTTCGCCTTCACGTCTTCTGTAATGATCGCCCGGATAAAGTCCAGGGACGGAGCAGATTCGGGAGTATTCATGGTCATCTTCCTCTTTTCTTTCCTTATCAAAATGGTGTAGGGTTGGACATCTCCGGGTCCGGTCAAACGGTTGCCGCTCCCCCTTTTGGGCATAACAGGGTCGGATGCGCCCGGGGAGGCCATTACAACAATTCTTTTTGACGCGGGTCAAGAGATTTCTGTCATGAAACCGATACATACCCTGAGATTCAGGTTGCTGTTGGCGATCTCATTCATCTTTTTATCGCCAGGCCGCGGATCCGCTTACGAGATTACCGACAACCTGTCTATCGGGGGCGTCATTTCCGGGGCATTTCAATATCAGAGCATCAGCGACGCACCCGGCTTTGAGAGCAGGGGACGAGGGGCCTTGGCCGTTCAGCCGGAAATCAATTTCGTCCCTACAGACAATGACGAGGTCTTTGTCAAGTTCGGATTCGGGGCCGGGAACGGTTTAATGGGAGAGGCGCAGTCCCCGTTTATGTTAGCGCCGTGGGCCGCCGACCTGGAGGACGACTGCAAGAACATCAACGGCCGGAACCGAGACTACCTGCTCACCGCATGGTACAAACACACCTTCACTTTTGGCGAGGGCCACACCCTGGGGGTCACCGGCGGTATCATCGACGCCACCGATTACATGGATGAAAACGCCTATTCCAATGACGAGTACACCCAGTTCATGAACGAGGCATTGGTGAATGCACCCAACGCGTTTCTCCCGTCTTACGATTTGGGCGGCGCCGTCGAATGGGAGATCGACCGGGTGTCTGTGAAAGGGGTGGCCATGTCCCTGGGGAGCAATGGGAGAGAAGGACAGTTTGATGAACCTTACAACGCCTATTTGATGCAGGTGGGCTATGCCGCGGATACAGCCCTCGGAGAGGGACACTATCGCCTGGCCCTGGGGCTGTCGAGCGATGCCTTTCCCAATCCCGAAGGGACGCACACGGAACGGCGGATGTGCGCCATTACCTCATTGGATCAGGAACTGGGAGACATCCTGGGCGCATGGATCCGATTCGGATGGCAGGATGACGCGGCGGCCATTGACTACAAGGCGATCTATTCGGGAGGGCTCAATATCAGAGGCGACCTCTGGGGACGGTCTTCCGACAATATCGGGATCGGCTACGCCCATATGAACGGCGGCAACCTGGATGTGGACCATACCCATGTGTTCGAGACCTATGTCCGGTGTGCCCTGAACGACATCTTTGCGATTACCGGTGACGTCCAGTATATGAAAGACGCCATGAAGGCGGGAGACGGCCCCAAGGGCTGGATCTTCGGCCTGCGGCTGACGGCTGAGCTTTAGAAATGGGGGAAACGCAGTGCGATGCCCAGATAAATCGTAACCTTTATGGAAACGACTCCGATATATAAGCCAGACAGGGTGCAGACGCCCATCAGGTCAGGGGCCAGGACCGCCTGATATGCCGTTTATCATGGGAACACACCCCGAACCGGAAACACGCGCGAATGGTGCGGCGGGCTCGCTTATCGGGCCTCGGATTCTGCTGTTTCCCGATAACGATGAACGGATATTGGATAACTGTCATTTTCTCTGGCATTGGCTGGTAATATCACGGCTGTTGACGACGTGATCATGGTGAGACCCAGGCGGGCATGTTGGACGTACCCAAAGATTCGGAAATCGTACGGCGTATCCTTCAGGGGGAGGTGAATGCCTTCGGTCTGCTCCTGGATCGGTACAAGGCCCATGCCCTGACGATTATCAAACGGCGTATCCCGCCAAAGGACGTGGAGGACATCGCCCAGGAGGTGTTTGTAAGGGCCTATCAGTCGCTGCCCGGGTTCGATCCTGAGAGTCATTTCAACAAATGGCTTTCCATTATTGCCGTCAGGACGTGCTGTGATTATTGGAGAAAGGCCTACCGCGCCCAGGAATCCCCCATGAGCACCCTGTCTGAAAGGCACGCGGAATGGCTGGAGGGGGTCATCTCGTCGGCATCAACGGATTCGGCGGACGGAAACGCCCGGCAGGAGGAGGCCAGAGAGGTCCTGGCCTGGGCCTTGGGGCATCTATCAGCGGAAGATCGTATGGTGGTGGAGATGGTTTACATAGAAGGAATGACCGGAAGAGAGGCCGCCGAACTGCTGGGATATAGCGTTGCGAACGTAAAGGTCCGCGCCTTCAGGTCCCGGATAAGGCTGCGAAAACTCCTTTCCGGGCTCCTGGAAAGAGAGGAGGAAGAATGATGAACCTCAGAAAGGAAGATTTCAAGAAGGTCCTGCTGGTTTTTTCGTCCGTCTACAAAGCAGGGGAAAACATTGAAATCGGAAATGCCTGGGAGAGGCGCGTTATGGCCCGCATCCAGGGTCTGAGGCCGCTGCCATCCCGGCGCGGGTTGACGGCCCCCTTTGAAGGCTACGTATGGCGCCTCGCCCCCGCGGCCGCCGCCATATTCCTGGTCCTCGGCGTTCTCCTCTACCAGCAGATGGACTTCCTCTCCGAGTGCGAAATGGCGCGGGTGTTTGTGGAAACCCGCTTTGATGATTCACTATTCCAGGTCTTAGGTGCATCATGACAGGAAACAGATCCAGGTTGAAATTTGCTGCAAGCGTGGCCCTTGTCTTTTTTGTCGGCGCATTGACCGGCGTCCTGGGGGCAAGCCTCTATTTTGAGGCAAAGATAGAGAAGATGTTTCATAGCAGGCCCCCCCATGGTGAAAGAATCGTTGAACGGCTCACCCAAGACCTGGACCTGACCTTGGCTCAACAGGAGGAGATCCGGCCCATTATTATGGCCTTTGACAAGAAGGCCGATGATCTCAAGCTGCAATTCCGCCCCCAGATGAAGCAGCTTCACGACCAGGTCACGGCCCGGATCAGGGCCAAGCTCGATGAAAAACAAAAAACAACCTTCGACGAGATTAATGAGAGACTGGAAAAGCGCTTTCGAGAGAGGCCGCCTCTCCACCCAGCCGACGACGGTCCAGGGGAAGACCCGCCGCGTGATTAGAAATTAAGAGGGCCGCAAGAAGGCACCAGGGCGACAACAGATCGGAGAATCGTTGCCGGATGTTGCTCAGCTGAGACCTCCGACATGGGTTCACACCTCAGGGTGTGAGAGATGATGACGTCCTCTTCTGTGGGATAATTCGAACACTTTTTACTCCAATGCCATCGATCGCTGTTTTGCCTTCTACGAAATTCTTCCATGGCCGTCCTCCTTTTATGAGAAAACAACAACATTAGATTATTCGCCGCATCACCCCTGAGAAGGGCACGAACCATCTCGCCAGTAATCAATGTGGATATGCACTCACGCCTTCATCAAGCACACCGTGGTCCGCGGCCAATACCAAAACCGTCTTTCGATCAATTGAAGGCTCCAAGGTCTTACAGATCTCACATAACTTCTCGGAGATCTCACGCAGCCTGCCCAGCGCTCTGGTTGGCATTACCAATCGAGACGCCGGTGCTCTGGCCTTCTCGCCCCATTATCTATCCGTTTGCCCAATTCCTTCTTCAATTCCCTCCAATTGCAAATCTGTTGCGGCCATCTATACCTCCTTTCCGATCTATTGCATTTCTGTTAAAAGCGTTTGAAGGCGCTCCTTCCCCATTCTCGCGTTCCGGTTTTGGGCTCGAACCCATTCTGTCAATTTATCCATTGCAAGGCCGGAATCGATGATCCGCCGAGCCCTGTTTCCCCCCGCTTTCAGGTCTTGAACCTCTCCTGCGATATAGAGGATCGGAGCGGCGTTGATGGAAATGGTCTCATATAAGGCCCCTTTATCCCTCCCGGTCAGCACCTTTAACAGCCTCCATGCCTCGTTGCGAGGATTATCGCCTCCGGAGATCTCTTCTGCGGTCACTCTCTGACAAAGCCCAATATCCTCAGGCAACAGCGTGCGGTTTACGATATCGCCTTCTTCAGACAGCTCAGCGATGGAGGTTTCAGCGACCGGGGAAATTTCATCAATGCCACGGGCCCCGTTTCCACTCTGGCCATGAAATACCATCGCCTTCTTAAAGCCGATCGCTTTCATGGTTCTTATCACCGGCATAATCATATCCTGCGAGTATACCCCTCTCACGCCGTACTGCGGCCTTGCAGGATTCGCGAGAGACGCCGCAATGTTCAAGATACTCCCGAAACAGAGTCGGGAGAGAATTCTGGACAGGGCCTGCGGATGCACGCTGGGACTCATCCCATTGAAGAGTCCGATGCCGACCTTTTCGATGCTCTTTTTCACGATTTCCGCATGACATTCCACATCGACGCCAAGGGCCTCGCAGAGATCCACGGTCCCGCAACGGGAGGTGATGGCCCTTGCCCCGTGCCTGGCGATGGAGACGCCGCCTGCCGCCGCCACAATGGCTGAACCTGTGCTGATATTGAAGGTTTTGAAACTGTCCATGCCCGTGCCGCAATTATCAATGAGAGGGTGTTGGGTTTTTGGGGAGACCTTGACCGTGTCAAGCTCGTAGATTGCTTCCCACGCCCCTGCGATCTCCTCCGGTTCAGGCCCTTTGGCAGTGATGGCGGCAATGAATGCCCCTTGATGCATCTCGGTCTGTTCTCCCTTGAGAATCTGGGAAAACAGACCCTTTGTTTCATTGCGGGAAAGAGATCCTCCTGTGATCAGACGGTGGATAGAATTGCCAAACTCCTTTAATTTGTCGTCCATTTTACACCTCCACTATCCATTTCAAAGACATTCTTAAGTCGACGTTCTCAAGGCCTTCCCTAATGTTATCCAGGTCAACCCGATGGGTGATGATTTTGTCGAGAACCGACGTGGCGGAAGAAATCAATTGGATTGCTTCCCCATTGTGACGCGCAGTGCATCCATAGGCGCCTGTCACGGCGATCTCCCCATAATGAATAAGGTTTAGATCGACCTGAACCCGGGACAGGTGCGGAGACAGGCCGCTGAAGACGGAAACGCTCCCCCCGGGGGACAGCATGCGTGCGAATGCCTCGTCCAGCCCCGCCTGACCGCATGCAAATATGATTACATCCACCCCCTTTCCATTGGTCGCATCCATCACCATTTCAAACAGGTCGCCATTTTTTGGATCAAAGGCGTGATCCGCCCAGGATTCGACGGCCGCGTTTCGGCGATACCCATCGACTTCACTTACCAGGATCTTATCGGCTCCCCTGTGTGCGGACACCAAACAGTGAAGGAGACCCAATGGCCCGGCGCCTATGATCAAGATCCTATCTCCCCCCTTCACATTGACCTTTTCCTGTGCGTTGATACAGCAGGCAATCGGTTCAGCCAATGTTGCGTGCCCATAGGTCACATGTTTCGGGAGAGAATTCAGCGCGCCAAATATGTTACCCTGTAAGGGTACTGGCACATATTCGGCAAAGCCGCCGTCACGGGTGAAGCCGAATATTTCCCTCTGTTCACACCGGTTATCCCAACCCGCCCGGCACTGGGCACACCTCCCGCACCTGAGGCCGGGCGCCACCTGAACCCGATCGCCCTCCTTGTAACGCCCTGTGCGGCTCTCGGCCACGACACCCCCGATTTCATGCCCCAAAACCCTGGGATAGACCAGTGCCCGATGGCCTTTGGCCACCATTTTTACATCCGAACTGCATATGCCACATGCCTTAATCCTCACCATTACCCCGCCTTCCGGGCATTCAGGCATGGGCCGTTCTCCTATCTCGAGTGTATTTTTGCTTAAAAGGGCAGCACATTTCATAACAGCAGATTAGCAACCCCCTTGTTTTCTGCGTCCGTTCCGTTTCCACACAGTTCGCGTGAACCATCATGGTAAATGGGTGGCCGCGCAGGTCACTTACAGCACCGCAAAGGTCAGCCCAATTTCATTGCCTGGGGCCAAAAAAAATCCCCAAGCGTTAAACGCTTGAGGATTTACCTTCTCCGCAAACTTCAATCTGATGGCAGGTCTTCTGACTCTCGGATCGCTCTATTAACCGCGCCTTCCCATCCAGAATTCAGCGAATCACTGAATCATGGACAGTGGCTAATTGCGGCATTCGTCCCCGAATACAGCGGTGGGTCCGTACCGGATTCTGACCGGTTTCCCTATTGAGCTCTTTGTGAGCGCCATCGAATTGTCACTAATTAGTGCCTGAACGAAAACCCCGTTCAGGCACGATTTTGGATTTTGGACTTTAGATTTTGGATTGATTGAACGACATTCAGCCAAATAAAACCCTATGCTTTTCTTCGTGTTGACCCCAGTTCGGCATTTCCATTCAGGCACTAATTACGCAAAAAAAGTATTGGCGTCAAGAAAAAAATGCCTGGCCACCGAATTTCAATATATACGTATGCAGCTGCTTTCTGGCTGGGCTGTCCATCCCTCTGTTGTGGACAAGGATCGGTTTCTGAAAGATCGGTAGAAATCCTCCATGAGAACGAGATGCCGTGCGCTACGCATGCTCCCTCCCGGCAGACCCGTTCCACTCCCTTCTCAGAACAGGGGCTATGCCGGTCGGATTCCTGTTGACATACAAGTCGCCCTCCCTTACATTTTTCCATCAAAGAGGCCTATTTGTCACTGCAAAAATCCGAATTGCGCAAATAAGTCAGCCAATCAAAGCTAAAGGGAGCAATCCTATAATGTCTTCGCAGGCCATTACAAAAGATGCCAAGCCGCGAGCGGAAATCATCAAGGCATGGATTCAATTATCCCGGCCCCCGTTCCATCTGGTGGGCGTGTTTCCATTTATCTTAGGTGCAATCTTAGCTTGGCGCACGTACGGGATGTTCAATTGGCCTGTGTTTATCTGGGGCATTATAGCCGTTGTGTTCATCATGCTTTCCACCTATTATGCCGGGGAATACTACGACCTCAAGGGAGACAAGCTCTCTGCCCAGATGGAAAGGAACGCCTTTTCCGGTGGTACTCAGGCTATAGTAAAGAACTTGCTGCCGCACAATCAGGCTAAAATTGCCAGTTACATCGCGGTAACCCTGGCCGGAGTGATTGGGCTTGTTCTTCAGTTCCATTACAACACAGGTCCCTGGACAATTCCCTTGGGAATTGTCGGCATGATTGCGGGATTTTTCTATTCCACGCCGCCGCGTTGGGTGAAAAGAGGCATTGGGGAATTCCTGATAGGGTTCTGTTATGGATGGCTTCCCGTGGCTACGGCCTTCTATCTGCAAGCTGGCAGGATAGGCAATATCGTGCATTGGGTTTCTATACCCATTGCCTGCACCATCTTCAATGTCATCCTCATCAACGAATTCCCTGACTATCCCGCTGATTTGATCGAAGGGAAGAAAAACTTGTTGATAAGATTGGGAAAAAAGACCGCCGCCTTTCTCTACATAGGGATAACTGTTATTGCCTGGGTTGCATCCGGAGTGGCGGTGTGCCATGGGTTGCCCGCAGTGACATTTCTCTTCTACGTTCCGATTTTCTTAATCGGTTTGATGCTGGTCGTTTTGATTTCCAAAAAGAACTATCTCGATAGAAAACGACTGGAGATGATTTGTGGACTCACTATCGTTGTCAATCTGGGGACGTCACTATCTTACACCTTGGCCGTCTGGCTCGGAGGCAGTTAAACCAAAATGCAAACACCCCGTATTTTTAATTGGCCGATAACATCGATATTCTGGCCTCCGACGTTGATCGCAAGGCAATTGACAAGCGTGCTTTACTTCAAGCATCTGGTTGGGTGGAATAGGTTCCCCGATTGGGTCCTCAAGCACAGTTTTAAGTCCCTGCCGGTGGCTGCTGGCTCTATCGGTATGGGTTGCATTGGCTTTCCGGCCCATCCGGCCTGGGAGGTGACAGCTGCCTGCAATTTGCGCTGCATCCATTGCCATGTTGCGAGCAGCAAACCAGCCAAAGACGAACTCACAACCGATGAGGCCAAAGGATTCATTGATAATCTCGCCCGGGTGGACGAATTCCGAATGCTGGTCTACACCGGCGGTGAGCCTCTGATGCGCCCTGATCTCCTCGATCTGTTGTACCATTCCAAAAAGGCCGGTTTGACCAATGTCATCGCCACCAATGGTACACTGATAACCGAAGAAATTGCCTTCAAGCTCCGAGACGCCGGGGTGGTTGGAGCAGCAGTCAGTTTCGACTCATCACAGAGCGCAATCCACAATTACATCCGAAAAAACGATTATGCGTTTGATCTGGCCATGCGGGGCATACAGGCACTGAAGAAGGCCGGCATTCTTTTGCAGGTAAATGTTACCGCCATGGAGTATAATTTTTCCAGTCTGGATGAGCTGATTGAGTTGGCTGACAGCGAGGGGTCGGGGATTATGTTGATGTATCAGCTGGTGCCGGTCGGTCGAGGAAGTGCCATTGAAGAAGCCACCCTCAAGGTCAATGAAAACGAGAGATTGCTGAAATCCCTGGCCAACAAGCAGAAAAACGTCTCCACCATCATCGAGCCAGTGGCTGGCCCGCAATACTGGCCCTACCTCATGGAGCGAAGCGGCAAATCCAATGGCATTTGGCTCAAGCTTGCCAAGCAGGTATTTCATGGCTGTGCTGCCGGCCGGGGGTTTGTGTACATCAAAGCCAACGGTGATGTCTGGCCCTGCCCCTTTGTAGAGATAAACGCCGGTAACGTGAGAGAGACGCCATTTAAAAGGATCTGGCGAGAGGGTCAGGTATTTGTCAATCTAAGAAACCGTGAGGATACCCTGAAGGGGAAGTGCGGAGAATGCAAGTATCGAACGATATGCGGTGGGTGCCGGGGGCGTGCCTTAGCCTATTCCGGGGACTACCTGGCCGAAGACCCCTCTTGTTTTCTGCATCCCAATGGCAGTCAGATATCGGCTCAAGGATTTGATAAATGTTAAAGGCCTTGCCTGCGGTCACCGAAACCGAGATACCCATAAGACTACTATCTACTGCCTGAACGGAAACTCCGTTCAGGCACTATCTACTTCCATCGCAGTGGTCGTCATCGCTACCCAAAAAGGAAACCAGGTGCATTTCAGGTTGTCACCGCATGACCACGATATATGGGGGTCACCCACACAAATATGCGAAGCCCCTATTTTACCACTTGCAGGCGACCTGGTCAGGTCCCGCCGGGGTATGAGGACAACGCCTTTCTCCCTGACCAGTAGTCGAGATATTCCCCCTCGCCGACATCGAGAGAAAGCGCCTCTATGCAAAACCGGACAGCGATCCCACGGCCCGCTTAAAGGATTCGCTCTATCGCTAATCCACTGCAACATTCCACGCCCAGCAAACCCCGCTCCTGCTCCACCCCTATTATACTCATCCTCAAGCCCATTTCCAGCCTCGGGGCCGGCCAGCCATATCAGCCGGGTCATGTGCGCTTGGCATCACCGAATCGAAGACCACCAGGGATATCCTGTCGTTCGGTGTGAGCTTTTCAACGGCGTCGACGCGGTCTGCCGCCTCAACCACGGCCTTAGAGACACCTGTGGAAGACCTTTCTGAAATGGAACCCATAAATTGCATAGGTGATGGCCATGGGAAAGGCCCGCGGACGTCTGAACAGGGACCAGAAAAGAAGTTTCCAGTAGTATCCCCGCGCCCTGTCTCTGACACCGAGTGACCATATGGATTTGAAAAAGGCCCCGGAGTATCCGAAATGTAACCGAATATTGCCCGGATGCAAGTGAACTGGGCTCATTTTCAACGGTCTGTAGTCTTTCAGGAAGGTCTTGACACGATCATAATAGGGCTTGGGGGAATAGATCCCGCTGATGACCGTCCTGTAACCCCTGTTGAGCTTTTCAAGACCCATTTTGGGCACGATGTTGGTGGTGAAGTCTGTGTTGTCCCCTGAAATGTCCTCCAACAACCGGCCCTCTTGCACGAGCCTCCTGTAGAGCCTGGTTCCCCGGGGGGCATTCAGTATTCCCACCATGGCCGTGATGATCCCGCTTTTTTGAATCAATTCGATCTGTCTTTCAAAGATCGAAGGCGAATCATGGTCAAACCCCACAATGAATCCGCCCCGCACCCGCAAGCCGGATTTCTGGATCTTTTTTACGCAGTCTACGAGATCACGATTCTTGTTTTGGAATTTGTTGCATTCCGCAAGGCTTTCTTCTTCCGGTGTCTCAATTCCGACAAAAACCGCATCAAAACCGGCCTCGACCATCCTTTCCATCAGTGATTCGTCGTCAGCGAGGTTGATGGAGGCCTCAGTGGAAAACGTAAAGGGATACTTCCTTTTCTTCATCCATTCGATCATCGCAGGCAGGATATCTCTCTTGAGTTTTTCCCGGTTTCCGATGAAGTTGTCGTCCACAAAAAATACACTCCCTCTCCACCCAATGGCGTATAACCTCTCCAATTCCCTTAGTATTTGTTCCTTGGTCTTGGTCCGAACCTTCCGGCCGTAAAGCACGGTGATGTCGCAGAACTCGCAATTGAACGGGCAGCCGCGGGAATACTGGATATTCATGGACACATATTTTCTCATGGGCGCCAGGTCCCACCGGGGAATCGGGGTTTGTCTCACATCGGGAAATTGTCCCGAGGAATAGACGGGCTTCGCTTCGCCCTTTTCAAGGTCCGCCAAGAACAGAGGCAAGGTCGTTTCCGCTTCGTTGAGCACAAAATGGTCGATTCCCTCAAAATCCTCATGGGCCGCGGTAAAGAGCGGGCCCCCAGCCACGATTTTGACGCCGATCCTCTTGCACCGAAAGACCAGATCCTGAACCGCCCGCTTCTGCACTGCCATGGCACTGACAAACACATAATCGCCCCATTCAAGGTCTTTATCCTTCAAGGTCTCCACATTCATGTCCCTCAGCCTCATTTCCCATGTATCGGGGAGCATGGATGCGATGGTCAACAGGCCAAGCGGCGGATGGACAGCCTTTTTTGCGATGAATTTCAAGGCATGTTTGAAACTCCAGAAGGTGTCAGGATAATTGGGGTACACGAGAAGCGCTTTCATGGGAACCTCCTTTTGGGTGTAAATTAGTTTTGGACTAAATTCGTTTTTCGGTCGATTCATCCGCAAAAAAATATCATTTGCTGATCCCTTTCAGGAGAATATCCACCAGCACATAGACGCTCTTTTCCAGGTCTGTTCGCGTCAGGTTTGTCGTCCACGGATATTCCAGGCCTTTAAGGGCAAAGAATATGGCCCGGGAAATGCCTTCTGAATCCGTGACAAGGAACAGACCCCTGTCCCGGCCATATTCAATGATACCCCGAATGGTGGACACCTCCCAGTCGTGGTATTCGCCCGTCAAGTCCTCGATAAATTGATAGTTCTTCAAATACTCGTCCTTTATGGCGGTATACTGGTCCGCTTTCTCATTCAAATAATCGAGACGCGTGCCCACAAACCTGGAGAATTTCTTGTAGGGATCATCCTCATTTTCGATGGCTTTCCGGATGGTTATCTTGAGGTTCGCGATTTCCTTTCGAATCACCTCGGCAAAGACCTCTTCCTTGCGCTTAAAATAGTAGTAGAGAGAGCTTTTTCCTTTTCCGGCCGCCTTGGCAATGTCGTCCATCGTGGTCTTTTCAAGGCCGAAACGGGCAAAAAGAGCGGTGGCCGCAGAGATAATTTTCTCTCTTTGTTCGTTGTCATTGGACACAGGGCATCATCCGATCATTAGACGGTTCGACCATATAAGACGTTTAGTCTAAAATAGGCAAGCCGCCATCCTTTGTCAAGTCATTTTTGGTCTCATAGGCAAAGGCCGGCCGTGCCGGGGGGCTGCCAATGTCTCACATCTCCGGCAGGGATGAACGGTCATTGGGCTTCGCCAACGTCAGCGACCCGGGCAATAGACAGCGTGGGTCTGAATGCCACGGTTGGGGTAGACATGAATCTTTTCTTACTGCAACATCCATATACAAGCTCTTTCTGTTTATCTGATAGCACGTAATATTCAGCTCTGTTAGCCGAGGCCTCATTCCCTATCGCTGTCGGTCGATTTCTGATCGAGCACCTCACGCACTTTGGCTGCCAGGTTCTTTATCGAAAACGGCTTCTCGATGAAATGAACGCCCTCTTCCAGGACTCCCCGGCGGGCGATTATGTTGGCCGTGTAGCCGGACATGAACAGGCATTTGAGGCCCGGCTTGATAGAAGCGAGCCGATCCGCCAGATCGCGACCGTTCATCTCCGGCATCACCACATCGGTGATCAGGAGGCGAATGTCGCCCGTATGCTCTTGGGCCAGACGTATCGCCTCTCCTGGTGTCTTGCCGATCAACACCATATAGCCCAATTTTTCAAGGATACGCTTGCCGAGGTCCAGAATCTCCTTTTCGTCCTCGACCATCAGTATTGTTTCCGCTCCTCCCTGCGGTGTTTCCGCTGCACTCTCCAGCAGGATCTCGGCGGGTTCGGCCTTGTGCCGCGGAAAATAGATTTTGAATGTCGTTCCTTGTCCCGGCTCGCTGTATACGTTGATGAAGCCGTCGTTCTGCTTGACGATGCCGTACACGGTGGCCAGTCCCAGGCCGGTACCCTTGCCCACGCCTTTGGTGGTGAAGAAGGGTTCAAACAGATGTGCCCGTGTTTCCTGGTCCATGCCGGAGCCGTCATCGCTCACGGCAAGGAAGACATACTCCCCGGGCATAGAATCCGGGTGAGTGGCGCAATAGTCTTCATCAAAGGCAATGTTACCCGTTTCAACGGTGACCTTACCCACCCCGGCGATGGCGTCGCGGGCGTTCACAGACAGGTTTGCCAGCACCTGATCGATCTGGGTGGGATCTATCTTGACGGGCCACAATTCCACCCATGGTCGCCAGGCCAGATCAATGTTCTCGCCGATGAGCCGCCGCAGCATCTCGATCATGCCCGAAACGGTTTCGTTCAGGTTTAGAACCTTCGGGGAGATGCTCTGCTTGCGGGCGAAGGCCAGCAATTGCCGGGTGAGGTCAGCTGACCGACGGGCTGCGTTGTCGACATTCTGAAGCCGGGCATAGAGCGGATCCGAGGAGGCAACATCCATGAGCGCCATTTCCGTATTACCGATGATCACTGTGAGAAGATTGTTGAAGTCATGGGCCACGCCGCCTGCGAGTTGTCCCACTGCTTCCGTTTTTTGGGCTTGCATGAGCTGGGCTTCCAGCTTCTTCTCATCGGTAACATCCCTGAGAAAACAGAGAATGCCCGGTTTCTTCTCCCAAATAATCGGGGCCGTGGTGAGCTGAACCCACCTCTCCTTGCCCTTCTTGTCTATGATCCTGAACGGGGATGGTTCAGGCTGCTTTCCTTCCAGCAGCTTCAAATATCCTTCGAGAACCGCGTCTTTATCTGAAGGATGGACAAGATCAATGAAAGGAATGCCGGCCAATTCTTCAGTGGAATAACCCGACATTTCCAAGGCCTTAGAATTCGGAAATTTCACGGCATCATCCTGGATAATGAAGATGGCCTCACCGGCATTCGTAATCAACAAGCGGTATTTCTCTTCCGATTCCCTCAGATTTCTCTCCGCGGCCCTGCGCCTCCACTCTTGGGCGTCTCTCTGCAATCTGGCATTGAGGATCGGTGAAACCCTGGATACAATGCGCTCCAGGAAATCCTTATCCTCCTTGGCGTATCCCCCTTCCTTGTTGGCCACGGAAATCAGCCCGATGGTCTCCTGCCCATAAACGATCGGCACCGTGAGGAAATGATCAATGTGAATGTGCCCCTCAGGCGTGTGAAAAGGTCCATTCGAACAGAAGGCCTTTTTCTCCCTGATCGCTCTGCCCCAGAGGCTGGTTCCCCAGGAATCCGTTGGAAAGACGACGGACTTGCTGGGAACCTGGCACTCACTCCAGATCTCTCTGGTCAAACTGGGCATGACAAGGTCTCCGTCTTCCCCTATATATCCAAAGATACCGAATTTGCTTTTCATCACTTGCAGGACAACCGCCAGGACTTCTCCGTACATCGCTTCGTCAGGAATCGTAAGAAAGATGCTCGCAATCTGATTCAGAATTGTCTTTTCATTTTCCGAACGCCTCAGGGCATCCTCCGCTTGCTTGCGCTGGGTGATATCTTCGACTATCCCTATGCCGCCTTTGACCTGGCCCTGTAAATCAACCAAAGGAGCAGTGCGCATGGAGATCCTGATTACCGCAGAGCTGGTCGTGGCGCTATAAAGGCCTTCGTAAAAGCCCTCCTTTCCTTCCAGCACCTGGCGTAGGGCGGGAAGTACGCTCCTGTCTCGAAGCGTTTTCATATCCAGGCCTGTCAATCGATCGCGGCTGGATTGGAGAATGGCCGCAAATCGGTCGTTGCAATCCGAGATGCAAAGCTGCGTGTCATAGTGGAACACACCCACCGGCAAACGGCGGAAGAGGAGGCGATAGCGTTCTTCGCTCTCTCTCAGGGCCTCTTCCGTCTGCATGCGTTCGACAATATCCCAAGACAGGTCACCCAATTGTGATAGGATATCCACATCGCCTTCATCATAATTGGTAGGTTTGTTGCCCACGCCCACAATCGCCTTTATCAGGTTGCCTCTGAAAATCGGGACAACTACTTCTCGAGTGACCGGTGCATGGCCATCGGGCATCCCTTTGCGATGAGGCAGAGAGGCATAGTCGTTGTGAATGACAGCACGACGTTCATGTACACAATCCACCCATACACCTGCCCGGGCAATGTCATAATGGCTCCCTCTTCCCGCGGCTGTGCAAATGTTCTTCACCGTATTCGTTGACCAACTCTGCAATGAGAGCGTTTTTTGATCCGCTTCGAGAAAATGATAAAAACCAATCGAACTGTCGGTGAGCGACTCTATTTCATCCAGCGTTGCGGTTAGCAATTCATCCATTGAGTGTGTGTTTGCGAATTCCAACAGGCGGAGGCGCGCCTGCATGATACTATCAATCCGCTTGCGCTGGGTGATGTCTCGGGCAATATGCACGCAACCGATTATCCGACCATCAGATTCGAAGAGAGGGGATGTGCTAATGAGAAAATCGCCGCCCAGACGCTCTTCTCTCATCTCAACACTATGTTCCAGCCCATCAGTCAATGATTGCGAATAGGGACAAGAAGCAGGAGGTTTCTCAGTTCCGTGAACGACCTTATAACAGGTCTGTCCGATACAGGCTTGGTGCGGGAGATTCAGGCGATCGGCCATGGCTTTGTTGGCCTGAACAATGTGGAAGTTGGCATCAATGACTGCAACCAGCTCAGGTACCGCGTCGAACGTTCTTTCCCAAAGGTCTTTGGCGCAACGCAAATCGCGAAACGTCAACAGAGTGGTCAAGCCGTCCGCCAGCCGTCTGCCGATTTCCTTGAAGAGTCGTTCCTCCTCTGCTGTCCAAATGCGGGCGTACGAGCATTGATGGATCCCGAACTGCCAGGGACTGCCTATCCTTGGGTAAATTGCCATGGACATGAAACATTTAAAGCCAAATCTTTCTGACACGTCTGCGGGCAGTGCATTCGGAGTCCCAGGACCGAATTGCACCGGACCATCATTTGTCAACAAGATACGCAGCGTCTCCGCAACATCCGGGTCCATCGGCATTTCAAGTCCCAGCGCGAGGCCTGCGGGATATTCCGGTTTGTTCCGCTCCATCGGCACTCGCCATACGGTTGCCCCGGGATCGCATGGATACATCAGAAAGGCCCGGTCGCACTCAAAGTTCGAAAGCACCGTGTCGAGGACATCGCTCATCATCTGTTCAAGGTTACTCGCCCCCTGTATCGCCCGATTGATTCGGTCCAAGGATTCAAGGAACCCGAGATGCTCCAGACGTTCTTGCTCCGCGCGCTTTCTTTCGGTAATGTCAATAAATGTGCCCACGATCCCTGCCACTTGTTTGCTTTCATCACGAAATACATCCTTGGCAAAGATGACGGGGCGGTCTATTCCGTTTCTATCTCGTACTCTGAACTCATAGGTCTGCAGCTCGGGACTGTGCATCAGCTCCAAGTCCCTTTGGTGATAGGTCTCCGCATTTTCACTGGGCCAGAGCTCCATAACGGTTTTTCCCTTTATCTGATCAGCACTGGCCCCGGTAAACTCAGAGAAGGCTTGGTTGCACCCCACATACCGAGCCTCTTTGTCCTTATAAAATACTGGTGTGGGAATTGCCGATAACAAGGCTTCGTTAAACATCAGCGATCGCTCAAGTTGCTTGTGGGCATCCATCAATTCTTCTTCCGCCCTTTTGCGTTCAGTGATGTCCCTCGCGATGCTCAGGATAACAGTTCTACCGCCGTATGATACCAGACTGGAACTGACCTCCACCGGTAGTCGCCTTCCATCCTTTGTTTCGTGCCATGTCCCAAATACCTGGATTTTATCTCTTGGCATGGAACGGACCATATCCTGTATCTGTTCGGGCGTCAGGTTATCGTCAATATCAGAAATCTTGGCAGATAGAAGCTCTTCCCGCGTGTAACCCAAGACTTTGGCGGCGGCATTGTTGACATCCAGAATCGTCGTATCAAAATCAATCACCCAGACAGTATCATTCATTCCATCGATCAAATCCCGATACTTTCTTTCGCTCTTCCGCAGGGCATCCTCTGTCCGTTTCAGGTCTGTGATGTCCACGGAAGAACCGATCATCTGGACGATCTTTCCTGCCTCGTCTCGTACCGGCGCAAGCTGCGTCAGCCAGGAGGCTCCCTGGGCGCGCCCAAGGAATGGCTCTTCGGACTGGATGACGTCGTTGGTCTCCAGGCAGCGCTGGCAGTTCGCCCGCAGCGCTGCGGCGTCTTCCTGGGGAAGGCCGGAGATTTCTTCGGGTCGCTTGCCGACTACGTCCTCTTTAGGAAGGCCGGTGGCTTTCTCGCAGGCCGGGTTAAGGCCGCCGAAAATGAAATCACCGTCCACATCAACATGTAAGACGAAGATCGGAACTTCTACGTGCTCGTAAATGCTGCGAAAGAGAATTTCCTCATTCATAAGTCACCTCGGGTTCAACTGGGGCTCCAGACTCCCTTGGGCTAAAGGCTGGGATCAGCGGTGCGGCTTTGCCGCGTCCATCTGCATGCCTTTGTGGTACGAACGGCATGGGCGTGAACTTCGGAGGAAAGGTCCCCTATACGCCTGCCCTGCAGCGGCACATCTCCGTCGAATTGGCGGCTTTCTCTTATTGATGTCTGCTGCCGGGCCTCAAAGCCATGCATGGCTTCGGAAGCGCATCAGGACGACCATTTTCAGCGAGCGCATTCGCCGGTACGTATGCCAGACCAGCGAGCGAACTCAAAATGACGAAACATTCCTTAAAGTTGGGAGACCCCCTAAGAGACGGGTGGGGTCTTCAATGCTGTTGAGATGTTGAACGTGTTAACAAAAGTATTAGCCGAAGGCAAGAGCCTGCCCCGGACCCGATCCGGGGGCGTTGCCGCGAGGGGTATTGAGGGGTGCGTTGTTTCAATGCTGTCTAACAAGTCAACATCGCAACAATATCCCCTTCTTTCCCTTACGAAAAGGTCAGCCGCGCGAGATACGAGCGTCGGCTGAGGCGTCTTGTTCGCTGGCGTTCTCACCGATGTCGTAGAGAAAATCTGGTGAGAAGTCAGCGTTGTTCGGCCACACAACGGTATCTATATCGCGGTTCACATAAAAGGATTTGAAAAACCCTTGATCCTTCAATGGCTCAAAAATAGGGCCGTCAAGATGCGGCTCCAAATCAACAGCTTTGACTTCTCCGTTGTCAAATCGGATCTTAAGCTTGTATCGACCAAGATAGGTTGCTTCAGTGACCCATCGCATGATCGTTCTCCTAATCAAGGGGTTTGATTTTCTCCAAAGCTTCACTCCTCTGGGCTTTTCCCAGTTCACCATGAGTTCATCTCTATGCTGAAATGCCTACTCCAAAACCATTGTGATTGCCCGCCGTGGAAGCTGGCCCTCCATCAATTTGAGATCTTCAATCGAAAAGGCAGCCCATTGCCCAGCGTATTTGGCGTGGAAATGTGGAGGCATATGATCCTTGTAAAACATGGCGATCACTATTCCAAAAAACCTGCTTATTTCGGGCATTTCTTAACATCTCCCCTGGACTGCCGTTGATCCCGGCATAAAATCGAGAAACGTGCCCCTGTGGTAGTCTTCATCAGCGAATCAGGTTAGGGAGAAGCCTCGCCGGCCCTCCTCCCGCACCACCGCCGCCAAGTCGGGATCTGCGACAGGCATACCGGTCACCTACCTCGGCGGTTCGGTTGAGATGCTCCCTTGATGCACAGTATCGGCACACCGAACTCTATAAAGTAGCTCGCAGTCCATGCGGTCACACTCTCTCTCAATCGTGCCGACGCCTCTCAACGGATGCAGCCGCGAAGATCAAATCGCGTGAAGTCGAATCATAGAGGCTTCCTCTGGTGAGTTCTCCCACGCGGTCAGGGTCGGTCTCTCTCCCCTCAGCCCCGCCTACGCCGGGCATCAGCCGGCACAGGCTTTTTGCGATCCGCTGTATGCCGTTTTTCGCGCTGCGAAATTCTCTCAACCTTGATGTCAAGTATTTCAGCTATCCGTTTCGCCATTGCCGGAGTGAGCCTGCGTTTCCCTCGTTCATAATCGCTGATCATATTTTGGCGCACACCCAGCTTTGCCGCAAGTTGCGCTTGAGAAAGAGTTGCTTTAAGTCGTGCAGCGGAAAGAAGGTTGCCGACTCTATTGGACTGCATTTCTTTCCAAAAAGCAGTTTCTTCAATGGGCACACTCTCAGAATTATCGGATGTGAGAATGCTTACCTCGAATTTTTTCCCGATCCATTCGATGAGTTCTTCAACATGCTCACCCTGGAGGGATATCTCAATACGGGGCTTTTTCACGAGAGCCAACATAATACACCTCAATTACGATTTCCCCTTGTCTGTGTGTCCAACATGCCACATAGCGGTAATTCAAATGGCAGTGATATGTTTCGTTTCCCAAAAGGGAAAAATTGTGCCAACCTTTTTGGATTGGTCCATCTGCTTTAAGGTCTTCAATCAATAAAAATAATAACTTCCGTACGTTTCCGGGAAGCTTTTCAAGTCCACGGAGGGCTTTTTTTTGGATTTTGACCTCGTATTTCATATGGTTATATTATAACTTTATTTGGTTATATTCAAGAACTATTTTAGCGTCGTGCGAATCGGGAGAGGGAGAAGCCTCGCGGCTCGCCCTCCCACACCACCCTGCATACGGGTCACTCACCTCGGCGGTTCGGTTGAGATGCTCCCTTGATGTACAGTGTCGGTACGCCGAGCCCCGTAAAGGACTTCGCAGGTAATGTCCTTACCGTCTCCTTAAGTCTTGTCATCGCCTCTCGATTTATGCGAAGGCGAAGATCACATTTAGTGAGCACGGGGACTTTGTTTCTTTGTTGCCTAACAAGTCAACATCGGAACAACGTCCCGCTCTCCACACCTTTGTGTTCTCATTCAGCAGGGTAAACGCCCTCTGTGACGAGACCGGTACAGTTCACAACGATGTTTTTCCGAAAGCCCAACCATGATTTCACCGAGAGGCAAGGGGCGTTTCTTGCCGATCCACTGGAAGGACTTGCTCTGAAGTCCTGCAATTCTCTCAATGCAGATCTCTATTTCCTCAAAGTAATGCTATCCGTGACGGCTTTGCAGCTAGAGCCTCTATGTCAATACGATAGTCCAAAAGTTTCTGTGCTAACGCTGCTCCGGCTGCATAAACCTCATCAACGTCAGGGCTTGTCGGAACGGAATGACGGTCGGCAAATTCTTGGCAAATAAAGTTGTGATAACGAGCAGCCCACTCGAACTTGGCTCTTACACCGGGGTTGCCCTTATACTCCTTTAGACCTTCGACGACGGCCAGTTGGTGCTTTTCTATTATTTCGAACAGAATGCCACCATCAGGAAATACATAAAACGCTTCATTGAGATAATTGAGGAATATCGTACCATCAGCATCCTTCAGAAGGTATTCCTGCTGCAGGGTCCAACAATCGTCCGTGTAGAACCCCAATTGAAGCTCAAGCTTCTCTACCGCCGACGATGCAATCGAGATGCGGGGAGGACCTCCGGCCTTGTCCTGGGCAACGGCTTCCAGCAATGCGTTCCCAAAGACAATGTCATCATCCATGTAGTGTTCTCCGAATGCAATTCCTCCCCTGAGAAAAAACCCATCCATCGCAAGACCAGCTTGTAATTCGGAAAAAGTAGTTAAGATATCACCGAAGTCAGGCTCTCCTTGATCGAATTTAGGTTTATATAAGGGGTAGCCAATCACAATGTTATCAGTGAAGACTTTTACGGCATAAAACGAATCATCACGGTCTCCTGAATGGTCGCGAACGTTTTCGTATGCCTTGGACAAGGCTTGACGCAATCGTTGCAGAAAATCGTGACCATTCCCCGCCGTAATGGCGGCTTCGCTAAGCTGTGAATAGCCCAGTATGTCTGAGTAGCAGACAAATGACGGAAGCATTCTCGGCGGGTCGGATGATTCTGTATAAGGGTTTTTCATCTTGTTTCCACCACATATCTCAATGGCTATTCAATTCTGCACACTGCTGCTAATCAGCCGCGTGGCTTTTTCCGTCGGCTGAATTAGCTTTGTTACACATAGTTTGTCAACTTTTTTGATGTACCAGACTAATTAACTGGTATTCAATTATGGTCGTAAAGAGTTCTCTAATCGACGATTTGTAATCCGAAGGCTTGATAGAATAGTAATCCTTGATGCTCCCAATATGCATGTTCAATTCACTTGTCCTCGGTTTGATATATTCATTTTCGGGATTGAGAAGTAAGTGAAGGAATGTTCCATACACACCCTTTTTCGCCATTTCTTTTGCACTTTCACCAGAGAAAGAAGTAACAAAGTTCACGACGATGTTGGGGATCTCTTCCTTCTTGTAAGGCCTTATTATTTGAAGTGTTATAGCCCATGCGTTGTCATTATTGAAAGCAATGATGCTTTTGAACGATTTTGCCTCTTCACCGAAAAGGTTAAATGGTATTTCAGGGATTGTGAATTCGAGCTTGTTCTCTGCTTGTTCGTTGTAGGCCGTTAGCATCTGGTGAAGCGTATTGCAAACACACTCGTAAATATGCCGCCACTTTTTGCTCAAATTGATTTCGTTCTCTCTTAAAATAATGTCGTCTTTCTGCCTCTCGACAACCTTACTTTCCATATTAGTTAAGAGAGTTCCAGCCCATTCACCGAACTCGTTTTCGATATTTTCCACCGCTGTTAACGATTCTACAGTTGGGGATTCCTTCTTTGCAACCGCGATTTCTTCTCTAAACGAATGGATTCTGGCTATAATTTCGGATTTGTCCTTTCTGCTACTAATTAAAGAACCCGCAGCCATTACGAATAGGCCGAGCCCATTAATCACTCCGCCAACAATAAGCCATAAGAGCTTTTCGCTTGACCCGGCCATCACTATTGTACCAATTGCAATGGCAACTATTCCAGTAATCACATACTTGTTCATGTCTCAATTGAACCTCTATCCTGTGTAACATATATTAGACAGAAAAAATCTATTACAAAAGAACTGCCCAAATTAATGTAAGTGGTCACGGGGGTGATCAGTTTATAGGTTGTTCAATCCAAGAGAAATTCGGCGGTTGTTCTTTGAAATAGGAATCGATTGCTTCCACCAATACAGGGAAAGTTGGCATAGAGCTCATGGCGCAGGTTTGTTTGAGCGAGATAATCCTCTCGACCCATCGGTTTCCTTTCTCGCTGGCAGTGCCTTGACTGCATTTACGCCAAATGACCCCGAACCTCAGGGCGCGTTCGGCGCGGTTGTTCGTAGGTTCCACTCCCATGACATCCA
>Ga0209164_1001257_pt1 | contig 34745 bp, 23 predicted proteins | sample MTBNYHSulfiMetaG_FD_187458 | JGI IMG/M metagenome (GOLD analysis project Ga0209164, IMG submission 187458) | Enrichment culture microbial communities from rom New York Harbor, USA that are MTBE-degrading - MTBE-NYH (New York Harbor Sulfidogenic)... | ecosystem: Environmental > Aquatic > Marine >... | reverse complement strand
TCGACCCGGTCGGTTTCCTGATCTCCCCCAAGGATATGATCTACCGCATCCTGAGCCGCGAAAAGGATCTGGAATCCCAGGCCATGGTCTTTTTCGTGCGCGACTATTCGGGCTCGATGGTGGGCAAGACCACCGAACTGGTGGTGGCCCAGCACGTGTTGATTTACAGCTGGCTGCTCTACCAATACACCCGCCAGGTCGAAACCCGGTTCATTCTGCACGATACCAAGGCCAAGGAGGTGCCCGATTTTTATACCTATTACAACTCCAAGGTGGCCGGCGGCACCCAGGTGTCGTCCGCATACAAACTGGTCAACAGCATCGTGAAAGAGGAGAACCTGGCCAAGGATTACAACATCTACATCTTTCATGGCACGGACGGCGACGATTGGGATACCGAAGGCCGGGAGGCGATTCCGCAACTCAACATCATGCTCGGTTATGCCAACCGGGTCGGCATCACCGTTGCGCGGCACAGCTCCAGCAGCTCCACCGAGGTGGAAAAATATGTGAAACGATCCGGTTTGCTGACCGCATCTCCGGAATTGATCCGCATGGACATTCTGGATGACGACGCCGACGAATCGCGCTTGATCGAAGGCATTCGCCATCTGATTTCCCAGGAGAAGTAGCGTGCGCCAGGAGATTTGACGTGGATCAGGAGAATTGGCGTGGACCAGGAGAATTGACATGGAATTGATCGACCAACACACCAAGGACATCATGGAAGGGTGCAAGGCGCGGGCGCGGGCGGCCGGATTGCGTTTTGAGGAAGAATCTCTCGAATATGTGGTGACCAACCGGGACCTGCTCGAGCTGTCGCCCAAATTGATGATTCCCACCCTCTATGACTACTGGGTTCACGATGTGGAGGTGCTCAAGGGTAAGGGCAAATACGAACTCTATCCCAGCAACCCCTATGAGACCGTGATCAACACGCGGCCGGCGATCTCCTATTACAACGACAACAACCCCGATTGGCTCAATGTGATGATCTTTTACCATGTGCTGGCGCATATCGACTTCTTCCAGAACAACCTGTTCTTTCGCCACACCTGGGATTACGACTTTAACGGCGAGGCCCTGTCGGACAAACGGGTCATCGCCAAATTGCGCTCCGAGCATGGCCGATGGGTCGACTATGTCATCGAATTCAGCCGCAGCATCGACAACCTGGTCGGCTACTATCAGGAACTGGAAAATCTTTTTCCCGTGGCCACGACCCGACATACGCTGCGATTGGACTATTACTTCGATATTTTCCTTCAGGACGTCAAGAAGGTCAAAACCAACGAATACATCAAGGAAATCGAGCGCTACAACCAATGCCAGGCAGACATCGGCGAGCTTTGCGAGGACATCTTCTTTGCCGAAGTGGACCGGCGCCATCCCGAATTCAAGGCCCTGCATGCCAAATACAAGAGTACCCGAACCGCACGCCCCAACGATCTGCTTCAGCACATCCTGGCGCATTCCGGATTCGTCAACAAGGAAGAGAACAAGTGGATGAAGACGATCATCGAAATCGTGCGCAAGACCTCCCTGTTCTTCCAACCCCAGATCCGCACCAAGATCATGAATGAGGGGTGGGCCAGCTATTGGCACGAAACACTCTTCCTGCAGGACGATCGCATCCGGGGCCATGAAGTCGAATTTGCGAGGGTCAACGCCGGGGTCACGGCCATGCCCCGTGTGGGTCTCAATCCCTACGCGCTGGGCATGCGCCTGTTTTACGACATCGAAGAGGCGGCCGACAAAGGCAAATTGCACTGGGATTTCCAACGGCTCAACGATGCGCATGCGCGTGAAACCTTCGACACCCATGCGGGCAACGGACGGGACTATATCTTCTACGTGCGTGAGAACCTGAGCGATTTCAACTTCATCCATCAGTTCGTCACCCAGGATTTCGTGAACCGCCACCGGCTCTTCGTGGCCGGGCGACGCCTCAACGAAAGCAAAATGGTTTGGGAATACTACGTCAAAAGTCGCGACGCGGAAGCCTACCGCGACATGCTGCGCCAATCGCTGTATCATCCGCCGACAATCGTCATCGATCACGAGAAGGGTAAGCAGAAAAACGCACTCTATCTGGTTCACACATTCGAGGAGAAACCCCTGCTCAAGGATTTCATTCCCAACACCCTGCTGGGCATCGAATACCTGTGGGGCGGGCCGGTGATGCTCGAGACCCACGAGTTAGCCCCCACCGGCCCCCGGTCGGATCGACCGCGCTCTGGCACCTCCGGTGTCGACACACCCGAAAAACCGGAGCTCCGCTGGCAGCGCGTGGTTTACAGCATGGAAAATCGCCAGATCAACCGGCAACTCATGGATTGAAAATGAAAGAAGAACCAACAAGGCAGTCCATCATGGTGCAAAAAACAGCTATCAGCGAACCCGCGTCGAACATCGACAAGGCCCTGCAGCAGATTCAACGGGCCAGCGCGACCCTGGACCAGGATTTTCCCATCAACTTCAGGTCATTCCTGGAACGGGTGGTCCAGCAACCCGGTACCATGATTCGCAATGTGTTTCAGTATTTTCACGACATGGTCAAAACCTACGTGGGCACTGGCGTCGATGAATATCCCGACGACCCCGAATCGATCAAATATGTGGATTACGATTGCACAAGGCTCTTCGTGGAGGATTCGGACCATCCGTTTCTGCCTGACCGGCTCTTTGCCAACCGGTTTGTCAAACAGGTGGAAAGCATGCGCCAGGGCGCCCAGCAAAACAAAATCTACATCTTCGACGGGCCGCACGGCTGCGGCAAAAGCACCTTCCTGAACAATCTGCTGACCAAGTTCGAAGCGTATGCCAATACCGAAGAGGGCACCCGCTTTGAAACCCTCTGGCGAATCGACACCTCGGCCCTGGGCGGCCCTGCGGTGAGCGACGAAACCTTTTCCATCCTGGAAAAGCTGTTCCAGTTGCAAAAAGAGTCCCAGCAGGACCAGTACGATCGGATCAAATCCCGAATGCTGCGGCGGCACAGCGACCAGTATATCGACATCCCCTGCCCCAGTCACGACAACCCGCTGCTGCTGGTGCCCAAGGCTCAGCGTCGCGCCTTTTTCGATGATTTATTCAAGAACGATGCCTTCAAATATGCCCTGTTCACGCACAAGGACTACGAATGGGTCTTCAGCGACCAGCCGTGCACCATCTGCAGCTCCCTGTTCGACATCCTGCAACGCCGGCTCAAGGATCCCTTGCGGGTTTTCGATATGCTGTGGGCCAGGCCGTATCATTTCAACCGGCGCCTGGGTAATGGCATCAATGTCTTCAATCCCGGCGACAGCCCCCAGAAGCAATCCGTCCTGACCAACGATATGCTTCAGAACCGCATCAACCGGCTTTTCGGCGACAGCAACCAGGTCCAGTACCTCTATTCGCGCTATGCCAAGTCCAACAACGGACTCTATGCCCTGATGGACATCAAGTCGCACAACATCGAGCGCCTGATCGAACTGCACAACATCATCTCCGAGGGCGTTCACAAGATCCAGGATATAGAGGAAAACGTCAACTCCCTGTTCATGGCCCTCATGAACCCCGAAGACAAAAAGAACATTCAGAACATTCAGTCTTTTTCCGACCGCATCGCCTATATCAACATCTCCTACGTGCTGGACCACAACACCGAGGTGGACATCTACCGCAACATTTTCGGCCGCCACATCGACCATGCTTTCCTGCCGCGCGTGCTGCACAACTTCTCGCGCATCATCATCTCCTCACGGTTGAGCCTGCGGTCCGAGGCCCTTCTGGAGTGGATCGGCGATCCGGAAAAATACAGCCGGTATTGCGACAAAAACCTGCAACTGCTCAAGATGGAGATCTACACCGGCTATATTCCCACCTGGCTGAGCGAAGAGGATCGCAAGCGCCTGACGGCCAAAAGGCGCCGGCGCATCATCGCCGAGGCTGAAAACGAAGGCAAGCACGGGATCTCCGGGCGCGATTCGATCAAAATTTTCGGCGAGTTTTACACCACCTACGCCAAAGACGGTGAATTGATCGACATGTCGACCCTGTGCAAATTCTTCAGGTCCCGCAAGGACCTGCGCGCCTCCATACCCGACGGCTTCCTCGACTCCCTGCTGCACATGTATGATTACGCGGTATTGCAGGAGGTGAAAGAGGCCCTTTATTACTACAACGAGGATCAAATCGCCGTTGAGATCCAGAACTACATCTTCGCCGTCAATTTCGAACCCGGATCCATCGAGCGCTGTCCCTACACCCGGGAGAAGATTGAAATCACCGAGGAGTACCTGGAGCATTTCGAGCGGCGCATCCTCGGGTCCGGCGCCTCGCGGGCCGAGCGCCACGCCTTGCGCAAAGACGTCCAGAAGGAGTATGCCACCCAGACCCTCCCCCTGGAAGTGCCCAGCCACGTCAAGGACCTGCGTCAAACCACCCTGTTCGGAAAACTCAATGAACGTTACATCTACAACATCAAGGAAAAAGTGCTCGATCCCTTCCTTGAAAACGAAAATTTCCGAAGGGCCATCAAGGATTTCGGTGAGGAGGATTTCAAAACCTACGACCGCAGGATCCGCGGCGATGTGACCTACCTGATGAAAAACCTGACGGCCAAACACGGCTATACCCCCCAGGGCGCCAAGGCGGTTTGCATCTATGTCATCGACAACGATCTGGCGCGGGTGTACATGGGGCCTTAGTACACTATTTCATCATTACGCTGACATAATGGGCCACTTGCTTGCAGTCGTACTCGTACTCGTACTCGTTCTCGTACTCGAAAGATTCCCCTGTTTATGTCAACGATTCCAGGATGGATCGAGTACGAGTACCGCTGCGCTGAAGTACGCGCACGAGTACGCTAAGAGTCAATTCCATGGGCTGTCTGGGTCGACATGTATGTCAGCTTATCTATGCCTGCGTGTACTTAGGCCATCCGGCCGAGGCCTGGATTGAATCACGAATCAGCGTCCGTCCACAAATAGGCAAATTAGCCATTTGTTGATGGGCACGAATCAAGGGTTTCAGGCGGTTTCGGGTGGGTCGGTGCGCTTCGGCGGCGGAGGCGCACAAGCCGCCGAAAAGTGGTCGTCCTTGACGAAATCATAGAGTCGGCCGTTGTACCGGCACTGGATCATGTCCCGTATCTTGCGCATCAGATATTCTCGTGTGGCGCTCTCCCCATCGATGCGCAAACGAAAGGCCAGAAGACGCTGAAGGGCCACATCCTGCTGGTCCCTCTCCGGCACCATGCGCATGATGTTCTGCAGCATCATGGACAACGCTTTGTCCAACGATTCGATGGAGATGATTTTTTCTTCAGACATGGCATGCATCCTGGAAATGAATTCGGCGCCCGCGGTCATTAGCGGCTATCATAACGAATCCATCTCTTTTTGCAAGCCTAACGATGTGACGGCGGTTCGGGTTTACAACCTGAAACTGCTGACCCGCTCCATGCGGCTGACCACTTCGACGATGCGGATGCCGTACTTTTCCTTTTCCACCACGACCTCCCCCTTGGCGATCAGGGTGTCGTTGACCAGCAGATCGACCGGCTCGCCCTCGAGTTGCACCAGGTCGACCACCGATCCCTGGTTGAGCTTGAGCACATCGTATATGCGCTTGCTGGTGCGTCCCAACTCCACCGTCAGCTCCAGGGGAATCTCCATGATAAGGTCGAGGTTGCGCCATGGATCATCGGGCGCCTCCTCCGAAACAGGGGTGCCGTCTTGTTTGGCGAGTTCCTCCGGCGAAAAATCGGCCCCCATCGGCGCATCCAGCTCATCTTTCTTTATTCCCGCATCGACGATGATCGTGTTGCCGCCGCACGAGAACAGAAAACGCTGGGTCTTGATGATGTTGAGCGACTCGACCCTGAAATCCATGCCGTTGGTGATCGCCGGGGTGGACAGCACACACGACAGGCCCACGTCCACAAAAGCCGACTTGAGGTTGCCGCCGATGATGTTGCTCAATTCACGCATCACGTCGAACACCTCTTCCTCGCTCTCGATTTCGCTAGGATCCATGCCGAGCATGGCGGCCGTCATGGTGCGGGCGAAGTCATCATTGACCTGGATATTGAACAACCCCTGCACGTCGCCGGCGAAACTGACCGTACCCACCGTGCGTTTATCCTCACGGAACCCCTCGGGCACCGCCGGGATGTTTTCGGTTTCCATGGAGAGCATGGTGTAAAAGACGTCGATGACCGCGTTGATCACGGTGGTAGGGATATCCACCGAATTGATCTTGGACAGGATTTCAGCACTCTCCAATTGGGCGATGCCGGCGATTTCGCGCTTGGCGCCGATATCTTCCTTGAGGGAAATCTCGACGATGATTTCATGCTTTTTGTGTCTGAAGATCCATTGATTGAGATCGCCCATCTTGCTGGCCTCGATCTTGAAATCGGAGCCGCGGGTGATCGAGGGGGTCGAAATCACGCAGGCCAGATCGCTGTCCAGAAAATCACTTTTCAAATTGCCGCTGATGATATTGGACAGCTCGCCGAGGACATCCTTGATCTCCTCCACGCCGTCGATCTCGCTCTCATCGACGCCCAGCATGGCGGTCGTCATCAGCGCGGCGAACTCCTGGCTCACATGCAGGCTCATGGTGCCGACCACCTCGCCGGCAAAATGCACGGCGCCCACCAGGCGTTTTTCATTGAGTCCCGGATCGGTGACCTTGCCCACCTTGTTCAGATCCATGGAGAGCATGGTATCGAAAGTCTCGATCATGCAGTTGGCGACGGTCTTTTCGACGGCGGTGATGCGAATCTTTTCCATAGCGTGTTATCCGGCAATCCATTCGAATACGAGCCCCGGCCAGGAGCGACAGTCAGTAATTTGACAGGCCGACCGCCCCTTGTCGGTGGCCCGATGCGGTGTCCGGCGCCAATTGCCGGCCGCCCCACCACATTGTCCTTTTATTTCAATATAATAAAAGTGTACTGACCATCCTCGGCCACACACCCCAATTGTCATTGCAAATAGTTGGCCAAAAAATTAATATAGCGCTCACTCGCATTCATGCCCTATGAAAGACATATGATGGAATTAAAAACCTTGATGCGGCTCGGCCGTTTCAAAGAGATCGTCATGATCCTGCTCAAATATGGCTTCGACGATCTCATCGACCGCCTCGACCTGCCCGGCGCCGGGCTGCTCAAAAAATTCAGCCGTGCGAGCGACGGGCTGAACACCTTCCAGCGAATCCGCCATGCGGCCGAAGAGTTGGGCCCGACCTTCGTCAAGTTCGGCCAGATCATGAGCCTGCGTCCCGATCTGCTGCCACCCGGACTGATCGAAGAGCTGAGCAGGCTCCAGGACGACGTGGCGCCGGTCGAACTGGCCCAAATCCAGGCAGTCGTGGAAGAGAGCACCGGGCGTCCCCTCTATGACACCTTTTCCATCTTCGATGTCGAGCCGCTGGCGGCCGCCTCCATCTCCCAGGTGCACCGGGGCGTATTGAAACAGGAAGGGCATATCGTTTCCATAAAGGTACAGCGCCCCGGCATCCGGGCCAAGATGGAGAGCGACCTGGACATCCTGGCCATGGCGGCCGATCTGCTTCATGAGCGAATCGAAGAGCTCGAAAGTTTCGATCTGCCCCGCCTGGTGCAAAATGTCCGCAAAACGCTGCTGCGCGAACTGGACTTCAAAAGAGAAGCCCGCAACATGACAATCGCCCGCAGCCGTGCAGGAGAGGCGCCGCTGGTCGACATCCCCGAGCCGTACGAGGATTACTGCACCAAGCTCGTGCTGGTGATGACCTTCATCCAGGGGACGCCACTCAAGCAGATGCCGATCGATACGCTCACCGACCCCGAATCGCTGGCCCGGGCAGGCTTGAGTGCCGCCATCAAACAGATTTTGGAAGACGGCTTTTTCCATGCCGATCCCCATCCGGGCAATGTCCTGGTCACCCCCCAAGAGCGGCTCTGCCTGATCGACTGGGGGATGACGGGCCGGCGCATCTATCCCGATCTGGACATCGTGGCCGAAGCCAGGGAACAAATCACGGCGCTCGCCAAGCGCCGTTTCAAGCCCAAATCGCTGTTGCGGCGCCTGCGTTTCACGCTCTTCGAATTTTTCAGCCTGCAGCAATCCCTGCCCCGACGCATGGAGACCCTCCTGGGCCAGGCCGAACAGGGCAAACTGACCGTTGGATTCCGGCACGAAAATCTCGGCGGACTCATCAACACCCTGGACAGCATCATCAACCGACTGACCTTCGGCATCATCATCGCCGCCATGATCATCGGCTCCTCCATGATCATCACCACCGGGATCGGCCCCTTTCTGTTCGGATTTCCGGCCTTGGGCGTGGTGGGCTATCTGATTTCCGGGGTCCTCGGGTTATGGTTGATTTTTACGATCCTGCGGCAACGCAAATATTGAGCCTGCCGAAACCCAAGGAGTGTTCATGCCCGACCACCTGCTCTCGTCCTGGCTGCACCGGCGCCTCCATCACGCCCATCCCACCAACCTGCTTCTGACGAGCTACCTGGCGACCATCGTCGTCGGGAGCCTGGCCCTCATGCTGCCGGCGGCTACCGTCGGCAACGGCATCACCCCCATCGACGCCCTGTTCACCGCCACCTCGGCCGTGTGCGTGACCGGCCTGATCGTCGTGGACACGGCCACCTGTTTCACCGGCTTCGGCCAGGCGGTGATCCTCTTTTTGATCCAGATCGGCGGCCTGGGCATCATGACCCTTTCGGTGGCCCTGTTTCAGATCATCGGCAAGCGGGTGGTGTTTCAACAGCGCATGGCCATGCAGGAGGTCTTTTCGCATGCCCCCCGGGAAGACATCTACATCCTGATCCGCTCGGTCCTCGTCTTCACCCTGGCCATCGAGGCGGTGGGCGCCCTGCTGCTCTTCGCCCACTGGCAATCGACCTATCCCTGGTCCGAAGCGCTGTTCAAAGCCATTTTTCATTCGGTCTCCGCATTCTGCAACGCCGGATTTTCCCAATTCAGCAACAACTTGATGGATGAACGCGCGTCTATCCTGGTGAATTTCACAGTGGCCAGTCTGATCGTGTTGGGTGGCATCGGTTTCCCGGTGGTGTACGAGCTGTTCCGGCGGGCCGTGGGCCGCCAGACCGGCAAGGTGTCCCTGCAGACCAAGAGCGTGATCGCCACCTCCATCGGACTGACCGCCGCCGGCGCGCTGGTGCTGCTGATTTCGGAGCGCTCCCTGACCAGCGCCCTGGGCTCAGGCCAAGGGATCATGGCCGCCATTTTTCAATCGGTGACCTGCCGCACGGCCGGATTCAATACCCTGGAAATCGCCGGGCTCAACACGGCCACCTTGCTCTTCATGATATTCCTGATGCTGGTGGGCGCCTCGCCGGGATCGTGCGGCGGCGGCATCAAAACCACCACCCTGGCCGTTCTCGCCACCTTTTCCTGGAGCCGGCTGATGCGCCGCAAGTGCGCCAACCTGTTCGGCAAGACCATCCCCCAGGAGACGGTGGTCAAAAGCATTTCGGTGCTGGTCTTCTCCCTGGCCGCCATTTGCGTCGCCGTCTTCCTGATCCTGCTGCTCGATCCGGACCACGGCACCCGCATTCAAGGCAACCGTCAGTTTTTAAGCTTTCTTTTCGAGACCGTATCGGCCTTTGCCACGGTCGGTCTCTCCATGGGGGTCACCGCCGCCCTCACCGGGCCTGGCAAACTCGTGATCATCGTGCTGATGATCATCGGCCGCGTGGGCGTGCCGGCCTTTACCTACATCATCGCCGGCGGTGCAGCAACCAAGGGCGTCCAGTACGCCGAAGAGAACATGATGATCGGATAGCAAAGAAAGGAATCAATATGAAACGATTCGCCGTCATCGGCACCGGCAGCTTCGGATATTATGTGGCCAAGGCCCTTTACGAGAACAAAAACGAGGTGATCGCCATCGATCGCAACAAGGAGCGGGTGCAGGCCATCGAACCCCACTGCACCAGCGCCATCGTGCAGGACGTCACCGACATGGAGGCCCTCAAGGGGCTGGGGCTCGAAGAGATGGATGCGGTCATCGTGAGCACCGGGGCCAACATCAAGCCGAGCATCCTGATCTGTTTCCATCTGAGTCGCCTGGGCATCCGACGCATCATCGCCAAGGCCGAGGACGATGACCACGGCGAGATCCTCAAGGAGCTGGGTGCCACCGAAATCATCCGTCCGGGAATGGACATGGCCCAGCGCCTGGCCTTGCGGCTCACCTCGCCCAACATCCTGGAGTTTCTGCCCCTGGAGGAAGACTACACCATCGCCCAGGTCGACCCGCCGCCCTCGTTCATCGGCAAAACCCTCAAGGACCTCAACCTGCGCAAACGCTACGAAGTCTACATCATCGCCGTCAAGGAACTGGTGCCCGAACGCTTCAGGATGGTGCCCGACGCCGATTTCACCGTCAAGGACAGCGACGTGCTGATCATGCTCGGCCGCGACGGCGATTTGAAGAAAATCAAGGAGCTGAAATGACACCGGCCGGCCTTACCCAGAATCCGGGCATGACCATTTCACTGGCCCTGGCGCTGGGCATGGCGGCCCAGACCCTGGCCCATCACCTCAGGGTGCCCGGCATCGTTCTGCTTCTGGCCGCCGGCGTGGCCTGCGGTCCGGACGGCCTCGGGCTCATCCATCCAGAAGCACTCGGACCGGCCCTGGGCATCCTCACCGGCTTCGCCGTGGCGGTCATTCTCTTCGAAGGCGGCATGAACCTGAAGTTCCGCCGGCTCCGACGCGCCCAGCGATCGGTGCGGCAGCTGATCCTGGTGGGTGGAGTGGTCACCGTGGCCGGGGCCGCCGCTGCGACCCACTTCATTCTGGAGTGGCCCTGGAAGAGCGCCATCCTCTTCGGCACCCTGGTCATGGTGACCGGCCCCACGGTGATCAATCCGCTGCTGAAACGCCTCAAGGTCAAACGTTCGGTGGCCGTGGTCCTCGAAGCCGAGGGGGTGCTGATCGACGCCCTCGGCGCGGTGGTGGCGGCCGTGGCCCTGGAAGCGGCCCTCAGCCCGGCCCACGGCAGCCCCCTGGTGTGGGGCTGGCACGTGGTGTCGCGCCTCGGTTTCGGGGCCCTGGCCGGCGGTGCAGTCGGGTTTGCGCTCATCTTTCTCTACCGTTTCCGGCGAATGATCCCCGAAGGGACCGAAAACGTCTTCACCTTGTCCATCGTCCTGGCCCTGTTCCAGGGCAGCAACCTGGTGCTCACCGAAAGCGGCATCGCCGCCGTGACCATGGCCGGCATCGTCATCGGCAATTTCAGCACCTACGCCCTGCAAGACCTGGTGGAATTCAAAGAGGAGCTCACCGTCCTGCTCATCGGCATGCTCTTCGTGCTCCTGGCCGCCGATGTGCGCCTGGCCCAAGTGGCCGACCTGGGCTGGCCGGCCCTGGGCGTGGTCCTCGTGCTCATGTTTCTCGTCCGTCCGGCCGCCGTGCTCGCCGGCACCGGCATGACCGACCTCAAGTGGAAAGAGCGGGCCTTCATCGCCTGGATCGGCCCCCGGGGCATCGTGGCCGCCGCCGTGGCCTCGTTTTTCGCCGCCGCCTTCGCAGAGCGCGGCCTTTCCGGCGGATACGAACTGCGCGCCCTGGTCTTCCTGGTGATCGCCGTCACGGTGGTCTTTGCCGGATTGACCGGCGGCCCCATGGCCGGTCTTCTCGGCCTGCGGCGTCCCAGCCAGGCGGGGTGGGTGATTCTGGGTGCCGGTTCCCTGGCCCGGGCCGTGGCCAAGCTGTTCAAACAGGACGGCCAGGAAGTGGTGCTGATCGACTCCAACGCCGACCACTGCAAGGCCGCCGAACAGGACTGCACCCGTGTCATTTACGGCAACGGGCTGCAATCCAGGTATCTGCTGCGCGCCGAGATCGACACGCGCCGCGGGGCCCTGGCCCTGACCGCCAACGACGAAGTCAACTATCTCTTCGTCCAGAAGGTGAAGCAGGAGTCCAAAGAGATCCCCCTGTATGCCGCCCTGAAGACCGATACCGCCTCCCTGACGGTCAAGATGCTGCACCAGGCCGGCGCCCGACTGCTCTTCGGCGCCACCGCGGATGTGGAGATCTGGCAGCGCCGGTTCAAAAACGAACAGGTGTACCTCGACATCTGGCAGCCCGGTCCGGACACCATCGACGAGACGAACGGCGATCCGCCGCTGGCCGGATACAGCGGAAACGGCCTGCTGGCCACCGCCGTGCGCCGCAACGAGCGCCTCATCCCCCTGGGAAACGGTACGCAGCTCAAGAAAGGAGACCAGGTCTACTTCATGGTCTTCGAGCCGGAACTTAAACTGGCCTGTGAATTTCTGGGAAAAGCGGGCTGGCAACAGGTCGGCCAAGCCGACCGGGAGGCTTTTTCCACCTCCACGTGCACGCTCGAATCTTGATGGATCCGTAAACAGTCAATGTTCAAAGGCGCCGTAAGAAGTTCAAGATCAAGGCGCGCGAAATTCCGTGCCCTGAGGTGTACTTGTCGTACGCCGCAAGGGCCACGGGATGAGCGCAACACAGATATTGAGCTTCTTACGGTGCCGTCTACCTAAGGGATTCGGGGCGGGCCTGCGACCTATGCCATGGCCGACAACTCCCGTATCAACTCGTCGATCTGATCCCGGTCCAGATGTTTTTCGACGATCCCGCCGCCCGGATGGGCCATCTTCAGGGTGCAGCCCGCATCGGTGCGGACGAGTTCCCAACCCTTGCCCCGGGGCATGGTCACTTCCGGTGCCAGCCACTCGTCGGCCTCGAACTCGGCGATCTGGATCAACACCCCGAAGGCGTGCCGGGGATGGATGAACAGCTCCTTCCAGTAGGCATCCGGATATTCGTTGTAGCCGAAATAGGGAATGCCAGCCGCGTCCAGCGCCTTTTTGGCGGCCTCGATGTCAGGGGTCTGCATGGTGATGTGGTGCACGCCGCCCTGGCGATCGGCGAGAAACGGGTCGAGAAAGCTGCCCGTCTCGGTGGCATACACCAGCTCGATGCGGCTCAGGTCGCCCAAGGCAAAGCTTTGCCAGACATACTTCATCCGGTTGTCACGGGCCGTGGCGCAGGGGATGGCGCCCAGGACCTTTTCGAAAAATGCGCGGGCCGCGGGGTAGTCATGGACCGCAACGGCCACATGGTCGATACGGGCAATCATAGCATTCCTTTCGAGGTCATGGCGGCATTGGCCGTCTTGAACATCTCGGCGATGATGGCGGCATGCCGTTTCATGTGCCTGCGGATTTCGGACTTGCTGCGGCCGGGATAGTTCCGGTAGGCCATGGTGATGCCGGCCAGGGCCGAAAAAAAGGTCTGGGAGAGGATCCTCAGATCCCCCTGGATGCCGTTGATTTGCAGCACCCGCCGGAATTCCCCTAAAAAGCGCCGCAGGATCTCGTTATATTTGTCCAGCACGCGGGGCGGCATCTGGCCCACCACCATCAGGTAGCTCATCATCTGAAAAGTGGACTCGTTGTCGGCCAGGTGGTCCACCACATACTGGGAAAACTCCTCGATGGACATGGGCTTGTCGGCCATCTTGTGATCGAACTCATCGCCGATCAGGTTCATCTGGTGGACAAACGCCTCCACCAGCAATTCGTTGCGCCCCGGAAAGTACCGATAAATGGCGGCCGGCGATACGCCAGCCTCGGCCGCGATCTCGCGCATGCCGAGCTGGGCGAAGGGCCTCTGGCCGAGCATCCGGATCGTCGCGTCGATGATCACCTGGCGGCGCACCTCCCGCTCGTCGTCGCGAAGCACATCAAAGGTGGAACGTTCTGGCATCCCATCTCTCCAAGCCGTCTTCCTCTAAAGGAGAACAGCGTTTTTCATCTCTATCGACAAGCCCGGCGAATGGGGAAGAGGCCTCTGCACCCCGCGCGGTCCGTGCAGCCGGTGGCGGACGATGCAGATTGCTGAATCATTCGTGGAAATTGCAGGAACGGGCCGTGTTGGAAGCAGGCGCCGGCCATCCCGGACCTGCTTCCAATGTTATCGCCTCATGAACCATATATCCGGGCAATTGTCCAGCAAAAGCGGCGAACCGCAGGCCGGTAGCACCGGCGCCGCAGGGGATGAGATGAGCGCCCAGCCCGAAAAAAATGCCGTTCCTCCTAAAAATAGAGGTAACTTCTTACAATGAAAAAGAATCGTTCACTGAACGAAATTTAGTAAAAAAATATTCTTGACAACCTCGAGCGATATGTTGTTTGTGTATGTAAACACGGTTCACACAGAACCCGGCACCACTTTCAGGGCTTCCATTTCCGATCACAGCACCAACAATCAAACCGCGGGCATTAGCGGATAGAGATAAGATTTGGACGACGTTTCAGATCCAGCGGTTTTTCAGGTTCCGTTGTAAACGTCGTTCACCATGGCAAATTATGTTTTAGACGAACGGCAGCAGTTCCACCCCAAGTTATCCAAGGAAAAGCGGACCCGGCTCCACGTGAGCCTTTGATTAACGCCGATTGTGCTTTCAGGGGAGAAACACCATGAAAAAAGCGCACCCAGGCGGGTGGTTGGTTTGTGCCCGAACCGTGGCCATGCTCATCATGCTGGCCTCATTCTTTCCCATGCGGTCCGTCTATGCGGATCTCAAGGAGCTTTCCACCGACCAGATGGCCACCATCACCGGCACCGGCTTTTCCAATTTCACGATCGACGGCGACCGCGTGCGCGCCGATTTCAACATCGCGGCCCTCACCTTCACCGAAATCGCCTCCCTCAAAATGGGCCATTGGGACAACGGCGGCGGCCTGGCCTGGGACCAGGACTGGACCGATGTGATGTTGGGAAACGCCGCCGAAGACATGTCCCTGAGCGGCTTTTTCATCGAGGCGACCTTCGAGAACCTCAACGATCCGGCCACCCGCCGGCTGACCAGCGTCTTCTTCGGATTCAACCAGGCCTCCGGTGACCTGAGCGCCAATTTCAACAGTCTGAGCCGCATCGGGGTCAACGGCCAGGCCGACGACCAGCGCGCCAACCTCGGCCTGCGGACGTTTCGCTTTAACAATTCGGAAATCGCGCTTTCCTTCCAACTGGAAGGACCCAACAGGGGGATATGGGTGCGTTTCGGGGAGGGGACCACACTTCAATGAACCCACACACTTTACTATCGAAAGGAGGTGATCCGGGGTAGATCGGGCAGTTGAAACACCCCGGCGGCCAAACCGCCGCCAAAAGCCACACACGCCGGCCGGCATGCGCCGGCCCGAAGAAGGTGTCATGAACGAACGATGCTCCACCAATCTATCATCAACACTCTATTAGGAGGGGGAAAAATGAAGAAAATAGCCATCGTTTTAGCACTCGCACTGTTGCTTCCACTCAACGCCTTTGCACTCCAGACCCTGGACGAAGCGGACATGGGCGGCATCACCGGCCAGGCCGGCGTGAGCATCGCCATCGATGATGTGATCATCTACCAGAACATCGAAAGCCTCAGCTACACCGACGTCGGCGGCACCAATGGCGTGGACGGCTCGGTGAATATCAGCAACCTCTACATGATGGTCAACGTCAACGCCATCACCAGCCTGGAAGACGGGCTGCCGGTCAGTCCTGGTCGTCCGGTCCAAGGTGTATGGGCAGACGCATCCGATGTTGCGCTTTTTAACTTCAACAATACTGATGTTAATGCCGATAACGTCAATGATGTTTTCATCGCCAAACCGCTGACCATCGATGTGGGCACACTTTCAGTACTTTCAGCCGGCGCCACGAATAATGCCACCATCAATGCCGGAACCCCTACATCGCTAACCCTGGCCGGTGTGCGGATCGGGCTGCCGACGGTTGAAGTCAACCAGTCCGCCCTCACCTTCGATGTGACCGTGACCTCTGCTGGTGCTTACAATACCGGCGCCAGCTATGGCCGCATATCGATCGGCAACATGACCATGGGCGTCCTGGACGGCGTCATCGAGATCGCACCGCACTAATCCGAAGTTTTTCCGGATCGGTGTACTGCCGATTGAAGACGGTTCCGGACCCGCCGGGCTACCCACCCGGCCCCGGAACCGATCGCTTTTTTCCGAATCGGCGATTGAACCCTCGCAGGTCTCAACCAACGGATCGACCCGCATGAACCGTCGCCACCCCAACCGCTGCGCCGCCATCGCCATTCTCCTCATGGCGGCGGCCGTTTTAACGGCCTCCATTTGTCGCGCCGACCTGAAGGCCCTGGCCGACGGCGACCTGGCCGGCATCCGCGGCATGGGCGGCATCAGCGTGGGACTGGACGACGTCTCGGTCTACCTGCACCTCGGGTCGTTCAGCTACACGGACACGGACAGCGGCAATGCCCTGGTGCTCGAAGGGGTGACGGCCGGCGACGGCAACGGCCGGCCCGCCGCCTTTGCCACCGGTAACGTGGACACGGACGGCGACGGCCGGCGCACGCCCCTCACCGTGGATGTGGGCACGGTGAGCGACCGGGCAGCGGTGGTGCTCCAGGCCCTGGACTGGCAGCAGGCGCTGGACCTGCACGTGGAGACCCTGCGCTTCTGCGGCCAGGCATTGGGCAGCCTGGACCTGGGACCGATCCACCGGCCGTCGTTCTACTGGATGGTCGGCGGCCATGACGACGGCATCGACTTCGAACTGGCCCAGCGCCTCTCGGTCGATGCCTTCGAGTTCACCTACAACGACCTGGGCGACCGCCTGGCCCTGACCGGCATCCATCTGGGCGCCGCGGACGCCGGCGATCCGACCGATCCCACGACCTGGGCGATGAACGGCCTGTTCCGGATCGGCGCCATGGCCGACGGCAACCCGGCCACCTTCGACGTGGGCCAGGGCGACGACGGCCTTGCGGCGGTTCAAATGAACCTGCCCATGAGCGGCACCGTGCGCGTGGAAAGCGTGCAGTGGGCGGGCGCCGATTTCGGCCCCATGGCCATCGACGGCATCCAGGTGCACCGCCTCAACATCCGGCTGATACCGTGAACGGAAGGCACATCAAAATCGACAGCATTCCTTCACTTTAAACTTTCAACTTTACACTTTAAACTTCGATCTCCGACCATGCACATCATCCTCTTCTTCCTAATCGGCGCCGCCTTTCTCACCGGCTTCTACACCATCTCCGAAACCCCCCAGGACGAAATGCGCATCGCGCCGGCCGACATGCCGGCAGCCACCGCCTATGCGCCGGTCGTTCCGGCTTCGGTGATCAACGACGCCGATCTGGTGAAACAGAACTATGACTACAGTTGCGGCTCGGCGGCCCTGGCCACCCTGCTGAACTACCAACTGGGGGAGGCATTCACCGAGCGCCAGGTCATCGCCGGCCTGATGCGCTACGGCGACAAGGAGTCCATCGCCGGCCGGCGCGCCTTTTCGCTGCTCGACATGAAGCGCTTCGTGGACACCCTCGGCTACAAAGGGGTGGGATACACGGCCACCATCGAAGATCTGCAGACTCTGGGACGGCCGTGCATCATTCCGGTCACCGTCTTCGCCTACCGGCACTTCGTCGTCTTCAAGGGCATCCATCGCGGGCATGTCTTCGTGGCCGATCCGTTCCGGGGCAACACCAGCTACACCCTGGCCGACTTCGAGGCGCACTGGTATCGCAACGCCATTTTCGTCGTCTATCCCAAAAACGGGAACGGTGAATTGCAGGCCCTGCAGTTGACCGCCGAAGATCTGCGCTTCATCGACGAAGAGACGGCCCGGGACATGATCGCCGCCGACGCCCCCCCGTGGCCGTCGGCCCGTGAATGGGAATTGGAACGCACGCTGCCACGCGAAAACACGGTGCAGAGCAAGCACTTCGGGGGTTTTCGATCCGTTGAACAACCTTAAACACGCCAGGGACCCCGCCCCTCACCTGGAGATGACCATTGATACGATCCATCCTTTTGACCGTGACCCTCCTGGCCGCCACCGCCCTGTGTTGTACCGGAGCCCGGGCCCAAGAAACCCCTGCTACCAACACGGGAACCGCCTACTCCCTACAGTTGGTGCCGTTCCAGGACGGATCCGAGGCAGAGGCGTGGCTGGCCAGGATGACCCGACGGGGTTACCATCCCTACCTCTACGAAGGACTTGACGCCCAGGGCCAGCGCTGGTTCGCGGTGCGCATCGACGACTACGCCACGGCCGATGCCGCCCGCCGGGCCCTGGCCGACTTCAAACGGGCCGAAAACACGGCCGCCTTCATCACCCGGCGCGATACGATCTTCCCGGACGCCGGCGGCCATGTCGCCGCCCCACTCGCGCCGCCGGTCCTGACGCCGCCCGCTCCCGCTCCCGCGGCTGCTCCGGCCGCCCAGGGCGACCCGGACCTGACGGCCCTCAAAGAGCAGCTCCAGGTGCTGCAGCAGAAGATCGCCGAGTTGGAAAAGGAGGCCGAGGCGCGCCGCATGCTGCGCATGACCGAAGAGGAGGAGAAAGAGCGCGAAAACGAAATCCTGTCGGCCGCGGGCCGCGAGTACACCCTGATTCCCCGGCACCACTTCAACTTCGAATACGCCATGAGCTACGATTACTTCTCTTCGGACATCCTCGAGGACCTGCGCAATTCCGAAGGCAACCGCCTGAGTGCCGAGCGGCGCGGCAACCACACCCTGACCAGCCTGTTGTCCGTGGAATACGGCCTGCTGAACAACCTGAGCATGAACATCGGGCTGCCTTTCGTCTACAAGTACGACAAACGCAGCGGCGACGACGACCGGGAGGTGACCGACCTGGGTGACATGGGCCTGAGCCTTCAGTACCAGCCGTTCAGGGCCGATACCACCTGGCCGGCCCTGATCTTCGTGTTGAACGGCACGCTGCCCACCGGCCGAAGCCCGTATAAAATCAATCCGGACAGCGAACTGGCCACCGGCAATGGCTACTATGCCCTCGGCGGCGGACTCACCTTCTCCAAGACCCTCGATCCGGTGGTGGCCTACGGGAGCCTCAGTTACAACCACCCGTTCCCCAACAGCGACACGGACCAACTCCAGTCCAACGGTCTCGAACTCGAGGAGGTGGAGGCCGGCGACACCATCGGCCTGAGCCTGGGCATGGGATTCGCCCTCTCCTACCGGACCTCGCTCAACCTCTCCTATCAATACGCCTATCACTTCGAATCGCGCTATCACTTCGACAACGACCAGTATGTGGAGAGCAACAGCTGGGTCACCTCGAGCTTCAACATCGGCGTGGGGTGGCGGATCTCGCCGCGCTTTTCGCTTTACACCCGCGTGGACATCGGCCTGACCAACGACGATCCGGATTTCACCTTTTCCATCCGCATTCCGGTGCGATTCGGCCTCGGCGACTGACATGCGGTCGAGGCCCCATCGGCATAGCGGCCGACCCGCGGCCGCCCGTGCCCTGCGTCAGGCGATCTTCTTCGCCTGGGCCGCGGCGGCGCTGTTCGCGGCCGCTCTCGGCCCGGCCCACGCCAATTTCATCGAGCAGATGGCCGTGGATGCCCGGGCCATCGCCCTGGCCAACGCGGTCACCGCCGATCCGCCCGGCATCGCGGCCGTGCATTACAACCCGGCCGGGCTGAGCCTGCTGCCCGAAGGAAAGTACTTCTCCAGCGGCTTGACGGTCCCCTTCATCAAGATCACCTCGCGCTTCGACACAGACCCCGCTTTCGAGGGGTTCCTCGGCGGTTACAACAACGACCCGCTCAACCACACCGTGGGGAAAAATACCAGCGGCCGCATGTACGTGCCCCTTGTCGATCAGGAGATCGATTTCCTGGCCGCCCCCATCCTTGGCATGTCCTACCGGCCGGCCGATTCGCGCTGGAGCCTGGCCATCGGCAACTATGTGCCCTTCGGCGTGGGTTTCGCCCACGACGACGATAACGACCCGGTGCGCTTCGGGGCCCGGCATGCCTACATGCAGCACCTGGTCTACATGGCGCCGTCGGTGAGTTACCAATTGACCGACACCCTCGCCGCCGGGTTGACCGTGGGCGTGGGGCAGACCGCGGTGGGCGTGGGGCTCGACATGCGCTCGCCCAACGACCTGGTGACCCTGACCCGCGTCCTGGGCGACGCCACCGGAGACCTGGAGATCCCGATCCTCTCCGAACTCACCCTGCCGCCGCCGTGGTTCGGGGGCGGCATCGGCCCCTACGACCCGGTGGCGTCGCTGCAACTGGCCGTGCGCGACGATTTCTCCCCCAACTACAACCTCGGGCTGTTGTGGGAGCCGTGGCAATGGGTCTCCCTGGGCGCGGTCTACCAGAGCCCGATCAAGGTGCAGCTCACGGGCGCCTATCGCTTCGATTACACCGAAACCTTTCAACAGGCGATCAACTGGCTGGGATCGTCGCCCACCCTGCTGATGGTCTCCGGCATGCTCAACCTGCCGTTCAATGCCGTGCCCTACCAATCGGGAAAGGTTTCGGCCGAGATGGAATTCCCCCAGCGGGTGCAGATGGGCATCAAGCTCAAGCCGTTCAAACGCATCAGCCTGCTGGCCGACCTGGCCTGGTCCGACTGGTCGTCCATAAAGGAGGACCGCTTCGTGTTCGATCAGGACATCCAGCTGCTGAAGCTGGTCAAGGTGCTCGGCTACACCGGTGGCAACCGGGAACTGGTGTTGCAGCGCGACTTCAAGGATACCTGGAGCTACAGCCTGGGCCTGGAAATCCATCTGACCGACTGGCTCTCGCTGCTGCTCGGTTACGAAAACCGCCCCTCATCGGTTTCCGACCAACACTTCGACTGCATCTACTCGCTGCCGGACCTGGAGAGCTATGGCGCCGGGTTCAGCATCAAGCTGAAGAGCGGCACGCAGATCGATCTCGGCTTTGCCTACCTGATCAACGAGGAATATAAGGTTCGCAACAATGGCAGCGATCTGTTGAATTCCACCGACCCGTTCAACCCGGTGTACAATCCCTATGCGGGGCTCAACTACCGCCAGAAGACCGAAACCTACCTGGCGTCGTTCAAGGTCAGCATGCCGCTGCATGTCATGTCCGAGATGATCGACGACATCTTCGGTCTGCTCAATCCCTTCGACGGCGGCAAGCGGCACGCCAGGCCCGGCAGCTCCAAGGTGCCCCAGGACGATTGGACACCGCCGGCCGGTTCGGCGGCAGGGTTGGCGCCGGCGCTGCCGGCCGGGGAGAGCACGCCCCTGGTGCCAATGCAGACCGGACCGTACACCCTCGAACTGGCGCGCTTGGCCTCGGCCCAACGGGCACAGATGGCGCTGGACTTCTACCAGGGGGAACGCATCATCCCCGAATTGCGAACGGTCAGAGAAGCGGATGGCGCCACACGGTATAGGATTCAGGTCGGCCGGTTCGAGGCCATGGAAGCGGCCGAGCGATACAAGGCCGATTTCCAATTGACCGAAGCCGTTATCCAGCCGCTGAACGAGACCGCCCCTCTTCCGGTGCGCTTTACCCTGCGACTGGCCGTGGACGCGAACGAAGCGCGGGCCCGGATGACGGCCGATTTCTATGGCCGGGAGGGGCTGGCGGTGCGCGTCGCGCCCTACAAGGAGGGGTATGCGGTGGTCACCGGCGATTTCGACAGCGAAGCGGCGGCACGCCGTTTCGGCCGGGACCACCACCTCCCCGAGGCCGAGCCAGTGCCCCTGGAAAGATCGGCGGTACCATGAAAAGAGGAGTAAACATGAAGCGATTGACAACAGCGGCGATGGGTCTTGCCCTGACCATCTCACTGACGCTGCCATCGTATGGCGACCCTGCTGCCGGCAGCCGTACGGGCAATGATCCCGCGCCTGGCTTCGCCCTGGAAGAACAGGCGACCCTGATCAGCCGTCTCGAACCCGGCGAGACCCTATTCCCCATATCCGTGGCCCTCAGCCGGGACAACGCCCACGTGGCCTATGCCGCCAGGAATGCCGAGGGAAAACTCTTTGCCGCATTGGACCGTCAGCGCAGCGAGCCCTTTGCCGGCCTGGCCAAAGGCACGCCCCTGCTGGCCGGCGATGCGCCTCACTGGGCGTACATCGGCTACGATGCCGCCAAACGCGCCCAAGCGGTGGTCGATGGCCGGCCCGGCGCCTGGTTCGATGGTATCGACCGGTTCCTCTTCAATCCCGACGGCTCCCGCTGGGCCTGCCGCGCCGGCAGGGGCCGGCAGCAGGCCGTGGTGACCCATGACGGCGCCGGCGCCCTGTTCGACATCATCCTGGCCGGCAGCGGACCGGTGTTCAGTCCGGACGGTCGCCGCCTGGCCTATGGCGCCATGAACGAACGAAAGGGTACGCTGGTGGTGGATGGCCAACCGACCGCCGTCGATGGCGTCGTGGATCAAATCGCGTTCAGCCCGGACAGCCGCCGCCTGGCCTATGTCCTGAAAAACGGCGACCGCATGCACCTGGTGTGCGACGGCACGCCCCACCCGCCATATGACGCCGTGACCCAGGTGACCTTCAGCCCCGACTCGCGGCGCCTGGCCTACATGGCCCGCACAGCGAACCGCTGGATCGGCGTACTGAGCGGCAAAGAGCTATCCGGCGGCGATGCGGTCGGCATGCCCCTGTTCAGCCCGGACAGCCGCCAGGTGGCCTATGCGGTTCACTCCGGAGATCGATGGCACATGGCGGTGGACGGCGAGACCGGGCCCGCCTTCGCGGAGATCGGCGTCTACGTCTACAGCCCGGTCACGTCCCGCCTGGCCTACATGGCCCAGCGCAAAGGGGGCGGCGCCTGCATCGTCGACGACGGCACCGCCGGTCCGGTCTACGATGCCGTGGGCATGCCGGTCTTCAGCCCCGACGGCACCCGCCTGGCCTACCGGGCCAGCCTGGATAAACGATGGTTCATCGTGCACGACGGCCGGCCCCATGACACGCGCTACGACGGCGTGCGGCGGCCGGTGTTCAGCCCGGACAGCCGCCACCTGGCCTATGTGGGCATCGAAGGGAAGCAGATGGTGATGGTCCACGACGGACACCCCCTGGGCCGCTATGACTCGGTCACCTTTCCCTCGTTCAGCCCTGAAGGCACCCACGTCGCCTATGCCGGCTGCCACCAGGACCAGTGGCGGTTGTATGTGGACGGCCGTGCCGGCCAGTCCGTCTTCGACGCCACGCTCAAGGAGGGCGCCGTGGTGTTCGGCAGCGACACCCAATGCCACACCGTGCTGTTGAAAATGCCCGGCCCTGAATTCTGGCGCCTGGATGTGACCGTCCACGCCGGCCCTGGGACCGACCGGCCGAGGCCATAGGAGGCCCGCACCCATGCGAAAAACCATCGTTCTGGCCGCACTCTTCATCGCCCTGCTGGGGCAGACCGCCGCCATCGGCGACCTCACCCTCCAGCGCGGCGACCGCTGGCCGCACACCGGCGCCCATGCCGTGATCCGAGGCGGCGACGGCAATATCTACCTGGGGCGCGGCAATATAGTGACCATCCTGAATGCAACACTGAGCCATGTGGGATATACAACTCTGGATGGAGAAATTCAGGGAATCGGTTATGACAACCAGCGCATCTGTGCGGCCATGGGCGGGGAAGGATTACAGATCGTCGATGTCAGCGCTCCGGGATCGCCCTCAGCATACCCCATTACCTTCCAGCCTGCCACGGGCGTGGACGGCGTGTTCGTGACAGGCCATGTAGCCTATACGGTCGGCATCAATCGATTGGCCGTAGTCGATGTCGGCAATCCGGCCAACCCGACCGAAAGCGGATCGACAATCCTCCCGGGTTTGCTGGTCTATGGCACCAACCTCCATGTCTCCGGCGGCATCGCCGCCGTGGCCGACCAGGTCAACGGTCTGCACCTGGTGGATGTAACCGCGCCGCAGCCCGATTGGTTAAACGTCACCCCCATCGCCGGCGCCTGGGATATGGCCAGGATCGGAGACCTGGCCCTGGTCACCGCCGCGGGCGGCCGACTGGCCATGGTCGACATTTCCAATCCCCATGCGCCCGATCCCCTCGACAGCTTTGACGTGACCGATGGCCGACTCCGGGGCATGGCCACGTCCGGCGACATCGCCTACGTAGCCGACGAAACCAGCGGCGTGCACCGCATTGATTTCAACGATCCGAACAACCCGACCCTGGTGCAAACCTATGCCGATACCCAAGGCGCCTACGCGGTGGCCACCGACGGCGGCACAATCTGGGTCGCGGATATCTTCCAGGGCTTGCAGCGCATCGGTACCGGCACCTACGACACGCCGGCCGATGCCCAAAACCTCTTTGTCGATGAGGATTACTACCTCTTTACCGTGGACGACGACGCCGGGACAGATCCCACCCGCGAAGGCCTGCGCATCCTGGATGTGTTCCACCCGGGCGATTTTCTCTTCAAGGGGTTCGTAGCCACTCCCGGAGAGGCCCGGGCCGTCTATGTGGTTGGCGATGATGCCTACGTGGCCGACGGATCGGCGGGGTTGCAGATCATCGATGTCAGCGGCCGCACCGGTGGTTCTATCTTCACTCCGACCATTACCGGATCACTGAATACTTCCGGCACTGCCCTGGATGTGTATGTTTCCGGAGGTTATGCATACATCGCGGACGGCGCCGCAGGGCTGCGCATCGTCAACGTATCCGACCCGAGCCACCCGACCGAAATCGGATTTTTAGATACCGACGGCAATGCCACGGCAGTCACCGTCTCCGGGCATTACGCCTATGTGGCCGATGGGTCGGCAGACCTCCAGATCATCGATGTCACCCTTGCGGGAAACCCGGTGCGCAGCGGATTCATCACCCTGCCCGGAACCGCTCAGGACGTGGCCGTTTCCGGCGACTACGCCTACGTGGCCGCCGGCACCGGCGGGTTGCAGATCGTCAGCATCGCCATGCCGGCCGCGCCCGTCATCGCAGGCGCCTTCGACACCGGCGGAGCGGCCACGGGCGTCAGCCTCTCAGGCCGCTATGCCCGTGTGGCCGACGGCAACGCCGGCCTGGTGACCATTGACATCTCCGATCCGACCGCGCCGGTCCGGGTGGACGCCTGGTCGATCCCGACCAGCGGCACGGCCCTCAAGACCGTTTCCATGGGCGAGTACGTGTTCGTGGCCGAAGACAAGGGCGGCGCAGCGGCCTATCGGCTGTCCGACGACGATCCGTTTACGCCAACGCCGTACGATCCGCCGGGCAGCGGCGGCTCCGGCTGTTTTATCGGGTCGATAAGGTGGGCCGCAGACCTGCCTGGAAAGATGAATCATCCCCAGACAGACAAGCTGGATGCAAACACGAGGGAACCGGTTCTTGACCGCGTCTGCTCTTGTGACTAATGGGGAAGGAAATGCCAGACAAAGGCGGCAATCACCCCCAGACAAAGAACGGCTCCAAACGCTTTGGAGTTACTGGAGTGGGATGGTTTCTTCCGGCTGCTTCTGGCAATCAAGGTCAATCGGGCTGGGTTCTGGTCATAGGGCGATGCAATGTTGTATTTCATAGCTGCTCCTTTTGGTGAGAGTCGAAACATCATTGTCTTCAGATACGCTGTTCAGAAAGGCGATACCGTGCCGATGAATAGTCAAGGAGCGTGCCATGATTCTTTCTCGCGGCGAGACTATTCATAACTAACTGAAATATTTTATTATAATTTGATCTACACAAGAAGCTGCGGCGATTCGCAAACGTGGGAGAGGCATGCGACTACGACTGAAGTGGCGTGGCCGAACGCTCTATTGGTTGGCAACTATATGTATTTATGGATAAAGAAGAACTGCGCCAGATATGTCGCGGTTCAGGCCGTAGCCGACATGGTCTGACGGGATCTTAAGCGGCGCCTATTTCAAATCGTAGAGTTGCATCTTGCGTTGAAGGGTCCGCAGACCTATGCCCAGCTTATTGGCCGTATGGGTTCTATTCCAACGGCACTGGGCCAGCGCGGCATTGATCTGCCGCTTTTCAAAATGGGCCACCGCTTCGGGCAAGCCGGCGACAGGGGCCGCATCCTCTCCCTCTTCGATCTCAAACGCAGGCATCGGCGAGGTCTCGCCAACCAGGTCCAGCCGTTTCAAGGTCACGAAACGGAACATGACGTTCTGTAGTTCGCGTACATTGCCCGGCCAGTTGTAATTCATGAGCGTGTCCATCACCTTGGAGGTAACGCTGGGGCGGATTTTGCGGTCATAGGCCTTCAGGAAGTTTTCCACCAGCAAGGGAATGTCCTCCTTACGCTCCCTCAAGGGCGGCAGATGCACCGGAATGACGTGGATACGATAGAAGAAATCGCTGCGCATGCGCCCCTTCCGCACCAGCTCGGGCAGGTTGCGGCTGGTGGCCGCAATGATACGGAAAGAGGGCTTCAAGACTTCGTTGCTGCCGATGGGCGTGTAACCACCGCCTTCTATGGCGCGCAGAAGCTTCACCTGCAAATCCTGTTTGATCTCGCCGATTTCATCCAGAAACAGAACGCCGCCATCGGCTTTGCCCAAATAGCCTGGCGCGTCTCTTTCCGCACCGGTAAACGACCCTTTTCGATGGCCGAAAAATTCGCGCTCCAGCAGATTTTCCGGAATCGCGCCGCAATTGACGGGCACGAATGGCCCGTCCCTGAGCGTACTCATGCCGTGGATGGCCCTGGCAACCAGCTCTTTGCCCGTGCCCGATTCGCCATACAGAATGATATTGGCGTCCGAGGCCGCAGCCATCAGCATCAGTTCATAGACCTCCTGCATGGCCGGACTTTTGCCGATGATATCTCCGAACCGATGGCGATCTTCGATGCTCGATCTGAGGCGGATGTTCTCTTCCAGAAGATGGGCCTCACTATCGCGAAGCGCCTGCTCCATCCGCTTGCGTTCATCGATGTCCGTGATCATGGCCTGGCAGTAAAGGGCGCCGTCCGAAAGGCGCACCGGCACATTGACACTGTAGTACCACTTGCCGTCGTTGGGGTTTTTCATCTCGAACCGGACGGTCTGTCCATCGAAAACCTGTTCGCTGACGCACCAGGCGCATTTGGACTTGCGGTTGTGAAGCGCCTCGTAGCAACACCGACCCGTGGCATCACAGCCGATTTGCCGGATCAGGTTTTCATTCATGAACCAGATCTTGAAATCCCGGCCGATACAATAGAGCGCCCCTTCATATCCCTCGAGGATGGCACTGTAGAGCGCCTCACGATTCTGCAACTCCTGCGTCGTCTGCTTCAGCGAAGTGATGTCGATCAGGGAGACGATGGTTCGCCCGGGCTCGGGCAGCATCCCCACCTTGATGAAGAGGTGCCTGATGCCGCCCTGGCGGTCGATGATCCGGCACTCATACTCCGAAGGCGCACTGCCGTCCTTGGCCCGGCGGGCGAAGTGATAGCCGTAGACCATCCGGTGATCCTCAACATGGATGAAATCCGTCCATTTCATTCGGTTTTCAATTTCATCCCGGCGGTATCCGGTCAGCTCCTCGAACTTGGGGTTGACCATGGAAACGGTAAAATCCTGCTCGACCATGATGGAAGGCGACCCCGAATGGCGGAAAATGCTGCGGTAGCGACTTTCGGCCCGGGACCAGTCGGCGGTCCGGGCCGCCATCTGGTTGCGCAGCTCCTCCTGATACCGACGCAGTTGCGCTTCCATGTTTTTTCGATGCGTGACGTTGCGCACGATGGCAATGCCTTCGGTGTCCGTGCTGCGCACGATCCTCGATTCGTAATGCCGCAGCCCGTCGCTGAACGGGAGGCTGTAGTCGAAATGCTGGACCCGGCCGGTTTCAAAAGCGGCATTCAGGTGGCGCACGAACAATTCGCCCGTGTCATGGGGGAGGACCTCCTGGATAGTCTTTCCCAAATAGGTTTCGACCGGCCGGTAAAGCTCGTTCGTAGTGCCCTTGAAATGGCGGAACACCCCCTCCCGGTCGATACAGATGATCATATCCGGCATGGCATCGATAATCGCCTGGTATGAAGCCCGTTCAAACCTCGCTGCGTCGCCTTCCGACGGGCCTGAATCCCCAACCCCTCGGTTTTCATCCTTTGTCATGACTGTGGAGGTCCCCCTGTTTTCAATTTCGATAGATGCTCTTTTCCCTGTCGTATCGGCTCGACCATGCCCAAATTGCATAGTATGCCAAAAATGGCGCGATTTACGACAAAAGAGCTAAATCGAAATTCTCATAATCTCTTATGGACCGATTGTCGATAGGTTTCACGAAGATGCATCGGACATCGAACGCTGTTTTGTGTGTGCCAGCGGCCACCAAGCCTGATTTAGTTGAACTTTTCCCGCAGCAGCCGCTTGAGGATCTTGCCGGTGGGGGTGCGCGGGATCTGATCCGTGAAAATCACTTTCCTGGGCGTCTTGTACCGCGCCAGTTTATCCCGGCACCAGTCGACCAGGGCCTCCGCAGTGAGGCTCTCACCCTGTTTGAGCACCACGATGGCCTTGACGGCTTCGCCCCATTTTTCGTCCGCGACGCCGATCACCCCGACGTCGGCGATGGCCGGATGGCCGAGCAGGCACTCCTCCACCTCGGCCGGATAGATGTTCTCGCCGCCGGAGATGATCAGGTCCTTCTTGCGGTCCAGGATGTACAAAAAGCCGTCGGCATCCATCCTCGCGATGTCGCCGGTATGGAGCCACCCGTCGATGATGGTCTGGGCCGTCGCCTCGGGGTTCTTGTAATAGCCTTTCATCAGATGGGTGGTGCGCATGAGCACTTCGCCGGGCTCATCGGGGGCAATGGGTTTTCCTTCGAAGTCCACCACCCGGATATCGGTGTGGAAGAACGGGGGACCGCACGATCCGGCTTTCTTGATCGCCCATTCCGCGTCGATGACCGAGGCCGGGCCCGTGCATTCGGTCAAGCCGTAGAGCTGGCGCACCCCCATGCCCTTCTCGGCAAAGGCTTCGATCAGGGGCACGGGCACGGGCGCCGCATAGACCAGGGCCAGCTTGATGGTGGACCAGTCGAAGGTTTCGAATTGCGGCACCGACCGCAGGAACATCAACACCTGGGGCACGGAGCCAAACCAGGAAATGTTCTCGGTCTGGATCAGCTTGAGAAATTCGGCCGGCTCGAAGGCACGCTGGAAAATCATGGCAGAGCCGAAGTGCACACACATGGGCACCGGCGCCAAAGCGCCGATGTGGAACAGCGGCAGCGGCATGAGCATCCGGTTGCCGACATCGCCCAGGGTAACCTTGAGGTTGACCGAGGTGTGGTAGTAGCCCATGTGGGTCAATTCGGCGCCTTTGGGCCGGCCGGTGGTGCCGGACGTGTAGAGGATCGTCAGGGTGTCGTCGTCCCCGCCGACGTGCTCGGGTTCGTCGGCCGAGGCTGTACCAATGACCGTCTTGTAGGCGCCGGCCCACGCCGGAGGGCTGTCCATGATGCCGATAAGGGTCTTGGCCGGGATCTGGGCGCGGATGGCCTCGGCCACCGGTGCGAATTCCTTGCCGAAGATGAGGGCTTCCGCACCGCAATTATTGGCGATGTAGGCCACCTCGGGCGGTGCCAGGCGATGGTTGATCGGCACCATCACCACCCCGCTCTTGGCCAGGCCGAAGAAGAGTTCCAGGTATTCGGGCTCGTTCAGGGCCAGCACCGCCACCCGGTCCCCCGGTTTGATGCCCATCTCGCGCATGGCGTTGGCGACCCGGTTGGCGCCGTCGTTCAACTCCCGAAAAGAACGCCGCACATCTCCGACCACGAGGGCCTCCAGCTTGGGACTCAGCATGGCCCGCTTGTAGAGCAGATAACCGATGTTGATCTTCATGACCCCAGCTCCTTTTTAAAATGGTTTTTGTTTACACGTCGACCCTCCGCCCGCTTATGCTTCTCTCGACGGGTTCCGGCATCAGAATCCTTCGAGTTTGGCGACGATATCGCTCATCACTTCGCTGGCGCCCGCACCGATCGAGATCAACCGGGCGTCCCGAAAAAACCTGGACACCCGCATCTCGTTCATGAATCCCATGCCGCCGTGCATCTGCAGGCAGCCGTCAGCCACCTGGTTGAGCAGGCGTCCGCCGATCAATTTGCCCATGGAGATCTCCCGGGTGGCGTCCTGGCCGGCCATCTTCATGCGCACGATGTGATAGGTGAGCTGCCGCAGGCACTCGATCTCGCTGAGCCAGTCCACCAGCCGATGGCGCAGGACCTGCTTGGTGATCAAAGGCTTGCCGAAAACGACGCGCCCCTTGATGTAGGCCACGGTCTCGCGGATCATCTCTTCCGCGCCGATGTAGCAGATCGGCAGGGCCGAGAAGCGCTCGTGCTGAAACTGCCGCATCTGGTAGATGAAGCCTTCGCCTTCCCGGCCGATGAGGTGATCGGCCGGAACGCGCAGGTCGTCGAAGTAAAGCTCGGCCGTGTCGCTGCTGCGCATGCCCAGCTTGTCGAGTTTCCGGCTGATCTTGAATCCGGGCAGATCGGTGGGGACCACGAAAAGACTGAACGAATGATACCCCGGCGCCTCGCTGGTGCGGGCCAGGAGCGTCAGGAAATCGGCCTGGGTGCCGTTGGTGATGTAGGTCTTGGAGCCGTTGAGCACGTAGCTGTCGCCGTCCCGTCGGGCGAAGGTCTTCAGCGCCGCCACGTCCGAACCGGCGTCCGGTTCGGTGACGGCGATGGCGCCCACCATCTCCCCGCGGATGGCGGCGGACAGGTACTTCTCCTTCAGAAATTCGCTGCCGAACTCGGCGATGGCCGGCGTCGCCATGTTGGTCTGCACGGCAATGGCCATGGGCACGCCGCCGCAACGCGCGCGGGCGATCTCTTCGAGCATCACCGTCTCGTACCAGTAGTCGAGGCCTTCGCCGCCATACCGCTCGTCGTAGCGGATGCCGAGGAACCCCAGCTCCCCCATCGCCTTGAACAGATCGTGGAGCGGTGCGGCCCCCTTTTCTTCCCATTCGTCGATGAACGGATTGATCCGCCGGTCCACGAAGTCCTTTATGGCTGAGCGCACCTGCTCGTGCGCTTTGGTGAAATACAGATTCTGGCTCATGCAGCTTCTCCCTGCTTCTGCTTCCGGTCGAGGTTGAAAGCGGCCAGGAAGCCGCCGTGAATGGCGTCCTGGATCTTGCGCGGTCCCGTGCAATCGCCCACGGCCGTAAATGGTATTTCCTGGGCCGTCAGACGCCCGGCCAGGGTGTTGACCGGACACGATCCCGAGGCCACGACGACTTGGTCAAACGCCCGATTCTGCACCGTGCCGTCCTGTTCCCAGGCCACCGACCGGGCGGTCAATTCGGTGACCCTGGCTCCGGTTTCGATGGTCACCCCGTACTGCTTGAGGCGTTCGAACAGCACCCAGCGCGTAGAGCGTCCCACATCGCCGCCGGCCCGGGGCAGCATTTCGAAAACCGTCACCCTGGAGCTGCCGTTGAAGATCAACTCGCGCAGCCGCTCCTCGGAAGCCGCCCGGTAGGTGAACAGGAAGGCGAGCGTTTCGGCGGAAATGGTGCCCTTGGCCGCTAAGAAAAGCGCGGTTTCAAGTCCCACGGCGCCGCCGCCGATGATGGCCACCTCGCGGCCCAGGGGCGGGTTCTGGCGTAGCACTTCCCAGGCGGTCAATATGCCTTCGGCGTCCGCGCCGGGTATGGGCGGCCGCAGCGGTGCGGCCCCGGTGGCGGCGATGACGTGGTCCGGCGCCTGGGCGCGGATCATCGCCGCATCCACCGGCGTGTTGAGATGCACCGGGATCTCGAGCCGGTTGAGCATGGCCCGGTAGTAGCGGATATACTCAAGGTACTCCTGCTTGTGCGGCGGGGCGCCGGCGAGCCAGAGCTGTCCGCCGATGTCCGGCGCCTGTTCGAAAAGCTCCACCCGGTGCCCCATGAGGGCGGCGGTGACGGCCGCCTCCAGGCCCGCCGGACCGGCGCCGGCCACCAGAATGCGTCGCGGCGTGTCGGTCTTCTCGATCACCCGCTCGGCCTCGAATCCGGCCCGGGGATTGCCTGCGCAAAAGACCGGCTGTCCGGTGAACACCTGGTCGGCGCACCCCTGGCCGCAGGCCGTGCAGGGCCGGATCTCTGCGGCGCGCCCTTCGAAGGCTTTCTGAGGCCAGAAGGGATCGGCGATGAGCACCCGGCCCAGGTTGACCATGTCGGCACACCCGTCGCGCAGAAGCCGGTCGGCCCCTCCTGGATCGGCAATGCGGTTGGAGGCCATCACCGGCACGGACACGGCCCGCTTGATGTTCAAGGCCAGGTAGGCGTAAGCCCCGCGCGGCAGTTCCATGGGCAGTTGGGGCACCCGGGTCTCGTGCCAGCCGCCGGTGACGTTGATCACGTCCACGCCCGCCGCTTCATACACCCGGGCAATGGCCGGGGTTTCCGAATCGGTGTTGCTGCCCGGCACGAAATCGTTGCCCGCCATGCGGACGCCGAGGGGAAAGTCGTCCCCCACCGCGGCGCGCACCTTTTGGATGGTCTCGCGGGCAAAGCGCGCCCGGTTCTCGAAGCTGCCGCCGTAAAGGTCGTTGCGATGGTTTTTGAGCGGCGACCAGAACTGGGTGAGGAGGTATCCGCCGCTGGCGATGATTTCGACGCCGTCGAAACCGGCTTCTCGAGCGCGCCGCGCCGTTGCGACGAAGGCTTCCTGAACCCCCAGAATATCTTCCAGGGTCATCTCCCGGGGGATGGTCCGGGAATATTTGGAAAATACAGCCGAGGGGGCCATGGGCGTCTGGTTGTCGATCAATATGGGATGGGAGTAAGCGCCGGCATGGAAGAGCTGGATCCATGGGCTGGCCCCTTCGCGGCGGATCATGTCGGTCAGGCGCTTGAAATCAGGAATGGCACCGTCGTTGTCCAGAGTCAGCACGATAAAACCGGCGCCGATGGCGTCGACCCCCACGGGCCCCACGGTGACGATTCCGGCGCCGCCCCGGGCGATCTCTTGGAAATAATTGAAATAGCGGTCGTTGAGCCGCCGGTCATGAGAGAAGGCCAGGCCGAGAGCCGGGTAGGCGATGCGGTTTTTGACCTCCAACCGGTTGATGCGGATGGGACTGAACAGATAGGGATACATCCAAACCTCCTGGTAATGGCTAAGTATGGTGCTACTGAATGACCCGGGTCCCGGGTGCCGGTCCCAGGGTGGGCGGCCCGGCGAAGCACTGGGCCACCGCCATCCACTGGCGGGCGACATCGCCGACCACCACCAGGGCCGTGTCGTCCACGTGCCGCCGCTGGATCACCACCTGGCAGAAGTCCACGGCCGGCCCGCTGATGTGCTCGGTGGCGACCGCATCGCCCCAGGTCCAGAGCTCCCCCGAAGGCGCGGTCAGTTCGACACGCACGGGCGTTTCCGGCACCGCCATACCCCGGTTGGCAAAGCTCCAGCCAAAGGTCGTGACCCCCAGGTGGGCGATATGGCGCGTCCCCGGGCTGACAGGCCGCTCGATGGCCAGCACATCGTAAATATCCTGGCCGTGGGCCCAGGTCTCCATGAGCCGGGCGCTGGCGAACGAACGCGCGCTCATCGGCGGTCCGTACCACGGCAGGCGGTCTTTGGGGTCCAGACGAACGAGAGCGTCGACCAGCTGCCGCCGCTCCCGCCGCCACCAGGCGAGCAGATCGCCGGTGGACATGGCCCGTCCCTTGGCCAGGGTGATTTCGGTGGCTTCGTCCATATGTTTGATCCGCCCCAGGTCCTCGACCAGGTGGCGCTGGAACGCCTCGGGGTCGGTGGCCGCGAGGCGTGCGGTGTGGTCGAAGTAGGCCAGGTGGCAGATTTCGTCCTTGACCGTCCAGCGGCCGCATGGCGCCAGGAGTTGCCACTGGTCCGGGGCCAGGCCGCTCACCAGGGCGTCCAGGGTGTCCTGCTCCCAGGCCAGGTCTGCGCAGATCGCTTTCATCCTACCTCCTTTACTTCAGGCCCCCTTTGCTTCCGGCCTATTTTGTTTCCGATCAACCTATTTTGATTCCGACCAGCTCATTTTACTTCCTAATGGATTACCAGAATCGAAACGGGCATCTCCACTATTTTGGCCCGCAGATATTCCCCTAAAGTCTTGGCCTGGGGGTCGCTGCGCACCGATGCGGCCACGCCGTCGCCCAGCAGCCCGCGGATGTAGAAATTGACCGCCAACAAATTGGGCAGTTCGTAGCGCTCGATGGGAAATGGGGCGCAATCGGGCAGCAGCCGCTTGAGGCGCTCGATGGTCAGAAAACTCCGCAGGAAGGCAAAGGCTTCAGGCGTCTGACCCCAGATACCGAGATTGGCGTTGCCGCCCTTGTCGCCCGAGCGCGTGGCAAAGGCCCGCCCCAGCGGCGCCCGAACGGTCGGGCCGCCGGGAACTGCGGGGATGTCCGGCGTGGGGGGTGACACCACGAAGCGTGCATTGGCACCGGCGGCCTCGACCACCACCGCCGGTCGGTCGTCGATGCAGACCGTCTGGTGGATGTGGCGATTGGAGACCAGCGCGGGCCAGTGCACCACCGCCGGCGCACCGTTGCCGGGCGGCGACGTCAAGGTGAAGCCGGGGATGTTGGCCAGGGCCATCTCCACCACCCTGGCCGAAAAACGTTTACCCACCTTGTCGGCATCCGGATCCATGACCGTGATGCGCAGGAAGGCGAAGGCCTCGTCGTTGGTGGCCGGATCGATCTTTTCGGCGTGCACGAGCTGTACGTCCACGGTCCGGAACCGCTCCCGGCCGCCCAGGCCGTCGAACAGGGTGTCGGCGACGATTTCAGCCTTGCGGTCGATGTCCAGGCCGGTCAGCACCACGGTCATGGTGTTCTTGTACCCGCCCAAGGTATTGATGCACACCTTGGTGGTCTCCGGCGGCGGTTCGCCCCGGGTGCCTGCGCCCCGCACCCGGTCGGGCCCTTCCTGGGTCAGCGACAGGGTGTCGAAACGCACCGCCACGTCCGGGGTCAGGTAGG
>Ga0209164_1001254_pt1 | contig 34810 bp, 30 predicted proteins | sample MTBNYHSulfiMetaG_FD_187458 | JGI IMG/M metagenome (GOLD analysis project Ga0209164, IMG submission 187458) | Enrichment culture microbial communities from rom New York Harbor, USA that are MTBE-degrading - MTBE-NYH (New York Harbor Sulfidogenic)... | ecosystem: Environmental > Aquatic > Marine >... | reverse complement strand
ACTGTTCTCTCCGGTCCGGCTTGCGCACCCGCTGCCGCGGCCTATCTGGCTGGTCCCTTAGGCATGAACAATGTTATCACCATGGACATGGGCGGAACGAGTCTGGATGTATGTTTAATAAAAGACGGAAGACCGTGGATGCGGTTAGACAGCGCGGTTGGCGGTCTCTATCATATGCGGCTGCCTCTTATTGATATTCATACGATCGGCGCGGGTGGCGGTAGTATCGGATGGGTGGACAAGTTTGGCGCTTTGCATATGGGACCAGCCAGCGCCGGGGCTGATCCCGGACCAGCGTGCTACGATAAAGGAGGCACGGAGCCCACGAGCACTGACGCTGATCTTGTGCTGGGGTACTTGAACCCGGATTATTATCTGGGAGGCGAGATTAAATTGCGACATGATCTTGCCCTCAAAACCATTAAAGAGAAAATCGCGCAACCGCTGGGCTTGGAGACGCGGGAAGCAGCGCGCGCCATGAGAAAGATCATTGATGCGAACATGGTGGACGGGATCTCCGTGGTATCAGTGCAGAGGGGTGAGGATCCCCGCAAATACGTTATAGTCGCCGTCGGTGGCGCCGGGCCGGTTCACGCTGCCAGTTTAGCCCAAGCCCTGGACATTAAAAAAATTCTTGTCAACCGGGGCTCGTCGATTTTCTGCGCGCTGGGAAGTGTTATCGCTGATCTTCGCCACGATTTTGTGCGATCGGTGATAACACGCACCAACACCGCTGACCTTAATTCATTGGCCGTTCTTTTTGCCGAAATGGAAACTCTGGGGAACAAATATTTGGAGATGGAGGGCATTGTTCCCAAAGACCGATATTTTAAACGGTCAATCGATATGAGGTATAAGGGTCAATTTCATGAAGTAGAGGTTCCCCTTACCACGGATACGGGAAAATTGACTAAAGCCGACCTTGAGGTCATGGTGGCGCTGTTTAATGACATGCATGAAGACCTATATGCTTACCGTGATGCGGTGGAAACCGAAATGATTAACTTGAGACTCGCAGCCTACGGCACGGTGGTAACGCCGTCACGAAAACCGCTGCCGTTTGTAACGAAGGAATCCCAGAAGCATATTAAAGGTGAACGAGACGTGTTTTTTGAAGAAGCCAATGGGTTTGTGGCTACCAAGATTTATGATGGTGACACTATGGAGGTCGGCAATAATGCCAGAGGGCCCTGTATCGTTGAGCAGTATACGACCACGATCATTGTTCCACCAGGGGGACTTGTGGAAGTTAACGAGTACGGAGACTTCCTGATTACTTTAGCCGATTAGACTTTCAAGAGGAGGAACACCATGAGCAAAGAAATGAAACTAAAGTTAAAAACCAGTCCGGCCGACTTTTCTGTTTTGTTATCAGGCATCTTCACCATTGCCCGGGAGATGGGACTCAATATGGAAAGGACGGCGCGCGCTCCAATTTATTATTCCGCCCACGATTTTACCAATGCCATACTGAGCCTGGATTGCGAAATTGTTGCTTTAGCAGAGTACATTCCCGTGCTGGTGGGCGCTACCCCTTTTGCAACCAGAGCGGTTTCGAAGTATTTTCCAAACGATGTGCATGAGGGAGACGTTTTTCTGGTTAACGACCCCTATACGTTAGATGCCGGTAATCAAATGGCGGACTGGACGATTATCTACCCGGTTTTTGTCCAAGGGGAGCACATGTTCTGGGTTGCGAATAAAGCCCACCAGCAGGATACCGGCGGCGGTGTTCCCGGAGGGTATAACCCCAACGCGATCGATGTGTACGCGGAGGGACTCAGAATTCCACCGCTTCGCATCTTTAGCCAAGGAAAAGAAATCAGGGATGTTTTTAACCTCATCATGACCAATGTCCGCATTCCTGACACCCAGCGCGGTGATTTGTTATCCATGATCGGGGCGGCCAAGGTGGGGGAAAAAAGGATCAATGCGCTCATAGCTCAGTACGGCAAAGAAGCGTTTAAAGGATTTATCGAAGATCTTCTTAACTACGGCGAGTATATGATGAGGGAGGAAATCAGAAAGTTTCCTCACGGGACGTATCGGGGTGAAATCCGCGGCCGTCGTGAAGGCGCTTCCCCGGTGATCTGCGATATCACGATCGAGGAGTCTGACATGACTGTGGATTTCTCGGCTTCAGGGCCGATGGTCAGCGAATATGTCAACAGCCCGATCGCCAATACCACCAGCGCCACCTATCAGGCAATCATGAATTCCATTGGTAAAAAAATCGAATATCGCTGCGGAGGGTGTTACCGGCCGATTCATATTAAAACGAAACCCGGCACCATCACTCATGCTGTTCATCCCATGACGCACGGGAACTGCACTAATTTTATCGCTAAACAGATCATTGAAGTGGTCTGGGACGCGCTGGAAAAGGCTAAACCGGAAGCGATCCCGGGCGGATGGGGATCCATCAACTATTGGGTGTTCAGCGGCGTGGATGAGCGAAGGCAGGAAGGGTACGGATCGCCCGACTTTTTAGCATGTGCCAGCGGAGCCGGCGCGATCTGGGGAACTGATGGCTGGCCAACCAATGGTCCCACAATTTGTAGCGGTACCCTGTATTATCCGGAGATTGAAGTGGCGGAAGGAATATATCCGCTGAGATGGGAAAAATGGGAATGGGCTATGGATTCGGGGGGCCCAGGACGATGGCGCGGCGGTTGCGGGGTGGATAATGTCTGGGTGGTTGACTCGGAAAAGGAACCGGTTTTTGCCGCTTACGCGGCTGAGCCTTATGACTATGATGCTGCTCCGGCCATCAAGGGGGGCAAAGCTTCGGCTCCCAATCAGAAGATGCTCGTCCTGGCCAATGGGCAGAAAGAGAGCTCCGAGGATACCCGCGCCAAGAAATTCTACATTCTCCGCAAGGGGGATAAAGCAATAGATTTTACCCAGGGAGGGTGCGGGGTTGGAGATCCGCTCGATCGGGATATCGCCGCAGTTCAGGAAGATGTGCGCGATGGACTGGTCTCGGTCGAGGGCGCCAAGAAAGATTACGGGGTGATAATCGAGCCGAAAACATTTGAAATAGATAAAAAGGCAACCGAGGCGATTCGAAAGAAGATGAAGGCTGAAACAAAAGCTTAAGCTTAAAATATTCACCATAGATAGAATGGAACTATAGAGGAGGTAAAATTATGACAGATTTATCAGTAACGTTTGTCGGTAAAAAGTTGAGGAGTCCGATAGGGGTGGCATCACACGCACTCGTTCGCTCGGAGCATGACGTGCAGGCCCTGGCCGTCCACCTGAAAGGGTACGTGGAGGCTGGCGCGGGCTTTGTCTACACTCCCTTTATCAATCCTGAACTCAAGCACCCCAAAGGGATGGCCCCGGTTTATAAGTTCATGCAGGTGCGGGCGCGTGAGCCGTTTTCCTGTGAGGGACTGCTGGTAGCGACCGATGCCGAAAGAATTATGTCGCGTCTGGAAGAAGGGTTGAAACTCGTAGACCTCCTGAAAAAGTCGCTGCCCGCGGACGTGCCGGTCATTGCCAATCTCATTGGCCCGGGCGCTGACCCGGAAGGGTGGGCACAGCACTGCAAGAAGTTCGAAGATGCCGGAGCGGATTTAATTGAAATGAATTGCTCCTGTCCTCTGCCGGCGGCAACCGCCGAGGCGGTAGGGTGTTATGCCGCCGGTGAGCTGAGCCAGGCGGCGGGTTCCCTTTTGGGAGATTCTCCGGCGCTTTTAGTCCCGGTGGTGGAAGCAGTGGTAAAGGCGGTAAAAATTCCTGTGGGGATAAAGATGACCCCTGAGACCGGGTTCCCCAGACTGGTGGGGCTGGCTGAATCAGTGGTAAAAGTCGGAGCCAAATTTATTACCGGAATAAACGCGCCCATCACTTGTTCTCCGCCGGACATCTATAACGAAGGCAAGGCCAAGTGGATAGGCATAGAAGACAACATGATCTGCGCAGCCCTGGGCCCCATGGACCGGTTTATTTGTTATCGAAATCTGGCCACCCTCTCCATGTTTGTTCCTGGCGTAGACCTCGCCGCAGTCGGCGGCCTGGTGGAACCGGAACATGTGGTGGAAGCGATGATGCTCGGGGCAAAGATCTGTGAGTTTTCCTCCGGTCTTTTCTGGAGAGGCACTAAATTGATTAAAGATACCATTGACTTTTTAGAAAAAGACTATATGCCCAGGATGGGTTACAAGAGCGTGAATGATTTCATCGGCTTGGGAGTGAAACATATTAAGCCGATCGAAGACATTGACTGGAGGATGGAAGATTTCGTTTCTACGGTTGACGACCGAAAGTGTGTACGGTGCGGCATATGCTGCAACGGCATCTGCGATGCCCGCTCGCTCAAAGAAAACCCGTTACGGGTATACGTGGATGAGGAAATGTGTTACGCTTGCGGTTTGTGTCAGGCGGTGTGCCCGGAACATGCGGTAAGCATCCTGGAGAAAAAACATAAGGTCATCGGCGTGAGCTTCATGCCTTCGAGGTGAGAGAGCGCAACTCGGTGAGCCTGTGGGAGAAACCTCCTTCAGGCTCACGGGGAAAGCATGGCGGTGAGGATGGGAGATGAAGGTACTGGACAAGAAAAACGCGGAAAAATTTTTAGAGGCACTTGGCTCAGAGCATAAAATAATAGTCCCGCTGCAATCGAGCGGCGATCTAAATTTTGGCGACCCTGATGTTCATTCTCAAGTCTTGGATTACAAGGGTATTACGCATTACTCCGCCAAGGGGTTTTACTTTCCGGAAAGCGAGGCGCTTTTGACCTTTGAGATGCCCGGACGCGGGGAAGCGGGGACAATCGCGATCAAAGACCACGTAAACGACACCAAAACGGTAATCTGGGGGATCAGGCCCTGTGACCTCAACGGACTCAAAGTGCTGGATGCAGTGTTTCTTTCCGAACCAATTGACCCTTACTATCAGGCGAGAAGGAGGAACACCCTTTTGATCGCTCTCAATTGCAACCAGGCGGGAAAGAACTGCTTCTGCCTCTCCCTGGGCGCGGGTCCGTGTGCCCACGAGGGGTTTGATCTCGGTCTCACTGATCTCGGCGATGAATTCCTGGTGAAAATCGGCAGTGAAGCAGGAAAAAAATTAGTGGAAGAGCATAACGAACTTTTTAACGACGCGAGCTCTGAACAGGAAGAAGAGGCTAAGGTGCTGGAAGAAAAAAGCAAACGCAGTTTTATCAGCTCGCTTGATGTTGAAAAGTTAAAGGCAAAACTACCCAGTGCCTTCAATAGTCCCCTCTGGGATGAGCAAGTAACCAAATGTAAGATATGCGGGACGTGCTGCTTTGTCTGTCCCACCTGTCACTGTTTCAATATCGAAGACTTGAAGAAAAGCAAGAAAGTAACGCAGCGGATGCGATATTGGGACACTTGCCAGCTCAGCGGTTTTACGCAGATGGCCGGCCACAACAGCAGACCAAACCAGGCGGATCGTTGGCGTCAAAAGGTGCTGCATAAATTCCTCTACCTGCCACACAAATATGAGGGACTCATGGGATGCGTCGGGTGCGGAAGATGTGTGGACCATTGCCAGGCGGGCATCAAGATAGTTGATGTCTTAGGGAGGGTGGCAGATGAATCATAATATTTATTTTCCTCAGATCGCAATAATTAAGCGGGTCAAAGACGAGGCGGAAGGGATAAAAAGATTTACGCTGGAACTCGAAGATGAAAAACTCAGGGAATCATTCAGTCATCGCCCCGGCCAGTTTATTGAGCTCACGGTTTTTGGGGTGGGGGAAGCTCCGTTTTCCATCACCTCTTCCCCTGCTGATAAAGGACGCCTGGAGATAAGCGTGGTCAATGTCGGTGAAGTTACCGCCGCGCTGCATCTCAAAAAAGAAGGCGAATTAGTCGGGCTGAGAGGTCCCTATGGCAATGGATTTCCTTTTGATGAGGTGAAGGAGAAGGACATCCTTTTTGTGGGCGGAGGTATTGGGCTTGCGCCTCTTCGTCCCCTGATCAACAAGATGTTTGCCGATAGAGGCAGCTTCCGAAAGATGACGATTCTCTACGGAGCGCGAACGCCGGGATTGCTTTGTTTTCGCGAGGACCTCACGGCTTGGGCCGCGCAAAAGGACAGCGTTGTGCTGGTGACGGTTGACACGCCGGACGAGAGGTGGCAGGGGAATGTGGGAGTGGTAACCTCACTTTTGCCCAAGGTCGAGATTAATGCAGGAATAACTATCGCTTTTGTCTGCGGCCCTCCGATTATGATTCACTTTGTTATCCAGGATCTCGTCAAAAAGGGACTTGCCGAGGGTACCATCATTCTCTCGATGGAACGAAGGATGGAATGCGGGCTGGGAAAGTGCGGACATTGCAGCCTCGGCACGGTAGAGGTGTGCACCGATGGTCCGGTTTTTAGCTACGGTCAGTTAAAGGCACTAAAAGAAAGCATATAGCTGACTTTGCGATACCTAAATTTGGAATGAATTGATTTGTTTTTTGCCTGTTTTTCGGGGGAGGCCATATGTCGGCAGCTTGCTGATTAAAATGAAGTATAGTTTTTTAATGAAAAAAATTGTTAATCAAAAAAAGTCATTTTTATCTTGGCAGGATTGGGTTTAATCAGTTTAATCAATTTAAAAATTTGTCCGGAGTCTGGTTCATCGTAAGATATAGAAATTTAATTTTAAAAAGGTAATTAATAAAAAAGCTTGACAAATAAAAAATAAAATTTTATTTATTAATTTTATTTATCAATTTATACAATCAGGGAAATCCTGATTGTTTTTAAAAAAAAATCTTAGAAAATCTCTTCAAAAAATCAAGAAAATTTTCCTATAATTAACGAGGAGGCGCTATTTAATATGGAAGATTGTCTTGTTTTGTCTTTAAACCTTCCTGGTTGCAAAGATAGGCTCTCTGGGCCCTTACAACTCTCCAGCGTATTTTATTGAGAAAGAAAAAAAACGGAGGTTAATGTCAGCGCCCCAAAAAGAATGAATGCTCGTTCATTTTAATTTTTAATAGGTAGAGAATAAGGAGAAACTAAAGGGAAAATGTTTTTTTATCATCTTCATGATCAGTAGTTTCTAATGTAGTGATTCAGAAATGTTTTTACTTTAATTGTCATTCCGGACTTGACCCGGAATCCAGTGTTTTTTGGCTGGATTCCTGCCTTCGCGGGAATGACGGTTTTGGAGTTTATGTAAAGAAGTGTTAGATTCACTACACTAAAGAGGAGGCGTTTTATGCGGAAACTTGCCGAATTGGTTGTGAAGTACCGGTGGCTTAATGTTGCGTTAACTATCGGGTTAGTTGCTTTTTTCTGGTGGAAAATGATGGGCGCGGTTATTCTCAACGACCCGGACGACTGGAGCAACCAGAAACACCCTTATGTCAAGCTCAACAAACGAATCCTCCGTGAGTATGGCGGGGCTAATGTCCTGCAACTCATGATTAAAGTTAAAGACGGCGGAAAATACAAGGACATCCTTAACTTAGATACTCTGAAAAGAATCAAGGAGATTTCCGATCGTCTTTACATCATGAAAGGATTTATCCCGCCTAATTTTGAGGGGTTAGCTGCCTCCAAGGTGAAATATTTCAAGGCCACGGTGGAAATGATCACCATTGAGCAGATGATGGCGGAAACCCCCCGGGACCAGGCGGCAATTGACCGCATCAAAGAAGGGGTTTTGACCAACCCGTTAGTGTTTGGCAAGCTTGTTTCCAAGGACTTTAAAGGCTCTCTGATGATGGCAGACTTCAACCGGGAGATTACCCTGGATGAAATCTATGCTGAAGCCCTGAAGATCAAAAAAGAATACAGTGACGAAAACCATGAACTATTGATTGCCGGAAAGCCGGTGCAGATGGGCTGGCTCAACGAGCAGCAGCGCACCGAGATGCCCATCGCTTTTATTTTTCTGTTTCTGGTGCTTGGCGTTATTCTTTACCTTTCCTTCCGGAGTTTTCGGGGAATTGTATTGCCGCTGGGGGTCGGGGTTATCGGATCGATTGTCGGCATGGGAGCAGTGGCGTGGACCGGGGTTCCTTTTAATATTATCAGCTACGGATCGCCTTTTATCATCCTGGCCGCGGGAGCGGCGCATACGGTCCAGTTTCTCAAACGCTATCAGGAAATCTACGGAGAAACCAGAAATCTCAATGAGTCCGTCATTCAGGCCAATGTCCATATCATGCCCCCCCTCATTGTTTCCGTGGTCACTGATTCCCTCGGGTTCGTGATCATCCTTTTCACTCCTTTCTCCAATCTCATGAACATGGCTATAGGCAGCGCGGCAGGGCTTATTTCCATGCTCTTTCTGATTATCTTTGCTGTCCCGTCAGTCACGTCGTTCTGGAAAGCGCCCTCGGAGAAGGCGATCGAAATGTCGAAAAAGGAGACCACGGGAGAAGAAAAAAGCTTTTTAGGAAAGCTTCTGGGAAAGGGAGCGCGTGTGGGTTTTGGCGCCTGGCGCTGGCGGCTTTTTGTTCCCCTGGCGACGTTAGGCGTGATCGGCACGATATTTCTTTTTAAGTACATGTATGTGGGGGGATTTGACTGGGATACCGCCATTTACTCCAATGTGAACCACCGGTGGAAAAACGTCTGGGTCTTCAAAGATCAGGATGAAATCGCCCGGACATTTTCCGGGGCGTATCCTTATAACATCCTGCTCGATGGTAAAGAGGTGGACGTGGGCAAAGAACCCGCCTTTCTCCACGAGATTGAAAAACTGCAGGATTGGCTTGAAACCCGGCCCGAGATCACCTACACCATTTCGCTTCCCAACTATTTGCGGGGGATGAACATCCTCTTTCACGAAGGAGACCTGGCCTATAACCGCGTCTCGGATGATTCCCTGCTTAACGCCCAGTACCTTTATATGCTCTCCACCGGGGCCCCGGGAGAATTTGAAACCACGGTTGATACCGTAACCTGGAAAACCGCGGCGTTAAAGACTCTTTGTAGCTGCGGCAATCCCCAGTGTTACGATAAGTTAGTGGCGGATACCCACAAATGGGTAAAAGCCAACTGGAAGTATGATAAGGCGACTCCCCTGGTAGCCGGAGGCTTTATCGGCGTCTCAGCGTCCATGAGCGAGGACGCGCAGGCCTGGCTTTGGCCGGTTACGATCGTGCTGGTTCTTTTAATCTATCTTATCTGTGCGATTCTGTTCCGGAACTGGATCATCCCGATTTTTTTAGTCGCGCCGCTCGTCTATGTATTGCTCCTCATGCTGGGTTTTTTCCAGTACTTTACCATGAGCGGAAAGAATGTCATTGACTACAACGCTCAGCAGTTTATCAGTCTCTGTCTGGGGGTGGGCATTGACGCCAATGTTTATCTCCTCTTCCGCTATTATGAAGAGTTCAAACTGACGCGGGATATGGAGCAGGCGATGGAAAATGCGTGGACCAGCACCGGGAAAGCGGTATTATTTTCCGCCTTAGCGCTCTCCTTAGCGTATATCCCTTTAATTTTTGTAAAAACGTTTTGGGGCTATTTAGGACTCGGGTCTTTTGAAATCCTGATTTTAAACGCATGCGGGTCCTTGTTTGTTCTGCCGATAATTCTTGGGGTTTTCAGACCAAAATTTATGTATAGCGAGGAGGTGATAAAAAAGTATTAGTTAAAACAACAAGAAAACACGTGCAAAAAAAATATAGTAATTTATCGAGAGGAGGAACATATGGTAAGAAAAAAATATTTGTTGGCATTGATTCTTGTGGTTTCATTTACGGTAAGCGCTTTTCTGGCGAGTGATGTATTTGCCTGGAAAGCGATTAGACCGGTCATGGGACCCGACGGAAAAGTGGCTTCCTGGAAAGACGAGCAGATCCCGGATGACCGGGTTCCCATTGGCGTCAATGAGGTGAAGAGCGCGGTCGGCGTGTTCGGCTATCCGGAGGAAAAATTTGGCTTAAACGTTACTCCGGCAATGGCTAATGTTGATACCACCAAACCCCTCACCTATTTAAGCGTCAAGGTTACCCCTGGTGATGAGCTGCCCACCAGCGGGCCTTGGAACGGACGGTGTTATATGCAATTTCAAACGAGCTTTTTGGGTATGGAAATTCAACCCCAGAAGGACTACGCCGGAGACTTCCAGTTTGACCTCATTGACAAGGAAGGCCGGATCCGGACCAGGAAAGTCTACCAGTTCCGGAAGGGCTTTTACGGTGAAGGGGGACTCAGGTATAGAAATATGGTGTACTTTTACGAGCCTCCGGACCTCCGGGGGATGTCCATCTTAGTATGGAAGCCGGTGGACGAGCAGAAGGCGGATGACAACTGGATCTATCTTCCGGCTTTGCGAAGGGTGCGACGGATTGCTATGTCCCAGAAAATGGATGCTTTTGGCGGCACGGATATGACCAATGACCAGATTGACCGGGCAACCGGTATGTGGGACGCGAATATTGTCGGAGAAACCACCCTGTATGTGGATAAGCCCCCGATCAATAATTGCTTCGGGTCTGAACCGCATCGCGCCCATATCGATGGAAAGCATTGCGTGATAGTGGAAATGATCCCCCGGAACAAGGACTGGCCGGTGGGAAAAAATATCATTTACTATAATAAGGCGGGCGGCGAGTGGTACTACGAAGAGACCTATGACAAGGGCGGTAAGCTGGTAAAGATTCTTCTTCCTTTTATGGCGCACATGTACCCGAAACAGCCCATCTACTGGACCTACGGAGACTGGTATGCCCATGATCTCCGCACTGACCATAAAACCATGATGTATCTGCCGGAAATTGATAAAGCCGGCTATAAGGTGCTGGACTATAAAAAGCGCGACTGGTCAAACTACGTGTTCTGGTATGATGTTGGATATTCCGATGATTATGTTTCTCAGAAGTTCATGATGACCGGAACCCGTTAACCCGCGCAATCAACCTTGGTGCGAAATAATGGGTAATACAAGATTAATCTCCTAAACAAGGAGGAGACATTATGATGAGAAAGAAAGGATTGATTATTTTGTTCAGCTTTGCCCTGGTGTTGATGCTCAGTATACCAGGGTGGGCGGCTTATCAGGTCCCGGGAGTTTGCGGATCGCTTGAGATCGGCGGCTATATCCGGAATCAGACCGACATCCGGGCCGCATCCCCTCAGGATATCATGCGGTGCGATACCAGTGCCGCGATTCGCTTTGATTACAAACCCACGCCGGTCTTCCAGTTTTACCTGGAACTGCGCCCGTTTGTGGATGCGGCGTTTGATATGACGGGGGGGCTGCGCGACGAGAACCGGGGAGTCATGGGGATTGACCACGAAGACTATGCCTGGAGAGCCAAAGCTCCGAGCAACATCGGTTCAGCCGGAACGCAAACCGAGGTGGGGGGTTGGGTGAGACAACATGATGTGCTCTCCACGAATATGAATACTTCTTACTGGCTGAAAACTACGTTTCTGCGGGAAGCCTGGATGCAGTTCATGTCCAAAAAGTGGCGAGTGCGGGCTGGAAAACAGATCGTGACCTGGGGCGAGACCGACGGGCTGAAGCTTCTTGATATTATTAATGCCACTGATTACCGCCATTTCATCATTGATGACATGGAAGACAGCAAAATCCCGGAATGGATGATGAACATCACCTATTATTTTAACCAGGACTTCAACCTCCAATTCCTCTGGATTCCCAAGTATGTGGAAAACTTCCAGGCACCGGCCGGGTCAGCCTGGGCGTTCAATGGCGTTAATCTGATCTATCTTTATGACCACTTTGACGCGCTGAACATCGTGAGTGGCGGCGGACCACTCCCTGCGGCACGCGAAGCCTGCCACATAGACTACGGGGACCCGAGCAATGAAAATGAGTTCGGTGTCCGGTTTAAGGGAGCGATCGGCACTTCCACAGACTTCACCCTCAATTATTTTTACACTCACCAGAAAAACAATGTGATGATTAGAAATCAGTGGAGATACGATCCGTGGTTGGGGCCTGGAGGAACCGATGTGTTCCAGTTTTATACCAAGCCGGCAACCCAGCGCATTTACGGCGGGTCCTTTAACCACGTGTTTGACAATATCCTCGGACTCATGAACGACCTGGTGATGAGGGCCGAGGTTGCCTATTACTATCAGACCGAATTTTTTGGCACCTATAATAACTTTGACTATACTACCGAGATCGGGCCTGCGTATGTTGGCCTTTCCCCGGGCGGCGATCTCTTTATTACCAAGCGGGATTTGCTCCGCACCTGTATCGGGTTTGACAAAAATGTTTACTGGCTGGGGCTTAACTGGCTGATGAGCGCTCAGATGTTCTACGAACGTATCCTTGGTTACCCTGACTCTCATAAGGGGAGGGACTGCTACATTTCCAACGTGGGACTCACCGAAGCGAAACAGGATGAGTTTACCTGGACGTTTTACGTTAACACGGACATCATGAATGAGCGGGTCAAGTTTGACAACTTGTTTGTCTGGAACTCGACGAAGCAAGACGGGTGGAACCGGTTTAAAGTGGGGTTTGACATTTCCGACCACTGGTCTTTGTGGGTCGGAAACAACTTCTTCTGGGGAGAAGACCGGGCAACTGAAATCAACCCGTTTGTGGGTAATGCTCCCTGGTGGCCAGGTTCTGGAGGTTTTGCTCGTGGACCGGCTAACCCCGACACCGTTTCCATCGGCAATATCAGAAGGGGCGACGCGCTCGGTGAATTCTCGCGGAACACCTCTTTCTTTATGGACCTAAAATACTTGTTCTAAAAACTGCTTAAGGAGTTGTCGCCCTTCCCGGGCGATGGCTCCTTGCCCTTGCTTCTAAAATAAGGAGGAGTCACAATGATTCCCGTATAGTAAGATATGCCATTTACTTTGACTGTTTTCCTTAAAACAGATTTCTTTCTCAAAAAGAGAGGAATCTGTTTTTTTTACCAATCCCTCCTGAGAGTCTGTCCGACAACTCCCTTGAATCGCATTTTGTCATTCTGAACGAAGTGAAGAATCTCATTGTGCAAGAGAGATCCCTCACAAGATTCGGTCAGGACAATGCTACGCATTGGATTCCTCACAGAGCCTGTCCTGAGCCAGATTCTTCAGTCGCTACGCTCCTTCAGAATAACAGAGAGGATGGTTTGGAATGACATTTTTTCTAATTGCGACACAATCTTAAAAGGGAGGGAGAGAGGTGTTTTTTTTACTAAAGGGAGGAATTGATTTTTTAACTATAAAAAATCAATTCCTCTTCCCTTGAGAAAAAGAGAAAAAATCCTCCCCTTTTGTAAAGGAGAGCCTAAGAGGGGTTAGTAAAAAATTATAGATTTTTCTCCCTCACCGGCGATAGGTTTGACCCTTCGACCTTGCGACTTTCTTTGGGCGAAGAAGGTGCGGGAAGTTAGAGGGGTTGGCCAAATTCTTTTTTAAATAATTTGGTCACAGCAAGTCGATTGGGTCCACATCCACAGTTATTTTTATCCCCGGGATTTTAAGGTGAGGGAGAATTTTGGTAATTATCCTTTCGGTAAAAGAATGGAGTGCCCGATAATCCGGGCCTTTGATGAGCATCTGAAACCGGTATTTGCCTTTCAGCTTTTCCCGGGGCGCTTCTACTGGTCCGAGAATATCGATGGCATCCTTAAAAGCTTTCTCTTTTTTCTTAAGCTCCTGGCTTAATTTTCCTAACCTGGTTGCACCTTCAAGAGTCCGGGAAAGGCTGTTGCCTTTAATCCGGAAGTTTACCATCCGGTGAAAAGGCGGGTATTGAAGCTCATCACGCTGGGAAACTTCCTGTTCGTAAAAAGGGAAAAAATCCTGGTCCCTGGCCAGTCTGATGCTCGGATGCTCGGGATTATATGTTTGGATGATGACCGTTCCCGGGTTTTGTCCCCGGCCGCAGCGGCCCGCGACCTGGGTAAGCAGTTGGAAGGTTCTTTCTCCGGCCCGGAAATCAGGAAAGTTTAAAGAATGGTCGGCAGCGATTACTCCGACCAGCGTAACTCCGGGAATATCATGGCCCTTGGCGACGATCTGCGTGCCGATCAGAAGTTCAGTCTCCCCTTTTTTAAACTGACCTAATATCTGGTGGAGAGCATTTTTTTTCGTCGTGGTATCCCGATCAAGCCTTCCTATTTTTAAATCCTGAAAAAGCCGGCGAACCTCATCCTCCAGCCTTTCCGTGCCAAACCCAAATACTCCTATCTTATGACCCTGACAAAGAGGGCATTGCTCCGGAGCAGGCTGAGAAAAATTGCAATAGTGGCAGAGCAGCAATTGCTTTTTTTGATGAAACACTAACGAGACCGTGCAGTTGGGACAGCGGGCAGTAAACCCGCATTCCCGGCAGATCACAAAAGGGGAAAACCCCCGGCGGTTAAGAAAGAGCACGGTCTGCTCTCCCCGCCCCCAGCGCTCCCTTATCGCTTCTTTAAGCCGCGAGGATAACATGACCCCGGGTTCCTCTTTACGCATATCAATAACTTCTACCTGAGGAAGAGGGTTGTTATTGATCCGCTGCGAAAGGCGCAGGTAGTTTATTTTTTCGGTCCTCGTGTTGTAAAAGGTTTCGATTGCCGGAGTAGCCGAGCCGAGCACAACGACTGCATTATTCATTTTGGCCTTAACCAGGGCCATGTCCCGGGCGTTATACAGTACTCGATCTTCCTGCTTATAGGCAGTATCATGCTCTTCATCAACCACAATCATTCCCAGTGACGGCAAGGGAGCAAAGATAGCGGAGCGGGCTCCGATTACTATGCGCGCCTCTTCCTTGAGTATCCTTCTCCATTCATCAAAACGCTCTCCCTGCGAAAGCCCGCTGTGAAGCTGGGCGATCTGGTTCCCGAATCGAGCTTTAAACCGAGCGATTAACTGTGGGGTTAAAGCAATTTCCGGGACCAGCACCAGCGCTCCCCTGCCTGCCTCCAGAGTAGTTTGGATGGCCTTCAGGTAGATTTCGGTCTTGCCGCTTCCGGTTACCCCGTGAAGCAAAAAGGGAGCGTACTGCTGTTTTTTGATGGTGGAGACGATTTTCTTTACTGCTTCGGTTTGCTCAGCGGTTAACTCAAAAGAAGGATCAATGTCCTGTTCCTCTTCTGCCCAGGGCGCCCGGTATATCTCCTTAAAAGAACTCGTGATCAGGCTCTTTTCTTCCAAAGCTTTTAAAACAACGCTCCCTATTCCCCGGAGAGCAGAAATCTGCTTTTGACTTAACTCTCCCTGGTCGCGGAGGAGTTTAAGGACCTGGAGCTGTCGGGGAGCCTTCTTGAGCATCTGTTTCAAACCGGAAAAAGAAAACTGAGATACCTGATCCTCATTAACCCGAAAGAATTTTTCCTTTCTCGGTTTTACGATTCGGGAACCCGGGGACTGGCTCAGGGAGATGAGACCATTTTTGATCAACAAGGAAAGCAAAGAAAAAGCCTTTTTATCTTTTAGGGTCCTCTTAAAGGTTTGAAGGCCGATTTTGCGCTTTTCCGCCAAACCGGATAAAATTTCTTTCTCCGCCGGGGAAAGGGTTGAATCCTGCAAGCGTTCTTTCCCCTGAGGGGTTAAGGAAAGGTAGTGATTTGTTTTTACATTGATCCCGGAAGGAAGGGCGGTTTTAATCACCTCCCCTAACGGAGAAAAATAATAGGAGGAAATCCATTTAAAAAAGATAAGGTCAGACGGGCCAAACAAAGGCAGGAGGTCAAGGACTTCTTCAATAGGCTTAATATTTTCAATGTCCGATGAATCTTTTACTGCCACGACATAGCCGGTTACCTTTCTTCGTTCTAAGGGGACGAGTACTCTGCTTCCCACCGCAACCAGGTCGCGCGCATGGGGAGGAACCTGGTAATCCAGGCTCTTATGGAGGGGTAACGCCGGAACAACTTCAGCAATAAGAGGTTTTTCCATACTATGAAAATTTTTCTAAAAAAAATTTTAATTCAAACAAACCCCTGCCCGGTTTTAAACAGGTTAAAATTTGACCGGGGAAAAGCCTTTAACGCACACTAATCGCCTGAGTGGTACAAACCTTCACGCACTGAGGCTTTCCCCGGCAGAGGTCACAGTGATAAGCCTTATCGGCAAAGACAGGTAAAGTGCCAAAATCCCCACCCATGTTTGAGTCACCCAGATGGCCTGATTCAGGTGATTTGGCAGTGATAGTGATCCGCGAGCCAAAACTTAAACATCCCATAAGAAGTCCCGCTCCAAAAATAAGGGGGTTGTCCGGGGAAAATGGATCTAAGGAAGGAGTATAATGCCGGGAAAGAAGGTGCATATTAATTCCTCGGCCTCCAAGAAATTTTCTCCGAAGCGCGACCGGGATCGGCTTAACCGTAATTTTCTCAGCGGTAAGATCAATAAAGGCGATTTTTCTATCCAGGGGCATGGTTATTCGGTAAATCCTCTGTTGGCCAAGCATCATAATAACATATACAACTTTATCATACACTATGAAGCATGGCTGATTCAATAGTGAAAACTTTTGGATATAATTTGGGTCATATTTATAAAAAAAGGAAAAAAATTTCCACTCCGGGAAAAAATTCGTTATAATGTAAATGTTAGGCGAAGCGGGCGCAGAAAATAGATCGAAACGGAGGGAGGTGATTATTCTTGCCAACTAAAAAAAAGACTACTAAGAAAACCGCTCCTAAAAAAACGACAAAAAATAAAAAAGTGAAAAAAAACGATAAGTTGGTTTGCGAAACGTGCGGACTGGTGGTGTCGGTAGATACTATGTGCGGTTGCGCGGATGTGTGTGATTTACTCTGCTGCGGGAAGGAGATGAAGTTAAAGTGTTAGTATCGCAAAAAAAATTAACCCCGCCTCGTCTAACAATCTTTTTTCCCCTAAGGATTGAAAGAGCACTCACGGTTGAGAGATCGATAAGGGTGTGCCTTTTGAAGATAGATATGAAAAGAAATTAACATCTTATTTTTTAAGGAGGTTGCATTATGAAAAAAATTATCGCTGCTGTTATTATAATTCTTGCGTTGGGTCTATCTTCCCCTTACAACGCCAATGCAGAAGGAACCGGGAGCAATGTGGGTTATGGCGCCGGCTCTGTTTTAGCATCATGCGTATATTCGCCCGCCAAAGTGGTTTACGCTCTTTTGGGAGGGCTTACGGGCGGGGTAGCTTACGGACTTACGGGCGGCAACCAGGATGTTGCCAAAAAAATCTGGACTCCTTCGCTACGGGGCACCTATGTCATTACTCCTGAAATGTTAAAAGGAAAAGAACGGGTTGAGTTTGTCGGGCAACCTGAGACAAAAACACATCAACCTCAGGAGAATCACGTTCAAGAAGATTCCCTGGGAAGATAACCGCATAATAAGCATGAGCGTATAAAACAAAATTACAACTCTTGAAAAAATTCTTCGAGCGTCATCATATTATTTTTGTAACGACGCGATGTTTGATGGATACTTCTATAAAAGTCACAGGATTGACAGGTCGCGTTGAATCTACCCCGCTGCTGGTCTTCGATTAATTGCATATAACGTTTGTTGCCGGTAGATAAAACTTCTTTAAGCGGCGCTTGCTTCAAATCACCAATGCACAAGGTTGCATTAGCGTCTCGGCAGGCACACGCATTAACCTTACCATCAACCATAATTTGTTGTTTATAAAATATCAACGCACAAGGGCCTTTTTTATATACATCTTTTGTTTGTCTGATTGTCATGTCTAATGCGTCTACATCACCCTGAGTTATAAGTCCGCCCCAGTTATTGTAATATTTTGTAAAAGACAAAGGTATGGCTTTGTCTTTCTTTAATTTTTTTATTATATCCGCCAGACTACTATCCCATTTTTTTTGAGAAAAAGAAAAATCATATCCGGTACGGCAGCGAATTTGCAATCTCGCCTTGAAATTATCACATATACTATAAAGGGTTCGCAGGTTGTTTACCAAACGTTGATATACGTGTGGCGTGGATTTAGTTGTGGCGATAAAACTTTCCCTATTATGGCCGTAAATGCTGATCGCCATATAAGCAAGCTTGCTCAATTCGGATAGTCTTTTTATTCTGTCTTCATCAAGCATCGTAAAATTGGTATAGAAATGAAAAAGCTTAACCTTTGGGTGGTTCTCTAAAAATTCAATTTTGTCCATAACATTTTTATCCATGAACAACTCTCCTGTAATCGGCGTGAGTCCAAATCGCTGGTATCCCATTTCAACAGCCTGCTCAATCACATCGAAAAAGAATTGATTGGACATGTTCATATGTGGAGTCGTCTTTTTATCATAGGCACAGAATGCGCATTTTAAATTACAGATACTGGATGGCTCGATATACAAACGTGTGCGAATAGGTGGAATAAAAGTTCGTCCCAAATAACGATTAATCTCAATTTTAAATTTCTTTTTAAGATGTTTCAGATTGGATTGGATTATCATAATATATTTCTAAAGCACCAAAAAGTTTTTGATAGAGAAATCTAACGATTTTTCTTTTCTCAACTTCCTTCTCACATCCAAAAAAATCCATTTCCACTTCACTATTACAACTCCACGCGCTGCGTTTTTAATCGCCTAACTCTTCCTTCGAAACCGATATTTGACGCCGGGAATGCTGCTTGGCCAGCTTTTTTTTTGCTTTTGCGTATAGCTTCGCTTTTTTAGTTAGCCGTGGTCCTTTTTTAATGCCAAAAACAATTTTTAAACATAACCAAAATGTTTTAATTGAAAACCAAATTGTTTCCCCGCAAAAACATCGGGCCGGGATTTTATAGGTCAGTTTCAGCAACCCTTTAGTTGAACCACAATACCAGTAATAATCTATAGCATCAGGAGAGTCATAGTATGAGATGATTCTATCTTTATTTATCCTTTGCAGGATGTCGTTTAAAAAATTTTCCATGACTTGGATTCGATCGTCGTTACCTTGGAAACCCGTTGAGTTAAGCGAAACATTATCTCCCTGAAGGACATAAGAACCCAAGACCTGCGAAGTTCCATAAACTGTCCCTAAAAGCATAGAAGCATAAACTAAAAGAGTATCTTGGGGCCGTTTCATTTCTTCCGGCAGAGGGAAAATCTTGCCGGCAAGAGACCGGCTCAGGGAGAGCCCGCTGGTTGGAGAAGCAACATAGCGCAAAAAACCCCATTTTTGAACATGCCGATATACTGCCTCAGGGTCGCTTAGCTTTTCGAAAAGAGTGTTCTTTTTATGACCATTCAGTGTGCGTAATGAACCGGGTCGGTAGAAAAGAATAATTCCTTCATCGTTGGTCACTTCTAAAGAATGGGAAATCAGCACCGCTGGGTTTTGTGGCATAACCCGGAGAAAATAATTAACCATCGTTTCCACCTTGTGAGGGAAAAAAATATCATCCGCATCCAAAAAAAAGATGATTTCTCCTCGACTTGCTGTAAAACCGGCATTCGTTGCGGAAATCAACCCCCCATTTTCCTTGAAAACCGGTGTTATCCGGTTTCCGTAACCGGTAATGATTGCGCGAGAATTATCAGTTGAACCATCGTCAACAACGATGATTTCTTTAACCGGATAGGTCTGCTGGAGGGCGCTATCAATAGCCCGAGGAAGGAATTTTTCATAGTTATAGCTCGTAATAATAATACTGGCCAGAGGAAGGTTCTTGGTATCGTTTGGTCTTTTTTGTTTGTTCAATTCCGACCCGATCATCGCTTCTTAATTTTTTAAAGTAAAGATGTTATCAAAATTGCTTTATCGCTAACCCATAAATCACTATTGTTTTATGGGTATTGTACCCTAAAAAAATACAATATTTCAATGGAATAAATAAAGTTTGACCATAGGGGAAGAGTTTTCCCGATAATTATGGTTCTAAAAAAAATTTTGACTTTTTTCTTTAAAAATATTATTTAGTTATTCTCTAACTCCCGATTTTCTGTTGGGCATCCCGAAAAGTTGGAAAGCAGTGTTCTTTGACACATCCATACCAAAATTCGCCATTAAAGCTCTCAATAAGGGCTTTATCCCGTGGTTTGCGGAGCCGGATATTTTGAGTTGAAAGTCGTTTCCTTTTCTTAGATCTCCACTCCGGAGTTCACACATTTATACCAGTTGGCACTTAATTTGAAAAGGCCTAAGTTTTATCGGAACGGTAAGCATTTTATCGTAATTTTGGATTTTATATGTCTCACTATATAATCAATTGTCGTTAATTTAGCGTTTCAACGCCCGGCTAAATCTGATTATAGGAACACCAACCTTATGAGTCTGGAAGAGTTGAAACGGGTAGTAGTCATTGGCGCTCCTTGTTCAGGAAAAACCACTTTTGCTTACCAACTCGCCCAATTAATGCGGGTCAAACACATTGAGTTAGACACCATATATTGGTTGCAATACCGTATACCAAGATCACATGACGAGTTCAGGATGTTGGTCAAGGATGCCGTCGCTGCAAATGAATGGGTTGTAGACGGGTACTACGGCAACACGTTAGGGGACATCTGTTTGTCTCGCGTTACCACCCTGATTTGGCTCAAATACCCTTGGCATGTTCTTTTCTACCGCGCTTTACGACGGCTTAAGGAACGTGTGATTGACAGGAAGGGGCCAAAAAATTACAAAACCAAGAAATTTCGTCGTGCGTTTCTGAGAATTATTTTGAATCTCTTTTGGGTAAAGGTTCGCCATCGCAACAAACGCTACGCGCGCCTTTTACAGGAATATCAGGACAGGGATTTGCGGATTTTCGTGTTTCGCGCTCCTGGAGAGGCCGACCGATTTCTTGCTCGACTAAAGCAGGCGACAGAAGTGAACCATCCTGACCCAACAGCAGCTCAATAGCTCTATAATTTCCCTTGGTCATGAGGAAAAGTTCTATCAGGCAAAACGATTAACATTATGCGCATAATCATTAAACTGAAAGGAAAACAATGTGTATCGAATTGGTTTTTTCGACAAAACTTCAAAAAGCAGGGAGTTAACAAAAAAAGATGAATTTTTTTAAACGGGGAAAACAATCACGCGAGAAACAATTTCTTTTCGATGTGTTTTGTCTATCAACTGAGGCCGAGAGCGATTATAGGGAACAATTGCGAAATTCTTTTTTTGCTATGGATGAAGAGCGGTTGTGGCAATTGTCGCTTAATAGTAAAGTTACTGCGGTGTTCGCGCACAAGTTGGCAGATCTCCTCGGATGGGAGAACATCCCACTTCAGTGGAGAGAATTTCATGACAACATGGCTGAACAGGTCAAACTCTATAATAAGGAAATTGACCTCATTGCGCGGGAATTAAGCAGCTATGGAATAAAGGTCATAGCGTTAAAAAGTGATTCGATTGCCCTCGCGTTCCATCTTTGTCGGGGTTGTTGTCCCATGAGCGACATTGATATCCTCATTGAGAATGCCAATCAGCAACAGGCGGATGTCACCCTGGGAAAGTTGGGTTACAAACACTTTTGGGCTGACAATAGCATACCACATCAGTCTTACAAATCTAACACCTACTTCAAAATCACGCCTTCCGGACAGTTTATTTTTCTTGATGTCCATTGGGAAGCAATAGGAGTGAGGTGGATGAGGGGGGATTTATGCGAACTGACCAATAAGATGGTGGAACGCTCTTTACCAATTCCAGGGACAACTGCCCGAATTTTTTCACCTGAAGACAACTTATTTCAGGTTGTCCTTCACAATGCCAAGCATGCGTATCGACGAAAACCAGGCTTCATGAGGAACCTTGATATTCATCGAATAATCGAAAATCAAGATATTAACTGGACGGTGTTCCTTAATTTAACACGCACCCACAAAATTAACACTGCGGCATACTTTTCACTTTTGGCTCCTGAGATCTTGTTTGGCACACCGGTTCCGGCAGAGGTCTTAGGTGCCATCGCCCCTCCTTCTTGGAAGAAACCGTTATTTCGGTTTGTGAAATCCGCCTGGTTTATCAACGCCCATAAAAATAAACTCAGGAGTTTTATCTTCCGGATTATCCGGGTGATAATGTATGACGACATAAAGATGGTCATACGCAACAGCATTATTTCGGTTTTGCGAAAGCGCAGGAGATGGAGGGTTTTCTTTTTGCTTCGGAGTAAAATTTTCAGTCTTTTGTCAAAAAAGACAAAATCTTGTGCGACATTTCCCATGGTGTTTCACGGTACTGGTTCTTATAAGAAATTTTTTAAAGGAAGCGGTTATGGCATTGTTTTTGAGGATGATGGGCAGGAGGGTTATGTTTACGCGACAAAAGAGGATGGTAGCAAGATTTTGGATGGACTAAAGCTTTATGATCAAGGAGACGAGGAACAAATTTCTCAAGGTGATTTGCTGAAATTTTTATGGCATCCGAAATTAAAAAAGATGGGCATATTGTATCACGGAAAAATTCAGGCCGTCTTTGACGTTCAAAAAAATACATCATATTCGAAGGCTGGTTTTTTGATTGAATTTCCGTTAGCTAATGTTTTATGGCGAAAATGTAAAAACGATTTTTTGGATGACAGCGCCCTTTCAGGATTTGAGGAGATCAACTAATGGAGCAGGGGTTTACAAGACTATCTTAGATGTAAAAATTCATCTCTTGTCAAGTTGCACTGGGACCGGTATTGGTTTTGCGATGGTATTGAAAACCGGGGAGTATTTTTGCTGTGCCATCGTAGTCCTCCCTTTGGTTACTTTGTTACAAAATTTTTAGTCCTCCACCCAATAATGATTGATTGTTCCCGCCCAACGAAGCCACTTCGTGGATAGGTGTTTATTGTTATCGCGCTCGTTTTCGGAATCCCTCAACATTCCAGGATTTTTGCTCCCAATGTTTATTTTGCTTCCAGCCCTTCCAGTTTTGCTCAATGCGTTGGGATGGTATTGGTTTATGGTTCCACCGACGTCCCTCCCAACGATGCTTCCTATACCTTTCTCTCCAATCTTGGTGTATTTGTGCATAAAAAAATGGAACCCTTGGATAGTAGATCCAATCTGAGTTGTAGTGTCGTGAGCGATACCAACGTCCCTGCCACGGACGCCACCACCAACCATCGTAGAAAAAGAGGTCAACGGCTATGTCAGGGACAACGTAGGCATACGTGCCAGGCACCACTACCAACCTCGGCGGTGCGGCAAATACGATGGGCAGCGGCAAACCAATACCAATGTGTACATCCACATCTGCCCTTGCCATTGTTGGAACATGACTTATAATTACAATCGCCAAAACCAGTGTTCCAAAAATTAACTTATTCATTTTGTTACCTCCTTATACACCTTACCATTTTTTCCCCCATAGTCTTGCCTGCCTTCCACAACCATCGGCACGATGCCCTTCTTAGTACACGGCGCTGTCGCGGAGCTTCTTAATCTATTTTCAACGACGCCATTACATTTTCGAATTCTTTTTTCATGTCATCAAAATTTCGGGTTTGCGAACTGGCGGTAAAAAGGAGAACCTCCTCTTTATTTTTCTGCAACATATACTGAATATTCTTGTGGTCCTGCCAATAATCATCAGCAACCATATAAAACGCGCGATGCCCATCCACTAATTTATTTTGGCAGTCATAAACTTTGACATTTCTTTCAGCTTGTTTGGAGAGTTCGTTGCCCATATTAATACACATCTCCGCCTGATTGAATTCTGACCCAGGAATCTCGCCGGGTCCTTGGTAAACTGAAATGCTGAACTTTGGGTCCGGGCTGTAGTAGTAATCGATTTTGCCGCCAATCAGGAGCTCTTTGACTTGAGAAAAAACTTTCTCAGGCATAGCTGAAAAACCCTGGTTATCCCCTGCCGCCTTCATGGCAGCATCAATCATTTCAGGTTTGTTCTTAACATTCTCTTTATTGAGGACGGTCCAGCCCGCGGGCACCGTCATGGTATAGCCCATATCACTATGGTACGTATCGGCCAAAATCGGCCGCGGGGCAAGCAGGCAGCAAAAACACGCAGCAATGCAAATGTTGATGGTGATTTTTTTCATGTGAGACCTCCTTTTCTGTTTTCAATCTTAATGTCGTGTTGATTCGTCATAGATAAGCCCTCCGAGAGCGCCGGCAGCAGCGCCAATGGCTGCACCTGCACCCACAGACAACCCCCCTGTTACAGCGCCAATTACTGCCCCCGAGCCTGCCCCAATCGCTCCTCCACTCAGCACTCGTTGCTCTCTGGTACTCATGCCCGAGCATCCGAACAGAAACACTGCCAACAGAAAAGCAACTATTAACGTTTTTATTTTCATTTTTTCTCCTTTCAGTAAATTTTGTTGGTAAAATTGGTTCATTACGAGGCCCTTGCTACTGAAAACATCTTAAGATTCGGAAAATTATTTTTGACCCTGCGAACCACCTCCTTTCCAAATATCTCACTTCCCCCGCGAAGGGTCCAAGTCCTTCCGATATCTTTCTTCCCAGAATAAGGCGCCCCCCAACACGATGATGACTATGACCAGCAGGATATGAAGCGGGTCCAGCCGTTGTGTGTCCACTTACAAATCCCGGCAGCCACAAAATAGAAGAATCACAAATACCGTCCAAAACATGCTCAAGTCCTTTCCGGTTACAGAATCATCTTGCCCATTGCACTGTGGGTTGTGGAACATTAGAACATCGGCTTAGATTACATTTAAAAACTTATTAAAAATGCCCAATAAGGGAAATAAAGTGATTCCAGTATGTTTTTTAAAAAAATAATGTATTTACAAGTTGATTTTCCAGTAGAGAAGACACGTGGAACTGACATTCCAAATTTCAGGAGATTCGTAGTGATTTTCAAAATCGATCTAATAGGAGTCCCAATTTGGCCCTTGGATTAATAAAGAAAAAATTTGGTAAACAAGTCGGTTTTTCAGTAAACTTAAAAAATAAACGGCTAACCGTTATGTTGAACACTGTTAGCCGTTTAAAAATGTTCCTCTATTTATATAGTTTTTACCCCAGCTATCTCCGATGTCCACCACGGTATCCACCACCATAATATTTTCTATGATGCCCACCGTAGTATCCTTTATGGTGTTTACCGTGATATCGCCCATAATAGCCGCCATAGTGCCCATACCAAGGCCTATAGTAGCCACCATAATAATAGGCGGGGGGATAGTAAATTGGTGGCGCTGGATAATAATATGCTGGAGGAACACCTATCCCCACTGCTAATCCTGGTAAGTAAATGCCAACGCCCCAATGATCAGCCTTTGCGGGAGTAGAGGTAAAAAGGATTATGGTTAACCCCAAAACTAATATGGGAATTACAGTTTTTTTCATGCTTATCACCTTCCTTTTTTATTAAATAGGGTTTTTTCCCAATTAATCCAATTAACTATTTTATTTTAAAAAGACGCACGAATTCTAAAATAGTTTACAAAAATAAAGTCCGAAAAAATTTTCATTAATAAACCATTCAAACAGGCTTGCCTTGTAAGGGTTTTTATTTGTTAAAAAATATAATTAAACCAAAAACAATGGCAGATATTAATGAATATTTTTCACTGTAAGTGGTAAAAAAATATCTAATTTGAAAATAAAAAAGCTTACTTATGATGGTTAGGAGGGACTGGGTTATTAAACGTTGAGGGGCTGGGATGAGAATTGGGTACCGCAAGGTTATTGAACGCTGGCAACTGCACAAAAAAACTGCACAGTTTTGGGGCAATATAAAATCAAGAGGTTACTGCTAACCTCTTGATTTTATTTATGGAGCTGACGGGGATCGAACCCGTGACCCCTTGACTGCCAGTCTAATTGGATTGTTTATCTTGGTATTTGGCATTCGGGAAACCTAATAAAATTGAAGGAAAACTAATTTGGTTTTCCCTCTTCTTTTATCTTGTTTTGGCTTGTTATAGTAGCAAAAAAAGAATGCTTTTTTGGGTTTAGAGTTAAAATAAAAATCTTGACCCGAGAAGGACTCCGTTCAGGCCTATATGTTATAAAGAAAAAATTTAGTTACGGTAAGGGGGTTTTATGCCCTAAAAAATCCCCCAAAACGATCTCAATTCACGGCCATTTTTTTTAAATAATTTTTATAATCAAGACCGCATGCTGGCGTCTAATTAGGTTGCGTGATAATCACGCTTTTTTCTATTCTCTATCTCCATACTTACATGGCCCACAACCTGCAATCCCCCCCCTATCTTTGTAATTTGAAAAATCGCCAAGGTATCGCTGGGTGGTAAATCTCCAGGGAGCATCAACCATGATTGTTGATGCCGTCTCATCGGTCTCCATAATGGCGAAAGGCACAGCCAAGACAAGATAAGCCGCTGAAGAAATGGTTGCTCCAACCAGGGAAATAGGTCTGACCAAGAGCATATCTGCAACCTTAGCTCCGACTGATGGTTCTTCAGCCATGACAGAGCATGTAAAACTAAAAATAAATACTACGGCCAAAATGACGCATAATCTCTTGTTCATGGGTTTCTCCTTTCCTTTTTTGAAGGTTGCTTCCCTTTACAACTCCTCACGCATGTTACCCCCCGTATTTAAGGGGATGGGATTTCAGCAATCAATGCACTACATCCCCTATAGGTGAAGGGTCCTCTTTCAATCAATTCTATCTATATAATAAATATAGTATATCAATTAAACTATTAAAGCAAAAAAGTCAAGTATTTTAATCAATTTATCATTCAAGCAATTATTTATATTTAATATTTTTCCTAAATTACATCCATTGATGGGATATTTTATAATCCGAAAACTACCACTTCCAAAAGAAGCGTGGACATGCCACCTGAGTTGATAATTGAGCTAAAAAGGTGGAAATTGGCGTGCTCTATAAGTGTAATGGAGTTAGTGTTTCCCAATGAGCTTGGTAAACCAGAGAATAGCAATAACATGGTAAAAAGAGGTTTTATTCCTGCGCTACGAAGGGTTGGGCTTCCCCAAATCCGTTTTCACGACCTAAGACACACCTATGCCAGCTTGTTAATAAAACAAGGGGAACATTCTAAGTATATTCAAAGTCAATTGGGTCATTCCTCCATAAAGGTAACTATGGACACCTACGGTCACCCCATGGAAGACACTAACCATGAGGCAACTAAAAGGCTTGGAGCAGCCATTTTTGGTGATAATGGTAGCAAAATGGTAGCAAAAAAAGAATTACTTTTTGAAAAGTTCGCCCATGAAAAAAAACGACCCGAGAGGGGCTCAGCTCTACGCTATTATATAAGGTAAATAAAAGAATCATTGGTTCATTGTTCCCGCATTTAACAAGAAACATTCTTTTTCCGGGATTTCTCTCTTAAATAGTTCTCCCCTAAAAGAGATGGGGGTGTTTGAAAAGGGTGGTATATTGCCCGGGAAATAAAATAATTGATTATCAGTCAGTTGCAACTTTATCACTATTGTGCTAATTTTAATTTTTTATGAGGAAGTTGTGTTAATTTTTAAAAGAAAGGAGAAAGTTAATGTGCCCTGTAAAACCTACTGAAAAGGAAGAAGAATACTTTGCTCGGTTAGAATTGGAAAAAAAGAAAAAGAAAGTTGATGAACAACGGGCAAAATTATCGAAGGATGAAAAACAACGGTTAAAGGAACTTCATTATATGCATTGTCCCAAGTGCGGGTCTGATTTGATGGAGATTAAATTTAAAAAAGTCCCGGTGGATAAATGTCCCGAATGCGATGGGATCTGGCTTGACTATGGTGAGCTTGAACAAGTAGTTACTGGTGTAGCTCCTTTCATAGAAGGTTTGCTGAAAGTATTTAAAAAGTGATTGCAATTTGGAGCAATGGAGGTGGTTTTTTTAAGGGAGAGCTTGACAAATCTGTTTTCTGGAAATCGCCTAACCAATAGATATTAAAGGTGAATAAGGAAAACATAAATTTACAAAGTAAAGCTCTCAGTCCTTCTTACTGTCAACTAAATAAGAAAAGGCCAAGCGGAGGAGAGAAAAAGGAACTTGGCCTTTTCTATGTAAAGTGGATTAAAGGTTCAAACTTAATTTAAAAGACCAAGAAAAGGGTGTTTGGTTCTTAATAAGAGTTTAAAAAGAGTGTTTTTAAATGGATAAGTAGACAAAACTGCACTTCTAAAAACTCTATAACTCATAAATTTTAAATAGAAATTAGTTAAAATACAGTTTTACTTTGTCTATCAATTGTTTTTCTCACCCCCACTTAACAATTACCTTCCCTGAGTGTTGTGCTTTTTTCTAACCAACAGGGGCAAAAAACAACCCCTCTTTCTTTTATAAGCCTTTTAAATGATTCCATCCAGTTAACAAAAAACTCCCAAAAAAGACCTCTTCCAAATAATCTCAGAAAATATCCTCAATTTCCGGCAGTTAAAATTGGTAGATTAGGCGTTCAAAAAGTCTTACAAGGTCATAGCCTGGGCACTTTCTTGATTAACCTGGTGAAACAAATTTTTACCACCAATAACAGAACCGGGTGTCGTTTTATCACTGTAGATGTATATAATAACCCCCTGACAATAAAGTTTTATAAAAAAAATGATTTTGATTTTTTGCACGAGTTAGATGAAAAAGATAAGACGCGAATTATGTATTATGATTTAAAGAGGTTCCAAAATAAAAAAAATAAAAAGGGGAGTTCTAAGTGAAGAGCATTATCATATACAATACTTTAAAGAGCAGATACGAAACCGTCAGTTTTGATTTTACTCCTGGAAATACTACATGGTTTGATAACAGTGAAACTCATGATGTTTATAGAATCGCAGATGGTTTTGGCGGACTTTTAATCCAGGAAACAGGATATGCTTATCCGGTTTTAATTGGTGATGTAAGTAGAGCCGATATCGGCAACGATGTAAAGCAAGCGTTGGAACTGCTAAGCAAACAATAATAAATTAAAATACTCGAGTCCCGGGATAGGAGGAGCCTACGGTCGCTATGCCCCCTTCGGCCAGTCCTATCCCGTAGAATATATTTTAAAGCTGTAAAAAAACGGTTTCTACAGCAACAGGTAAGTTTTTATTTAACTAATGGGGGGTCAAAATTGGGTTGTCGCAGGGGGTCAATTTTCGGTTGACATTTCTAACTACATGCTGTCATCAAAACTATTACAACAGGTGCCCATGATATTGTGCATCAGTTTTTAGCAATTTTTAGAGGAACCCATAAGTAGATATAAGCTAGAAATTATCTATAAAGTAAAAAAGAGGTTATACCTAACCTCTTAATTTTGTTTATGGAGCTGACGGGGATCGAACCCGTGACCCCTTGACTGCCAGTCCAAAATCAAGTAGTTGTAAGTTTTTAAGTTTATTTGTAATTGGTTAAGTTTGTTTAGAAAAATTAGCTTCCGGGAGTGGTTCACTTTAAGTCTGTTTTGTCCTGTTTTAGTCTGTCTACTATATAAAAACTATATAATTAAAAAATTATTAGCATACTGGCAACGATTTGCCAAGTTTTTGATTGATTTATCAGATGCATCAAAGGGTATAATTGTGGGGGGCATGCTTGACAATGCTGATGAAATTCTTTCGCGCTTAGGGCTAAAATAATCACTCCTTACACATCGTATTATCCTAAAAAGCCTTTTCCCTCATCCCCAACCCTCGCACTTGCTGATTTTTTATTCCCAGAATATTTCATTATTATTGATTTTTTTCCTCCCACGGGTTAAAAGAAAAAAACTTATCAAAACCGTGAGGCTGTTATGGCAAAAGATACTGAAAAATATAAACAGTTTGAAATCGAATGGATTACTTTACCCTCAATCCCTGCGGGGGGTCCTGGAGTGGAATTTCATTACAAGGGAGAGCGAGGTATTTTAATTGGTTTTATAGAAGGTCATGAGTGGAACCATAAAAATAGCGGTTTTTGTAGGATTTATACCTTGGCTGTAGACAGCACGGAATGGGGTGAATTTAAACCTGAATCTAATGAGATACTGAAAGAATTAAAAAATTGTATTTATCAAGTTTTGCGGGAGCACCGATTTCTTGGCGTTATCAAAGGGGATATTTTTGGATGGCCTAATAGATAATCGCAGCACAAAAAAATGTGTATTACTGAGGAAGGAACTTCCATGAGTGATGAGCATAAATAAGGCCGGATTGCCCAAATAAGGTGATGGGTCTTTTTTGTTTTGTTGAGTTTATTGTCGTAATTTGAGCAAGGTGAGAAAAAAAGAGCCATGAGGGTCGCGACCAACATGGATGACTACCTCATAATCGAGCAGCTTGAGGAATTGGCCAAAGGATTCGGGATTCAGTTCCGTTACGAGCCAATATTTTTTGAGGAGGAGTCAATAAACGTGACGGGCGGCTTCTGCAAATTGAGAGGAAAGCCACTCTTGATAATTAACTCCAAGGCTACGGAAAAGGATAAGATAAAGATTTTTGTTCAGGCTTTAAGGTGCTTTGATCTCGACCAAATCTATATTAAGCCCGCTATCAGGGCATTATTCGGTGACGGCGACAGCCTATAAATTGACGACTCGCTCCAATTTTAGAGAAGGTTGTCTGGGATCAAACCCGCGACCCCTTGACTGCTAGTTACATCTCTAAGGGTTCTAAGTTTTTAAGTTTGTTTGGAACTGGTTAAGTTTGCTTTGAAAAATTAGCTTCAGGAATGGCTCACTTTAAGTCTGTTTTGGCCTGTTTTAGCCTGTCTACTATACAAAAACTATACAAAAAATCTTAGCTACTGGTAAAAAAAATGCTAAAGACTTTGTTGAAAATGGTTAAAAAATAATATGGAAAATTAGAAAATTTTGGTATAAGTTATTAATTAGCTCCTTCTACCATCTAAGAAAAGTTATTTATGATAGCATACCAAAAAGAAAAAATTGAGAATGCCATCTGTTTTTTTGCTTTTGAGCATAAGAAAAAAACAAGAAAGCCTCTTTCTCAGACCTTTTTATATAAGTACCTTGCATTTCTTGATTTTAAAAGCCTTGAAGAGACAGGTCAACCCGCACTGGGGTTAAAATATATGGCTATGGCAAAAGGGCCTGTGCCTATTGAACTTTATGAAAAAAAAGATCATCTTACAACACCATGTTTCTCCTTTAAAAAAATTAGTGATAAAAAATATATAATTGTTCCCGGGAAGGAAAAGCCAAATTTAGATTTTTTTTCGCCTTACGAAATAAAAAAAATGCAACAGCTTATTGAAATATTTGCAGATAAATTTGTCCAAACAAAGCATGCCAGTGAGGCGAGTCATCAAGATATAAAAGCTTGGGTGCGTGCTTATAATAAAAAACCAAATAGTATTATTGATTACTCCTTACAGTTTGATAAAAAAATCTCTTTAAAACCCGAAAGTGAGCTAACTTACCCTGAAGAGACCTACCTTACTTATAGTGCGCTGGAAAGCATGGCTAAATGAAACCGGGGACGATATTTAGGTGGTCTCAATTTCCCTACCTCAAATCCGGAGAAATAAAACCAAGGTGGTTTATATCCTTAGGTAAAACTTCCTTATTATCCCCGCAAGTATTTTGTCACCTTTGCACCACAACCAGAAATATAAATGCTTTTAAGAAAGGCGGGGAGCGTGAAAAACACGACAATTTTACTTTTAATCCAGAAAAATATCCATTTGATGAAGAGTGTATTTTAGACTTTAATGAGCGCCCTTATAGTGTTCCTGAAAAAGATTTAAAAAACAATCCTGATATTGAAGTTAAAGGAATATTAACTGATCAAGACTTAAGAATGATATATAATAGAATTTTACAATCACCAAGTTATTCAAGACAAATAATTTTAGATATCCATGCCTCTCTTAATGCAATAGGGATTATTAATCTTAAAAAACCAAAATAATAACCCTCTTCATCAAGTTTGTTTTAGTATTTAAAAAAACTTTTCCTAAATTCCTTCCAAAAAAATACAATCAGCAGCTAATTTTTTTATTCTGGTAATTTTTTTCTTGACACGGAATCAAAACAAAAATATTTTCACCTATAATGATTGATTACCTGCTGATCAATCAAAAGGAATAAACAACATGATGAGGGGAAAGTCATATGAATCTTCATAAAAAACTTTTTCTGTTAGTTTTAATCTCATTACTAATTCCGGTTTCTGCTTTTGCCTCGGGCTCAGGTATGCCTTGGGAAACCCCTATGGACCAGATCCTTAATTCTATTACCGGGCCCTGGCTAAGATTCGGTTCAATAGCAGCAATCATTTTCACCGGGCTAGCCTTAGCGTTTGGTGAGATGGGCGGAATTTTGCGAAAGTCCGTTCAGGTGGTTTTAGGGCTTTCTGTTGCCTGCGCCGCCACCTCCTGGGGCATTTCGTTTTTTGGCTTTTCAGGAGGGCTTGGGTTTTGAAAGTGACGATCCAGAAAGGTCTTAGTGACCGGATAATGATGGGAGGTCTCCCCAGAAATATCATGATCTTAGGGGGCACCTTTGCGGCCGCTTTAACGCTCGGCATGCAAAACATCTGGATGTTCTTTGTTTTCATTCCGGCATATTTTACGCTTTACGCTGTATATAAACATGATCCGTATTTTTTGGAAATTCTTATCCAGCATTTAAATGACGACGATTTTCTAGAAGGTTAAATAAGCCATACAAACTGTTTTAGGGAAGGGGAAAAAATTGTTTCATCTCACCGAATATCAAAAACAACCATCTCGATTAGCGCACCGCCTGCCCTGGGCGATTATAGCGGCACCGGGGGTTGTTCTTAACAAGACCGGCTCATTCCAGATTACCGCTAAATTTTTTGGGCCGGATTTAAACTCCTCAACCATTGAAGAGCTTGACACGGTTACTGCCCAGGTCAATAACGCGATTATGCGTCTTGGGTCGGGGTGGGCGTATTTTATCGAAGCCCAGCGCCGCAAATATAATTTCTATCCCGATTGCAATTGGCCGAATAAAGCCAGCGAGTTAGTGGATAACGAACGGCGGGAAACATTTCTTTCTGGAGACCATTATTTAAGCCGGTACTACCTTACTTTTTCATATTTACCGCCGACGGAAAAATCCCAAAAACTTTCCGGCAAATTCTTAAATGAAAAATCCATAGACTACTTAAAAGACCTCAAATCCTTTCAGGACGAATGCCGAAAAATAGTTGATATTCTGAATTCGACGCTATCCATCGAAATTTTAGACGATGAGGAAACCCTAACCTATCTTCATTCTACAGTATCCACCACATACCATCCGGTTAAATGCCCATCCTCCCCTTTTTTACTGGATTACCTGATAACTGACGATAACGTCATTGGCGGCCTGCAACCGAAGCTGGGGGAGTGTTTTTTAGGGGTCATATCACTGTTTGCTTTGCCCTCCGAATCCTACCCGCAAATATTGAAAGACCTCGATTCTCTCGGCTGTGAATACCGCTGGTCGACGCGTTTCATTTGTCTGGATAAACAGGACGCTTTAAAGGAGATTAATAAATACTCCAGATACTGGTTCGCCAAACGGCACAGCCTTTTAAGTCTTATCAAACATGCCTTTTTAAATGACGGATCGGACGCGAAAGAAAATCATGAAGCGATCACCAGATCCGAGGAGTGCGACGCAATCGCCGAAGCAGTGTCATCAAGCAACGTTTCAGCGGGGTATTATACCTCGTGTGTCGTTTTATGGGATAAGAACGTTGACCGGTTCAACCAAAAAATAAGCGATGTCCAAAGGGTTATAAATACCGCTGGTTTTATCGCCAAAAAAGAAACCTTTAACGCGGTTCAAAGCTGGCTTGGATCGCTTCCGGGACATTGCTGGGCAAACATTCGCCGTCCGTTGATTTCCTCCGTAAACCTGTGTCACCTGATACCGATATCTATGGACTGGCCCGGACAGGAGAAAGACCACCATCTTGACGCCCCGCCTTTGTTTTTCGCCAGGACATCCGAAAACACGCCTTTTCGTTTTGCTCTCCATGTCGGTGATGTGGGGCATACCATGATTGTGGGTCCGACCGGCTCCGGCAAATCCGCTCTTCTTTCTTTTATGGCAACGCAGTTCTTACGATACAGCGATGCGCATGTGTATATCTTCGATAAAGACAACTCCGCCATGGCAACAACCTATCTTATGGGGGGAGATCATTATAACCTGGGACAAAATTCCGGGCTGTCGTTTCAACCCCTGGCCGACATAGAGAATGAAAACGAACGAGCCTGGGCCTTGGAGTGGTTGGTTGACATCCTCACCATAGCCAACGTCACTATAACCCCCAAGCACAAAACCGAGCTATGGGACGCCTTGAGCAATCTGGCGACTTCCCCGGCGCACCAGCGGACGATGACCGGCCTTTATACCCTTACCCAGGACAAAGAGTTGCGAGAGGCTTTAAACCTTTACACTCTTGCCGGATCATACGGCCAGCTTTTAGACGCGAAAGAAACATCTTTCCGATTTTCGAGCTGGATGTGCTTTGAAATGAATCACCTCATGCAGTATCTGCCCGGAGCAACCGCCCCGGTGCTTACCTTTCTTTTCCATGCCCTCGATAAAGTTTTTACCGGCAAACCCTCGGTGCTTATTTTAGATGAGTGTTGGGTGTTCCTGTCAAACCCGCTTTTCTCGGCAAAAATCAGGGAGTGGCTTAAAACCTTGCGAAAGAAAAACGTCTGCGTGATTTTCGCAACCCAATCCCTGGCTGACATGACAACCAGCGTAATATTTCACACGCTGATTGAATCCTGCCCCACGAGAATTTTTCTGCCGAACAGAAGGGCAATGGAAGCCGAGCTTTTAAAACAATATAAAGGATTCGGCCTTAACGAAAAGCAGGTAAAAATTATATCGCAGGCCGTTCCGAAACGGGAATATTACTGCCAGTCAGATATCGGCAACCGGCTTTTTGAATTACATCTCAAGAATAATGCGCTGACTATTTGTGCCTCCAGCACGAAAAGCGATCTCGCATTGGTAGAGGAATTAAAGGAGTCAAAAAACAATGGTTTCTTGGAAAAATTTCTAAAAGCGAAAGGGGGAACGTCATGAAAGAAGAAACAATCATTATCATTGATGAAGGTATTGATGAAGTTTCCCCGGAAGCAATACAGAATTGCTGCTTGGGAC
>Ga0209164_1001252_pt1 | contig 34841 bp, 25 predicted proteins | sample MTBNYHSulfiMetaG_FD_187458 | JGI IMG/M metagenome (GOLD analysis project Ga0209164, IMG submission 187458) | Enrichment culture microbial communities from rom New York Harbor, USA that are MTBE-degrading - MTBE-NYH (New York Harbor Sulfidogenic)... | ecosystem: Environmental > Aquatic > Marine >... | reverse complement strand
CTGTTTCCACGACAAGGGGTCAGGTGACGCTCTCGGGCACGGTCGATTCCGCCGAGCTCATCGGAAAGGCGATGGCTCTCGCCCTGGAGGTGGAGGGTGTGCGTGAGGTCGTCTCCACCCTGCAGATAGGATGAGAAAGCCTCCTTTCGAGGTGGAAACGGCCGGAGATCACTCTGATTCCTTGCCCTTCTTAGGAGGAACGACGCCCGCCGCTTCGGCCTCTTGAGCGGCTATCAACGCCTTGGCCGCCGCCTTGGCGGCCCTGCGGGCGGTTTTGGCAACTTTCAGTGAGGTTTCTTCGATTTGCTTTTCGAGGAGGGCGATGATCTCGGAATCGGCGCCGCCGCTTTCAAGGCGGTGCTGGTCCGCTTTCCTCTGTACTTTTTCGAATGCCTCGGCCGCCTGCTGCGCCTCGGCCGCCGCTTCGTCGGCTCTCTTCCTGGCATCTTCAAGCGCATCGAGGAGTCTTGCCGCTTCGCCAGCCTTGCCGGACTCGGGTTCCGCATCCAGTTCGACATCGCGCGCTGCCAGCGCCATCGCGGTTACCGGCAGGAAGAAAAGCGTCTCCCCCATGGGATTGCCAAAGACATCGACCACCTGGTTCCTCCGAATCCGGAAGGGCAGGAAGACGAGAGAGGAGTCCCCGGAATACTCGGCCACTTTGTCGGCGTCGACATCGGAGATGATCTGGGGTTCCGCATCGATCCGAACATCTTCGAGCATCTCCTCCAGTTTCTCCATCGTCATGTCTTCCTGCGAGGCGCCTGCGGAGGCGAGCAGGCGGATCCTGGCCTTGGCCCATTTTTCGTGGCGGGTCATCAGGTAGGAGAGGAGCAGCATCAGGCGGCTGGTGGCATCGTTGCGCCACCAGACATCGATGACCAGTTCACTGGCCGGTATCTCCTCCAGGGCTTGCCATTTATCGGCCTTCGCATCCAGGATGACGAGATTGCAGCCGAAAAAGCGGGCGGCGCGCAGATTGATGCCGAAATCGAGTCCGTCAAGCCCAAGAAGGGTCCCGGGGGTCTGCCCCATCCAGTTGAGCAGAATGGTGTTCGCCTTGAGAGGTCCGATGCCGTAAGCCTGGATAACCGATTGGATGCCCGCCTGGAGGGTCGGCGCCCCCATGGCGAGCGGGAAAGCGTCGAGTCCGTATTCCCGGATGTGGCTCTGCAGGTCCGCTTCGGCCTCCTCCTTACGTTTGAGCATCTGCACACCTTCCCCCTCGAGGATCTTGACGACCGTCGTCAGACCGCTGGTGCCTTCGATCCACGATGAAAAGCGGAGCAGTTGAGACCGTCGCTCCGGACTGTCCGAGAAGGCGAGGATCTGAGGCCGCCAGTACCGGGGGTGCTCCGGCAGGCCGATGGACTCCAAAAGATGCTCCCGGACCACCTGCATGTGGTAGGATCGGCGACTGTCGGCCCACCTGAAGGGACGGGCCATCCGCTTGAGATACTGAAAGATGGCGAAAAGGATCACCAGGGCGAAGAGGCCGGAGCGAAAGTCCACCGCCAGCATGGTTCCGAGGCATGCGAGTGCTCCGGCGAGGCTGAGCCACTTGTTGAAGTAGTGGAATCGCGGCCGGAAGGAGGGGCTGGCGGAGCGCGCCTCGAAGTAGGTCGCGTAGTTCAACAGGCCATAGGAGATCAGAAAGAACATCGAGACGACGGCCGCTATCAGGTTGAGCTGCCCCAGCGCGATGGTGGCGTAGGCGATCCCGGCCGAGAGCAGGACCCCGCGGCGCGGGTTGTTCGAGGGCCCCGCTCCCTTGGCGAAGGGGTTCAAAAAGGGGAAGATCCGGTCGGAGGCCATGGATTGCAGGATGCGCGGTGCGCCGAGGAAAGAGGCCATAGCAGATGACAAGGTGGCCGCGATGACCCCGGCGTCGATGAGAGGTCCGAAATAGGCGATTCTCCGCATGGCGCCATAATCGCCGCTCAAGACATCCCCCGGCAGGACGGCTGCAAAGACCACCGCCGAGAGGAAATAGATGACGATCGAGATCCCCACGGCCAGAAAGGTGCCGAGGGGCAGGCTGTAGCCGGGGTCTTTGAGTTCCCCCGACATGCTGACTCCTTGGGTGAACCCCGTAACCGCAGGGAAGAAGATCGCGAAAAGCGCCCAGAAAGGCATGGATGATTGCGGGGTGGGCCAGTTCTGGATCAGCAGCGTCGCATCCCACTTCAGGACCCCTCCGGCGAAAAACGAAACCAGGGCGAGGCCCAGGGTGAGCATGACCCCGTATTGCAGGCGTGTGGCCCAATCGGCGCCCAGCCAGGCGAAGATGAAGAGGAAAGAGACGGCCGATGCAGCGACGATCTGGGTCAGGTGGGGGATTCGGACCGGGAGAAGGGCTCCGACCGCCTCGCCAAAGCCGATGCAGTAAAAAGCGACGGAGACGGATTGCGCCAGAAAGAGGACGATCCCGATCGCCCCTCCAAACTCGATCCCGAGGGTGCGCGAGATCAGATAGTAGTCTCCTCCTCCTCTGACCCGGAGGTTGGTGGCTATGGCCGAGAGGGAGATGCTGGTCAGGACGGAGATCGTGTTGGCGAGGAGCAGGATCAGGAGGGCGAGCCCCAGCCCGGCGCTTCCGACCACGAACCCCATTCTCAAAAACAGGATGATGCCGAGAATGGTCAGGATGCTCGGCGTGAAAACCCCGGCGAAGGTCCCCAGCGTGCCTTGAGATTCGAGCGTTTCGGCCTTGCCCTTGGGCGGGGCCTTTAGCGTCGTGTCGTTCATCTTACCGCATATCCTGAATCAAACGCCTAGGTAATAGGTGGTTTGGGCTCATCAGGAAAGAATCATCCCATGAAGCCGTGCCTTCCACCTCGGATTGGAAACTGAGTCATACCGCGAAATCATTTCCGGATGGATACCAGCTCATTTCCGGATTGAAAACCTTGCCGCGCTGGATGCTCTTTTTTGGATGAACACTAGCTCGACTTCGACAGCAGATAGTCCCTCAGGGCAAGCGCCTGATTGTATTGAACATCCTTCGCGGAGTAGAGCAGGGTCAGCGTTCCCCTCGACGCAAGGCCGCGCAGCCGGTCGATGATCTCCGGCTTTTGGTCGAGTTCGTCGAAATAGCGCCGTTTGAAGGCCTCCCATTTGGCGGGGTCGTGTGCGTACCATTTGCGGAGTTCAGTGCTCGGGGCCGCGTCCTTGAGCCACTCATCCGCTTCGAGCCGATCCTTTTTCATCCCGCGAGGCCAGAGGCGGTCGACCAGGATGCGGGTCCCATCTTTTTCGTCGATCGGGTCATAGACCCGTTTCGCTTGGATGTTCAAGCGGCTGCCTCCATCTGTTTGGAAAGGCCTGAGGGCTCTTCGGGAAGATCATCCTCTGCGTCCCCGTGCCGGAGATTCGGCAACCCCGCGGAAGGGACGGCCGCCTCAGTAAAGGAAACCGAAATATCCGAAGAGGAGCCCCAGTGGAACTGCTGCAAGTGGAAGCCACATCAAGCCCCGCTCCCCGAGAAAAGGCCTGGAATAGCCTTCGACGAACCCCGGGAAGGCGATGAGGAGCACGCCCTTGATCAGGGCCAGCCATCCCAGAAGAGTGATCAGAACCCTCCAGTCCTTCACCCAGAGGTTGTGGTGGCTCACCACGAGGGATCCAAGGACGACGGCCATGAAACCCGCCAGATAGATCACGGCGGCGTTTCTGTAGAAGTCTGCGATCAGCCTGCGATAATAGCTCCGGCTGAAGAGCGCGCCTGCCGCAGCCGCAAGATAGATGATGGATGCCATCCTCGCGATGACCACCGAAAGTTCGGATTCTCCCTGCATGACCATGACCCTCCCTGCAGATGCCTGTCGGCTTTTTTTCAGAGGTGGAGACCGGAAGCGAACGGTGTACCGGAAGTCGAGTCTGCCGAAAGCGCCTCAGGTGATGTGCTTCATCTGAACGGCCTCCAGCGGACAGGCCTCGATGCAGTCCCAGCATCCCATGCACAAATCCTGAAAGACGATGGGCGGCTCGAATCTGCCGTCTATCTGTTTCATCACCCGGTGGGTGCAAGCCGCCGCCGCGGCGCATATGCCCTCATCGGGGCTGCACTTCCGGGGCTCGCACTTTTCGTAATCGACCATTGCAAATGACTTTTTACCCTGCATATTCATGTACTATCCGTGGTTCTCGCTTTGATGAAAGGGTGTTCAGCGTCCCAGGCCAGATGCCGATCGAGCATGGGCAGATGGTTCGACAAGATCGGACATGGGAGGGAAGCTTCCCCTCTGACACAAGATGAAGCAGTGAAATTAGGTTGATGTTCGACGTCAATATGGCCTGCGGGTTTGTTTTCGGGGCATCTCCTTTTGGGGCAGGTTCGAGGCGTAGCTTCCCTCCAGCGTCCGGGAGCGGCTTCCCAGCGGAGAACGGTCTTTGGATGGTGGTGGGGAAGGGCGATTGCCGCGCGAATCTGGCGCATCTTAGCATTTCTTTTGACAGGAGCCAACCGACAACCTGGGATCCTGTTTGGCTGTAAACGTTTTACATCCGGTGGACCCGGACTCGGCGCGGGAAGGAGGCCCCCGATCAGGGATGGAAACCGAAAAGCGGGATCCGGTTTCATTTTTGATTTGGCGGACACATATGACCTTTGGAATTTTTTGTTAACATCGTCCTCGAACTTGGATACAGTTGCCGCATGGTTCTATGGGGGCGTTCCCGAAGGTTTGTTGCCATTTGAAAAGAGTTTTTTTCGACCGATTAAACGATTTCGCAGAGGAAAGATGAGCAGAGAAAAAATCGCGATCCGCCGTATGGAAAGGGACGAAGTCGAACTGGCCCTCGAGTGGGCTGCGCAGGAAGGCTGGAACCCCGGCCTTCACGACGCTGAATGTTTTTACGCCGTCGATCCCGGCGGCTTCTTCATGGCCGAGATCGACGGTGAGCCGGTTGGCTGCATCTCGGCCGTCGCCTATGACGAGAATTTCGGGTTCGCGGGATTTTTTATCGTGCGTGAGGACGTACGGCACCTCGGAATCGGCATGATGCTTACCCGCAAAGCCATGGACTATCTCGGCGACCGCACCGTGGGGGGCGACGGGGTGGTGGGGATGCTGCCAAAGTATGAACAGATCGGCTTCCGCATTGCGCATCAGAACGCGCGCTATGAAGGGGTCGGGGCCGTTTCCGGCGGGCCTCTCTCCGATTTGCGCGACCTGCCGTTCAGCGAACTCGAACAGTATGACCGCCGTTTTTTCCCCGCCCCCCGCACGGCCTTTCTGGAAAGGTGGATCAGCCGGCCGGGAACCAGAGGCCGCGCGGCGACCGTCGACGGGCGCGTGGCCGGCTACGGGATCATCCGTCCATGCCGGGTCGGTTTCAAGATCGGACCGCTTTTTGCGGATACGCCCGAGGTCGCTGAAGACCTCTTTCGATCCCTGACGGGGTTCGCCGAGGGCGAAAAAATTTTCTTGGATATCCCCGTCTGCAACCCGTTTGCGCGCGAACTGGCGGAGCGGCACGCCATGCAGAAGGTGTTCGAGACGGCCCGGATCTACAAAGGCGATGCCCCGCCGCTGCCTCTGCAGAGCATCTACGGCATCACCAGCTTCGAACTGGGTTGATCGTGGGGTCGGACCAAGCCATCTGTTTGAAATCGCGATGTTATCGCGTGAAAAAATAGCGATTTTCGGCCTTAGAGCCGGCTTTTGCCGACCCAAAAACCCATTTTAAGGAAACAAGTGTTGCCTATCCTGCATAGGCATCTCAAATCATTCACCGACGGCCACAGCCTTCGTGGTCAGGAAGTCAAATTTCATTTTCATCCCGGTACTTCCATCCCAGCTTGAAAAGGTCCAGTTCCGTGTCCATGTCAACGCGGCTTGACTCCATGAGTTCGGCCGACTTCGAAGCGCCGGGAAATGCAGGCTCGCTCTCCTGCGCCGCAGAAGCAGACAAGTGATGGGACCGGGGAGAGGGTCCGAGGCGGTGAGTACCGTTGCGGGTGTCCGCACAGATTGCAGTGTGTGAGATCTTGAAACAGCCTGAGCGGGTTTTCCGGTTTTGAGTGCGGTTCAGAATTCTCTGGAGGTTGATCGGCCGGTGTTGCGCGTAAATTTTGCAAAATGGTGGCCGAATTTCAACCCCGAGCGAAACTTTCTGGTCAATGGTTTGCGGATGCATTTCGATGTCGAGGTCGCGGCGGATCCGGATATCCTGTTCTTTTCGGTATTCCAAGGCGAATTGCCTGCGGGCGACTATCTGAAGGTTTTCTATACGGGTGAGGCCCGCCGTCCGGACATGTCGGCAGCCGATTGGGCATTTTCCTACGAATACGATGAAGATTTTCGTCACCCTCGTCACCTCAGAGTACCGTTATACGCTATCGAGATCGACGGCCGCGCTTTCCGGGATGACTGGGGGCGGGAATTGGTCAAGACTGGAGACTACTCCGACAGGATCATGGCGGAAGGGCGTAAGGACTTTTGCGCCTACGTCGCCTACAAGGATGCCTGGGCCCGCTGTGCCATGTTCGATCGGTTGGCGGCATACCACAGGGTTGTCGCCCCGGGGGTCAGCAGGAACAATGCGCCGCCGATTTCGGACGGGGATCCCGGGAGGTCAAGGGGCAATGAAGAGTTTCAGGCCCTCAAGTGCCGCTTTTTCCAAACGTTCCGGTTCGCCCTGGTCTTTGAGAACTGCAGTTATCGCGGTTATACTTCGGAGAAGCTGGTCGATGCCATGCGGGCGGGCTGCATACCGATCTATTGGGGCAATCCGGCGGTGAAGCGGGAATTCAACCCGCGCAGCTTCGTCAACGTCAGCGACTATGAAGCCGAGGAATCCGCCCGCCTTCCCGGATGGCTCAAACGAATCCCTTTCTTCTACAAGGTGTTTTGGAGATATTGCATCATGCCCCGTGCCATGGATCGGGCCGCAACCGTCGTGCGGGAAATCGACACCGATCCCGGGTTGCGGCGTGCGGTGCTCGCCGAACCCTGGTTTCACAAAAATCAACCGAATCGGTATTTCGATCCGTCACCGCTGAACGAGCGGATGCGGGAGATCGGGGAGTCCGCGCTGGCGCGCAAGCAAAAGGGGCGAAGGGTTTTCAGATGAAGGAATTGGACCCCTGAACAGCGTGTTGAAAAATGGATTCTCTACAGGCGGTTGAAAAACCCCCGGATGCAAGGCCAGCGGCACGGAATGCGTGCAGCGCAGCAGTCTGGTTTTTTTAACTGCCTGATAAAGAAGGCCAAGGGGCCTGAGAGTCTCGTGTTTGTCTGGCAGGCTTTCCGAAAGGGGCATCACTCGCAGTTTCTTGGAATTCCCGCTGATTGAAATGCTTTGCCGCCAAGCAGGGAATTCAGGTCCGCTTTGAATTCCTGCATGAGCACCTGAACGGATCCACCGATCGCTTCAGCCTTTGTGGTTGGGTGATCGAATTCCATCTTGGAGCATGGATGATTGTAATCGGCGATGTAGGTCTTCTCGAAGAGCAGATCGCCCGTCTTCACGTCGGTCAATTTCAGATCCATGTGGACCGTCCCGATGACATAGGTCTCGGTGCAGCCGTAGATCAATCCTCCCACCCCACCAGTCAACGCACTGAGGACAACCGTTGCAGCCACGATTTCGTCCCCATCTGGGCACTCCCATTGCAGCATGAGAAGGTCCAGGTCCGCATGCAGGTCGGTATCGTTTGATTCTACGAATGCCGTTTCACCCTCGGCTTTGGAGTCGGGACGCACGACGTTTCTGAAGAGGCCGGTGCTGATCATTTCACGCTCGATGATGCGATCGATCTCCTCGACGGGGCGCTGTTCGAAGATGGCATCGATATCGGTGTCACCCTGCCGCCGGTCATCCAGTTTATCCACGCTGATCGAGAGATTTCCCGAACGGTTTGCACGGATGTCGGGAGTGTTGTAGACGAAAGGGGTCTTGGTTGCGCAGGCGTTGCAGAGAGAAAGAATCGCCACGACGAATAACAGATTTTTTGCCATGTTAAACCTCCTTATTTGCAGTTTCAGGATAACGTGATACTGTTTTGGCTGATGCCCCATGCCGTGATTCGTGCGCTGCCTGCGCAGCGTCGGGTCTTTTCAGCAAGGCCCAAACCGGGATTCGACGCCCGGCGGTGGAACTGCGCGGCGGAAGCGGCCAACAAAAACCGTTGTTTTGGAATCGCGAACCGTATGATCGTTTGCGTCCCTTTCCGGATGGACACCGGCCGGGTTGCCCGAGTCTCGCCGCGATCACAGCGGCGCTTACGATCCTGCAAACTGTGCGCCAGGGCTGCATCCATTGCTGTCAGGCATGGGAAGAGCGGACGGGAGACTGGGTGGAACCGCTGCGTTGGTTCCGGATGGACACCCATTAGCCTTACTGACGTCGGATTGGCTACCTCGATGCGCTACGTGACAAGCGCTGGTAAGTGAAGAGAGCGGTGAAAAGGACTGAGAGGGTGCATGCCATTATCAACGTCTGCACAGATTTCTGTGTGGAAGATCTTGAAATGTGCACAGCGGAATCTTTGATTTCGAAAGCGGTTCAGAATTGCTTGGAGGCCGATCCGCCGGTTCTTGCGCGTCCATTTGGCAGGCTCCTGGCCGAATTTCAAGGAACCGAGTCACCGGGTGCTGCAACGCCGCCGGAAAACCCTTGCCGGTTTCCGACCGTCGCGGAAAAGACGGCTCTGGTGCTCAAGGACCCGCCATTTTCCTGATCTTTCGAAAGCGCCACGGTGCAATGTGGCTGGGAGGTTTCATGGTTACTTTCGTTCACGCTGCTGACATCCATCTGGATTCGCCCCTCAGGGGGTTGTTTTCTTACGAGGGTGCGCCTTCCGTCGAGGAGATCCGGGGCGCCACACGGCAGGTGCTGGACAATTTGGTCAATTTCATTCTCCTGGAAGACGTTCCGTTGCTGCTGATCGCAGGGGATCTCTATGACGGCGACTGGCAGGATTTCAATACCGGCCTTTACTTCGCCTCGCAGATGCGGCGCCTGGCAGAGGCTGGAGTGCGGGTGGCCATTGTCCGGGGCAACCACGATGCGGCCAATGCCATGACCAAGACCCTGCCCCTGCCGGACAGCGTCAAGGTGTTCAAGTCCCGCAAGCCCGAGACGTGGCTTCTGGACGATCTCGGGATCGCGGTCCACGGACAGAGCTATGCATCTGCGGAGGTTACGGCCAACCTGGCCGCTGCCTATCCGGATCCGGTGGACGGCATGCTCAACATCGGCCTGCTGCATTGTCTGACCTCCGGCGCCCGGGGGCACATGCCCTACGCCCCCTGCACGGTCGATGAGTTGGCGTCCAAGGGCTATGATTACTGGGCCCTGGGCCATGTTCACCGTTTTTCGGTTTTGCGGGAAGCGCCCCGCATCGTCTATGCCGGCTGCACCCAGGGTCGGCATATCAGGGAAACCGGCCGGAAAGGGTGCGTATGGGTCGAAGCGGATCAGGGGGTGTTGACAACCGAATTCGTTCCCCTGGATGTGGTCGGTTGGCTTGTCGTCGTTGCAGACGTCAGCGGGGCTGAGAGCATTCAGGATGCCGCTTCCTTATTCGGCAAGGCCCTCGGCGTGGCCATCCGCGGCGAGAGCGGCCGGCCCTGTTGCGTGCGTGGGGTTTTAAAAGGGCGCTGCGCCGCTCACGGACGGCTTTGCTCCGATCCGATCACGCTGACTGCGCACATCCGAGCGGTTGCATCGGATGTTTCGGAGAATACGGTCTGGATCGAAAAGGTCGAGGTGCAAACCGGTCCTGAGGCGGATCTCCAGCAACTGGCGCAAAGCGAAACCCCCCAGGGCGAACTGCTGCGCTACCTGGCCGAGTTGGCAGTCCATCCCGAGGAGATCGATCTGGACCTCACAGACCTCAAGTCCAAACTGGCAGGCAGCGGCCTGAAGATTCCGTTGAACGACGTGAAGCGGGTGCTGGAAGACGCCGGGGGCTTGCTGCTGACTGCTCTGGCGGATGCCCAAAGCAAGCAGGAGGCGTCATGAAGATCGACGTTCTAAGGCTCCGGGCCTTCGGCCCCTTTACCGATAAGGTGGTGGATTTTTCCGGCGACGACTACGGTCTGCACATCCTTTTTGGACCGAACGAAGCCGGGAAGAGCACCGCCCTGCGCGCCATGCTGGGGCTGCTGTACGGGTTTGGCCACAAGGTGGAGGACGCCTGGTTGCATGATTACAAAAATCTCGAAGTGGGCGGGTCTCTGCGGCTTTCCGACGGCAGCCTGCTGAACCTGACGCGGTACAAGCGGCGGAAAAACGATCTGATCGATGATGAGACCGGAAAACCCATGGAACAACTCCAGTTGGATGCCGTTTTGGGCAAGATGGATCGCCAGGCGTTCGAACATGCCTTCGGCATTTCCCATCAATCCCTCCGCCAGGGGGTGGAAAGCGTCCTGGCGGCCGGCGGCGAGCTGGGCCATGCCCTTTTTGCCGCCACCTCCGGGCTCAACATCCTGAGGCAGGTCATGGCCGGGCTTGAAGAAAAGCAGGACAACCTGTTTCGGCCCAGGGCTCAAAAGGCTGTTATCAATGCCGATCTTGCTGAAATCGAGCGTTTGAACAAGGAACTTCGCTCTGCGTCGGCCAGTCGGCAGCAGTGGAAGAAGATGAAAGAGCGGCTGGATGAGCTTTGTGCCCGTGAGGCCGGGGCCGCCGATCGTCTGGAGGCCATGTCTTCGGAAATCAGTCTGTTGTCCCGCCATCGCGACGCGCTCAAGCATGTGACCCGTCGAGACGAACTGCAAAAAACCCTCGCCGCCCTCGGCCCCGTACCGGATCTGGCGGAGGATTTCGGCCACCGCAGGGTCGAAGCCCAGGTGAAGATGAGAACCGCAGAATTGGGGGAGCAGAACCTGCGTCAGGAACTGGCGGAGATCGAGCAGAATCTCGAGACGCTGACCTATGACGATGACATCATCTCCCATGCAAAAATCATCGAAGCACTGGCGAAGCAGGTCGGCATTCACACGACTGCCCTGGCTGACATGAAGAAACTGAGGGGCGAAATCCACCGCCACCAAGAGTCTGCACAAGGCAAAATTCGTCTTCTGCGGCCCGGTTTGACCCTGGAGGGCGTCGAGGATCTCAGGCTGTCCACAGCGGATAAATCCAAGATCCAGAGACTGGGGAACCGGTTTGCAAAACTGGAAGAGGCTTCCGATCATGCCGAAACAGATCTGCAAACTGCGACGGCTTATTTGGCGGCGGCCAGGGGGGATCTTGAGACCCTCGAAAAGCCGAACGACACGGCTTCATTGGAGGACTGCCTCGATCGCGCCGGCGGACTGGGAAAGATCGAAGAGCAGCTTTCTCATGCCCAACTGGAGTACCGGTCGGCTCTGGAGCAGGCCGAAGCCGATCTGTCCGCTTTGGGCCTGTGGTCCGGGGAACTGGATGCCCTGGAGAAGCTGGCTATTCCCTCTGCAGAAACGATGCGGGGCTTCGAAATGGCTTTCCTGGAACTGGACCAGGGCATCGAAGAACTCAAAAGGGAGGCAGCGCGTCAAAATGCGGAGCTGAAGGAAAAGCAAAAGGCGCTTTCCGATTTGACCGAATCGCGGGATTTACCCTCGGTCGAGGATCTGCTCTCCCACCGCGGCATGAGGGAGCGGGGCTGGCGTTCGGTGCGCTCGGTCTGGCTGGAGCGGGGCGAAGTCGACCAGGGATTTGTGGATGCCTTGTCCTCCGGGTCCGACCTGGCGGGGGCCTACGAAAAGGCGGTCTCCATCGCGGATGAGACGGCGGACATCCTTCGCAGGGATGCGGAGGATGTGGCGAGTGCCCAGGCGCTGAAATCGGCGGTGCAGGAGCTTCGCGACGCGGTTGCGGAAAATGTGAGGCTTCAGGAGGCCCGGGAAAAGGCCCGAGCCGCTCGTTGGGATGAATGGGAAGCCCTGTGGCGGCCCCTGGGCATTGCACCGCTGAAGCCCCGGGAAATGCAGGCATGGGCGGCGAAGGCCGAGGAGATCAGACGCAGCGCCGCGGAATGCCGAAGGAAAAAAAATACGGCCGCGCAATTGAAAATCGACATGGAACGGATGGCCGCGGAATTGGCGGCAAGATTGAAGGAATTGAATGTTCCTCTGCCTGATACCTTTGAATATGCGGGTCTGCTGGATCTTGCGAAGCGCACCCGGCGGGAAAACGACCGGCTCGTCAAGGAGCGAGAGAGGCGCGAATCCGAGATCGCCGGGTACGAGCGGCAGATCAGCGACAGCCTGCGGCGCAAGGAGGAAGCCGAACGCGATATGAAGGCCTGGGCCGCGCAGTGGACCCAGGCGGTCGGCAAGCTCGGGTTTTCCGCCGGTGCGTCGCCGGAGGATGTCAATGACTTCGTTCTGGCGCTGGACCAGGTGTTCGGTGAGATGGAAAAGGCCGGGGACAAACGGCAGCGGATCGCTGGCATGCAGTCCAACTACGAAACCTATACCGCCCAGGTAAAGGATCTGCTGGGTAAAACGGCCCCGGATCTCGGGACTGCCGAACCTACGGCGGCGATTGTGGAACTGTACGAACGGCTGACAGTGGAGCAGTCCCGGTTCAAGGATCGAAAACGGTTTGAGGAAGAACGGAAGAAAAAACATGCCGAGCTTCTGAAAATAAGGAAAGAGCTGGCGGCCGAACGTGAAAAACTGCGGCTGTTGTGCGAGGAGGCGCAGACGGATGCACCGGATCGGCTGCCGGAAATCGAAAAGCGGGCGGCCTCGAAAGCCAGGCTGCTGGTGGATCTTGACACTGCAAACGAACGTCTGGCGGAGCTTGCCTCCGGACAGGATTTCGCCGCCTTCGTAGCCGAGGTGCAAGCCCACAACCCCGACGAACTGACGGGCAGACTGGCGCGATTGAACCAGGAAAAATCGGCGTTGCAGCAGGAGCAAAAAAAGTGGGTCGAAGAAATCGTCCTGCAAAGGAAAGAACTGGAAGCCATCGGCGGAGAATCCCGCGCGGCCGACATCGCTGAAAGGGTCCAGGGGCTGGCGGGGAAGGTCGACGCGGATGTCGAGTACTATATTCGATTGAAGCTTTCCTCCCTCATTCTCGCAAGGGCCATCGAACGCTATCGGCAAAAAAACCAAAGTCCGGTGCTCGATGCCGCCGGCAGGTATTTCAGGACGATGACGCGGGGCGCCTTCGAGGGGCTCAGGGCGGATTACGACGAGCAGGGAGAGCCGGTCATCAAGGCATTCCGCCCGGACGGGCGGACGCTCATGGTCCACGAGATGAGCGACGGCAGCCGCGATCAACTGTTTTTGTCGCTGCGGCTGGGGGGGCTCGAAAAACACGTCAAAACCAACGGCCCGATGCCGTTCATTGTGGATGACGTGCTGGTCCACTTCGATGACGACAGGTCTGCAGCTGCGCTCGCGGGCATGGCCCGACTCGCCCGGGATACCCAAATCATTTTTTTTACGCATCATCAGCATCTGGTCGACTTGGCCAAAGCCACCTTGAGGGATGGAACCTTGCATGTGCATTCTTTGTAAAGTGGAGGCATCGACCAGGCAAAAGGCTGCTGCAGATGAAAGCGCCGCCGCATCGATCCCAAAGCGGCGTCTTGAGATCCCGGTCAGAGGGGGGACATGACCCCGGGGCGCCGGCCTGCCGCTCAAACGAGCTGTGCCCCTGGCCGCCCCGCGGATGGTTTTCTCTTATTGCGAATCATTACATCCTGCAGAGGAAAAAAGGCATGAAACAAAGGATCGTTCAGTTCATCGGCTTGGCGCTTGCGGCTGTATTCCTGGCCTCCTGCCGCACGCCACCGCTCCCTGAATCCATGGTCAGCGCGGCCTTTCTTGGCCGCGAAGGGTCTTTTGTCCTGGTCGATTGTGCATCGGGCGACGTCTGGACGTTTCGTCCGCGCAACGCTGCGGAGCGGCTGCCGCCCTGCTCGACATTCAAGATCTGGAACACCCTTATCGGCCTCGAGTCCGGCATCCTCTCTTCCCCCGATCAAGCCTTCTATCTGTGGGATGGCGTGGAGAGGTCGTTTCCGGCGTGGAATCGCGATCTGACGCTGAAGGAGGCCTTCCAGGCTTCGTGCGTGCCCGCGTTCCAGGACCTCGCCCGCCGGATCGGCTCGGAGCGCATGGAATTGTGGATCGATAAGATCGGTTATGGTGATCGGGACATCTCGGCGGGTATCGATGTCTTCTGGCTACCGGCGAAAGGCCGCAAGACGCTCCTGATTTCGCCGGCGGAACAGGCGGACCTGATCAGAGAACTCGTTACGGGCCGGTTGCCTTTTTCCCAGGGATCGTTGTCGGTTATGAAGGAGCTCATGTTCACCACCAGGACCGAACGTGGCACCCTCTACGGAAAGACCGGGTCCGGGACGGACGGCAGCGGGATTTTCGTCCTGGGATGGTTCGTAGGTTATGTCGTTACCGAGAGCGGCACACACAGCTTCGCCTGCACCGTAAAGGGGGAGAACACCATGGGGAAAGAAGCCCGTGCCATCGTCGAGATGGTCCTTAAGGAAAAGGGGCTGCTCTAGACGTTCGACCTTGACAGGCGGCTCCCACCCGTAAGACTACGCCGGTTTGCGGTGCCCCGCCTATATTTGGATCTGGAACTCAGCAGATCTCATGGGCGATTTGCTTGACCTCCGATATGAGGTCTTCTTTTACGGCATTCCAGTCAAGATTCCAGAGCATGACAGGATCGGGTTCAAGATCCGCTGCTTCAAAATCCACAAGCCCTTTCAGGAACAGCAGTTTACTGAACCTGACGCCTTGCCCCTCTGAGATGAATTCATCGATCAGCGCCTTGAGAGAAATCCTGTGTCGAGTGAGGCAGAAGATGTCCAGAAAATCTTTTTTGCAGCCCCTGCTTGCAACCGTCAGGAGTTTCATGCGGCCGATGTCAGCAGCATCGGCCATCTTCAGATTCCTGATCTCCGGAAGGATGGGTCGGACCAACCGTTTCAAGGGGATCGTTTCGGTCAATAAATCGACCTTGAATCGCTGAACGAGCAGTTCCGTGTGTCGAGGGGTCTGGTTGAGAACCGTGACGGCGAGTCCCAACTTCTCCAGATCCGTGAGGACCGCCGTTGGACTAAAGAGTTCCGGGGAAAAAAAATCCAGGTCATCTGACCTTCGGTGTCCCAATTGGAGTGCAAGGGCCGTCCCGCCCCCTAAATATCCGCTCCTTAATTCCAGGGATCGATCGAGGCGTTTGAGCAATCTGTATAGACCGTCGGATATCGTCGTGGGGTACATGATTCCTTAGTGATCCCAAAAAAAAGGCTCCAGAAGATACGCGAGCGCTTGGAGATAGATCGACTATTCCGCAAAACCCGGACCAATTCGTTACGGTCGTAATGCTTTAGGAGGAACCGGAGGGCGTTTTCGTCTCCGTGTTCCATGAGCCGGCTGATGATAAAGTGGGCGGATTCCACTACGGAAAGTTTTTCAGGATCCACATCCCAGAAAAAGATTCGGATTTCGTTTGGCAACTGCTCTGAGGCAGGTCCTTTCCGGCTCACCGAATCAGATTGCGGACAGCTTTTATCCATTGTGAATTCCTGCTGCGTGTCAGAGCGCGGGTGGGCGCTGAAATGTCCTCTGAACCGTGAAAGTATAGACGATAAGGCCTTTAGGGACAAGATAAATGGTGAAAAGGGTTCTGAAGGTCGAGTGTCACGGATGTTATACAAAAGGCGGCAAGACGGCCGCGGCTCTCAGGCCCCTTGCGGTGGCAGCTTTCGAGACATGGCTGCGGCAGACCCAGTAGACTTTTCGAAGCGGTTCGACCTGCCGCAAGCTGCAAAAAAGAGGCGCCCCTGATTATCATTTCTTTTTCGAGTATTTTGAGCGTATCTTTCATTACCCTTGGCCAGTGTCATGGGACGTAGCGCATCTGCAAAAGGAGAAGGAAGATGAGCAGCCACACAAGTGCAGTCCAGCTGCGAGGTATGCTTCGTTCATTCTGGCGGGGATTGGCCGCCTGCGCGCTGATCTTGTCGGCGGCGCTGTTTTGCAGCTCCGCGTGGGCCGGCACCCTGGAGGGCACTGCGACCTTCCGGGAGCGCATCGCGCTGCCGCCCGATGCGGTGTTCGAGGTCGAGTTGCAGGACGTTTCGAGAGCGGATACGCCGGCCGTGGTGCTCGGCCGCAGCAAGCTGGACCCAGCCGGGCAGCCGCCTTTTCATTTTGAGATCGTCTACGACGATGATGCCCTACGATCGGGGCACCGCTATACCGCCCGCGCAAGCGTCAAGCAGCAGGGTCGGCTGCTGTTCACCACCGATCAAATATACCCGGTGTTGGAAGGCCGCAACGCGCCCCTGAGCATGCTGCTGGTATTTGTTCACGGTGGACCGGTGCAGGGGTCGATGGGTGAGGGCATCGGCGTATTGCCCGGCTCCAACGAGGGGGAGCTGCCCCGTGCCGGCGAGAGCTGCGGGAGTTCGCTGGCGGAAAGCCCGCTTCGTGGGACGTATTGGAAGCTCGTGCGCCTCGACGGCAACCCCGTGGCTGCGGCCGAAAAGCGGCGCGAAGCGCACCTGGTGTTTGCCGCCGATGCCCTGCGTGTCGCCGGCAGCGCCGGCTGCAACCGCATGGCCGGCGGCTTCGAACTCGAGGGTGACGGTCTGCGTTTCAGCCGGATGGCGACGACCATGATGTCCTGCCCCGATGGCATGGACCAGGAGATGCAATTCCTTGAGGCGCTTGAGCGCGTGGAACGCTACCGCATACGCGGCAGCCACCTCGAGCTTCTGGATGCGACAGGCGCTGTGATTGCAGGGTTCGAGGCGGTGGCGCTGAAGTGAGACGACCAGTCCTTTGCGAAATCGGTCCCATCGAATAGGTGCGGGGGCGGACCTCGCGCCGAACGAGAAAATTCTGTGTCCTTGCAACTCTTTCTTTTCAGAGCGTTTGTATGACCCCGTACGATATTCTCAAAAGGTATTACGGCTACGGCGAGTTCCGTGAGCACCAGCTGGAAATCATCGAAACCGTGATGGGTGGAAAGGATGCTTTCGTATTGATGCCGACCGGCAGCGGCAAATCCCTCTGCTATCAGATCCCGTCCGTTCTGCGGGAGGGCGTGGGCATCGTCGTTTCGCCGCTGATCGCACTCATGCAAGATCAGGTCGAGGCGATGCTGCAGATCGGGATCAGGGCGGAGTGCCTGAACTCGACGCTTTCGGATGAACAGGCCTCCCGCGCCCAGCTGCGCATCCGGCGGGGGGAAGCGGACATCCTATACGTTGCGCCGGAGCGATTCCTGCTCGAAGGGTTCCGGGCGTTCCTGGCCGAAATGCCCATCGCCCTTTTCGCCATTGACGAGGCGCACTGCGTCTCCCAGTGGGGGCATGACTTCAGGCCGGATTACCTGCGGATAGCGGAGGTGACGGGCGCATTTCCCGGGGTGCCCCGTATGGCCCTGACGGCCACCGCGGACGAGATCACGCGCAAGGACATTTTCGAAAAGCTTCAACTCGGGGATGCCCAGTCCTTCATTTCGAGCTTCGACCGTCCGAACATTCTCTACCGGGTCCAGCTCAAAGAAGAGCCCCGCAGCCAGCTGCTCGCCTTTTTGAAAAAGGAGCATGCCGGGGATGCGGGGTTGGTGTATGTCCGGACTCGGCGCAGAGCCGAGGAGACGGCCGCGTGGCTCCAGGAGGAGGGTGTGAACGCCCTGCCTTATCACGCGGGACTCGAAGGGGAGGTGCGTCGTAGACACCTCGAGCGCTTCCGGAAGGAGGAGGGCATCGTGATCGTGGGTACGGTCGCTTTCGGCATGGGTATCGACAAACCGGACGTGCGGTTCGTGGCCCACCTCGATCCGCCGGCCAGCATGGAGGCCTACTATCAGGAGACGGGGCGCGCGGGACGGGATGGCGAGCCGGCGGACGCATGGATGCTTTACTCGCTTGGGGACGTGGTCGCTAGGCGAAGGCTGCTCGAGAACTCGGAAGGCGATGAGGCATTCAAGGCGATCCAGAGGAAAAAACTCGAGACCCTTCTCACCTATTGCGAAACAGCGGAGTGCCGCCGCAGGTTTTTGCTCAGGTATTTCGGCGAGGGCTATCCGGAGGACTGTTCCACCTGCGACAACTGCATCGATGTCGCGGAGACATGGGACGGGACGGTGCCCGCCCAGATGGCCCTTTCCTGCGTCTACCGGACGGGCCAGCGCTTCGGGGTGGTCCATTTGACGGATGTCCTGAAGGGGAGTTTGAGCGACAAGGTGAAGAGACTCGGTCATGACCGGCTCAAAACCTTCGGGGTGGGCAAGGAGTTTTCCGAAAAGGAATGGCGCTCCATTTTCAGGCAGCTCCTGGCTGCGGGTTACCTGATCCCAGACAGGGGGGAGCACCCCGGCCTCAGGCTGAGCGAGAAGAGCTGGGGGGTGCTCAAGGGAGAAGTCAAGATCCGTTTCAGGCGGGATCTTCGGAGGCAGGAGCGCAGCCCAGCCTCGAAGACCTCGTCCCGGGTCTCAAAGCGTGCGCGCATCGATGCGTCCCTGCAAGATGCCGGGGCGCGCTCACTCTATGAGAAGCTGCAGGGCCTCAGAATGCGAACCGCAAAGAGCATGAAGCTTCCGCCTTTTTTCATCTTTTCGAATGCCACCTTGCGGGAGATGGCGAAGCAGAAGCCGGTGAACGAGACGGCATTGCGCGAGATCAGCGGCGTGGGGGAGAAAAAGGCGGAGCGGTTCGGTGGAGCCTTTCTGGATGTGATTCGGGAGCACCTCGGGGGAGAGGGTGCCGGCCGGAGAGGGGAGCATGAGGCGGGGCGCACGATCGACCCAAAGGCGGAGGACGGGACGGAGGCAGAGGAGCGAAAGAGCCGGATTGTCGATCTCCTGAGAGAAGGAAAGCTCGATTCAAAGGAGATAGCCGAGCAGGTGGGGGTTTCGCCGCCGACGGTTTGGGCCTTCAAGGCCCACATGACCATGGGGACGTATGAGGGCACAGCGGTCGTGGAGAAGGGGCGCGATTCAACAGGTCCGGAATCCCAGCCGCCGCCGGAGGTGGTGGACTATGTCCGGAAGAAGATCCGGAGCCTCGGTGATTTGAACGCGGTGAAGCGGTTTTACTCCGGGGACAGCGATCTCTGCCGGTATGCCCTGCGGATTGCCGAAGAGGTCCTGAGCGCGGAAGCGGAGGCCGAGGCGGAGAGTTCGATCGAGGCGATCCGCAGGGGGCACCCCAACGCCTACGAGAAATGGAACCCCGAGGAGGACGAACGGCTGCGCCGGGAGTATGCCTCCGGCACCGGCATCCAGGCCATGGCCGAGGCGCACGCCCGGAAGCCGGGCGCCATTCGGTCGAGGCTGAAAAAGATCGGCTTGGTTTAAGTGACGGTTGGGTTTACCGTGTTCAAGACAGAAGAGGGGGCGGCCTCGATGCTCATCGCTTGCGGGGCGCAGATGGGGGATTGCGCAAACCATGACTTGGCGAAGATCGAAAGTCCTATTCATCCTCGCACGCTAAAAAATTTCACGAGCCGAAGATTTATGGGCGTCTGCCCGCCGAAAGAACACAAAGCAATGGCCCCCGAAGGGGCCATTGCAAGCGTGTAAAAAAACGTCCCCGTCAGTCGCTGAGCCAAAGCTGGGAGGTGTAATTGGCGACCGGGACGTTGAAGCGACCCCAGGGGACGCCTCCCACCAGAACCTTGATCTGGGCGTTGCCGCGGATCGGCCTGTGCCTGGGGTGGAAGGCCTCCCGCTCGATGGTGGCGAACCATGTCTTGGCGGCGAAGTCCACTTCCACATAGAGGCCGTCTTTTTCGTAGACGATGGTCCGTCCGCTCTCCAGCGCCTCCTGGAGGTAGGGCAGATCGAGGAAGGGCGCCCGAACCGGTTGACCGTTCACCTCGAGGCTCATATCGCCGAAGGCGCCGATGGTTTCGGGCAAAAGGCCCTGCAGTGACACAGACCCCTTTTCCGAAGCGCTGTCGTACCATCCCTCATAAGATGTGAGTTTGGCCCCACCGATATCATGCGGCACGCCTTGCCAGACCCAGTCCGTCATGACGTGGTGCCGCAGGTGGCTGCTCAGGCTGTATTTGTCGTTTACGGTCAGGATGACCTGGAGGTCGCCCGAAAGGGGGGTGATGACACTGGAGAGGTCGGCTCGCTGGATCTCGAAATCCCAGAGCTTCCTGAAGAAATCGAGCTTCAAGGTCACCTTGTCGCGTTTGACCGACGGATCCGTTGTGAAGGTCCAGACGCCTCTGCAACGTGTCCATCGCCCATAGGCTTCCCGCGAAGACCATACATAGCCGTTCAACTCCACCGTGACGCCCTTGCGGGGGTTGAACGTGAACGCGTTCATGGGAATTCGCTCCAGCCAGCCGTCCGAGGTGAGCCATCCCAACCGGCCGCCCTCGAGGGAATACGAACTCTGGCCTGGCAGCCTGACCAGGACATCGTCCAGCCAGCTTTCCGAAACGACCCCTTCCGCCCAAGCTGCAGGCGGGCTTTGGCCGATCTTGGTCCCGTTGTTGTACTCGCCGCCGGTCACGCTCCAGGTGACGCACCAGGGCCGCTGGTCCGCGTAGGCCGTCGGGATCCAGGGGGCTGTCTCATCCGTAGCCGTCAGGTAATAGGGCTGGACGCTGAGGTTTTTCACGCCCTCCGGGTCGGAGCAGGATTTCATGCCGATGTGGAACGAGAGTTCCTTGCCGAAGCTCGTCGTGTTCGTGACCCGGGTCATGAAGCTCGACTCGTACCCCACCTTCAAGTCCACCTTGAACCCTTTGAGTTTCGTCCCGACGCTGACCTGGGTCTCATTGCTCATCTCGACCGTCGAGGTCTCTCCCTCGGACTTGGTTTCCTCCGTCTCCTCACTGATATAGGAGTAGGGGGTGGCGCCGGTCGTGAAATTCAGGGGATTGATGGAAGGCTCACCCAACGATCCATCGCCGAAAAGCACCTCCCAGGGCATCTGCAAGGACTCCCAGCCCCGCCGGTACCAGCCCTCCAGGTCGGTGGACCTGGGAAAGGGTTCGATCCCGGAGAGCAGCCCGGGGACATCGTCATCGGGCCCGCCCGGCTCTTCCAGGTCGAATGCGACGGGTTTGACATTGATGGATGTGGGTTGGACCTCGATGACATGGACGTTCTGGTTCAGGGCTGTACCCGCCCCGGTCAGGTAGTTGTAGTCATAGGCGTGGAGACTGAAGTCCTGCACCATCACCTTGGGCACTCCGAAGATCGCCCAGCCCACGCGCCCGAGTTCCTCGAGATCCTCGGCGCTCTGGCCCTCGGTGCCCAGGGTCTGACCGAATCCGGTGGTGATGGATGAACTGCTCGACTCCTCGTTCTCGAGCCCGTGCGTGTAACTGATGTCCGCCTTGTCTTCCACCTCGAACACGTGCAGCAATCCCGCGTGGACCTCCAGCCCGGCGGAGAACATGCTGGTCTTTTCCCACGACTGGGTGTGTTCGACCTTCGTGCCCTGCGACTGCCCATATTCCACGTTGGAGAGGCCTGCAACCTCGCTGGGTATCGGATCGTTGGGCGCAAAGGGGGGCGAACCGAGAATGATGCCATACAGGGACCAGTAATTTCTCAGGGTGGCCGCATCCTCCTCGTTCTCCGGCAGGCCGGTGTCCGTACTCGTCCCGCCCCAATCCCCGCAGCTCTTCGACGGCGTAGCCTGGTTGATGGGAACCATGAAGTCGGAGATGCCGGCGAAGGCCCTGTCCCCAGAATCCGTGCGGTAGTGTACCACGAGGGTCTGCTGTCTCGCCTGGGTGGAGAGGTGAGCCGCATCGCAGGCTACCGTGTACCAGGGATAGGTCCAGACTTCACTCAGGCTGTCCCCGCCCGAGAAGGTATAGGAGTCCAGCCGCCAGCTCCCCTTCGGGGCGGCGGTGCTGTAAGTGAACTCGGCACGGCGGATCCGTGCAGGCCCGCTGCTCGTGGTGGTTTTTATGAAAAGCTGGATCGCAGGCGTTTTCGCCCCGGCGGCAAACCCCCCGAGGGCGCCCAGGGTGCCGACCTGCAGGGAGGCGGGGCCATACGCCCAGCTGTTGTATGGGACGGCAAGCGTACTCGGAAAGTCGGAGCCGCTACCGATCTGGCCGTTCCAGCTGGCTGCGGAGATCTTCGTGTAGTAGTTGGCCGGCCCATAGACGAGGTCGGGGGAGCCGTAGACAATCAGGATCCTGGGATCCGAGTCGGGCGGGTAGTATGTGACGGCATCCAGCGGCTGGTAAGCCCCGCCCGGCTTCAGGGACGCATAACCGGTCCAGTTGACCCCGTCCCCGCTCGTGTAGGTCCCCGAGTCGGTGAAGACATAGAGCATGTTGTTGAAGACGGTGATGGCGGCCCCGGCACCGGCCCCTTCCGAGTCGAGGTCGGTGCGCACCGACCCCAGCCGTTTCAAGGTGCCCCAGGCGTTTCTGGTGAGGTCGAAGTAGCAGACATAGGCGTACATGGCCGTGCCCTGGCAGCTGGAGTGGGAGGTGTAGGAATAGAAGATCTTGTTGTCGAAGATGGCGAGGCCGCTCGCGTTCATGTACTTGTAGGAAACGCACCAGCCGCTGTCATGCGGGCTTTCGGCGCGCACGAAGACCCAGTCGCCGGCAGCGGGATCTCTCGGCTGGCCGGCAACATGCATGATATTGCCTCCGAGCCATATCCGGTGGACTTTCCCGTTGACGTAGACGGCGCGCCCCGGCAAACTCGCCCATGCTCCAGACCCCCACAGCAAGAGCGCAGCGGCCAGAAGCGCTGAAACTACGAACATACGGTGTAAACATACCTTCATCCCATGCCCTCCCTGTATTGAAGATCCGCACTTCACTGTGCCTGCAGCGGGCCCTGCGCCCGTCCGCCGCCCTGCTAAAGTCTCGCTTGTACCACTTTGAGGGATACTCCGGCCGTTTTGCTGCCGATGCTCGGATGGGCGCCCGGGCCGGGGGTGCACCTAGCATACATGGACTGTTTCATGAAGACACGATGGCTAGCGTTGACTCAAATGCTGTACCATAGGTGAGGGACGTTTTTCAATATTCTTTCTTTGGCCTTTTTGGAAGAAGAAGCTCTTCGAATCCGAAAACACAGGTTTTTTGACATAGATTCAGCGCTATTCTTAATTTTTGTCACCAAAAACGGAGATAACAGACGATCCTGCCGGATATCAGATTCGATGCGAGGTTCTATGATATTGCAAATCGTAACTTATTATAGCACAGGGTGTATAACTTTATCGATGAACTGGTAGCCGCTGATGCATGGCTGCAGCCGGAACCGCCGGCTCTTCCACAACGGACGGATCGCATCTTCATCCATGTAAAAGCAGTCATCGCTGCAGCGCAATTCATGAGTCGTCCCGTAAGCGCCGGTCTGCCTCTTTGCCGCCTTCCGGACGGCTTCGGCGATGCCTCTCACCGGGCGCCGATCTCCGGAAAGATTTCCCAATAGCCATGACAGAAAATGTCGCGTCCGACCAGACCGTAGTCGTTCAGCCAGCGTTGCTTGAGAGCGAGATAGTGCATGTCGCGGTCAACCACGGCCGGGGCCAGCGGCGCGTGTTGGATGAACAGTTGGCGGCGTTCTTCGTTTTGCAAAAGCTTCGGAATCCAAGATTCCATGCCTGCATCGGCCTCGTGCAGTTGGCCGCGAACGGCCTTCATCTAGTCTTGGCCATTTTCAGCCATATCATAACCAATTGTTATTAATCTGCTAATTCAATATGAGCCACTTTTGGATCCCATGCATGGCTGAAAGTGGCCACTATTCCTTCCTACATCATTTGCAAATGCAAGCCAGCCACCCCCGACAACAGAAAAATTCGATTAAAAATCAAATGCAAAATCAGCTACATACAAGCAGTAAAACCCACCTATCAAAAACAGCAGAACTAGTTGAGCAAGAACGGCAACAAAATTGCTTATAAATGATGGAACTCAATCCCAAGTTTTGCTGAGTGTGAGCAAAACAAGACAATTTAAATAAAATGCCATAATTTCGTTGATTGTGAACGACAAAAAGACCCGGTTAAAAGTCACTTTTCATAATCGATTGACAAAACCTATAGAACAGTCATGGAGTTTACAGATGGCATTTCGTTTAAATACCGAAAACAAAAGTAATACTTGGTGGGTATTATATCGCAACTAGGAGGTAAATATGGCAATTGAACAAGCAATCTGGACTCCAAGTGAAGTACGAAAACAAAATTCCAACATCTTTCAATTCATTCAGTTAATCAATGCAAAATATAACAGAAATTTTCAATCCTACGATGACCTCTATCAGTGGTCAATAAAAAATATATCAGAGTTTTGGTCTTTCATGTGGGATTACGCGGAAATAAAAGCGTCTAAGGGATATGATAGCGTAGTGGATGATATAAGCAAAATGCCAGGAGCACACTGGTTTAACGGGGCTGAACTAAATTTCGCTGAAAATCTTTTGCGATATAGAGATGATGAAATTGCATTGATATTTAGAGGCGAGTCAGAAAAACGATCCCAGATGACCTATTCAGAACTGTACGATAATGTCGCGCGATTGGCCAAATCTCTCAGAGATATGGGCGTAAAAGCAGGGGATCGCGTTACAGGATTTGTCCCTAATATGCCGGAAGCAATTATAGGCATGTTAGCAGCCGTGAGTGCAGGTGCCATTTGGTCTTCTTGTTCTCCCGATTTCGGCATTAAAGGGGTTCTGGATAGATTTGGGCAAATCAAACCGAAGGTACTTATAGTAGGTGACGGGTACTATTTCAAAGGGAAAAAATTCGATTCGCTAGAGCGTACAGCAAATATTGTTAAAGACATCCCATCCATTGAGAAAGTCATTGTCGTTAATTATACAGGTAACCTGAGCGGGATCGACCAAATCCCAAATGCCATATCTTATGATGATTTTATATCGAAGGAGAGTGGAATTACAATTAAGTTTGAGCAGCTCCCAGCAGAACACCCATTATATATAATGTACTCTTCTGGCACAACAGGCCTTCCGAAATGCATGGTACAAAGTGCAGCAGGTATATTAATCAATCATATAAAGGAACTGAAGCTCCATGCAGATTTAAAGCGAAATGATACTATTTTCTACTTTACGACATGTGGATGGATGATGTGGAACTGGCTGACAACTTCATTAGCGGTGGGAGCCACCCTTGTGCTCTATGATGGGAACCCATTCCATCCACATCCAGGAGCGCTCTGGGAAATGGCCCAGGACGAAAAGATTAGCATATTCGGTACGAGCGCAGGATACCTCTCAGCCCTCGAGGGTGCAGGGGTCAGGCCCGGTAAAGAGTATGATCTATTGCCCTTGCGCTCAGTTCTCTCAACCGGATCACCGCTTTCCCCTGAACAGTTTGATTTTGTCTATCGGGATATAAAACAAGACGTTCAGCTGGCGTCGATTTCAGGAGGATCGGATCTGAATGGCTGCTTTGCCGGAGGAAATCCTATTGGTCCAGTATACAGGGGCGAGCTCCAATGCAGGAACCTTGCAATGAAGGTTGAAGCATTCGATGAGAAGGGACTCCCTGTCCACAATCAGAAAGGCGAGCTTGTGTGCACGGCACCTTTTCCCTCGATGCCGATCTATTTCTGGGATGACCCAGACGGGAAGAAATACCATGCAGCATATTTTGACGTCTTTCCAAACGTGTGGCGCCATGGTGATTTCATTGAGATAACTGATACCGGGGGGGTCATAATTTATGGCCGTTCTGATGCAACGCTTAACCCTGGAGGAGTTAGAATCGGCACGGCCGAAATATATCGACAGATGGAAACGATAGAAGAGATAGTGGACAGCGTTGTCGTCGGACAGGATTGGAAAGGAGATGTCAGAGTCATTCTTTTTGTTGTAATGAAGGAAAACACGCCGTTAACAGATGCAATAAAAAACGAAATTGTAAGTCTTATAAGAAAAAACGCATCACCCCGGCATGTACCAGCAAAAATTATTGCAGTAAAAGGTGTACCGTATACGTTAAACATGAAAAAGGTTGAACTCGCAGTTAGGAATATTATTCAAAAAAAACCCGTGTTGAATAAAGACGCTTTAGCGAACCCAAATGTATTAGACTATTATAAAGATATCCCAGAGCTTCAGATTTAAATTGCAATTGCTGCAGTGTATATACCGAAAGGAACCGGATATCCCATATGATAGATATAAAATTTAGAAATATCATTCCATTTGCTGCGCTAGTCAATCAAGAAAGAATGAAAAAAGCTCTCATTCTAAATATCATTAATCCACAGCTTGGAGGGGTATTGCTTCGTGGTGAGAAGGGTACGGGCAAGTCAACTGCTGTCAGGGCCCTCGCGCATCTGCTGCCAGAAATTTCTGTAGTCAGGGATTGCCCCTATAGTTGCGATCCATTTGATCAGGAAAATTTGTGCTTAATCTGCCGTCAAAAACAATTGCAGGGAGAGAAATTAGCTGCTGAAAAGCGAAAAATTCGAGTTGTAAATCTCCCATTAGGAGTGACTGAAGACAGATTATTAGGATCAATAGACATTGAAAAGGCTTTGAGAGAGGGTATCAAGGCTCTTCAACCCGGAATTTTAGCCAATGCCAACAGGGGCATACTCTACGTGGACGAAGTTAACCTTTTGGATGACACAATAGCGGACACATTGTTGGATTCAGCGGCGATGGGCGTCAATGTTATAGAGCGGGAAGGCTTATCTCTTTATCACCCTGCTAAATTTATTTTAATAGCATCAATGAACCCGGAAGAAGGTGAGTTACGGCCACAACTTTTAGATAGATTTGGCTTATATGTTGAAGTCAAAAGCCTTACAGACCGCGATCAGCGATTCCAGATAGCACTATTGGTAAATATGTTCGAAACAAAAGCTGATGAGTGTAAAAAAATGTATGAAACGCAGCAGCATCAAATTTTAACAAGTATGGTAACAGCAAGAAATAAAATCGCATTAGTCAAGATTGACGAAAAACTAATTGAATTTTGTGCCTACCTGGCTTCCTCGTTAGACATAAAAACTCACCGCGCAGAAGTCAATTTAGTAAGAGCATCACGAACGATTGCAGCTTATAACGGACGCTTAGAAGTGATTATGGATGACATTAAGGAAGCGGCTGATCTTGTTTTACCACACAGGATGCAGGTCAAGCCATTTGAAGAACCTCTATTGGATGAAGCTTTGTTGAACAAGAAAATGGCGGATGTGGAACAGGTCTTGGGGTTATCTGCGATTGAAAAAAGTTCAGTTCTCAAAAGAAAACCAGAGATACAGAAAAGCGAGAATGAAATAAGTGATATTCCAGTTGTAAATGAAGGTGAAATATTTAAGGTGGGCGCCTTATATGCTGCAAAACCATGGGATAAGCTCAAGCAAAAAAAAAAGTAGTCCGTGCTAGAACAGGAGCTAGAGGAAAAGCATTTGCAGATAACGGTGTCCGTCATATCGGGAGTAAGCTACCTTCTATTAAATTACAAAATTTGGACCTTATTGCGACGATACGTGCCGCGACCCCGTACCAAAAGGAAAGAGAAGGTGGCGAAAACGCTGATACACTTATCATTAAAATGGAAGACATAAGGGAAAAAGCAAGAAAGAAGATGCTTCCTTTTGCGACTGTTTTAGTTATTGATTCAAGTGGATCGATTAGTCAAGAGAAAATGGAGCGATTAAAAGGTGCTGCTCTATCTTTTATTAGGGAAGGCTACCTTAAGCGCGATAAGATCGGCTTAATAACTTTTAGAAACCATCGAGCAGAGCAATTAATGCCAATTTGTTCAAGAGCATATTCAAAACAGGCGGAAAGATACATAGAGGGTCTGCCTTCTGGTGGTGGTACGCCTTTGGCTTCTGGTTTAATCGAAGCTCTTCACCTTTTAGTAAATGAAAAAAGGAAATGTAAAGGAGTAATTCCCATCATCATGTTATTGTCTGATGGTAAAGCAAATATTCCGACCAGCAATAAAAGACCTGTTTTTGATGAAATAAAATTAATTCTTAAAAAACTATCATGGGAAAAGGTTTTTCTGATTTTTGTCGATACTGATTTGGATGATGATATGGGTGTATCTAATACAAGTTATGCGACAATACGCAATCTATTAAAACGCGAAGCATGGCTGTCACTTTCAATATACAATTACGAAGGGTAGCTTTTCTCATGGTTAGTTTTTGTATATACAGAAATGACTTTCTGGTAAAGCCAGTGACCATTCCGGAAATGAGGTTTCTTTGCCAAAATCTAGGGAATCAAGCGGTTGTGCAAAGGCGATCTGCAAATCGCCGCACAACCAAATGTAAAAAGTGACGCGAAGATGGGTGAAAAGACCATCTTGAGATTGGCATCTAATTATATTCACATGCAATTTTATTAACGAGTTATACAAATCTTTTTTTATATACAGTGATATTAGGGAGGGCTATAGCGATTCTGCAATGAAAGGGGGTGGCGATATTGAATGGGTTTTTTTGCCTGCTGGGTAATAATGCACCTTTAAACGCTAACTGATTTGCGAAATTTACCCAAGGCATGGCTTTTATCACTAGGTATAATTCGATAGGAAAAGGAGATTAAAATGGGATTTGATGCAAGCATAATTGAACAGATGAAAATGGTTGTAGGTAATGATAATATTTCTACGGCGGATTTCATTACTCAAAGCTATGCCAAACCCGCTGATGATTTCAGTTATCGTATCCCTCCTGATGCGGTAGTAGTACCGAAGAGCACCGAGGAGGTTTCAGGAATTGTAAAACTATGCAACGAATATAAAATACCCATTTTGCCGCGAGGAAATGGGTCTGATCTGAGTTCAGGGTCAAGGCCGCCTGGAAGTGGGTGTATAGTAATGGATTTAAAAAAGATGGACAAAATTGATGTCGACACCGACGCCATGGTCGTAAACGTAGAAGTCGGCGCGTCCTTTGGACAGTTAAGAAAGGAGTTGAATAAAATTGGCTGGTGGACGACCTACGGTCCCGCGAATAACATGGCAAGAATTGGAGGAGCACTAAGTTGTCACTCAGTTGGTGGTGGGGGCGAGTGCTATTTTCGTAGCCCTGGTGATCAGACGACCGGCGTAGAGGTGGTCCTTGCCGACGGAACGATTGTAAGGACAGGGGCAGAGATGTCTAACTACTGCAAACCATGGTATGGGGGAAGATACCTTGCTGGTCCTGATCTGACGGGGCTTTTTATCGGTGATCCGGGAATGTTGGGAATAAAGACTCGAGTCTCTTTCAGAATTGAACCTATGCCATCCCATATGTTGGCGAAGAGCGTAATGGTTCCGGCCGTGGTTACGGTTGATAATCCTCTTGCGGATGTGAAAGTGTGCGTGGAAATTTACCGAGAGTGGGAAAAATTGGGTTCTCCTGGTCTTTTCGTGACTGGAATATGGGATCACGAATTTCTGGCAATTTATGGTGGGTATGAGTTCTTTGAGCCGTACGCAAGAGCCGTTGATCCCGGGCAGCCTGTGAACAATGCGACGCTAGTCTATGTAGTTGTTGGGAAATGCCAAGAAGAGCTTGATTATTGCGAAAGAACATTGGATAGCGTTTTAGCCAAATACGGGTGCAAGGAGTTCGGTCAGGAAATCAAGGATGGAAACTATGCACGATGGCTATTAGAAAAAACTGGAAATACGCTTTATGCACACCCTGCATGGGGAGCGGTAGGCGGAACAGGGATTGTCATTTGGATTGCAGATATTCAATGGTCTGGAATTGATAAAATGTTAGATCAACTCACAGCCTATTACCAGGACAATTTGAATGAATTTCAGGACGTGAAAATGGGTTTTGCCACGCAAATGACGGTAGTGGGTGGTGGGGTCAAATTCCTGGTTTATGCTCCAACGAGAAACGAAATTCCAGAGTTTGAGGAAGAATGGGCTATTAGAAGAAAATTACATCGCGGCGTCTCTGAGATTATGTGGAAGAATGGAGCGCTTCCAATTTGGACTGGTTATATCAATAGCCCTTGGTTAGTCGAGGCGGGAATTGTGAATGAATCCTATATGAAGCTATTTAAAACTGTCAAAGATGCACTTGATCCTAACGGCATTTTGAGCCCGGGAAAGTTCCATATTAACGATCTGCCTGATGCACGCTATTAAAACATTCTTTGAGATTGCAGCTAGGAGGGGTGGGTATGGATAGAGAAGCGAGAACGATGTACAGGACGAAGTTTCATAATCTTGAAGAGATGGATGTCCGCGCTCTTACATGGTGCATGCAGTGTGGCAACTGTATAAATGATCAGAGAAGCGAAGTTGGCGCAGATGGCACCTGCACGGTATATGATTTCACTCCAGGATTTGAGCCATACTATTCCAGGGGCAAGAATATGGTTATCAGAGCACTGCTTGAAGGCAGGCTCGAACCATCGCAAGAACTCGCGGATGCCGTCTATATGTGCACGGTATGCAACCTTTGTAACCATATGTGCCACAATACCTGGGATGAGATCGAGGACGGAGGAACAGCGAGCTTTCCTGTTCACCGCGTTATGGATCATGCCGCAGTATATGAGGCACTGAGGGCAGATCTTGTTGAACTTGGCTTTGAGCACAGACCCGGGCACAAAGTGCTACTTGCTAGCGTTAAGCAAAATGACAACCCGTGGGGACAGCCAAGAAGAGCCAAAGCTGATTGGACAAGAATCTATGAGCCAAAAGGGAAGAATCTCGCCAAAAAGAAAGAAAACATCGATGTCTTGTATTACACAGGATGTACTGCCGCTTTGGATAGGACAATGACGGATGTTGTCATTTCAACTGCACAGTGTCTTGACAAGGCCGGAGTAAATTGGGGGTTCTTAGGTGCAAACGAGGTGGAATGCGGATCGATACTTATGCGCGTGGGCGAAAGAGAGGAATTTAAGCGGGTGGCGCGGCACAATGTGAATCAATTTAATGAGCTATACGAGCAATATGGCTGCAAAACAATTATTACGTCATGTGCGGGGTGTTTCAAGACAATCTTCCAAGATTATCCCGAGTGGCATGAGGAAATTGGTTCAATTGTAAAGCCAGAAGTGATGCATACTTTTGACTTTCTTCTACGGCTAGTCAAAGCAGGTAAATTAAAACTCGACAAGGAAGTCAATGCGCGAGTTACATATCATGACTCGTGCCACAATGGGAGGCATTGTGGATACTTCGAAACACCGAGAGAATTACTGAATGAAATACCGGGAATCGAATTGATAGAGATGTCGAGAAATGGAAAGAATGCGCGCTGCTGTGGTGCGGGGGGTGGCGTAAAAAGCGGGTATGGTGATCTTGCAACACGTATAAGCCTTGACAGAGTGAAGGAAGCTGAGCTGACAGGAGCTGATTTTCTTGTCAATAACTGTCCTTTTTGCGAACAAAATTTTCGCGATGGGATAATCGGAATAAAATCAAATTTGAAAAACTTCGATTCAGTTCAACTCGTTGCGGTAAGTTGCGGTGCCAAACCGATAGAAGATCTTAAATCCCTGGGTACCTAAAATGCGCACATATGCCGTCGACAAAAAACAAATTTCTCTGACAAAATCAGGTTTTCGAAGAGGGGGTGTCAATTATGCCACTGGAAAAAGTTGATCTTGGGGGCGACAGGCGAAAAGTGGAAGTGACTGAACTACCTGGTTACAACGTTTTAGTTCCTAAGCAGGTGAAAAAGCGATTCTTAAAGAGTTTTAAAATTTATGATGAATTGTCCGAACTTGGTATCCAGAAGAGACTCGATCTGAAAGATCCCCTGTGGTCTGAGAAGGTCACCGGAATTATGAATTGGCTATGGTCACATGGCCTTACATTAGTACAACGTTTTACTGCGCCTGACAAATCTGGTGTCCAATTCTTTGGACAACCTATTATGTTCCATAAATTTAATATGGGACAAGGAGATGAATGGATAACGAGGCCTGGACTTTTGAGCGAAGATCCGGATGTTAAGCCTTTGATTGGTAAAAGGCATCCTGTTGAAACGACACCGTCAACATTCATGCAGTGGTCCGGAGATGTAAACTACCCTTTCAATTTTGCACATTTTGAAACCGCTCTTGAGGCTTGCATGGCGTTTGCCGAATCCTTTGAAAGAGGCTGGGTTTATCCGCTCCCGTCAAACAATATGATATTCACTGCGAATTACAACTTCCCTCGCCTTGGAACATTAATTGGCACAAATGACTGTAACATTCCAGGTGTCTATGTAAGAGATAAACATAGAAAGGTACAAGAAAAGCCAAAAAAGGTGCAGTATCTTTTCACTCCAAAGGAAGAAAAGTGGTACGAAGAGCATGGACGGCAGTGGTCTGCGGCCAAGGAAGTTGGTTTGGACATCGATAGCTTACTTGAGGATCTAAAGGCTGGAAAATTGGATGAGCATTTGACAAAGCCTGGTAAACGCACATGGTTTGAAAGTGAGATTCCGCATTACCATAGAATACAAAAGGGTATGGGATATTGGAGAAAAAAGAAAATGCTTGGCGAGGCTGACTGGTACAAAGAGCTTAACCGGTGTGGTGCCGATGGTGAAATGATCGGTTTCGGTGAGTTTGAAGCGGAGGAATGGAGAGCGCAGATAAAAAAGATGGGTTTTACCGAAATTGATGAGAATGCGATTTTCAACGCAAAAAGCCAACCGTTCCATCGGCCGACGAGGGCTTTTATGGATGAAAAACCAGACCAGGAAGAGCCCTTTGAAATACAGCATCTTCCGGGCGGAGAACCCACATTGTCTTGATGGATTTTTACAATGAAATATATTTAAAATCTTTCATGATAAGATCCCCGTTATAAATGTGCATCATAACAATTTGTGATGAAAAATGTATGACGGGGATCTTATTATAAAAAATGCGCATGGTCTTTTGTCGATCAGTTAGGATAGAATGCCATGATTGCATATGCTAACTTTTAAGTGAAAAGTATAGTTTTGCGTCGTTTATTTTTATTTTGTTTCCACCTTTGAATAGTTATGGATATCTATTGGAATTAAATAGAAAGGTTGCGGCGGCTGACATTGGGTAGAGGCAATTAGCAGAAATCTGTTTTACCATGAATTAACGCTTTATTTTGTATAGATGCGTCCTGATATCTCTCTTGTGAAGTAGGCATTCTCAATATTGTACTTATAAATATTTGACATCTTGGCGATGAATTTAAAATCTATTAACATGGATACAAGCGAATTTAGCTAGACGATTTCTAAGGAGATGCGTCATGCCAGCTGCATCGTAGCCATGACAGGGGGAGGGATATCCGTCCGATCCGGCGTTCCTATGTTTGATTCGGATAATATGATGTGGGGAAAATATGATTTTCAAAAGGCCGAGATGTTATCACACTTTGAGAAGGATCCCTCTTACCACTGGATTGTAGCTATCGGCTTTTTAAAAACGATGTTGCGAGCGATACCAAATCCTGCGCATATCGCTCTTGCAAATATGGAAAAAAATGGAAATATCAAAGCAATTGTAACCACCAATTTAGACCACCTGCACCAAGAGGCTGGCAGCAAGAATGTCATTGAGTTTCATGGATCATTCTTCACGAGCAGTTGTCCTAAATGTTATACAAGAGTAACCACATACTCTTGTGTCAAAAAGTTTTTAAATTTTTCAGAAAACGAACTTGAAAAAATTTTCAAACAGGGAAGAGAAATACCGCGATGCAAATTCTGCAATGCGGTTCTCAAGGTAGATATCCCGTTTTTCGATCAAGGGCTTCCTATCGCAAAAGCATTCGAGGTGGAGCGAGTAGCCATTGTGGCTGATCTCATGCTGGTAATCGGTACAAGATTAAGAATGGGACCCATTGGCCTCCTTCCTAACTTGGTTAAGGCAAATAATGGCAAAGTTGCGATAATTAATCTTTCAGAGACGACCTTTGATAAAAAAGCCGATTATATTTGCCGGGACTACGCGGAAGTTGTGCTTCCGAAGATTCAAAACAACCTGTTGGAAGGATTTTAAATGAAAACCGCTATAATATATCACTCCGATTTTAAACATTATGATTTCGGTGAGAATCACCCATTACATGGCAACAGATACGCTGCTCTGCCTGGAATTTTTGCTTCGCAATCTATTCGTGGGCACAAGCCTGACCTTACTTTTGTCACACCAAATGCAGCCTCTCGAGAAGTTGTCAACCTCGTTCACGGTGAAGACTATCTTGAATTGCTTGACTCATTGAATGAGCGTGGAGGGTTTCTTAGCATGGACACCCCCATTCACCCGGGTATATATGACATTGCGAAACTATTTTCAGGCGCAGGCATTCTAGCCGGTCGATTGGTAGTCGAGAACATATTTCAAAAGGCCATAGTATTGGGTGGTGGTGCACATCACGCCGGGTTTGATTTTGGTGGTGGATTTTGTCTTATAAATGACATTGCCATTACTGTAGAATATCTTCGTCAATTTTATGGATTGAAAAAGATTGCGATAATAGATTTAGATGCTCACTGTGGTAATGGCACACAGGATATTTTCTATGAGGATTCTGACATTCTTTGCATCGACATTCATGAAGATCCATTATATTTGTTTCCTGGGACGGGATTTGAAGCGCAAGTCGGCTTACGAGGAGGCAAGGGATATACTGTCAATATCCCTCTGCCACCAGGAAGCGGCGATGATAACTCGCTCTACTTTATTGACGAGATTTGCATTCCAATCATTACAGAATTCATGCCACAATTAATAATAGTATTTGGAGGAATAGATGGGCATTTTGCTGATCCTCTGTCCCACTTGAACATGACGCTGAATGGATTTTTCAAGCAGATGCATATAATTGTTAAGTCATGACCTCCGGCAAAGCCGGAGGCTTGAATTTGTGAACCGCTCAAAGCGGTAAATAAAATCGGGGGCCACCTGAAGGTGGCTACTATTTGAACAAACCTAGCTGGTCGATTTTTTTGTCGATT
>Ga0209164_1001251_pt1 | contig 34882 bp, 33 predicted proteins | sample MTBNYHSulfiMetaG_FD_187458 | JGI IMG/M metagenome (GOLD analysis project Ga0209164, IMG submission 187458) | Enrichment culture microbial communities from rom New York Harbor, USA that are MTBE-degrading - MTBE-NYH (New York Harbor Sulfidogenic)... | ecosystem: Environmental > Aquatic > Marine >... | reverse complement strand
CCCTTGATGTCACTCACGCCGTGGGCGCCAGTCTCTCAAACCGGAGAACAGCGGTTCGAATCCGCCCGTGGGCATCCCCTGCAATGCTGCCACCCCGTGTACATGGCAGGAGCGCCACAGCGTGTTCCTTTTCGTGGGCCATCAGTGCGGTCATGGGCTCGCGCGCGGCGCTTCCGCCGTCTTGACCGGTTGTGCTAGAATCTTTTCGAAGGCGGGATAACCGACTCGCGATTCGGCGGGCCCGCTGGGATGTGACAGGGTCTGCGCGCATGCAAGAGCACGAACAGCAACAAGGCGTCTGGCGGGACTACTATGCGCTCCTCGGCATCGCGCCTGAGGCCGACTCGGAGGCGGTTAAGACTGCCTGCGCTGCCCTCATAGAGCGATACCACTTCGAGGAGAGGGACAGGGATCTCATTGTCGAGTCGGTGAAGCTCGTTGATGAAGCCCGCCGATGCCTCCTCGACCCGAAGACGCGTGCCAGCTACGATAGACTCTACCGGGCAAGGCGGCGAAAGGCTCCCAATGCCCTGGTCAAGTCTTCGCTTTCACAGATTATGCTTGTCTGTCCGGACTGTGATGCGCACCATCTCTACGATTTCAATCGATCCACCAGGAAGCTGAGCTGCCCGCACTGCGGCGCAGCCTTCACCAGCCGCGCCGGCGAGCTGAAGACGATAAGGAGCAACCGCACCGGCTTCCGATGGTACTATTCCATCACCATTAACGGTCTGTACGATGGAAAGGAGCACCAGGTGGACTTCGACATCGGCTTCAAGATAGGTGTTTCCGAGCTACGGGTCGGAGACAATGTCGTGCTGACGTACCTGGGGCCGGAGTTCGCCATCATTCAGAACCTCACCACGAGCCACTACTGGCGGCTCGTGCGTCCGAGCACAAGGCAGTAATGCGGAATATGGCGGCCGGCTTGTCACCGCTGCCGAAAAGACGCCTTGTGTTGCTCTCCCCTGTGCCCCCATGCTGCAAGACGCCTTGCTGGGGCGGACACGGACTATGAGGTCCTGGGGTCGTCGAACAGCGAAGGCAGCGCTTCGGCGATCTCATCCATCTCTTTGAGCCGTATCTGCGCTTCCTTCTGCCTCTTTTCTATGGTGGAGGTGGAGGCCGCTGCGCTCCGATACAGCTCCTTCAATCTCTCGACGGTGTTGAGCTTGGAGAATATCAGGGTGACGCCCACCTCGCGGCCGGGCCTGGGGTAGTCGCCGCTTCGGATTACTGCGTCCTCCGCCATTTCCCGCATGATGCTCCCCAGTTCTCGCACTAGGGCCACATTCATTTCCGCGGATGGCGCGGAGAGCATATAGAGGGCCTTACCCGCATCTTTGGGGCTCACCGTCACCGAAAGCTCGGCGACGGCCTGGTCCACCGCTTGCAGCCCTCTCTGCGTCTCGCTCCCTTTCTTGCGGAAGTTTCGCAGGCCGCGGAAGGGCCACCAGCGAAACGCGGGTACGTTCGCGGTTCCCATTCCTATCGCTGTCCAACCCTCAAGGGTCTGCATGATGTCGCCGGTGTCAACCGTCTTCGCACCGATGTGATCTCGTTTGACTTCCTCGCCGGCGCAGAGCAGGTCGAGGAATGGCGACACGATCTGCTGGTTGATCTTCTCCATGTTGTTTACTACATTGGCGTCTCTCTTGATGAAGCGCTCATTGTCAACGAGAATCACCGCGTCGGAAACGGCGTAGGTGGACTTGAGACATGTTGCCACGTTGTACACGGCCCTCTCCTCGGTAGCCTCTTCGTGCAGGAAGGGAAGAATGGAAAGGCAGTAAACCGCTTTGTTGGGATAACGCTCCTTGAGGGCCTGGGCAAAGATCGGCATTGCCCCGGAGCCCGTGCCGCCGGCGGTACCGGCAATGAGCAAGAAAGCGGCTGTTTCGTAGAACCGTTCTCCGGTCCTCACGGCGTCAATCACCTTGTAGCTATCCGCCCGCGCCACAGCGGCGCCGACCTCGTTTATCTTGCCGACGCCGTGACCGCTGGTCTTTCTGCCGCCAATGAGGATTCGATGTTGAAAGTCCTCCTTGACGGTGCGCAGGCCCGCCAGGTCGGCCTGGTCGGTGTTCACCGCATACACAGCGGGGACCACGTCGATGCCCCGGGCAGACCTTGCCTTCTTGTTCAGTCTGGCGAATTCGTCAGCCAGTCTACCGCCGCACTGTCCTATTCCTACGACAACCAGTCTCATCGTGTACCTCCGTTCTCGCTCGGCTCTCCCGCCCCGGCCCATGAACTTGATTTGCTCTTGCGCTGTCAGGCGCCGCAGCTATGGTAAGTCCGCTGCCCTGTGGCTGTCAAGGTGTTTGCAGGTTCAGGGGTAGCACTTATGTCAACTGGCACGCCGTCGTGCCCCATGTCGCCACATGGGCTTGCTTCAGCCGCTGAAAGTCGCTTTGAAAGGCGCCTGAGCTGATGGTGTCCGTCGTCATGATGACGGCATCTTCCTTGTCGCTGTAGTAGCCTTTCCGCAACCCCATCCTGGTGAAGCCATACTTCTCGTAAAGCGTCTGAGCTGGCAGGTTTGAGGCGCGTACCTCTAAGGTCACGATGCTGGCGTCGAACAATTGCGCCAGTTCGATCGCTGAGATTAGCAGCAGCTCTCCCAGTCCCTGTCTGCGGTATGCCGGGCGGACGCCTATGGTGCTGATATGGGCCTCGCCCGCCATTGTCCAGAAACCGACCATGCCCAGGATTCGCTCCTGCGTCATGGATTCCTGGTCGTGGTCAGCGAAGAAGAAGCGTCTCAGTCGCTCCGGGAATCGAGTGCGAGACTTACGGCTAGTATCGTTGCTCATGTCTTCAGAGTCGGCGACGGGGGTGCCATTCTCCAAAACGACGAGGTAATGAGACAGGCGATTCGAAAGCAACTCCGTTCTAAATGACAGGGTGGGCCACTGAGTGGGGAAGCATTCCCTGTCAATGTCGGTGACCTGTGGCACGTCGCCGACGCACATTGGTCTTACCACATATCGCACAGCGTACTCCAAAGGACTATCCCCAGAGCAATTGAACCAGCGCCAACCCCAGCCTCGGCAGAACCGACTATCGGTCCTCCAGCATCCTGGCGATGTCAACCTTACCGAACCGCTCCCACTCGCTGTAGATGCAGCCGCAGTACTTCTGATGATAGAGGTCAAGCTCCCGTGACAGGCGCTGGCTGTCTCTGAAGCCGGTTCTGAAGTCCTCGTAGTAGAACGGGATCCCCCTTTCGCTGGCCACTGCGTCGCCAGTCTGCCGCAACAGTTCATGCTTCTGATACGGGCTGATGAGCAGGGTTGTGGTGAAGAATGAGAAGCCATTCTCCCTGGCGACTGCGGCGGTCCTGTCGAGACGCATGCGAAAACAGTCGCCACAGCGCTCGCCCTCGTGCCCCACCACCGCCCGAAAGTAGTCGAGCATGTCGTAGCCGTCGGCGACGAGCAGGGGCAGGTCTATCGCCTGAGCGAGTGTCCGCATAGACTCGAGGCGATTCCGATGCTCAGTGAAGGGGTGGATGTTGGGATTGTACCAGAAGGCGGTCACGTCGAACCCCTCCTCTCTGAGCCGATTCACGGTGTGAGTGGCGCAGGGTGCGCAGCACACATGAAGCAATACTCTCTCCATTCGGTCCCCCAAGCCTCACCAGGTCACAGGAACCCCATGCCAGCGTCATGGTTCTGGGCCTGCTGGCCGGCGGCGGATGTCCGTCGCTTGGCGGCGACGGCGTCCGAACACGCTCGGGCGCTGCTAGTAGATGACCTGTTCCTCTCGCAGCCGGGCTATCTCCTGGTCTGGCATCTTCAGTAACTCTTTGAAAACGTAATCGTTGTGTTCGCCGAGCGCAGGAGGACGCTGGTAGTTGCCGTCAGGCACGTTGCTCAGTCTCCATGGCATACCGGCAAGCCGCAGGATACCTTCTCCGGGGTAGTCCATGTCTCTGAAGAAGCCTCTTGCGGTGAGTTGTTTGTCTCGCACCCCCTCGGCAACGTTGACGGTGGCCGCCGCCATGACTCCAGCTCTCTGCAGTATCTGCGTGGCCTCATGGTGGGTGTGGTTCTTCGTCCATTCCTGTACCAGCCGGTCCAGTTCATCGTGATTCCGGCGCCGGTTGACACCATCTCGGAACCGTTCGTCTCTGCTCCATTCGGGGTTTCCGATGGCGTCACAGAACGCCCTCCAATCGTCGTCACCTGAGACCGCGATGGTGACCCACGCATCGTCGCCCTGACAGCGGTAGCAGCCGTGCGGGGCCATGGTGCTGTCGCGATTTCCTTTAGGGCCCTGCACTCTACCGTTCATGGTATAGTCGATGACAGCCTCGGGTATGAAGGCGGTTACCACCTGGCTCATCGAGAGGTCTATGTACTGTCCCTCTCCCGTCTTCGAGCGGTGATACAGAGCTGCGAGAATGGCGAATGTGCCATGGTCGGCTGACACTATGTCAGCATACCCCCGGGTGCACATGGGCGATGGCTCACCACCGGGGTAGCCGTTGAGGGACAGCAAGCCGCCAAAGGACTCCACGATGCCCGCGAAGGCGGGAAGCTCCTTGTACGGCCCGCTTCTGCCGAAACCCGAGCCGGAGTACATGATGATGTCCGGCTTGATCTTGACCAGGTCAGCGTAGCCCATTCCCCACCGGTCCATCACCGCGCCACCGAAGTTCTCCGCCACGACGTCGCTCATGGCGATGAGCTCCTTGGCCAGCTCCCTGGCCTTGGGGAGGGTCATGTTGAGGGTGCAGGCCTTCTTGCCGTAGTTCAAGCAGGCGAACTCGGCGGTGATGGTGGAGTTCGGGTTGCGGCCGGGACGCCAGGAAACTCGTGTGCCGTCGGGACGCAGGGTGCTCTCAACCTTGATGACGTCTGCCCCCATGACCCCCAACCACTGGGTTATGTGGGCGCCAGCCCAAATGGCGGTGAAATCGGTGACCCTAATGCCTTCTAAAGGAAGCTTGTCCAAGCCTTTCTTACCTCCTGATGTTCTTGCCAGCATCTAGATTGCCCCGTCCGCTCGCATCCTGACCAGGTCTTGCCTGGTGTAGCCGAGGCGTGCGCAGTATATCTCGTCGTTGTGCTCACCGAGAAGAGGGGCGGGGCGTTCTATGTGCCAGGGGGTCCTGGACAATAGGTACGGAGCCCCGGGCAAGGTGACTTTGCCTGCCTCTCTATGGTCAACTTCTTCGAAGTAGTCCCGGGCAGCCATCAACTTGGAGTTCACCACGTCCTCCACCGTGTTGAGCGGTCGGCAGGGAACACGCCTGGCGTCAGCCGCGTTGGCAACTTCTTCCCTCGTTCGCTCCATGGTCCACTCTTCGATGAGGGCCTTCACCGCATCCCAGTTCTCCCGGCGCGAGACGCGGTCTTGGAACAGCTCGGTGCCTGCCCACTCGGGGTTGCCCATCGCGTCAAGCCAGCCATCCCACATCCTGTCCTGCCCGCAAGCGAGATACACCAGCCCGTCGCCGCAGCGGTATATGTCCGACGTCGTCAGTCCAGGCATACTGCCTTTTGCCCTTGTCCATTCTATGCCTTCCATGGTATGGACCGCGAACTCGCGACGCATTATTGAGGCCAGGGCCTCCTGCTCAGACACGTCCACGTGCTGGCCTTCCCCCGCCATTTCGCTGGCGAAGACAGCGGACATGGTGGCAATGGCGGCGGTGAGTCCTGCCGTCAGGTCGCCCTGGTGCAGGGGGCCCTTCAGGGGTGGCTGCTGCTCGGCATCATCCACACCATCCGATGGGTTGACGAAGGCCAGCCCGCTGGCGTGAAAGAGGTTGAGGTCGCAGGCCCGGTAGTGGCGATATGGTCCCGTCTGCCCGAAGGGGGTAATCGAAGTCATGACCAATCTGGGATTGAGTGTCCTGAGCTTCTCCCATTGAAAGCCCAACTCTTCAAGCTCGGCCAACGGCTGGTTTTCCACGATCACGTCGGCCCACTTCACCAGCTCCTTGAAGATGGCTGCGCCCCTCGCGTTCCTGACGTTGAGAGTGACTCCCAGCTTGTTGGTGTTCAAGTACAGGAAGAGGCCGCTCTTCTCGGGGTGAGGCGTGTCCTGGGGGAATGGCCCATAGCTCCTTGCCCTGTCGCCGACCCCGGGCTTCTCAACTTTGACCACCTCGGCTCCCAGGTCGGCGAGTAGCTTGCCACAGTAGGGCCCAGAGACAAATTCACTCCATTCAACCACCTTCAAACCATCAAGCGCTTTCGAACTCATACAGACTCCTCAAACTCCTTTCCTACCTGAATTATATTGCACGAGCGTGCGTTGGGTCAATTTGCCAGGCGTGGCTGCTGCACCGAGCCTCTGGACTTCGGGGAGTCGTATGTGATAGAGTACCTTGACAGCAGCATGTCAGGCCAGTGGAACATGCAGACTGGAGGTGAGCCAAATGACAGCCGGTCTTCGCCAGGTGCTTGGGGTGGGGGAGGAAGCACAGGTGGATTCGGGACTCATCGAGGAATTCCTCGCTCGAAACCCGACTCTGGATGGGGACATCCGGGAGAGGCTTCTGGCCTGGAAAGGCGAGCTGGAGTTCTGGGAGAGATGGGACGGGTTCATGATCACCAAGTATGGTCGTCCATACATGGAGGGAGCCCTCTATCAGGACCTCAAGGCGAAGACGCAGCAGCTCATTAACCCCAGAGAAGGTGATATCTGGCTTGACGCGGGGTGCGGACAGCTTGCTATGACCGAGCTCATCTGGCGGAAATCGGGAGGAAAGGTAAAGGGGATCTGGGCGGCCGATATCTTCCTCGGTGGGGCAAGGGAGAAGCTCGGCCAGTTCAACGGCTCTCCCCCGATCAAGCTGATCTACGCCGACCTGCAGCAGCAACTGGCTTTTCCGGACAACTTCTTCGACGGGATTATTGGAAATCACGTTCTCACCTTCCTCCTTGAGTTTGAAGGGCGGCGAGGGAATGAGGCCCTCGAGGGAGTCCTTCAAGAGATGTTCCGCTTACTGAAGCCGGGCGGCCATTTTGTCTGGAGCATACCGAGAGAGAACGTGAGCAACGTGGCGGGGTTGCTGTTGTTGCTGAAGCACATCGTGAATCCGGTGCGCTGGGTCAGGTATCGGGTCCCTGTTCCAGTGGCGGCTTACAAGATATTCAAGTACACCCGGCAGATCGAGAAGAAGGCCGAGCGAGGGACATACCTGCTGTTACCGAAGGAGGAATGCGAGCGAATACTCACCTCGGTCGGCTTCGTGGACCCGGAGTGGAGGACTGCGTTCGCCCACCAGTGTTGGGTCAACAGGGTCTACAAGCCTGACATCGCCTGACGCCTTCCGTCAGCGGTTGCCTAGTAGATGACCTGCTCCTCTTCTAGGCGAGCGATCTCCTCGTCAGACAGCTTCAGCAACTCCTTGAAGACGTAGTCATTGTCCTGGCCGAGAAGGGGAGCGTGGCAGTAGTGCCCCGGCGGCACATTGTTCAGTTTCCACGGCAGTCCGGCCAGACGAAGGGCACCTACTCCCGGATGGTCGATATCCACGAAGAAGCCTCTGTGAGCCAGGTGTGCATCTTCCACCACCTCCTCGACCTTGGAGGACGGGCCCGCAATCACCCCTGCCTTCTGCAGCATCTCGGCCGCCTGGCGGTGGTCTTGTTCCCTGGTCCACTCCTGTACATGACGGTCCAGGTCCTCCCGATTCTTCAACCTGCCTAGCCCGGTATAGAACCTCTCATCCTTGGTCCACTCAGGATTGCCCATGGCGCTACAGAACGCGTCCCATTCTTCATCGCTGGAGACCGCAATGGCGACCCACTCGTCGTCCCCGCGACACCGATAACAGCCGTGGGGAGCCATCACCCTGTCGCCGTTTCCCTGCGGCGTGTGCACTGTGCCGTTCATGGTGTACTGCATCACGTGCTCGGGAAGCAGAGTGGCCATTACCTCGGTCATTGAGAGGTCAATGTATTGTCCCTGCCCCGTCCTCGACCGGTGGTACAACGCCGCCAGAATGGCGAATACACCGTGCTCGGCGGCTGCCAGGTCGCTGTACCCACGGGTGGCCATGGGAAGCGGTTCTCCATCGGAATACGCATTCGCCGAGCAGATGCCGCTGAAGGCCTCAATGATACCGGCAAAAGCAGGCCGCTCTCTGTCGGGCCCGGTTCTGCCGAAGCCCGAACCCGCGTACATGATTATGTCGGGCTTAATCTTCTTCAGTTCCGAATACCCCAGTCCCCAGCGGTCCATTACCGGTCCGCCGAAGTTCTCAGCGACTATGTCGCTGAGCTTGATCAGTTCCTTGGCAAGCTCTCTTGCCTTGGGGTGGGTCATGTTGAGGACGCAGCCCTTCTTGCCGTAGTTCAGTACGGCAAACACCGCGCTCATGGGACAGTCCTCTGACATGCCCCTGAATACCTGCCGCGTCAAATCTGGCCGCAGGGTGCTCTCAATCTTGACAACCTCGGCCCCCATCACTCCCAGCCACTGGGTGATGTGGGAACCGGCCCACACAGCGGTGAAATCTGCAACTCTAATGCCGTCTAACGGAAGTCTGTCCAAGCCTTGCTCACCTCCACTATGTCTTGGGGGATCTCTAGATTACCCCTCCCGCCCTCAGTCTCACCAGGTCTTGCCTGGTATAGCCAAGCCGCCCGCAATACACCTCTTCATTGTGCTCGCCAAGGAGGGGAGCGGGGCGTTGCACACTCCACGGGGTCTCGGACAGCTTACATGGTGCCCCGGGGAATTTGACATTGCCCGCCTCCTTGTGGCCGACCTCGGCGAAGAAGTCTCGCTCTGCCAGTAGCTCCGACTCAACCAGTTGTTTGGCGGTGTTCACTGGCTTGCACGGTATGCGCCTCGGTTCGGTGGCACGGAGGATCTCGTCCACCGTATGCTCTCTGGTGAACTCTTCGATCATTACCTTGGCTGCGTCCCAGTTCTCTCGCCGTGTGGCGATGTCGAGGAACAGCTCGCTATAGGCCCACTCGGGATTGCCCATGACCTCGAGCCAGGACTCCCACGTTCTGTCGTGGAAGCAGATGAGATAGACGCGGCCGTCGCTGCACTGGTATATATCCGACGCCATGCCCGGCTGGCTCCCCTTCAGCCTCGTCCATCCCATGCCCTCAACAGCGTATACCGCAAGCTCGCGACGCGTTATCGAGGCCAGAGCCTCCTGCTCCGAAAGGTCTACGTGCTGTCCCAGGCCGGTCATTTGCTGGGCAAATACGGCAGACATTGTGCCGATGGCCGCGCTGAGCCCAGCCAGAAGGCCAGCCTGGTGCTCCGGTCCCTGCAGGGGCGGCTTCGCTTCAGTATCATCCACACCGTCCGACGGGTTCACGAAAGCTATGCCGCTTGTGTGGAAGCTAATGAGATTGCACGACTTGTAGTCTCGATAGGGTCCTGTCTGCCCGAATGGAGCAATGGACGTCATTAGCAGCCGAGGACTGACATTCTTCAGGTGTTCATAGTCCAACTCCAGCTCGTCAAGGTAGCGTGGCGGGTTATTCTGCACCAGTATGTCGGCCTGCTTTATGAGTTCCTTGAGAAGCTGCGCCCCGCTCGCGCTCTCGACGTTGAGCGTAACCCCCAGCTTGTTGGTGTTGAGATAGAGAAACAAGCCGCTCTTCTCCAGGTGAGGAATGCCTTCAGGGAAAGGCCCGCATCTCCTGGCTCGGTCGCCAAAGCTGGGCCTCTCAACCTTGATTACGTCGGCTCCCAGATCAGCAAGGAGCTTGCCGCAATACGGCCCGGACACGAATTCACTCCACTCAACTACCTTCAACCCAGAAAGCGCCTGCAAACTCATACCAGCTCTCCCATTCCTTTCGTCATGAACCTGGCCTGCCAGGCCACCAGGCCGAGGACTATTCCGCTGCCCTCTAGTATATAACCTGTTCCTCCTCCAAACGGGCTATCTCTTCCGCGGACATACTCAACAGCTCCCCGAAGACGTACTCGTTGTGCTCGCCCAGTTCCGGGGCGTGCTCGTAGTTCCCCGGGGGAACATCGCTCAGCCTCCACGGGAGGGCAGCCAGACACCATGTGCCCAATCCCGGCTGGTCGACGTCCAGGTGGAAGCCTCTCTCCCTGAGATGGCGGTCCTGAATCACTTCCTCCATTTTCAAAGAGGGACCCGCCATCACTCCAACTCGCTGCAGCATCTCTGCGACCTCATAGTGAGCATGGTTTCTCGTCCAGTCCCCTATGAGGGCGTCCAGTTCATCCTGGTTCCTCCACCGACCGAGGGCGTCGCGGAACCGCTCATCACCGGTCCACGCGGGGTTCCCCATGGCGTCACAGAAGGATCTCCATTCCTCGTCGCTCGAGACTGCAATGGCGACCCACTCGTCGTCGCCGCGACATCGATAGCAGCTGTGAGGGGCCATAACGCTGTCACGGTTCCCCTGTCGGCCCTGTACTCTGCCGTTCATGGTGTAGTCCATAATCGGTTGGAATAGCAGAGAAGACACCACCTCAGTCATGGAGAGGTCTATGTACTGGCCCTCACCGGTCTCTTCGCGATGATGCAACGCCGCCAGGATGGCCAGGGCCCCGTGCTCCGCTGACGTTACGTCGGCATAGCCGAAGGTTGCCATCGGCCTCGGGTCGCCCCCGGGATATCCGTTCAAATGGCACAGGCCGGCGAAGGCCTCTGCGATGCCGGCGAAGGCGGGGAACTCCTTGTAGGGGCCGGTTCTGCCAAAGCCCGAGCCGGCGTACATGATGATGTCGGGTTTTATCGCGGCCAACTCGGCGTATCCCAGTCCCCAGCGGTCCATCACTGCCCCGCCGAAGTTCTCGGTGACGACATCGCTGATTCCGACAAGCTCCCTGACTATCTCCCTCGCCCTGGGCTGGGTCATGTTGAGGGTGCAGCCCTTCTTGCCATAGTTGAACTCGGCGAACTCGGAGTTGATGCTGTGACCCGTCGACTGGAGGTTCCAGTAGGCGCGTATCATATCCGGACGGAGCCTGCTCTCAATCTTGATGACCTCAGCGCCCATTACCGCGAGCCACTGGGTGACGTGAGGTCCGGCCCAGACAGCGGTGAAATCGATAACGCGAATGCCCTCCAGCGGAAGCTTCTGCACCGTGTTCTGCGTACCTCCTCCCGTGCTCATGAGCTGCTAGATGACTCCTTGAGCCCGCATTACCGTCAAGTCCTGCCTGGTGAAACCGAGCCGCCCGCAATAGACCTCCTCGTTGTGCTCACCCAACAGGGGGGCGGGGCGATTCACCTGCCACGGGGTGCGGGACAGCTTGTAGGGTGCCCCCGGATACGTGATGTTCCCTGCTTCCCCATGGTGAATGTCGACGAAGTGGCCTCGGTCGGCCAGGAGCTCAGAGTGTACCGACTCCCTCACCGTGTTTATTGCCTTGCAGGGGACACGCGAGGCCTCGGCGAGCCGGACAACCTCCTCGACGGTACGTTCCATCGTCCACTCCTCGACCATTGCCTTGCCTGCGTCCCAATTCTCACGTCGCAGCGCCCTGTCCGCGAAAAGCTCGGTCATGGCCCACTCGGGATTGCCCATCGCCTCCACCCACCTCTCCCACATTCTTTCATCATTGCAAATGAGATAGACGAGGCCATTACTACAGCGGTAGACTTCCGAGACCCCCGGTCGCCGGGCCTCCTTCGCTCTCAGCCAGGGAAACTGCTCAACGGTGTAGTTGCCAAGCTGATGGCGTGTCATGGAGACCAGAGCCTCCTGCTGCGACAGGTCCACGTGCTGCCCCAACCCCGTCATGCGGCGCGCAAAGACCGCGGACATGGTGGTGAGAGCTCCCGTGAGCCCGGCTACAAGGTCGCCTTGATTCGCCGGGCCCATAAGCGGAGGTTCCTGCTCGATATCGTCCACCCCGTCCGATGGGTTGATGTAGGCCATGCCGCTCGCATGAAAGCTCACCAGGTTGCACGTGCTGTAGTCACAATAGGGGCCGGTCTGGCCGAAGGCCGTGATTGAGGTCATCACCAGCGCTGGATTCACCTTCTTGAGGTTCTCATAGCTGAATCCCAGCCGCGCCACATCGCTGGGGGGATGGTTCTCTATCAGAATATCGGCTCCCTCAATGAGTCGCTTGAAGACCTCCGCCCCAGTTCTGCTGCGGACGTCCAGGGTCACCCCGAGCTTGTTGGTGTTCAGATAGAGGAATGTCCCGCTTCTCTCTGGGTGAGGGATGTCGTCGGGAAAGGGACCACGTTTCCTTGCCCTATCGCCGCACCCCGGCATCTCGACCTTGGTGACCTCAGCCCCCAAATCAGCAAGCAGCTTGCCGCAATAGGGACCGGGAACACCTTCGGCCCACTCGACTATCTTCAAGCTGGAAAGCGCTTGCATGCTCATTTCAGTCTGTGTATCCCACGCGGCGACAAAGCATCCAGGGAGGTCAGCTTCGGCAATCCCATGTGGAGACCCGTCAAAGGATCGCTTCTTCCTCCTGCAGGCGAGCCATCTCCTCATCGGACATCTTGAGCAGTTCCTTGAACACGTAGTCATTGTGCTCACCAAGAGCGGGACTGTGCTCATAGTCGCCACGAGGACCATCAACGACCTTCCACGGTAGACCGGCCATGGGGAGCACGCCGATCCCGGGCTGGTCAAGCTCCACGAAGAAGCCCCTCTCCGCTAGATGAGGGTCGTGCGCCACGTCTTCCACCTTCAATGAGGGACCCGCCATCACGCCCGCCTTCTGCAGTATATCCGTCGCCTCGAAACGGGTGCGGTTCCCTGTCCATTCCCCTACGAGTTGGTCAAGCTCCTCCTGGTTCTTCCATCGACTGAGCCCGTCACGGAATCTGTCTTCGTTGGTCCACTCCGGATTCCCCATGGCATTGCAAAAGGCCCTCCACTCCTCGTCGTTGGAGATTGCGATGGCAACCCACTCGTCGTCTCCTTGACAGCGGTAGCAGCCGTGAGGGGCCATGGCAACATCTCTGTTCCCCTGGGGCCGTGGCACTCTGTCGTTCATGGTGTAGTCCATGATTGCCTCAGGAAGCAGGGCACCCACCACCTCGGTCATGGAGAGGTCGATATGCTGACCTTCCCCGGTCTTTGAGCGGTGATACAGGGCGGCAAGAATGGCGTACGCCCCATGTTGCGCCGATGTCAGGTCGGCATACCCTCGAGTCGCCATGGGAAGCGGTTCACTACCGAGGTAGCCGTTCAGCAGGCACATCCCTCCCAGCGCCTCCACAATGCCGGCGAAGGCGGGCAACTCGCTGTACGGACCGGTTCTTCCAAAACCCGATCCAGAGTACAGGATGATATCGGACTTTAGCCTCTTGAGTTCGGGGTACCCCAATCCCCAGCGGTCCATCACCGCCCCACCGAAATTCTCAGCCACAACGTCGCTGACCTTGATTATCTCCCTGGCGAGGTCCCTGCCCTTGGGGTTGGTCATGTTCAGCGTGCACGCTTTCTTGGCGTAGTTCAACGCAGCGAATACCGCGCTCATAGTGGGCTCCGTGGTCGTGCGAATGAAGGCGGCGCGCTCAGCGTCGGGGCGAATGTTGCTCTCGATCTTTATGACGTCCGCGCCCATCACCGCCAGCCACTGGGTGACGTGGGGACCGGCCCAGATAGCGGTGAAGTCGACCACTCTGACGCCCTCTAGCGGAAGCTTCTGTGTGCTCAATAGTCCTCCTGCGGCAGGCCCCCCCTGCGATTAGATAACCCCTCCTGCCCTCATTACGGTCAATTCCTGCCTGGTGTAGCCAAGCCGGTTGCAGTAGACTTCCTCATTGTGCTCGCCCAGAAGGGGTGCCGGCCGTTGTACACGCCATGGTGTCTGCGACAGCTTGAACGGTCCCACCGGGTACTTGACCGTGCCTGCTTCTTTGTGGTCGACATCAACGAAGTAGTCCCGCGCTGCCGCCAGTTCCGAGTTGGCCAAGGCCTTCACTGTGTTTATAGGTCTGCACGGGACGCGGCTGGCATCCGCGGTGCGGACTACCTCCTCCACCGTCCTCTCCCTGGTCCACTCCTCGATCATTGCCTTGGCCGCATCCCAGTTCTCACGCCGTGAGATACGGTCCTGAAACAGCTCGTTTTGGGCCCAGTCGGGGTCACCCATCGCTTTCATCCATTGAGCCCAGAATCTGTCTTGGCCGCAAAGGAGGTAGACCATGCCATCGGCACAGTGATACTTGTCGGAGACCATACCTGGAATGCTTCCTTTGAGGCGCTTCCAGGTCATGGCCTCGATAGCGTGAAGCCCCAGGTAACTGCGCATAATGGAAGCCAGAGCTTCCTGCTCGGACACGTCCACATGTTGCCCCGACCCGGTTACCCGAGAAGTGAGAACGGCAGCCATTGTGGCGACCGCCCCGCTCAGTCCCGCCACGAAATCGCCTTGATGCCCTGGTCCCTTCAGCGGTGGCTGCCCTTCAGGGTCCTCTACCCCATCTGACGGATTCACGAACGCCAACCCGCTCGCGTTGAAGCTGATGAGGTCGCATGAGCGGTAGTCTCGGTAGGGGCCTGTCTGTCCGAAAGGGGTAATCGACGCCATCACCAATCTGGGATTGATCTCACTGAGGCGCTTGTAGGCAAAGCCCAGTTCTTCGACTTCGCGGGGTGGGTTGTTCTCTACGAGGACATCAGCCTGTTCGACTAGCTTGCTGAGGATCTGCGCCCCAGTCGCGGTTCTAACATCCAGGGTCACCCCCAGCTTGTTGGTATTGAGGTAGAGAAACAGGCCGCTCTTCTCCGGGTGAGGTATGTCCTGGGGGAAGGGCCCGTAGCTCCTCGCTTTGTCGCCGGTCCCCGGCCTTTCGACCTTGATCACCTCAGCTCCCAGGTCAGCGAGGAGTTTCCCGCAGTAGGGGCCGGAAACGAAATCGCTCCATTCCACCACCTTCAAGCCAGAAAGCGCCTGTCCACTCATATCTGTGTAGCCTCGTCCTGTTTCTCGCCAGTCGTATTACACGGTGTCAACCAAGGGACTACCGCGATGCTGCCTAGAAGATGACTTGCTCCTCCTGTAGCTGGGCTATCTCCTCTTCAGCCATCTTGAGCAGCTCTCTGAACACATAGTCATTGTGCTCGCCAATCGAGGGAGCGTGCTCGTACTTGCCGAAAGGGCTATGATTCATATTCAACGGCAGACGGGGCAAACGCACCGTCCCCATCTCGGGATGCTCCATGTCGAAGAAGAACTCTCTCTCGGCCAGATGGCGGTCTTGCACCACCGCTTGAGGGCTGAGCGATGGCCCGGCCATGACCCCTGCCTCCTGCAGCAGTCCTGCTGCCTGCCAGTCAGTATGGTTCCTTGTCCAACCCTGTATCAACTGGTCGAGCTCGTCCTGGTTCCTCCAACGGCTCGGTCCGTCGCGGAACCTTTCATCGTTGGCCCATTCAGGATTGCCCACGGCATTGCAGAAAGCCTTCCATTCTTCGTCAGTGGAGACGGCGATGGTGACCCAGTTGTCCTCGCCCTGACACCGATAGCAGCCGTGTGGAGCCATAGCGATGTCTCGGTTCCCCTGGGGCCGCTGTACTCTGTCGTTCATGGTGTAGTCCATGACGGCGTCAGGGAGGAAAGCACAGTCCACCTCGCTCATGGACAGGTCGATATGTTGCCCTTCCCCCGTTCTGTAGCGGTGGTGCAGCGCCGCCAGGATGGCAAAGGCGCCATGCTGAGCCGCCGTCAGGTCGGTCCAGCCGCCAACGCCGAATGGGCACGGCTCACCGCCTGAGTATCCATTGAGAGACGTCAACCCGGCAAAGGCGTCGATTATGGGGGCGTAGGCTGGGGACTCCTTGTAGGGCCCCGTTCTCCCGAAACCGGACCCGGAATACAGGATGATGTCACCCCTTAGCTTCTTCAGGTCTGGGTACCCCAGTCCCCAGCGGTCCATGACCGGCCCGCCGAAGTTCTCGGTCACTACATCGCTCAAACTGATTATCTCTTTCGCAAGCTCAATGCCCCTGGGGAGGGTCATGTTGATGGTGCAGCCTTTCTTGCTGTAGTTGAGTACAGCGAAGTCCACGCTCTGGTTCAGCCCCGGCATGAGCGTCTTGCCGCCGGCGAAGAAGCTGCGGGTGAGATCGGGACGCAGGTGGCTCTCTATCTTGATGACCTCTGCGCCCATCACCGCCAGCCACTGGGTAACATGCGGCCCAGCCCAAACATGGCAGAAGTCAGCGACTCTGATGCCTTCAAGTGGCAGCTCGTGCACGTTGCTTGCCTCCCGTTCTCAAGCTTCTAGATTACGCCTTCAACTCTCATTATGGCCAGGTCCTGCTCGGTGTACCCCAGCCGTCCGCACAGGACCTCTTCGTTGTGTTCGCCTAGCAAAGGCGCCGGGCGTGCCACCTGCCACGGGGTCTGGGACAGCTTGTATGGCGCTCCGGGGAACCTCACTCTACCCATCTGCTCGCGGTCGACCTCGGCGAAATAGTCCCGAGCGGCCAGTTGCTCGGAGTTCGCGGACTCTCTCACAGTGTTGACTGGCATGCAGGGGACGCGTCTTGCCTGCGCCGCACGGACCAGCTCGTCCAGGCTCTGGTCCTTGGCCCACTCCTCGATCATTATCTTGGCTGCATCCCAGTTCTCCCGACGTGCGGCGCGGTTCTGGAACAGCTCGGTGTCGGCCCACTCGGGGTTGCCCATTACCTCTACCCAATTGGCCCAGAACCTGTCGGTGTTGCAGACGACGAAGAACTGGCCGTCTTTGCACTGTCCCAGCAACGTCTCAGTGCTTGGTTGGGCCCCTTTGACCCTGATCCTTTCCAGACCCTCGTAGGTTGCCGCGCCCAAATCACGCCGTATTACCGAGGCCAGAGCCTCGTGTTGCGACAGGTCTACGTGTCGTCCCTGTCCTGTGGCACGACGGGCGAAGACGGCTGACATTGTGGCAATGCCCCCGCTGAGCCCGGCCAGGAAATCAGCTTGAAGCGATTTCCCCCGCAGTGGCGGCTCTTCCTCAATGTCGTCGACTCCACCAGACGGGTTCATATGAGCCAGCCCGCTGATGTGGAAACTGACGAGGTCGCAGGCTCTGTAGTCGCGGTAGGGCCCGCTCTGCCCGAAGGGCGTAATCGAGGTCATTACCAGCCCTGGATTGGCCTTGCTCAGCGTATCGTAGTGGAACCCCAGCTCTTCGACTTCTCGTGGTGAGTGGTTCTCAATGAGAATGTCGGCCTGGGTGATCAACTCCCTGAGAATCTCGGCCCCGGTGACGCTGGCCCAATCCAAGGTCACTCCCAGCTTGTTGGTGTTGAGATACAGAAACAGTCCGCTCTTCTCTGTATGGGGCAGGTCCTTGGGGAAAGGACCGTAGCTCCTTGACCTGTCGCCGCAGCCAGGCTTCTCCACCTTGATTACCTCGGCACCCAAATCGGCAAGAAGCTTGGCGCAGTAGGGCCCCGAGATAAACTCCCCCCACTCAACCACCTTCAAGTCAGAAAGCGCGCCCATAACATCCTCTCGTTATCAGTATCTGATAGGCAGAAGCTTACACAAGAACCTCTGCCTCCTCCAAACGGCGAATCTCTGCTTCCGATAGTCCTAACAGCTCGCCCAGCACGTAGGTAGTATGCTCACCCAGGAGAGCTGGGCGCCTGGCAACGCCTGGTGACTTGGCCAGGTGCATGACCACACCAGGGTAGGACGCCACGCCCATTTTGGGATGGTCTATTTGAACGTAGGACTCTCTATGTGCTAGCTGAGGACAGTTCGCCTGGTTTTCCCCATCCAGCACAGCGGCGGCCGGCACCCCGGCCTTCTGCAGCACCTCCATTACCTCGAGATGGGTTCGGTTGGCGGTCCACTCTTCGACATGGCGGTCAAGCTGCTCTCGGTTCTCTAACCGGCCCAAGACGGTGGCGAATCTGGGGCCCTCCGTCCAGGGAGGGTTGCCCAGAGCGTTGCACAACCTCCTCCACTCGTCATCATTCCTGACCTCGATGGCACACCATCGCTCTTCCCCCATGCAACGATAGGCTCCATACGGTGCGGAATAGGGGCTGTGATTGCCCCTTCGTTCCTGCAGTCGGCCATTGACTGTATAATCCATGTACACGCTCTCCATGATGGTCGCTGCATTCTCCACCTGGGCCATGTCTATGAACTGTCCCTCGCCGGTGCGGTCGCGGTACTCAATGGCCGCCATGATCATCACAGCCGCCGTCGCGCCGGCGAGATAGTCCGTGGGGTAGCCGCCTGAGCCAGTGGGGGTGGGTATGTCAGGGAATCCCCACACGTAGGTGAGGCCGGCTAGAGGCATGAGGTTCATACCCCACAGCACGTACTCATGCTCCGGCCCGGTTTGTCCCAGGCCCTGCATGCTGACCATGATGAAATCCGGCTTTACCTCCCTCAGCCCCCAGTAATCCAGCCCGAATCCGCGCAAAACGCGGGCGCCGAAGTTGTCTATGGCGGCATCACTGAGTTCGACCAGGCGCTTGATGAGCTGCCTGCCCTCCTCTAGCTTGAGGTCCACGCTGATGCTCATCTTGCCGCGGTTGTACTCTGCCCAGCTCCATGACTTGTCGAAGTCCGGCTCGGTGCCCCTGGGATAGACGAGCCGGGGGCGCCTGAAGGTGTCCAGCCGCTTCCGGGTCTCCACCACGATCACTTCCGCTCCGAAGTCACACAACAACCTGCCGGCATAAGGCCCGGCTATCCCGTTGGTGAAGGAGACTATCCTGATACCATCGAGAGGGAGTCTGTTCATCGCCGCGTTCACTTGCGTTGGGTTCTCCAGTTCATATGACACCCGAAGCGCTTAGAGCGCACAATTCCGCGCTGGAGAGCCCCAGTTCTCCGCAGTAGACCTCCGCATTGTGCTGGCCGATGAGTGGGGCAGGACGCTCGAGTGCCTCCCATGGCACGGCGAGCTTGTAGGGCGGGCCGGGATATGATTGCTTTCCAACTACAGGGTGATCGCCCTCAACGAAGAACCCTCTCGCCTTTGTCTGTGGACTGTTGATGAAGTCAGCCGGCGTTTGCACCGGTGCAATGGGGAAGTGCGTTGCCTGCCCCTCGCTGTAGAGCTCTGCCTTGGTGTATTTCATCGTGTGCTCAATGATGTACGGGTTCATCACGTCGACATTTTGACGACGAAAGTTCGGGTCCTCCCACACCGGCTCAGTAAGCACTTCAGGGCTGCCAATCCATTCGACAAAGGATGGCCAGCTGCCGGGCGCATTGCCGGGGACAAGGCCACCGACGACGTACGCATGCCCATCTTTGCATGGATAAATGGCGGCTGGAGCTGTTGTATGCTGGCTTCCGTGACGTGTCACGATCTCCTGGAAATTGAGCCACCTCGTCGCCATGCCTTCTCCGATGCTGGTGGCCGATACGTCGTGAATGGCGATATCCACGTGTTGCCCTTCACCAGTCACAGAACGATGGCGCAGGGCGATAAGGGTGGCCAGAGCGGCATGCAACGCGGTGTTGTGCAGCGCCATCAGGATGGGCGATACGCTCGGCGGGCGAGAAGGCTCGCCGCACTGAAACATGGCGCCCATGGCGAAGCTTATCAGTTCGGTGGTCTTGAAGTCTCTGTAGGGTCCGCTCTGACCGAATCCGGTTATCGAGGTCATGACCAGCGACGGGTTGGCTTCAGCCAGGGCCGAGTAGCCGATCCCCAGGCTGTCCAAATGCCCAGGGGGGAGGGACTCTACCACTGCATCAGCATCACGCACCAGCCTCTTGAAGATCTCTTGCCCGTCTCGGCACTCAAGGTTGAGCGTAATGCCCCTTTTGTGTCGATTGTAGTAGAGGAAGAAGAAGCCCTTGTCGGGATGGGGGTCGTCGCCGGCGAAAGGAGGCACACTCCTGGTCTCGTCGCCGCCGGGTTTCTCTACCTTGACGATATCGGCACCCAGTTCAGCCAGGAGCTTTCCACAGTAGACGCCCTTCTCATCAGCTACCTCGATGACTCTATATGGACTTAAAGGAGCGCCATTCCTCCTTGTGTTGGATGTGGTCATGTTGTGCTGTATATGTGAGGCTGGTCTCTCAGGCGAAGCTTACATGCACATTGTACGTGACGGCGAGCTTGCCGTCAATTCCCTGTCGCTCCCAATCGAGGTCGTGTCACCGTTCCGGTGGGGCGAGCGCCTGCCATTTCGAGGCCGATGGGGGCCCTGTCAAGATTGACACTCATTTGGAAGTCGGATACACTTCACTACAGTGAGCGTTGTAGCAACGCAGGTAGGAGGACTTGTATGCCTAGCAAGAGCAAACAAGAGTGGCGGGACACCACCCTGAATAAGGCGGTGAGTCGTGCCCCTGAGCGTCAGGAGAGCTTCGAGATGAGCTCGGGGACTGCGATCGACACACTTTACACGCCAGAGGACTTGGAGGGCCACTCATACGTGGAAGACGTGGGCTATCCGGGAGAGTACCCATTCACCCGCGGTATCCAGCCTACCATGTACCGGGGAAGGCTGTGGACCATGCGACAGTACGCCGGGTTTGCCGACGCTGAGGAGTCCAACAAGCGCTACCGGTACCTTCTGGAACAGGGGCAGACGGGGTTGAGCATAGCCTTCGACCTCCCGACCCAGATCGGCTACGATTCAGACCACGCAATGGCTGCCGGGGAGGTTGGGAAGGTAGGGGTAGCTATAGATAGCCTGGCCGATATCGAGGTCCTTTTCAACGAGATTCCGCTGGATAAGGTAAGTACCTCGATGACGATAAATGCCACTGCACCGGTGTTGCTGGCCATGTATATCGCTCTGGCAAAGAAGCAGGGAGTCGACCCAAAGGAGCTGAACGGCACAATCCAGAACGACATCTTGAAGGAGTACATTGCGCGGGGCACTCACATCTTTCCACCGCGACCCTCGATGCGGCTGATCACTGACATCTTCAAGTACTGCGGCGAAGAAGTCCCCCGCTGGAACACCATCAGTATCAGTGGCTACCATATCAGGGAGGCGGGTTCGACAGCGGCGCAGGAGGTCGGTTTCACCCTGGCCAACGGCATCGCCTACGTTCAGGCGGCAATTGACGCCGGTCTGGACGTCGATGCCTTCGCCGGTAGGCTGTCATTCTTCTTCGCGTCCTATGGCAACCTGTTCGAGGAGGTGGCCAAGTTCAGGGCGGCGCGTCGCCTGTGGGCCAGGATCATGCAGGAACGTTTTGGGGCAAAAGACCCTCGAAGCTGGATGCTGCGCTTTCATACCCAGACCTGCGGCCATACGCTGACGGCGCAGCAGCCGCTGAACAACATCATCAGGACCGCGGTGCAGGCCCTGGCGGCCGTGCTCGGTGGGACCCAGTCTCTCCACACCAACTCGTATGACGAGGCCTACGCAACTCCCAGCGAGGACGCGGTGACCATCGCCTTGCGTACTCAGCAGTTGCTGGCTTATGAGACGGATGCCGCCAACGTGGTGGATCCTCTGGGGGGCTCATGCGTGGTGGAGTCAATGACCAATACCCTTGAGGAAGAGGCGAAGAGCTACATAGCCAAGATTGACGAAATCGGCGACGCTCTGGCGGCGATCGAGCAGGGATACCCGCAACGGGAGATTCAGGAGAGTTCCTATCGAACTCAGAGGGACATTGAGGCTGGGAAGAAGGTCGTGGTGGGAGTGAACAAGTTTGTGTCCCCCTATCCCAAGATAACAGGCCTTCTGAAGTTCGACCCTCAGGTGGCGAACAGGCAGAGGGAGCGCCTGGCTCAAGTCAAGCGGAGCAGGGACAGCGCCAAGGTGGGCGCTGCGCTGGAGAGACTGCAGAAGGTGGCGGCGGGCAGCGACAACACCATGCCGGCGGTGCTGGAGTGCGTCGAGGCGTATGCAACTATCGGTGAGGTATGCGACGTGTTTCGAGGAGTCTTCGGCGAACAAAGGGAATTCCTTGCCTTCTAGGCATAGCGGACAAAGGAGCAAAGGAGGAAAGTAATGATCAAGCGGATCGACCACATCTCCATCGCGGTGAAGAACCTCGATGAAGCCTTAGGCGTCTTCAAGGCTGTCTTTGGGCTTGAGTCAGTGCACACTGAGACAATTGCCGATCAGGGTGTCAAGGCGGCCCTTATCAAGGTCGGTGATGGCGAGATCGAGCTCGTGGAGCCGATAGACCCTGAGGGAGGGGTGGCCAAGTTCATCGAAAGGCGGGGTGAAGGCATTCATCATATCTGTCTTGAGGTGGACAATATCGATGAGGAACTGAAGTCGCTGGAGGCCAAGGGTGTGGCCCTTATAGACAAGCAGCCGCGAAAGGGCTTGGCGGGAATGATAGGCTTTGTGCATCCTAAGGCGACAAAGGGGGTGCTGGTCGAGCTGGCTCAGAAGGTGTAATTGCGGTCCCGCTGCAATGGAACAGGAGCTGCCACGCACATGATCACCATGTTGGGGGGGAAGGATGATAAAGGGAATCGGTCATGCCGGGATTCTAGTCAGCAATCTCGATGAGGCGGTGGCGTTGTACTGTGACCTCTTTGGCCTGGAGCGGCTCACACAGGTGACGCATTGGCCCGGGGAAGGAATGAAGAACGTGCTGCTGAAGGTGGGCAATCAGGCCTTTGAAGTGATGGAGCCGACTGACCCTGAAGGTGGTCTGGCGCGGTTCCTGGAGCGGCGTGGCGAAGGGCTGCATCACCTGAACCTCGAGGTCGATGATGTCGATGGCCTGGTCAAGTCACTGGAGGCCAAGGGTGTAGTGACGCTTGGGAGAGGGCCGGGTTTCTGTTTCTTGCACCCCAAGTCAACCAAGGGTGTTCTGTTCGAGCTTATTCAGAGCGCAAAGTAAGGAGAGTCCTTAATGGAGGAAAAGATCAGGGTTTTGATAGCCAAACCAGGCTTGGACGGCCATGACCGAGGCGCAAAACTGGTGGCCCGCATTCTTCGCGACGCTGGGATGGAGGTCATCTACAGTGGGTTGCGCCAGACCCCGGACATGATCGCCGAAGTCGCACTGCAGGAGGATGTCCAGGTTGTGGGTTTGAGCATCCTTTCCGGAGCGCATATGGAGATCTTCCCGGCAATCGTGGAACGCCTTAAGGAAAAGGGGTTGGACAATGTGGTTGTGGTCGCCGGCGGGATCATCCCCGAGGAGGATGTCCCCGCTCTGGACAAGATGGGCATAAAGGCCGTCTTCGGCCCGGGCGCTGTGAGTGAGGAAATCGTAGACTCCATCAAGAAGGCGGTGGCCAAGGGAGCCAACTAGCGTGGGAAAGGGAGGGGCACATGGCAAGACGGAAGCTGAAACTGACTTTCCCTCCAGAACTAGTCACTTCACCGGTTGTGTATCAACTGGGTCAGGATTTTGGGCTGTCCGCCACTATGCGGCGGGGTGACATCAGTGAGGATCATAGTTGGGTCGTTCTGGAGGTGGAGGGAAGCGACGAGGATATCGACAAGGGACTTGCCTGGGTGAGCGAGAAAGGGATCACAGTGGAGGACCTGGAGAGCGAAGTGGCGTGAAGGGGGTTGCCGTGGTTGCCACTGAAGAGTTGACCCAGAGAATCAGCGGTAAGGCACTGCGAGAGGAGGCGAGGAAACGCGGTATTAGATCCAGCTGTGTCAAGAAGATCGATATCGCCAGGCAGTTGCCTCGGGAGGTGCTGGAGCGTCTCGCTTCCGAAAGCAAGTAGGATGCAAGTAGAGAGTGTCGAGATCCTCAAGGTCGCTGACGGCAGGAGAGAGAAACAGCTAGACTCGGTTGTCCGCGAAGCAGAGGTGGTGATAAGAGTCGATGGCAGAACACGCCGGCGGCTCTTTTGTTTGCCTATAGACCTGGAAGAGCTCACCGTGGGCCATCTAGCGTCTCACGGCATGGCTGTAGCAGATGTCCAGGTTGAGTGGGAGGCGGACAGGGTCTCAGTGTCGGCGAAACGAGTCGGCACACTCAGGCCGAGGAAGGCAAGGTCGCAATTGAAGCTGACCGAAGATGGGGTGTTCGGTCTGGTGGGACGACTGGAGGAGAACTGTCCCCTGTACTCGACGACGGGGGGCACTCATGTCGTGGCGCTGTTTCAAGGCTCAACCGCAATCTTTGCCGAGGATGTCAGCAGACACTGTGCTATCGACAAGGTCATCGGCTCGTCTTTGATGAGGGGGGTCAGGCTGTCGCGGAGTGTGCTGGTCGCGTCCTGTCGCCAGACACAGTCAACTATGAAGAAGGTGGTCCATGCCCAGATCCCCGTGGTTGTCACCATCTCTGCACCAACTGACCTGGCGATTAGGACTGCGGAGCAGGCTGGCGTGACTCTGGTAGGGTTCGCGCGGGGACGTCAATTCAATATCTATTCTCACGACTGGCGCATTCTCACAAAGCCTGCCTGAACTTCCTGTCCCGCGCCTTTAGCCACTTCTCTTTCTGGACACGTCTTGTGTCCTCATTAGCTGGCTCATAGTCAGTCAGGAAAGACTTCTTGAAGGACAGGAAGGTTCCCTGCTCGATATGCGCCCGCATCTCGTCCATCAATCTAAGGACGAAGCGCAGGTTGTGCACCGTGGCCAGCCGATAGGCCAGAAGCTCTTCACACTTGAACAGGTGATGCAGGTAGGCTGCGGAAAAGGTCTGGCAGGTGTAGCAGTCGCACCACTGGTCGATAGGCTCGTCCCTGTCTTTGAAGCAGGCGTTCCTGATGATGACCCTTCCTCGACTGGTGAACAGGCCCCCGTTTCTGGCTATGCGGGTAGGCAGCGCGCTGTCGAACAGGTCGATGCCTCTGGAGACGCCCTCGAAGAGGTCCTCGGGCGAACCCACCCCCATAAGATATCGGGGCTGGTCCTCGGGAAGAAGTGCCACCGTCTCCTCTACTATTGCGTTGGTCGTCTCCTTTGGCTCGCCGAGGCTCAGGCCGCCTATTGCGTAGCCATCGAAACCCATCGAGGCCAGCGCGTGGGCTGAATCACGGCGAAGCTCGGCAAATACACCTCCCTGGACGATCCCGTAGAGCCCCTGGGATTCGCCGTGATGACTGTTGCGACACCTCTGTGCCCAGAGGTGTGTTCTCTTCATGGCCTTTTCGACCACGTCGCGGTCATCGCCATACGCGGGACACTCATCAAGAGCCATGATGATGTCGGCGCCTATCGTCTGCTGCAGTTGTATGCAAAGCTCCGGGGTGAGGAAGTGCTCGCTGCCATCGATGTGCGAACGGAAGAGCACGCCATCATCGCTCACTCGCTGAAGATGGGCCAGGCTGAATACTTGATAGCCCCCGCTGTCGGTGAGCAGTGGTCGCGGCCAGCCCATGAAGCGGTGAAGCCCACCCAGTCGGGCGAGGACCTCGATCCCCGGCCTGAGGTACAGATGATAGGTGTTGCTCAATACGATTGTGGCTCCAAGAGAGCTGAGTTCCTCCGGGGTGAGGGTCTTCACTGTGGCCTGGGTGCCAACCGGGGCAAATGCAGGCGTTGGCACCGCACCATGAGGGGTTAGAAGCATTGCGGTGCGAGCCGAGGTATGGCGGCAAGACTTGATTACGTCAAAGGTCAAGCCCTCTCCTTGAAAAGGTCATCGGCGACAATCATCCGCTGTATCTCGGAGACTCCCTCGTAGATCTCGGTGAGCTTCGCGTCCCGGTACAGCCTCTCGATCTCCATATCCTTCATGTACCCGTATGCGCCGTGCACTTGCATGGCCATCCTGGTCACGTCGACCGCTGCTTGAGATGTGAACAACTTTGCTATGGCTGACTCCCGATGGATGCTTGCTTCCTGGTCGCGCAGGAAAGCCGTTCTATAAGTCAGCCACCTTGAGGCCTCTATTCTGGACGCCATCTCAGCAACCAGCCACTTGATCGTCTGAAGGTGGGCGATAGACTCGCCGTATGCCTTTCTCTCCTGAGCGTAGTCAAGGGAGAGCTCGAGAGCGCCTTGCCCTATACCCAGTGCCTCAGCGGCGACCCCCAGCTTGCCCACGCTTATGGCCTCCAGCATAATGGCATAGCCCTTCCCCTTCTTGCCAAGGAGGTTGCCTCTGGGCACTCGAACATCGTCGAGATATACCACCGATGGGCCCAGCCCTCTCACTCCCATGGTCTCGCACGCGTGGCGTATGCTGTAACCCGGCGTAGGGGTTTCCACGAGGAAGGCGCTGACCTTGCTCGTGTCGTCCTTGGCGAAGACCAGCGTCATCTTGGAGGCTGGAGAGAGAGCGATGAACTGCTTCTGGCCCGTGACCACGTACTGGTCACCATCGGGCACGGCTCTGGTCTGTATCGCTCGGGGGTCGGAGCCCGTCGCGGCTTCAGTGAACGCAAACGATGAGAGCGATACTCCCTGGGCCAGTGGCGCGAGGAACTGCTGCCTCTGCTCGTCACTGCCATGGCGGAAGATGGCCTCTTCGGCAAGGCCGTTCACTGCAATGATCGCGCCGGCCACCATGGAGGCTCGACAGAGTTGCTCTATCACCAGGGTGTATCCCATGTAGCCTGCACCGGCACCACCGCAGTCGGTGGGGTAAGGCAGGCCGAAGTATCCCAGGTCTCCCATCTGTTTGGCCAGTTCAAAGGGGAACTCGCAGCGGCGGTCGATTTCCATTGCCACGGGTTTCACCGACCTGTCGGCAAAATCCCGTGCCAGCTTCTGAATCATTGCCTCTTGCTCGCTTACCCGGAAATCCATACCGGCCTCCTAAATACAGCCCCAAAGGGGGGCAGACCACCCTTGAAAGCGGTCAACCTGACCTGTACTGATACACCCCACTGGCTGAAGCGCTCCTCATGCGTCAACCTCTTCTCTCGTGGTAGTCGGCGACATGGGATACCGCTCTGGCTGCCCGCTCCAAACTCGGATAGACGGGAACGCCGTGGCTGAGATAGAACTCGCAGAATTCTCTGCGCGCCTTCTCCACCGCTAGACTGGCCGTCTCCGGGCTGCCAAAGGGGAGCACCATTACGACAGGCTTTCCAGATTTCCTGCTGATGCTTACTGGAATCCAGAGGGAGTCCTCGACGAAGCTGCCAGCGGAGGCGAGACCCCTCATGCTGCTGCCCATGAAGAGGTGTATGGCCTGGGTGGCAATGACGGTATCGATCTCTTCGACGGCGGTGGCGAGCTCCAGCACTTTTTCGAACACGGGTGGAGGAACAACCGGGGCCCCCACGTCAATCGGATTCCCCGTGCTGGTTCCGGCAGGCGGGAGAACTTGCCCCAGTTGTGCGCTGACTTCAATGGCGAAGGGGGGGACGCTGAGCCCCGCATGGTTGCACGCGTCAGCAGCGGCCACACCCATGCCCCCGCCGCCACCAATCACCGCCACCCGTCGGCCTGTGGAACGCGGCAAATGCAGAAAGGCCATGGCGGCGTCGATCAGCTCATCCTTGGTTCCCACGCGCACAGCGCCGGTCTGTTTGAAGAAGGCTCTCCAGGTCGCCTCTTCACCCCCGAGAGAGCCGGTGTGGGAGCTGACTGCCCTTGCCCCTGCACCAGTGAGCCCTGCCTTCCAGATTATCACCGGCTTGGCCTTTGAGACCTGCCGGACCAGCTTCATGAAGCGCGCACCATCCCTGGGGCCCTCCATGTAGGCGGTGATGATTCTGGTCTCGGGGTCTTGTGCCAGGTACTCCAGGAAGTCGACCTCATTCAAATCGCAGGCATTTCCGTAGCTGATGACCTTGCTGAAACGGATACCCCACCCCTTGGCCTCGCGGGCAATCTCCTGGGCGTGACCGCCGCTCTGAGAGATAAGAGCGACTGGGCCGCTCTCTGTGGAGAAATCGGCGCCGGGCAGCAGGGTGAGACGGCCAGAGGGGCAGTAGACGCCAAAGCAATTGGGCCCGATCAGTCTGATCCCCTTCCGGCTGATGCTCTTGAGGCGGTCTTCCAGCATGCGCCCTTCTTTGCCCGTTTCCCTGAAACCGGCGGTGAAGATCTCGGCTGCTTTCACTCGTTTGGCCACACAATCCTCAAGCACGCTGGGAACAACCTTGGCGGGGACGGTAATCATGGCAAAGTCGATGGGTTCGGGTATATCCAGCACCGTGGCGTATGCCTTCAACCCAGCGACCTCCGTCTCGCGCGGATTGACGGGATATACCTTCCCCTCAAATCCAAAATCGAGCAGCGTCTTCAGGTAGCGGCCGCCAAACTTGGACTCATTGGCTGAGGCGCCGATTACCGCGACCGCCTTCGGATGGAAAATAGGCTCGAATGCGCTCAGTCTATCGTAGCTCATCCTCTCTCCTCGCCAATACTGCTCTGCTGTACGCTCTTATGATATCATGCCTTCTCAGGCATCCCAACAGGCGGGTGGGGTCAGATCGGGAAACGACCGGGATCCGCCCCACATCCACATCGGCGAACCTTCTCATGACGGCTTGTACACTCTCGTCCGGATAGGCGGTAACCGGGTTTCTGGTGGCGATATCGCCCACCGTGAACTCAGCCGTTCCCCCTTTTACCGCTTCTTCTACGTCGCTCAGAGTGACCACGCCGAAAAGTCGGCCTTCCTCATCGACTACAGGGAAGCCGTGGTGCCCTGTCCTTTCGCATTCATTGAGCAGTTCGCTGACAGGCATCTCAGGCGACACGGTTGGAAAGTCACGGGTCATCGTGCCGCCAACGGTGACGTGCCGCAACGGGTCGAGTTCGCCCTCCATGATCTCAACCCCCTCCCGCCGCACTCTCCCGGTGTAGATGGAGTCCCCGCTGAGGCGGTGCGCAATGAGTGTGCTGGTAACCACGGCCATTATCAGAGGCAGAATGATGAGGTAGTCCCGGGTTATCTCGAACAGAATCAGGACTGCGGTGATCGGGGCGAATGAGCATGCGGCGAACACCGCTCCCATGCCTACCAGGCCATAGGCACCGGCCTGGGGTGCAATCGCGGGGAACGCTGTGTGAATACCGATACCGAAGGCTCCGCCTATCATCGCCCCCATGAACAGGGACGGGGCAAAGGTACCGCCGCGTCCGCCGCTGCCCAGGGTCAGTGAGGTAGCTATGATCTTGAGGATGCACAGGGCGACTAGCGTACCCGCTCCAAAGGCCCCCAAGATCGCCAATTCCGCTCCCTCGTATCCAACGCCGAAGACGTAGGGGAAGAACAACCCAATGACACCGACGGCGAGTCCACCAACGGCCGGCTTCAGCCACGCCGGGATCTGCCACCTGTTAAACAAGCTCTCACACGTGGAGCTGGCGCGGATGAAGCCCACGGCTACGAAGGCGGCGACAATGCCAAGAATCACGTAGAAAAGTATCTCCCAGCCACTGAACCACTTGTGTTGCGGCACGTGGGAGAAGATGGGCATATCCCCGAAGAAGTTGCGGGCGACGAAGGACGCCGCCACCGAGCTAAGGCCAACGAGTATGAAGTTGCGTGCGGAGAACCGGCGTAGGACCAATTCCTGCGCGAAGAAGATCCCCGCAATGGGGGCATTGAAGGTGGCTGCAATGCCGCCGGCAGCGCCACAGGCGACGAAGAGTTTGACCCACTCTTGGGAAAGCTTGAGCCATTGCCCGACAGCAGAGCCGACGGCAGAGCCGGCATGGACCACCGGGCCGTGCAGCCCCACCGAGCCGCCGCTGCCAATGCTAACTGCCGAGGCTACCGTATGGACGACGGACGCCCACCGTCTCATGCGTCCGCCCCTTGCATTGACCGCTATCATCACCTCGGCGACCCCGTAGCCCTTGGCCCCACGGGCGAGGAAGTGGACCAGCAGTCCCACCACAAGACCGCCCACGGCGGGGATGAGGACCACATAATAGCGGCTCATGAAGCCCAGAGCCACCTCGCCGCCATCGAAGAACCCCCTTTGCAGCCACGCAATCATCCACTTGAAGAGGACTGCCGCCATGCCGGCGGTAAGACCCACCACGACGGCGAGCACTATGCCCCTGGCAAGCTCGGGTATTTGCAGGCGGCTGGCGCCGATGCGCCACCGCAGAAGGCGCAGCCTGGCCCTGAGGCGGAAACGTGACTTACTCAATGCCGGGCCAACTCCTCGATTACGCCGAGCACGTGCTCCAGCGGCACGTCATCCCGCAGTACAGGCTGGCCGATTCCATCGAGAAGCACCCATCTCACCGCCTTCTCCCTCACCTTCTTGTCCAGTTCCACAGCCCTGATGACACTCGCTGCGTCGACGCTAGGGCAAGCGGTGGGCAGGCCAAACCTCTGGAGGAGTGCCCTTTGTCGGGCAACAACACCCTGCGAAACAAGGCCCAGCCGCTCGCTGAGCAACGCTGCTCCCATCATTCCGATGGCCACCGCCTCACCGTGCAGCAAACGCTCGTAGCCTGTCGCTGCCTCAAGTCCGTGTCCAATGGTGTGTCCGTAGTTCAGGATCATGCGCTTGCCGCTCTCCCGCTCATCCTCGCTCACCACCATAGCCTTCAGCGAACCGCTGCGCCTTATTGCCTCGGTGGTCACCTCCGCCTCCAGGCCAGCAAGCCCATCGGCGTTGGCCTCCAGGGAATCGAGGAAGTCCGGGTCAAGGGTCAGCGCATGTTTGATTACCTCGGCCCATCCGGAGACAAGCTCCCGTCGTGGAAGGGTGGATAGGGTCATGACATCGATTGCCACCAGGTGTGGCTGATGGAAAGCGCCTATGATGTTCTTTGCCTGTGGGTGGTTCACTGCGACCTTGCCGCCGATGGAGGAGTCGGCCATGGCAACCAATGTGGTCGGCACGTGTACCAGGGGCAGTCCCCTGAGGAAGGTGGCGGCGACGAAGCCGGCGAGATCGCCCACCATACCGCCTCCGAGGGCGACGATGGGGTGGCTCCTTTCAGTGCGGTGCTCCACCAGCCAATCGTATATCAGGGTGGCGCTGTCGAGGCTCTTCGTCGTTTCCCCTGCCGGAACGACGAAAGACTCCACAGAGAAGCCCGCCTCTCCAAGCGCCGTGATGGCGCGACTGCCGTAGTGTGGGAAAACGTCTTCGTCGCTAATGATGGCGGCGTGCTTGCTGAGCCCGGTCTGGGCCATCCGCTGGCCCAGTTGGGCGAGGGTTCCCCAGCCGACGAAGACCGGGTAGGCCCGCGTCGAAGTGGTAACCACAAAGGAGGCCTCTCTGAAGTAAGCGGGATCGCTGTTGCGCGCTCTCACTTGTTTGAAGCCGTCGATGACGCGGTCAACCACCTGGCCCAGGGTCAGATTGTCGGTACACACGGACCAGTCGGCCGTGTCGTAGAAGGGTTGGCGGGCCGCTTTCAAGGACATGATGTGCCCAAGCGGGTCATCAACGGCAAGGAGAGGGCGTACCGTTTGGTACGCTTCCTCAGCAGCCACGAGACGCCGGTGAATGGTCTCCGGCGTTGCCTCGAGACAAATCACCACCCCACAACGGGAGAAGAGGTCGCGGTTCTCCGGGTCAACCACCGCCCCGCCGCCGGTGGCAACAACATAGCCCTGTTTGCCGCAGATGCTGGCCAGCGCCTGGCGCTCAAGCTGTCGGAATCTCTCCTCGCCATCCTCGGCGAAAATGTCGGGGATGTCCTTTCCAGCAAGGGCGACAATCTCATCGTCGCTGTCAGCGAAACGCCAGCCCAGGCGCTGCGCCACTTCCCTTCCCACCGCCGATTTGCCGGTGAAAGAGAAGCCGGTCAGTAGTATGTTAGCCTTTTCAGACATTTCAGAATACGAGGCTCCTGATGGTCGCGGACAATCCAAACACCGACTGAATGCCAAATCGCAGGCACTGAATCTTGAAGTTTCAGCTCACTACTGGTGCCTTGTATTCGTTTGCAGTTCAGAAACGAGCATTTGAAGGTTCCGTGCGTCTTTGCTTATTGCTTCCTTGCGTCGTTTCCCTTATCTTGGTCGGGCTTATTCACGCTCTTCCGCGCCCTAGTCCCCATCTTCACTCTCCCAATGCTTATGTAGAACACAACATATGCGGAAATCATGAATAACAATCCAACTACTATCAGCCAGATTGTGCCTTTCTGTGTTAGTGCGTAGCCGAACAGTACAAGTATAAGGAGCCATCCAAGGCGTTTGAGGATCGCCATGGTTTCTTGAGTAGCCAGTTTTCCCAGAAACCACTGCTGTTTCAGATTGCAGGGAATTATTAGGTAAACTCCGCTTAGAGCGAAAATTGCCCCGAAGATAATCAGTGCAATAGTTGCCCAGCGTGTATTGTCGACCAGCGATACTGTGAAAATAGCCATGGACAAGATGACGAGGGATTCTGCGGTTGCGTTTCTATATTCCTTTGTGTGGTCTTGCGTTTCCATCGTTCGTCCTTCCCTTCCGTTCGCTCCCCCTATCTGTCCTATCAGTTAGCACTTTCAAACGGGTTGCGAGACTCCTTGTCTATTCACGTATCGCTTCCAGATAGCCCTGGCAGTTCCGCAATGTCTCCCTGATGTGGTCGCCGCCAAACTTCTCAAGAACGGCGTCAGCGAGGACGATGGCCAGCATCGCCTCGCCAATCACACCGGCTGCGGGAACAACACAGGCATCGGCGCGTTCAACATGGGCTTGAACCGTCTCGCCGGTCTTGAGGTCCGCCGATGGCAACGGTTTTCCCAGGGTGGGGATGGGTTTGACTACAGCGTTCACTACGACCGGCTCACCGTTGGCCATGCCGCCTTCGACCCCGCCGGCGCGATTGGAAGCGTGGCGCCATTGCCCTCTTGCTCTGTCAAAGTGGATTATGTCATGTGCCTGTGAGCCCCTCAGGCTCGCCAGGGAGAAGCCAGCGCCAATCTCCACCCCCTTGACTGCATTGATGCTCATCAGCGCCTGGGCTATCTTGCCATCGAGCCTTCTGTCCCACTGAACGTGACTGCCTAGCCCGATGGGCACGCCGCTGGCGACCACCTGAAAACCGCCGCCCACGCTGTCGCCGCCCTCCCTGGCCTCATCTATGGCCGCCATCATCTTCCTCTCCGCCTCGCCGTCGCCGCATCGCACTGGAGACCCCTCGACCTGCCCCCAATCGACATTCGTGCTGTCTTTGGTACCGGCCCATATGCCGCCGATGGCAATGGTGTGGCTGTGAATCTCGATGCCAAACTCATCGAGGAACCTTCTCGCCACCGCCCCAACGGCGACCCTTGCGGCCGTCTCCCTGGCGCTGGCACGCTCCAGGATGGGGCGCACGTCCTCCTGGCCGTACTTCAGTGCCCCTGCCAGGTCGGCGTGGCCAGGGCGCAAACGGGTCACCGGCTCGATTGCCTTCTCCACTGCGGCGATGGCCATAACGTCCTGCCAGTTCTCCCAGTCACGGTTCCATAGCAGAAGTGATATCGGGCTGCCGATGGTGAGGCCGTGGCGCACTCCGGACAGGATCTCCGCTCTGTCCTGCTCGATCTTCATGCGGCCGCCGCGGCCATACCCCCCCTGACGGCGCTTGAGGTCGCGGGCGATATAGTCCTCGTCGAGGCGAAGCCCTGCCGGTATGCCTTCGACAACGGCAGTCAACGCCCTGCCATGGGATTCCCCCGCAGTCAGGAAGCGGAACATCTGATTCCCTCCTCGATAGCCTTACGACCAGCCAAGACTACAGGGCCCGTCGCGCAGCCTCGAACATTATGTCAACTGGAGCCTCTTCACCGGTCCACAGCTTGAAGGCGAGCGCTCCCTGGTAAACGAGCATGGCAAGGCCGGCGAGGGTGCGTGCCCCCGCCTTCTTTGCCTCTGCGAGGAGAGGCGTTTCCACCGGATTGTACACCACGTCGTACACCAGGCAGTCCTTGGGTATAAGTGCCGCCTCAAGGGGCGACTGGGATTCCGTCGGGCTGTGCTTCATCCCCATCGACGTGCAGTTGACCACGAGGTCGCACTGCGACAGCACCTGCGCCAGGGTATCTGTTCGCCACGGCATGGCCTTGAGAGCGATGTTGAACCGCCTCAAGTCGAGGATGAGGTCCTCGGTTCGCTCGAAGGTTCGATTGAAAATGACCAGAGTGCTTACCCCTGCCCTTGCCAGGCCAAAGCTTATGCCCCGTGCTGCTCCCCCGGCGCCAAGGATGACCGCTCGCTTCCCCTCGGGTGCAAAGCCTCCCTCGTTGCGCAGCGCCTGGATGAAGCCATCAACATCGGTGTTGTAACCAATAAGCCCGCCGCTTTCGTTGACTATCGTGTTGACTGCGTTTATCTCAAGAGCCTGGCTGTCCAGGCGGTCGAGCAGGGGCACCATGACCTCTTTGTAGGGGACGGTGACGTTCGCCCCGAGGGCGGAAGCGCGGCGAAGCCTGGCGATGACCTCCCTGAGTTCCGTCGGGTCGGCGTCCCATGGCTCGTAGCGCAGGTCAAGCTTGCAGTGGTCAAAGGCGGCCTGCTGCATAGGCGCGGATACCGAGTGTGCCAAGGGATGTCCAATGAGCCCGATATACTTCGTCACAGACCTACTCCTTGCTATGTCTCATGTAATCCAGGTAACCCTGGAGGGTAATCGCCGCTGCCATGGCGTCGCGCCGTCCTTTTCGCCGCTCGCGCTTCACTCCTGCTTCGGAGAGGAGGCTGTCAGCGGCGACGCTGGTGAAACGCTCGTCCCACGTGTCCACGGCGACGGCGACGTGTTCAGTAAGAGCTCCGGTGAAGGCGAGAACCTCCTCCGCCTGAGGGCCGATGCTGCCGTCAAGAGAGCGGGGAAGCCCAACCACGATGCGCTCTACATCGTACTGCTCGATCAGGGCAAAGACCTTGTCCAGGTCAGCCGCCTCACCGCTCCGCTCAATGACACTCAGCGGCACAGCGAGACGCGCCTCGCCGCTGGCCAGAGCTACCCCAATCCTCTTCTCTCCGTAATCAAGTCCGAGTATCGCCATGCTTGCGCACCAGCTCCGCTGTGAGCTTCAGGGCATCGTCGAGCCTGCCTGCATCCTTGCCACCGGCCTGCCCTGTTTCGGCCTTGCCTCCGCCACCGCCGCCCGCCACCGCAGCAACCTGTTTCACGATGTTTCCAGCGTGGAGCCCTCTCTTCACCAGGTCAGGAGTGACCATGGCAACGAAGTTGGCGCGTCCGTTGTAGTCCGCTCCCAGCACCACGACCACACTGCTCAGCCGCTGCTTCAGCGCATCGCCGACCTGA
>Ga0209164_1001249_pt1 | contig 34926 bp, 31 predicted proteins | sample MTBNYHSulfiMetaG_FD_187458 | JGI IMG/M metagenome (GOLD analysis project Ga0209164, IMG submission 187458) | Enrichment culture microbial communities from rom New York Harbor, USA that are MTBE-degrading - MTBE-NYH (New York Harbor Sulfidogenic)... | ecosystem: Environmental > Aquatic > Marine >... | reverse complement strand
TCTTGGGCCATCACCGTTGCCCCCCGCTTCTGCACCACATTGGTTGAAGCCGGTGATTACCCTCTCGGCATCGAGCTCTGGAATGACACCCGCATCATTTTGCCGGAGGGCAGTCCTAAAGCGTGGAAGGAAGCGATTACATCCGATGAAGTTATTACACAAAATGGTGAAATCAGCGTGGGGCAGGCTTTGAAGGATTTTCCCGTGGCTTTGCTGGTCGGCCCAATTCAGCCGACCTGATGAAAAAGCCGGCCCGCTTCGAGCCTCCTGACGAAGGCTCGCAACGGCCAACATCGTTAATCAATGTTCGATCTGGCGGTCGTCACTTTTCTTCGAGTCCAAAGCCGAACGGACAGTCTTTGCTAGACTGTGCATTCCCAGAGGCTTCATGAGAAGTGCGCTGATACCAAGGCTTCGAGCCTGCTCCTCGGAGATCCGCTCACTGAAGCCCGTGCACAGGATAATCGGCACACGAGAATCAATCTCCATGATTTTCTTGGCGAGTACATCCCCCGTTAGATTCGGCATGGTCATATCACTTATCACCAAGTCAAACTTGCCTGGCTCGGCAAGAAACTGGTTCAGGCCGTCGATACTGTTGGAATTGGTTACAACCTCGTACCCCAAGCGCACCAGCATCTGCTGGCCTATCTCGACCAGCGGCGGCTCGTCATCGATGAATAGAATCCTCTCCTTCCCTCTTGGCATCTCCTCCTTTTCAGCAGGAGCAGGCAATTCAGCCTCTTGGATAACGGGGAAATAAAGATCGAATTTGGAGCCTTTCCCCGGCGTGCTTTCGACTTCGATACAACCGCCATACTTGGTTACGATTCCATGCACCACAGCCAGGCCGAGGCCGGTGCCGACCCCTTTTTCCTTGGTGGTGAAATATGGGTCGAAGATCCTTGCCATAATCTGCTCGTCCATGCCATGACCGGTATCGCTTACCGTCAACTGCACATAGGAGCCCTCCTTCAGCTCGGTGTTACTGGAAGCTCTCTCTTCATCCACATGCACCGCTCTCAAATTGACTTCCAGGATACCGCCGTTCTCTCTCATGGCATGGTGTGCATTGGTGCACAGATTCATAATTATCTGATGAATTTGAGTAGGATCGGCAAAAACGGTTCCGGGTGCAGTCTCGATATGTCCGCGAATGTCTATTGTAGAAGGCAGAGATGCTCGCAAAAACTTCAAGACCTCCTTGATAATATGAGCAACATTGATCGGCTTTCGCTCCTCATTGCTCTGTCTGCTGAAGGCGAGGATCTGTCGCACCAACTCCTTGGCTCGATAGGCGGCAGACATGACAGTATCCAAATGCTTTTTAAGCATGGAACCGGGTGCCGTCTCTAAAATCGCAAGCTCCGCATAACCCAGAACTGCACCGAGGATGTTATTGAAGTCATGGGCGATACCGCTAGCCAGCGTGCCGATGGCTTCCATCTTTTGTGCCTGTTGCAGCTGACTTTGAAGCAACAGACGCTCTGCCTCGCCCTCCTTGATTCTGCTTATGCTGCTCTGGAGCTCCAGGGCGTGCTGCTGCAGCTGCTCGTATAGAAGATTCTTTTTCAGCCCTATGGAGAGCTCGGTGGCAAGGGCTTCCAGAAAAGGACCGTCTTTGCTGAAGTCTCTCGGTTGCTCTGATGCCATGCACAACACCCCCAGAAATTCGCTGCCGCTTTTTAGGGGCAAGGCAACTAATGAAGAAAAGCCTGTATTCCTGCACTCTTCAAGGGTGCCGTGGGGCACTGCAAGGATATCTGCAGAATAGAGGGGGCCGTCCTCGGGAATTGCGATTTCGCGCAGACAATTCCTTAAACGAGTGGCAACTTCGGGCTGCCATTTCTTTGTTGAATCATCTAAAAAGTACCAGTCCGGGTTAAAGCTGTTGTTATCCAGCAGGAAGACTATCGCCAGATCCGGTCGAACCGACTTTGTGATTTCGTGCAATCCGGCCCGAACGGCAGCGTCAATTGTCAGGCCGGCATTCACTTCACGGGCCAGCCGGTTTAAGATGGTCAATTCTTCGGCACGCTGTCTCAGAGCGTTCTCGCTCTCCTCCAAAGCACGGGTTCGTTCGGATACCAACTGCTCAAGTTGATCGACATATTTGCGGTTTTCTTCTTCGAGCCGCTTCTTTTCATCATTTAACCTCCTTACATGAACCGCATTCCGGACACTCTTTAGAATATCGTTTTTGCTCACAGGTTTTTGCAGGTAATCCATTGCACCGAGCCGCAAGGAATCCGAGGCCGTCTCAAGTGTCGGCTCCCCGGTCATCATAATTACCTGAATCTCCGGAAACTCGTCTCGAACCATCCGCAACAGATCAACTCCCGATATTTTCGGCAGTATGATATCGGTGAGCACCGCATCGATTGGGTTCTTTTGGAGAATGTTCAGTGCGGTTGCAGCATCTTCCGCAGTCGCAACCTGGTGTCCGTCTGCTTCCAGAAAAGCTTTGACTGTAATGCGGATACTCCGTTCATCGTCGACAACCAGGATGTGGCCCATCTCTATATCTCCTATGCTCCTTATGTCCCGGCAAGCTTCCACCCATTGTCCACGGGAAGATCTACGTGGAAGCGAGTTGACAGTTCATCGCCGCACTCCAGGATTAAGTCGCCGCGATGATCTCTGACGATGCCGTAACTGATAGACAGCCCCAGGCCGGTGCCACTCTCTTTGGGCTTGGTGGTGAAAAACGGATCAAAGATTCGCTCTTGGATTTCCTCCGGAATGCCAATCCCGAAATCTTCCACAGTGGTTCGGATATAATCCCTATCCTCCTTAAAGATCAGCTTTGATACGACTCGAAGCCTTTTTTCCGGACTATACTGGGGATAACGCTCATTCAGGGCATCCCGCGCATTGGTCATCAAATTCATCAATACCTGCTGCACCTGCTGGCTTCGACACTTGATTTTGGGCAGGTCGTGGGGGACATCCAGCTCCAATATGATCTGATCGTGGCGGATAACCGTTTGAATCAAAGAGAGGACCGCAGCTACAATGTCGGCAATCGCTGCCGGGCTGTGGGTTTGTTTTTCGTTTCGGGCAAAAGTCAGCAGGTTGCGCACGATTTTCGCGACGCGCTTGGTCTCCAGAAGAATCTCCTGGGCGTATTCCCTTCCCGCGCTTCCTTCTTCCGTCCGATCCAGGATCAACTGCGCATAGTTCATTATGCCGTTGATGGGATTGTTGATCTCGTGGGCCACACCTCCGGCCAGAGTCCCGATCGATTCGATTTTTTGCGATTGGATGAGCTGCTCCTCCAGCTTGCGAGTCTCGGTGATATCTCGGCCGTTGAAAACGACCCCTTCAACGGCCCTCGTTGTTTCGTTCAACATCGGAAAGTAGGTAATGTCCATTGTTCGTCGGCCGAGACCGGCAAGATCAAGAACTTCCTGAAAGTGGACCGTCTCGCCGGAAAGGGCTAAATCCAGCCGGGGCTTGAGCGTCTCCCGAAACACGGGATCACCCATGACCTCAGCCACCCTCCGACCGACGATCTCCTCTCGTCGCCTGTTGTGAGCTTTCATCACGCTCTCGTTTACGGCCTCATAAACATAATCCCGATTAAGCATGGCGATCAAATCAGAGGAGGTGGATACGATACGCTCGTATTTGTAAAGTGCTTCTTCGGTACGCCTACGTTCTCGATTCTCCGCTTCAAGCTCAGCAGTGCGCTTTTGCACCCGGCTTTCCAGAGTTCGATTAGAATCGAGAAGTTTCAACAAGAGCCAGATTCCTGTCAGGAGTAAGAAGATGCAGAACAGGATATACGTGTACAGATAAATCGTTCGACACGGCCATACGGCTGAAATTGTACCGATGTTCTTTCCTTCAAACCGGACAACGGATTTCAGGTGGTAAACGGGAATCATTTTGACAGATAAAAGGAACCTGTCCATGTTTGTCGGCATCGGACCGCTGATACCCAGAAAAATCCTCCCCAGATCATCTTTTACCACGATCCTTTCGTAACCGTTTGCCTTGGCAGCCAGTGTCAAGTATGCAATGGGACTGGGCTTTTCGAATGTCCAAAGAGAGCTGGCGATAACTTTGGCATGATCGGAGATCTGGATCATGGCCTTGGTGTGCAAATGGTTTTGGTAGAAAACGATGAAGAGCCAGAAGGCAACTGCAAAAAGAATACAGGAAAAGAGCATTATCGGTTTTGTTTTCATTCTCTCATTCCTGAACCAGCAGGCCGCTCCCTATCAATATGCGAAGTTTAATTATATTTTGATAGTATCAGCTCTATCGTGCCGTCTCGCCGCATTTTTTTAATAGTTTCGTTAAACTCCTGCAAAATACTCGCCAGAGGAGAATCTTTGCGAATTAACAGGTGGAACGGCATCGCCGCTATGGTGGCTTTCGTATCAACTATTTGAGAAGAAGCCCCTATGTTCTGAATGTCCGGCCAGGCGCCGGGAGGCCATTCGATGACCGTATCGCCGCGCTTTTCCGCAAGCATTTTCCAAACGTTTTCCAGATAGGAGGTCTCAAATGTCTTTACTCCTAACGATTGAACATTCTCTTTGTGCCAGCTATTCCCGCTGTAGGTGATGACCGAGAAGCCCCTCTCGCGAAGCTCTTCGATTGTTTTGATTTGCTCGATTTCAGCGATACGGAGATGGTCTGCGTATGTGAACAGGTTTAGTGGCTTTTCATAAAAGGGGTCGTTGTGGGTGAAGGCATAGGTTGCACGTTCCGCTGTGGGAACCGTCATAATCGCGTCCTCTTTTCCGATCTTGAGGTTTTCCTGACAGCGAGGCCATGGATATGCAGTCCAGACGACCTTAAGGCCCATCCTCTTTTGCAGGGCTTCGTTAATGAATTCATAGAAGAAGCCGGTCATTTCACCGTTTGCCTTCGCCCAATGAAACGGCGGGAAAGTTGGATAGGCAATACGCAAAGTGGATTGAGCATTCACCGCCGACGACACGCTAAAAAGGACTGCAGCGCTAAGTGCCAATAACTTTGCCTTTGTGAGTATCATTTCGAGTGCACTCATTTCGCCCCTCCTTTCAGAAACCGCGGAGCAAGAAACATTCGGCTTTTTAGCTGATCATTGCCTGTTGATTTGATTGGGTTTTGACAATTCTACTACAACACTCGACCTTAAACGGAAGAAAAATCCGCACACCCACAACACCGATTCGAAAACTGGGAAGAGAGCCATCAACAAAAAATTGACGCAGCCTTTTCTCTAGTATTTTCAATCGAAAAGACAATACTTGCAGTTTCTGAGCAAGCAGGAATGAAATAAGTTATTTTCATAGTGGTGCGCTTCCTGCTATATTGAAGGTTGCGAACATGGAGAGAAATGATCTTGTCTCTTTCTCCTTTTCGTACCTGGGGGCGATGTACCATATGAACATTGGGATTCAGCTGTTTGCAGGTTCCCTTCCATTCCCGTCAGCCGGCAAAAAGAAACACCTGGGCGCGAGAGCGAGCATTGGGGAAGCGGATTTCAGAGGGTTTCCGAAGTTAAGCCTTGGCAGATGTCGATGAAATTCTCAAATCAAATTTTGGTAGTAGACGACGAACTTTTGACGCTTGAGCTCATTGTAGAGAATCTGCGTGAGCAGGGATATACGGTCGATCTGGCTTCCAGTGGCACAGAAGCCATGGCCAAAGCCAAGCTCAAAAGCTACGACATCATTCTGACCGATTTGGCTATGCCGGGCATGCATGGTATGGAGCTATTAACCTATTTCAGGCAAACTTACCCGGAGAGCGAAGTCATTGTTCTAACCGGGTACGGCACTATCGAAACCGCCGTGGAAGCGGTGAAGAAAGGGGCTTTTGACTATCTGACCAAGCCGGTCACTTCCGATGAAATCAACCTGGTTTTGGAAAGGCTGCAGGAGCTCAATACCCTTAAAACCGAGAACGTTTTGCTTCGCTCCCAACTGCAGGAGCGTTACAGCTTTGATAAAATAATCGGACAGAGCCCGCCGATGGAAGATCTCTATCGCACTATCCATCGAGTGGCCAAAACCGATGCGACGGTGCTTATAACCGGTGAGAGCGGCACGGGCAAGGAGCTGATTGCCAATGCGATTCACTTCAGCAGTGAACGGAGGGACAAGCCGTTTGTTCCGATCAATTGTGGAGCGATTCCCGAAGAGCTTCTGGAGAGTGAGCTGTTCGGTCATGAAAAGGGGGCTTTTACGGGCGCACTGAAGGAGCGTAAAGGCCGCTTTGAATTGGGCCATCAAGGAACCGTCTTCCTCGATGAAATTGGAGAAATGACTCCGAAGCTGCAGGTGAAGCTGCTTCGCTTTCTGCAGGAAAGGAAGCTGGAAAGAGTTGGCGGAACCAGGACTATCCAGGTGGATGCACGCATTTTGGCGGCCACCAACAAAGACCTGGACAAAGCGGTCGAGGAAGGCGAATTCAGGGAAGACCTTTTCTATCGCATCAATGTTATTCCCATCCGAGTACCTCCCCTAAGAGAGAGGGACGGCGATATTCCTTTGTTGACACAGTATTTTTTGAAGCAGCATTGTCAGGAAAAGGAGATTCTGCTCAAGAAGATGTCCCCATCGGCAATGCGCGCTTTAGGAAAGTATAGCTGGCCCGGCAATGTTCGAGAATTGGAAAACCTCATCGAGCGCCTGGTGATCCTAACCGAAGCGGATGTCATTGAGGGTCAGGATCTGCCGCCTCGAATACGTCAGCAAATACCTGACAAAGATTTCAGCTATTGCGAAATTACAGAAGAGGGGATCGATCTTAAGAAGACCCTGGATGATCTGGAAAACAAGCTGATCATGGATGCTTTGCAGAAGGCGAATGGAGTGCGAGCCAAGGCAGCTCAACTGTTAGGCCTGAATCGCACTACTCTGGTTGAAAAAATAAAGAAAAAGAATCTCGTTCACTTACTGAGCTCCTCATAAGTCATTCTCTCCGGCATTGGCAATAGAATTGCCGCCTCACTTGGGTGAAACGTCCCGCCGTAATTCTGTTTCCACCTCTACAAGTCTTCGCTTGTGAGGCTTTTGGTACCCCCCCTTTGTGGACCTCGTTTGGCATATCCCTTGCTTCACTATGTGGGAAGGTCGACCGAGACCCAATGTCATGCTGATGCCGGACTGGACACCTGAACGGGATTGATGATGAGGATTGATTTAAGAAGACATTTCACGACTCTTTGCTCTTTGATTGCTCTCAGCTTCCTCCAATCGCTTGTTACCACACCTAGCCTGGCTGCGATCACCCAACTGCACGAGATCCGCTTCGGAGACCATTCCGGTTTTACCAGACTGGTTTTCGATGTCCAGGGGGACAGGCCTGCTCGCATTGGACCTGCTGCATCGGACTCTATCGAGATTGCCTACACTAATCTAAAAACCAGCATAAAACCTGCGGGACTGTCCTACCGCTATTTTCGATTGCTCTCGGGAATACGTTTTCAGCAGGCAGACAACGCTTTCAAGGTAGTCATTGCTTTCAAGCCGGGAACTTCCGTTAATCACTTTTTTCTGGATGCCGATCCGCCTCGTCCGGGCTGGTATCGTTTGGTCATGGACTTCTCTTTGAACGGCAGGCAAAAAAAGGATGCCGCGGATCAAGCTCCAGGAAAGACCGCAGCCAAGCAAGAGAAGAAACCGTTGGCCAGCCCTGCTCCTAATGCAACTGCTCAGTCAAAAGCTCAAAAGCGACCTCAAGTGCTTGAAATCGATGCAAACAGCAAAACTTCCAGCTCTCCTGTTGCAGATTCTGCAGGGCCCCCCTCCCCTGTTCCGCAAAACCCAGCCGACACCCTCTTCCAGGCTGCCGACAGCGCCTTTTTCGAACATCAGGATTTGACCAAGAACGCATTGCAGATCGCTCAACGTTACGAGGATGCCATTCGCAACAATCCCAAAGCTCCCCAGGTGCCTCTGGCACTTTACCGCTGCGCCTTGGCTCATGAGGCCCTGGGGGACAAAGAGAAATCGGAAGTATATTTGCGCAAGCTGATTTCCGACTATCCGGCGGATCCAGGCGCTCCACTTGCATGGATGGAGCTGGGCCGACTGCAACTGGAGCGCAATAACTGCGTGGAAGCAATAGAAGCCCTGCGCTTCGCTCTGGCGTCTACTCTGAAAACCTCTGATGCGGTCGAAGCTCATTTTCGACTGGGCAAAGCCTTTGCTTGCGTCGATGCGCATCAGGATGCGATTGAAAACCTCCAGAAGTGTCTGGCTGAAGATCCCAAAGCTTATCTTCAGAGACCTGAGCTGCTGAGGACTCTGGGGGAATCTCTATTCGCAGTCAAACAGTACCAGGATAGCTGCAGCTATTTATTGCATTATCTGAACTTGGAAGATGACATTGCCGACCGCGACCTGTTGCTGGCCAGAATAGCCGAGAATCTGCGCCAGCAAGGTGAAGACGAACTGGCTGAAAAGCTATATGGCTTCATTGAGAGTAACTATCCCGATTCGGAGGGCTTCACCATCACACAATTGCGCCGAGCTGAATCCCTGGAAGCACAGAATAGCGATGAAGCTCATCAGATTTATCAAAGGCTCGCTCAAAATGCTCTCTCGGTTCCCCTGATGAAGCTCATCTCTTTCAAATTGGCATCATGGGAGTGGCAACATCAGAACTACAAAGAGAGCCTCGCACAGATCGACAGTATGCTGCAGGGGAGAGTCAATGCGGCCGAGTTTGACGAATTTTTGACACTTAGGAGAAAGGTTATACAGGACTGGGCAATGGCCTCTTTTGCCAAGAAGGATTTCATCAAGGTGGTGCAGATCTTCAGAGAGCACGAAGAGCTTTTCCAGGCGATCGATAATAACGATCTATATGCAGCGGTTGCGGAAAGTTATGGCCAATTGAAGCTTTATCCCGAAGCGGTGGGAGTGTACGAGGCTCTTTTGGCCAAAACATCCCCCGGAAAGCACGAGTGGCTCATCAACGCAGCCCAATATGCGTTTCTCGCCGGAGATCCGGACAAAGCCGAACAGCTGTTGACTCAAATCCAGAAAAAGGACACTGGACTACAAGAATTTCAGTTGAGGATAAAGATCGATTTTGTAAAAGGTGATTATCAGCAAATAGTTAATGAATTCGAACAACTGGCAAAAAAACAGGTCGATCTGAGCCGGATCGAGCTGCCCGTTATGCTCCAATACGGTGAGAGTCTGGTAAAATTGAAACAGCACGAAGCGGCTCTGGATTGTTTGGGCCAGGTGGCCAACCGCCTAAAAGATCAGGATGCGGACCTGAAGGTGCAGGTCTGGTTGCTGCAAAGCGAGTGCTACCAAGCTCTGCAGCAGCCCCAGAATGCTGTCGCAGTTCTTGAGGAGGCCATCGCTCTGACGGCATCGGAGGAGTTGAAAAATCAGTTCAATTATCAACTATCCAAGCTTTATACTCAAACGGGAGAAATCGATAAGGCCACCGAAAAACTCGCACTCCTGATGAAATCACCCCAACCTTTCTGGAAAAACGTTGCTCAACAAGAATTGAACCATCTGCAGCTGCAGAAATCGAGACCCAAATCAAACTCCTCTTGACGTGCACCGGATCGATCCGGCCGCCAAGAGAATAGAACTTGTATGGAGAGCAAACAGATGTTGATTTTGATCGTGACCACAGATCGCGGTGAACTGCTGACTCTGACAACTTGCATCGAGCGGCAAAATCATGCATCTATCACGACAGAAAGTGCCAAATCAGCTCTCAGGATAATAGACAAAGAACAAATAGGGTTGATTTTGCTCAATTTGAACGGGAGCTCGTCGCAAGCGGCCGAATTTGTGAGAACGGTACAATTGCTGGAAAAGCAGCCGCCAGTGATTGTCATGAGCCAAAAGCCCAACATGGAAGACGCCATTGAGATGATGAAGGCAGGGGCTCACGACTTTTGGATCAAGCCGATTGAGCCCCAGCGACTCACAAAGACAATCGATTGGTTCGTCGGCAAATACGAGAAACAAAATCAGTGCCCGGTATCAATCCATCCGCAGATCATCACCAATAACCCCGCCATGCTGCGTTTAAAAGAGATTGCCAGAAGGGTGGCGTCAAGCACTGCGACCGTCTTTATACAAGGAGAAAGCGGCACGGGCAAAGAGCTATTCGCAAGATATTTGCACCAACACAGCGAGCGACGCAACGGACCGTTTATAGCTTTGAATTGTGCCGCACTGCCGGAGAGCTTGATTGAAAGCGAGCTCTTCGGCCACGAGAAGGGCGCATTTACGGGAGCCGTAAAGGCGAAAGAAGGAAAATTCGAACTGGCCAACTCGGGCACTCTGTTCCTGGACGAAGTCACAGAGATTCCTGTTCATTTACAGCCCAAGCTGTTGCGCGTGCTGCAGGAGAATGAAGTGGACCGGGTTGGCGGCAAATACCCGATTCCGATTGACGTGCGAGTAGTCGCCTCGACTAACCGGGCGATTGAAGAAGCTGTTAGAGGGGGACAATTCCGAAAAGATCTTTACTATCGCCTGAATGTCATTCCTCTGAAGCTAACTCCCTTGCGCGATCGCCGGGAAGATATTCCTTTCTTGTGCGAACACTTGCTGCAAAAATACAACGCACTTCACAAATGCTGCATCACCCGGCTCTCACCCGAGGCCATGCAAACTCTGGCCGAGTATTCCTGGCCAGGAAACGTCCGCGAATTGGAAAATGTTGTGCAGCGCGCCATGCTGCTCAGCCAAAACCGGGTGATCAGCCGCGAAGACCTGATTTTTGACCAGGCATTGCAGGAGTCCCGCGCGGATATTGAGCTAATGTCCATCGATGAGATGGAAAAGCTGATGATCGAAAAGGCTCTACTCAATTGTGACGGCAACCGCACCAGGGCGGCAGAGATTCTGGGCATCAGCGTGCGCACCCTACGCAACAAGCTCAGCCTTTACGCCGAACAAACCGGTCAGCAGAGCCCCTAGGAGCTTGTCCGACAATGCCTCTTTTGTCATTTCGAACGGAGCGTAGCGTAGTGAGAAATCTGTAAAATCAGCCACTTGCAAGCACAAGATTTCTCGCCTTCGGCTCGAAATGACAGCTCTCGGACAAGCTCCTAGGCGGAGTAAAGCAACTCCAGGCTGCCGGACCCTCTTGAACCTGCCCTGCTAATCCCTTACGTGAAGTTAATTTGACACCCACCCGCCCCATTGCACGTCAACATTTTGGCGAATCAGAGAAAAATTGACCTCGGCGGCCCCAAATTTGCCTGAGCAATCCACGCGCTTTTCAATGGTATGAAATGTGCTTCTCGGATGGTCCTAATGAAAGGAGATGCGCGATGAACAGTAACAAGGTTTTTGATCATACGATCGGGCTGATGCAGGATCGCCTGAGTCTCAACTCACTCAATCAAAAGGTGATATCGAGCAACCTGGCGAATATTAATACACCTGCATACGTCTCTAAAGAGCTTTCTTTTGAACAGACACTCAGGGATTGCCTGGACAGATCGAGCTTACACCTGGCGACATCCAGCGAAAATCACCTGGCTCCTTCCGACCCGCGATCGGCAATGGCGTCGGTTACAGCCGAAGAAACCGGCGACGTCGATTTGGAGCTGGAAATGATGAAGCTGAGCCGAAACAGCATTGAATATCAGTTTATTACTACCATGCTGAACAAGAAGTTTACCTTGCTCAAGCAAGCTATCGAAGGAGGGCAATAATGGATTTCGATACTTCCATGCGAATAAGCGCGTCCGGTTTAGCTGCTCATCGTGCGTGGCTAAATGTTGTTTCAGCCAATCTGGCCAATGTGAATACGACCAGAACCGCCAACGGCACACCCTACGAACGAAGAACGCTGGTTTACGAAAGCGTTCCCAACGAGGAGGCATTTGAAAATACCCTGAGCAATGCTCTCAATGAGGATCTGCATAAGGTGAGGGTTGCTGAGGTTGTCCCGGATGGACGCCAGTTCAAGACCATCTATGATCCCAGCCATCCGGACGCCAATGATCAGGGCATTGTTCAGATGCCAAACATCAATCCGGTTGAAGAGATGGCCAACCTGTTGATTGCAACTCGCTCCTACGAAGCGAACCTGTCGGCCCTGAATACTGCCAAACAACTGGCTCTAAAAGCCTTGGAAATTGGTAAGTAATAAAAATGTCTGTGAGAAGAATTGTCGCCTTTGGCTACAGCAGTCCGCAATAACGTTCGCCAATTGTCGGAAACGATGAGGAGGAAGACCGATGCGCGTTAATTCGCCTCCATTGAATTGGGCAAAAACCCTCGAATCTATCGAAGCCCCGGCAAAAGGTCAGGGAAGTGGGAGTACGCCGGCCGGATTTGCTGAGGAATTGAAGACGAGTATAGAAACGGTCGATCAGCTTCAACATGCGGCCGATCAAGCCATGCAGGAAGGTTCCGTCAACGGGGCCGAAAATATTCATGAAACCATGATCCAGCTCGAGGAGGCCGATATCAGCCTGCGCTTTCTACTCAAGGTCCGAAACAAGGCATTGGAAGGCTACCAGGAAATCATGAGAATGCAATTTTAGGGTGCTTAAACTGGCAACAAAGATGGATGATTGATCTCTATGAATAAGCTTCTGGATCTTCTCAAGAATCTCAAAAGTTTCGTTGTTGGGCTTCCCGCTTCGCAAAGAATTCTGTACGGCGGTCTATTCTTAATCTTGTTGGGAGCTCTTGCCTTCATGGCATACAATATCAATAAAACTACTTACACTCCGCTCTATTCGGGTCTTTCCGAAGAGGATTTAAGCGGAGTCGTGGCTGCACTGCAAAGCAAGAAGATCCCCTACCAGATTTCAGCCAACAGCATTTCAGTGCCGGACGATTCATTGTATGAAACGCGAATGGCTCTTGCGCAGGAAGGACTGCCCAAGGGCAGCGGCGTCGGCTTTGAGATTTTCGACGAACAGAAGCTCGGTAGCACCGAATTTGTACAGAAGATCAATTACCAAAGGGCCTTGCAGGGGGAGCTGGCTCGTACGATCAATCGCCTGAATGAAGTACAGGAGAGCCGGGTGCATCTCGTTTTGCCGGCGGAGAGCCTGTTTGTGGAAGATCAAAAGCCGCCCAGCGCCGCCGTCGTGCTGAAACTGAAGCCCGGCGCAAAGCTCGATCATCAGCAAATACAGGGAATCGTCAATCTGGTGGCAAGCGCGGTGCAGGGTCTGCAAGAAGATAAAGTGACCATTATGACCACCGACGGCCAAGTTCTATCGAAAAACAGCCCCACCACCAGCCCGCTGCAAATGACTAATCTGCAGATGCAATATCAGGAAAGCATGGAAGAAAGCTTGCGCCGCAAGGTTCAATCCTTGCTGGAAGGGGTTGTGGGAGCTGGCCGGGTAATGACCAGGGTAGCGGTTAATCTGGACTTCAACCAGGTCCAGACTACCGAAGACACTTACGATCCTGACAGCGCGGTGGTGAGGAGTCAGCAACGCAGCGTTGAAAATACTCAAGGAAGCGAGGCCGGCCCCAAAGGAAACCCGGATGTGCCCATAAATGTCGAAAGTCAGCTGATGCAGAACGAATCCTCTTCAAATCAGCAGGGTCGGCAGAAGACTTCGAACAGGCAGAGGGAAACGGTCAATTACGAAATCAACCGCGTTAGCCGACAAATCACCCAATCCGTCGGCAGTGTTAGGAAATTGTCGGTTGCGGTTGTGCTGGATGGCCCCTACGAAGCCAAGACAAACGATGAAGGAAAGACGGAGTCGGTTTTTGCGGGCTATTCGAGCGACCAGATGAGATCCTTTGAAGAAATCGTCAAAAAAGCAGTCGGTTATGATGAAGGCCGTGGGGATCAGATCAGCATTTCCAACGTCTCTTTTGCTGCGGATTACGCCGGCGGCCAATTTGTAGAAGCCGAAAACCGCTGGGTTAGGATGTTGAGAGAGAATCAGAAAATCATCCTGAACATCGTTCTCATTATTTTGGCATTCTTCTTCATTGTCAGGCCCTTTATGCGCAAAATCCAGCAAAGCGCGACGCCGATCCCGGCACTACCCGAGTCTGCGCAGGCGGTATTGCCCGAAGGGAGCGAACTGGATGTCCTTGCCGATGACCAGGCGCATGCCGCCGAACACCCCTCCATACGCAAACAGGTTGGCGTGCTGGTCCGGCGCGACCCCGATCGGGCGACGGAAATCCTGCGCGCTATGCTGAGAGAGGAGGGCTAAGTTGCGATGGCAAAACTTACCGGCCCCCAAAAGACAGCCATTGTCCTGATGGCGCTCGGCGAAGAAGCTTCAGCCCAGATTCTAAAGAATCTAACGACCGAGGAGATCAAGAATGTCGGCTTCCAAATGACTACCATCCGAGAGCTGAAGAAAGAAATCAGCGAAGAGGTGCTCCAGGAGTTTGCTGCCAAATTCCGTGAGGAGGACAGCATATACATCACGGGCGATCATTTCCTGCGCAACCTGCTCCCCAACATTGTTGATCAATCTCAAGCCGATGATTTGCTGTCAGCGATAGAGCAGGAGAGGGAGAGAATTCCCTTCAAGTATGTACGAGAAATCGATCCCAAAGTTTTGGCTAACTTTATCAAATCCGAACATCCGCAAACCATAGCTATTATTCTAGTTCATTTGGGTTACGAAAGAGCCGGTGAAACGCTGGGTTTTTTGCCGGAGCCCATGCAGCTGGAAGTGATCAACCGAATTGCCCAACTTGACACCGTTCCACCCGATTTGGTGCGAGAGGTCGACGAAGTGTTGGAGCAAGAGCTGCTCTCCATAAGCAAAGAGCGCCATCAGATATTGGGAGGCGTTCAGGCAGTAGCTGAAATCCTCAACTACAGCGATCGACGAACGGGAGAAAGCATCCTGCAGTCCATGGAAGAGATCGACACTGACCTGGCCGAAAAAGTCAGAAAGTTGATGTTTGTTTTTGACGATCTGGTTTCGGTCAATGACGCGGGTATTCGCGAGCTGCTTAAAGAGGTCGGCAATGAAGAGTTGACGGTCGCTTTGAAGACCTGCTCGGACGAGATGAAGAATAAGATTTTCAAGAATCTTTCCCAGCGTGCCGCACAAATGTTGCAAGAAGATCTGGCGGTATTGGGTCTGGTTCGCCTCAGTGAAGTGGAGGCTGCACAACAGAGCATTCTTACTATTGCCAGAAGATTGGAAAAAGAAGGCAAGCTGGTTCTGGCGGGCAGGGAAGGCGGAGACGCATTTGTCTAAAATCATCAAGGCATTTCAGATGACACAGGTCAGATCCTTCGACTTTCAGGAAATTCAAAGGTTGGAAGGAGCACCTGAAAACAACGGGCCTGATACAGAAGGTGAAACGGCTTCGATTGGCGAGCTCGATCCTTTAGAGAACTTGGAGAATTCCATCCAGAAGCGATTGGCTGAAGCGAATAAGAAAGCTCAAGAGCTGGAACAGGAAGGTTATCAGAAGGGATTCGATCAGGGATATCAGGAAGGATTAAAAGCAGGCCTGGAGACGATGGCGGGGACTAAGGAACAGCTCGATCAGCTCTTTTTGCAGCTACAGGAATTGCCCGCTAATGTGTTCCGTGATTACCGGCAGTGGTTCATCAGCACTGTTTTGTCTGTGGCCAGGCAGATTGTGGGAGCTGAATTGAGCTGCCAGCCGCGCAAGTTGATCGAACTGATCGAGTCCTTGCTGGCTGAAGCGGAGAAGAACCAGAATTTCACGCTTTATCTTAACCCGGACGATTTAGCCGCCGTCGAGAAATACACCGAGCAAATCAACCAGCTAAAAGGCTCTGTGGAATCGTTTACGATAAAGTCTGACTCCACCCTCTCACGGGGCGGCTGCCGCCTGGAAGGTGACATGCAGCTCTTGGATGCGAGCATTGAAAGTCGGTTTGCAATGATCGAAGAACTGATGATCAGCCAGGGAGCACCGGATGAATTCGAAGCTGCCGGATGAGAATTATCTTGGATTGGTGGACATCCTCCCAAGTTTGGACAACTGCCCCCGCTGGCAGACTCACGGCAAGGTAGTGCAACTGGTGGGGAATCTGATTGAGGCAGAAGGCATGAAGGCAACACTGGGAGATATCTGCAGGATCAATCCATCTCCCGGCAGCACGCCCATCTATGCCGAGGTGATCGGGTTCAACCAGAAACGCCTTAAATTAAGCCCTTTGACCTCGTTGAGCGGCATTCACCCCGGCTGCCTGGTACAGGCACCCCATCAAGCCGACTGCATACCTGTAAGCGCCGCAATGTTGGGCCGTGTGCTGGATGGAATGGGACAGCCAATCGATGACGGAGAACCTCTTCCACAAGGAGCTCTCTATCCTATCTCGGGTAATCTGGCCAATCCGTTGGTCCGCCCTGTTATCAAGCACCAGCTTGATGTGGGGATAAGATGCGTCAACGGTCTGCTGCCCATCGGGAAAGGACAGCGCATCGGCATATTTGCCGGCTCAGGCGTCGGAAAAAGCACATTACTGGGCATGATGGCCCGCTACACTTCAGCCTCCGTCAACGTTATTGCTCTCATCGGTGAGCGTGGCAGGGAGGTTAACGAGTTTCTTCTAAACGATCTCGGCGAGGAGGGATTAAAGCGCTCGGTCGTCGTCGTGGCCACCTCGGACCAGCCCGCTACCGTTCGGCTGCGAGGTGCGTTCGTCGCCTGCACCATCGCCGAATATTTCCGCGATCAGGGTCAGGACGTGCTTCTAATGATGGATTCGCTGACCCGCTTTGCCATGGCCGCAAGAGAAATCGGCCTGGCAGCAGGGGAGCCCCCGACCAGCAAGGGCTACACCCCAAGCGTCTTCAGCCACATGCCCCGTTTGCTGGAGAGGGCAGGCAATTTTGAAATTGCATCGGTCACGGGAGTCTATACCGTCCTGGTGGAAGGCGATGATATGGAGGAGCCGATTGCCGATGCTTCACGCTCCATGCTGGACGGTCACATTGTATTGGACCGCCACTTGGCCCAGAAGCGCCACTTCCCTGCGATAAACGTCCTTAGGAGCGTAAGCCGGCTGACGTCGCGCTTTCAAAGCGGTGAATATGGTGAATTCGCCACAAAGTTCATCCAAACTTTGGCCCACTACTACAACAGTGAGGACATGATCCGTATCGGCGCCTACTTGCGCGGCACACACGCGGAAACGGATTATGCCATAACAATGATTGACAAATTACACGACTACTTGCGTCAATCGGTTGAAGAGAGCTGTTCCATAGCTGAGGCAAAAACCGCCCTGGCAAAACTATTTGCCGCATCCCAGTAAGGTGTCTGCTATGTTTGAATTTCGCTTGAAAAGCATTCTCAACTACCGCCAGCATCTGTATAAGACTGCACAGATCTCGCTCACCATCGTTCAGCAGAAATATCAAACACTTCAAAAAGAACGGGAAGAGCTGAAAGAAGAAATCACCCGGCAAGACCAAATCTGGAGAGAGAAACAAGCATGCGGCATGGAAGCTGCCGAGCATTGTTTTTACAGAGACTACCTGCAATCGCTGGAAAGGCGTCTGGCCGGTTTGGATGAAGAGCTTGAAAAGGCTCTCGATGAAGTTGAACAGGCAAGAAAAGCGCTCCTGGAGAGAAAAAAAGAAACCCAAATCCTCGACTCCCTGGAACAGGATGCCAAACAAGATTACCACAATTTTCAGCAAAAGAAGGAACAACAGCAGTTGGATGAAATATCAATCTTTGCAGATTACCATAAACATGCAAGCAATTGAGAGCGTGCTATGAAAAAGAATTGCCGCAAACGCTTTATTGCCTGGACTGTACTGGCCTTTTTGGTCTTTTCCCTTCTATCTATAAAACTGGGACTCTCACTGGGGCGATTTGTCCTACATTCAACTGAATCCACGCCTTCGGTTCTCACCTCCGAGGTTCACGCCGCCGACCCCAGTACCAAGCCTCAGCTCACACACGCTCAGACTCGACCGGTCGGTCCAATCCCAGGCACCCCGACAACAGGTTCACCCGGTCAGTCCGATCAGTACTCAGTGCCGGACATGATGAGCCATTTGCAGCAGAAGGAAGCCGAGCTCAAACGAAAAGAAGAACAGTTGCAGCAGAGAGAAGAATATCTCGCCAAGATGAAACAGGAAGTGGACGACAAGCTGAAAGAGCTGATCGACCTTCAGAAAGAAGTCCAGGCGTATCGGACCGAGAAACAGGAAGATCAGAACGCACAAATTCGATCGCTGTCAAAAATCTACGGCAGCATGAAGCCGAAAGAAGCAGCCAAGCTCCTGGAGAACCTGGACGACAAACTGGTGGTGAGCATCATCTCCACCATGAACGCCACCGACGCAGCAAACATACTGGCGAACATGGACATCAAGAAGGCCGCTAAGATATCGGAGAGCCTATCGCAACGTAAATAGAACGAGCATTCTGCGTTCCCACCCCCTTTCAAAGCTCCCCAGGCAAAAATTGCATGCCGTGGCAGCAAAAATTTCCTGAAAACTTTATCAGGACATCCGCCTCAGCCCCAATACCAAATCTATAAGTAATTGATTTTACAGGACCTACATAATTATTCACAGGATGGCATTGTCGTTGCTTTATGACAAGCTATCCATTAGGACAAATTTGGTACTTACTCCTACTCAAGGATTTGACGTGCAAACGACACAACTGAATGTCGCACAACTGATGGGTGAATTCCTTGGCAAAGAAAATGGAAGGATCACTCGCAAAATAATGTCTTCTGAATTCTCCGAAGAGCTCCGAGCACAGCACGCCAATTTCTTCGGAGGAAGTGCCGCACCGGTTGCGATCGATAGCACGCGATTAGGCACCGATGACGACGGCTCACTGGCAGGCGGCGTAGAAGGCGCACCACGCGCCGGCCAACTCAGCCAACCAGCTTCCACTTCCAGCGCTACAACACAGCAGCAGCAACCGAGTGCCCCAGCGCAAAAAATTACACATTCTTCAGCCGCCAAACGATCCCTGAGAGAACACCTCGAGTTATTAGAGGGAAAGAATCCGTCGGCAGTATCAGAGGAAGAAACCCAAGAGCAGCTGGTATTCACAGACGGATTGCTGGTTGAAAAAGTCATCACACAGCTGCAGCTCCCCGCGGAGCAACGCGCTGCAGTCCAGGCGGCAGCGGACAGCTCCGGAAGGATCTCGTTTAAGGCTCTCTCCCGAGCTCTGAATGACATGGCAAGCCAGAACCAGCAGAGCACCCCGTTGGCTAAGCCTGAGGTTGCTGCAGAGAGCGTCCAACAGCTCATCGGTTCCTTGTCTCAGGTTAAAGAGAAGAGTGTCGAGCCTCAGACTGCCAGGCTCCAGTTGAAAGCGAAAGGCTCTTACAGCCTCAGAGAGCTTAATGGATTATTAAATCACATAGCATCACGAACAGCCCAGGAAGAGGCTGCAGCTAAAGACAATCTGGTCGGCGCACAGTCTTCGGCGCTCTCAAATGACAAAGCATCCTACCAGATTTCCGCCGCCGCCAAGTCCTCGGCTGCATTGCAGCGCCCCACGCATGATCTTGTTCCCTCCTTTTCCTTGGCTGACTCATCCGGCGTAAAGAATCAGGAAATCCAGGCTGCTTTGCATGATATTCCTGCACAGGATCGGAAATTCACTGAGCAGGTTCTGCAATTCCAGCAGCAAACCGAGGTAGGCGACTCAGTGGAGCTTCGCCAGCACATCAAAGGGAAAGCTCAGGTTGCAGGTTTGACGGGCATCGGTACTGGCGAGCAGGCGCAGCCATCGGCGAAGGAAGAGACTCTCCTTTCGGCTTCAAAATCCTCTGCCGCTCCAGTCGGCTCGGCAGACCGAGAATCGGTTCAAACTTTTGTGAATGCAAGAGCACCACAGACTCAAGTACCGTCGCAGCTTGAAAATTCTCCTGCCGGACGGACGGACGGCACAGGTTTCCTGCAGGCGAATAATGTTCAAGTTTCTCTTGCGAGCGGTGAAGAACAGGCGTCATTGACCCGAAGGTTGACCGGTGAAGGTCAGGACTACGAAGCAAATACTGTGTTCGATAAAGAGCTATCCGACACTACTGGAAGTCGAGCCAAAATCAAAGCCGGTTCGAACACGGAAGGCGCCTTTTCGCAAAACCAGGACACGATGCAGGAAGAGCTTTCCCATCATCAAATGGGGAAGATCTCTTCCAGATCGCCTCATGACCACCAGGTTCTGCCTACGGCCCTGAATGAAACGCAAACGGGCAATCAAGGCTCAGTAGCGGCCGGTGCCGAAACCCTGCAGAAAAATACTCTGTCTTTGAATGAATCGGGCTGGGAGGTAAAGCTGGCGCAACGCATCCATAGCATCCAGGGGCAAGATCGTAACCAGTTGACCCTTGAATTGGAGCCCAAAGAACTGGGGCGATTGTCGGTGCGCATCGAAACACAGCAAAACCAGGTCACAGCTTTTATCGTCGCAGATAGCGAACGAGCCAGAGCATTGCTCGTTCAAAACTCATCTTTGCTCCAGAATAGCTTGCAGGAGCAAGGTTTGGTGCTCGATCAAATTTCGGTTGATATCAGACAGCAAAAAAACGAGCAACAGGCCTCACAGCAACTCCATTATCAAAGAAAACGGCGATCAGGAATTTCATCGATATCTGCAGTGAACCAGGCGAATATTTCGGCTCAGCAAGTTTACGAACGCAACAGCGGCAATCAAATTATCAGCCTGTTTACATGACACTTATGGAAGTTGACCGACGACCCCAGGCAGGAGTATGGCAATGAGCTACGATATCCAATCAGTGACATCGAATTCTTCAACCCTTGGTGCCCAATCGACATCAGGTAGCACCAAACTGGATATGAATGAGTTTCTGACGCTGTTTACGACGCAGCTTCAACACCAGGATCCAAACAATCCTTTGGAATCCTATGAGCTGGCCGCACAATTGGCCCAATTCAGTACAGTAGAAATGCTCACCGCACTCAACGAAAATATGGAGCAGGTGGAATCCTATCTCCTCTCTGTCAATAACAGCATGATGGTGCAGATGCTCGGCAAAGAGATAACCGGTGAAAGCAGCACACTGCAGCTAAAGGAAGGGGAAGCTACAAAAGCCGGTTATAAATTGGATGCGGATGCCGATGTTAAAGTGAGTATCTATGACGAGGAGGGACAGCTGGTGCGCACTATGGCCATGGGAGCCCAGGAGGCAGGCGACTACGAGGTCGCCTGGGATGGCTGCGATGATTCAGGCACTAAGCTCAAAGACGGGTTCTATCAGTTTGAAGTGGAAGCCATCGATGCGAACGGCAATTCCGTGGAAACCTTATCAACGGTCACGGGAACATGCGCCTCGGTCCATATGGAAAACGGATTGGTGTATCTGATATTGGATTCAGCAGATGGTGTGCCTCTGACGCCAAGCTCGGTGATAGAGGTGACCCAGTCAGGTTTAACAGCATAACGAGAGTTCTTTTTTCATTCAGATAGCGGGATCAGGTGCCGGAAACGGCTTCATCTAGCAACAGGAGGATAACATGGGAATCGGTGAGGCGCTTTATAACGGACTAAGCGGCCTAAACTGTTACAGCTCGGGCATTTCGGTGGTAAGCGACAACGTCGCCAACGCCAATACCACCGGCTTCAAGTCGAACAGCATCCGCTTCGGCGACTTGGTCAACAGCGAATATGCACTGCGCACCAATGACGCCGAGGGCGAAGGGTCGGGAAGCATGGTGCTTGGAATCGTTACAAACTTCAGCCAGGGAATGCTAATCGACACTTCGGCCTGGTCGGATATGGCCATAAGCGGTAAAGGCTTTTTCATCGTGGAGACGCCGAGCGAAGATGACCTGGGACAAACCTACTATACAAGGGACGGAACGTTCCATCTGGACAAAGACGGCTACCTGGTGAACCAACAGGGATACCGGGTGCAAGGGTATGCCATAACGCCGGGAACCGTCGAATCGGTGGAGTACAGCAGCGGCAACCCCATTGCCGATTCGGGCGTGGATATGGATGGAGCGACACTGCAAGTCACTAATGCAGACGGTCTGGACGCAACGGTTGCACTGAACGGTTTACGGTCAAGTGGCAATGCAACTCCTGATTGGGACGATGCAACCAGCCCAGGTGAGAATGCCACCGCTATAATGAATGCCATAAACGCCGACGCTGATCTCACAGATGCAGGAATTACCGCCTCGTTGAACGACACTTCCGATGGCGTTATCATCACCTCTGCCAATGCCACTTTGTTGACTCTCACGGGATCCAACACCGCCGGCGATATGACACTGGACAATATAGGCCTGAGCGCTACGGCTACAACGAACGAGACAGAAGCTGTAACAGCCAATGAGCTCACCTCAATCCAGATTAACGCCCCTGAGGGGGAACCCGAGTACATCAAGTATTATGTCAGCACAACCGGAGTGATCACGGCAGTCGATCAGGACGGCATAGAGCACCAGCTATACATGGTTGGTTTAGCAGGCTTCGAAAATGAAAACGGGCTGGCACGCAACGGAGCCAACCTCTACTTTACCGGACCGGAAATCGATCCTGCAAATATCATTTATAATGGCGGCGAAAACGCAAATCCGGAATACTTCGGTCAAATCAATGACAGCTGTATAGAAGGATCGAATGTGGATCTCGCCTCGGAAATGGTCAATCTGATCGTTTACCAGGCGGGTTACAATGCCAATTCCAAGTCGATCACCACAGCCAGTGAGCTGCTGAACACCAGTATCCAGATGATCCGTTAATCTTGTCTTCTTCAGTGCGGTCAATTTAGAGCTCTCCCGCGCGCCGGCCGTCAATCGGCTACGCGCGGGAGATCATTGCTCGTCATTTTCTTGACTCCCTGGCACGAGCCGGATTTTACCTCATCTTCTGCATCTTCCCGCCAGCCCGCACCTCCAAATCAAGCCTATTTCTTCTTGTCTGGGGTGCTCCCCGTTTCCGCTTTGTCTGGAGTAACCTTTGTTTCTGCACCGCTTCCGTAACCCCTTCTGTTACAAGCGGAGTTTGTCTCCCCCAATACGTTCCCAAACGGAGTTTGGGAACGTGGCACGCCCTACATTTCATGCCGGTTTGTTGTGTAGCGGCGGGCTTCATGCCCACTCCGCAAATTGCCTGCTGTGCGCAATTTTCAGACAGCCTCTGAGAACGAGGGGTACAGGAGCTTGAAAAGAGGCGGAGGATTCTTGTTAAAAATTCGACGGGAATGCGCGCTTCCCTGGCACGTTCATTGCTCGCAGACAGCTGTTCGAGAATTTGTCTTTTCAGTCATCGCCAAGCTTTCCTTTACCAACTACTTACAGGTAGGCCGGCTCGCATGGACATAGCAACTCTGATCGGCATTGTTTCAGCCTTTGCGCTGGTACTGATCTCCATCTCATTAGGCAGCGGTTTGAGCCTGTTCTTTAACATACCCTCCATCATGATCGTAGTGGGTGGCACCCTGGGAGCCACCATGGTCAATTATCCCCTGAAGGACGTGCTTGGCGTCTTCAAGATCATCAAGAACGTATTCTTTACCAAGGTCTGGAGCGCCGACCAGGTTATCGATAAATTCATTGAATTTTCCAACATTTCAAGAAAAGAAGGGATGCTCGCCTTAGAAGGACACATTGACGAATTACAGGATAACTTCTTCAGCAAGGGACTTCAGCTTTCTATTGACGGAATGCAGCCGGAAGCCATTCGGGAAATCATGGAAATTGAGATCGACTATCTTCAGGAGCGACATCGTTCCGGCGCGGAAATTCTCGATACCATGGCAGCCTTTTTCCCAGCCATGGGAATGATCGGAACGCTAATTGGACTGGTACAAATGCTGCAAACCATGGACGATCCCAGTACGATCGGTCCGGCCATGGCGGTCGCACTCCTAACCACATTTTATGGAGCGGTAGCCGCCAATCTGGTCTGCCTTCCCATGGCCGGCAAGCTTCGCAAACGCAGTAAAGAAGAAAGCTTGATAAAAGAGATGGTAATCTCGGGTATTGTGGCCATTGCCAATGGGGAGAATCCGCGAATCATCGAACAGAAGCTACATTCTTTCATTCCACCCGATTCACGAGAAAGTCGCTTCGACTGACGTAGCGGCAGCGAAAAGGGAAAAGGAGATTGAGCATCAATGGCTAGAGAAAATAATGACGAAGAAAAAAAAGAGGCAACGGCTAAACCCAAATCCGGCAAACTGAAACTGCTCATCATAGCGGCTTTGGTCTTGCTGATTTGTGGCGGGGGCGTTGCGGCATGGCTGTTCTATTTCCAGGACAAGCTCGGCACTGCTACAGAAGCAAAAGCCGTCCAGAAAATTCATTTGCCGATGGAAACATTGCTGGTCAATCTGGCTGATCCGGGTGGCAAGCGCTATCTAAAGGTTTCCATGAATCTAGTTCTCAGCAACGCATTGACAGCAGCCGAGTTCAACGAGCGAAGTGCAGAACTGCGAGATACTGTTTTGCTGCTTTTTTCCAGCAAAAAATATGATGACATCTCAACCTATGCGGGCAAGACGACACTGAAGCAGGAAACCATGGCTCAACTGAATCGAAGACTGACTCAAGGTCAGGTGGAAGATGTCCATTTTACCGAATTCCTGGTGCAATGATTGAGGGAAATAGCGCCCTATGGAAAAGATACTATCCCAAGACGAAGTAGATGCCCTGCTCAAGGGTCTATCCGACGGAGGCGTCGAGGGTCAGGAGAAGACTGAGGAAGAGGGGGGAGATGTCCAGTACTACGATCTCACCAATCAGGATCGTATCATCCGTGGTCGTATGCCCACTCTGGAAATCATTAATGATCGATTTGCCCGTCTGCATCGCATAACTTTATCCTCAAGCCTGCGAAAGCTCATCGACTTGACCACCGCGCAAACCGAAATGGTTAAGTTCGGTGAATTCATCCGCACCCTGCCGGTCCCAACCAGCCTGCACGTGTTGAAAATGGAGCCGTTGCGCGGGCATGCCCTTCTGGTACTGGAAAGCCGACTGATCTTCAATCTGTTGGACTGCTTTTTCGGAGGGACTGGAAGGAGCTCCTTTAAAATTGAGGGAAGGGACTTCACCTCAATTGAAAACCGCGTCATCCAAAAACTGGTCCGAGCGATTCTTGGCGATCTGAGTCAGGCCTGGAAGCCCGTCATCAATATTGATTTTCAATACGTACGATCCGAGTTCAACCCGCAATTTGCAACCATTGTTCCCCCTTCCGACATTGTCATCGGGGTTCATTTCGAGCTGGAGTTGGACCGGATCATGGGCAGGATGATCCTTTGTCTGCCCTACTCCACCATTGAACCGGTCCGGTCCCGGCTTTACGCAAGCTACCAAAGCGATCAGCTGGAAATCGACGTGGAATGGATCGAGCGTCTGAAGAATCGCATCCGCGAAGTAGAGGTCGAGCTTATGGTAGAGTTGGGCAGAACTACGATTAGAGGGCGAGATCTGCTTCAGCTCGATATAGGCGATGTCTTGGTACTGAATCAAGACGTTGAAAAACCATTGATCGCTAAAGTTGAAAATGTCCCCAAGTTCCTGGCCTTTGCAGGTACATGCAGGGGAAATAAAGCTTTTCAGATCCATGACTCTAAAAGTGCTTTAAGCCCTCAGCAAAGATAAGGAGATGTCAATGGCGATGGAACAAGTTGGAGGAAACGAAACGGATCACGGGCCTTTCACCGAAAATGACAGTGCCCACTTTCCCACGCTGCAACAGGACTCAAATCAGAAAGGGATGATTCGAGACCTTGATTTTATTTTGGATATCCCGCTTGAAGTCACCGTGGAACTGGGCCGCACCACCATGCTCATACACGACCTCCTCCAACTTGGACAGGGGTCGGTTATCGAACTGGATAAGCTGGCTGGAGAACCTCTGGAAATATTAGTGAATCAACGGTTGATAGCGCGAGGAGAAGCGGTTGTGATCAACGAGAAATTTGGCGTCCGCATAACCGATATCATCAGTCCGACGGAGCGCGTGAAACAACTTAGCTGAGGAATAGCAACGGTAGCATGGGCAAGCTTAGGTAACCCATCCTCCGGCATGCTGCACAAACCTCAACCTTACCCCTTCAAGTCGACCATCAGGTGCTGCACGAATGGAAACCGGATTCGAATTCGGTCCGCAATTACTCAGGGTGTTGAGCAGTCTGGCCCTCGTTTTAGGCATTCTTGGGATTGCGGTTTATGGGATTAAGCGATTCGGACTGCGAGTCAAGAAGCCCGAGTCGAGTCCCTGGATTCAAGTGATCGCGCGATATCCGCTGGGAATAAAGCACTACTTGCTTCTGGTGGAAGTCAAAAATCAACTTGTTCTGCTGGGGGTTTCGCCACAGGGCGTGCATTTCCTGACCATGATTCCCGAAAGCTCCGAGCCACACTCCGGTACCGCACCATGACAGGAATTGCGAACGTCAGCCACGGCCCCGATCATCGGTCGTTTGTGAACAGTTTTTTTCATACAATGGCAGCGGCCTGTGTGCTGATATCCCTGTTCTTTTTGTTGCCGGTGGATACGATTTATGCGGCCGGCGTGGACCTACCCGGCGTGCGCCTCGATTTTGATGATGCAGAGGCTCCGCAGCAAATCTCCGGCGTTTTGAAAATCATATTCATTCTGACCGTCCTCTCTCTGGCACCTGCCTTTCTCATTTTGATGACCTCATTTACGCGGCTCGTGGTGGTCTTTTCCTTTTTGCGCCATGCCCTGGGAACTCAGGGCTCCCCTCCCAACCAGGTCATCATCGGTCTGGCGCTTTTCTTGACCTTTTTCATCATGCAGCCGGTATGGCAAAAGATTCATCAGGAAGCAATCGTGCCATACGAGCAACATGAAATATCCAATGAAGAATTTCTGCAGCGGGCCACAACGCCCCTCAAGGGCTTCATGCTGAAACAGACTCGAAAGAAGGATCTCGCCCTTTTCGTTTCCCTTGCCAATACGGAGAAGCCCAAGAACATTGACAGCGTCTCCCTCACGGCCATCATTCCGGCATTCGTGATCAGCGAGCTCAAAACCGCCTTTCAGATCGGTTTTATGCTTTATCTCCCGTTTATCATCCTGGACATGGTGGTCTCCAGTATTCTCTTGTCGATGGGTATGATGATGCTTCCTCCGGTAATGATCTCCCTACCCTTTAAACTGATGCTTTTCGTTCTGGTAGATGGTTGGAGCATGCTGATTGGCTCGCTTGTACAAAGCTTTCAGTAAAAGGAAAAGTCAATGACTCCTGAATTTGTGATGGGACTGGCTCGACAAAGTCTGGAAACGCTGCTGGCGGTGAGCTTGCCGGTACTCCTACTGAGCCTGGTGGTTGGGCTTTTCATCAGTATTTTTCAGTCGGTGACCCAAATTCAGGAAATGACCCTGAGTTTTGTACCGAAAATCGTAGTTACTTTCCTTGCTCTGTTGTTGTTCGGATCCTGGATGATGAGCAAAATGACTGATTTCACAAGAGAAATATTTCAGAACATCAATCATTGGGTGCAGTGAGTCGGTTGTCGAGCCGTCGACCCACAAAACCACCAAGAAAGGGGCAGCGGAGAGTTGGACTGCGGAAGGCATTGTCTCCATGGTAAATTTAACAATTGATTATAAGCAAGTTGCCATCTTCCTGGCCATTCTTTTGCGCCTCAGTCTGATCTTGTTTGTGCTTCCATTTTTCGGCAGCAACGATGTACCCAGGTCTGTAAAAGCGCTGATCGCCCTCTCTTTGGCTCTGGTTCTATTCTTATTGCTGCACGACACTGTGGAGCCCCCTTCCTTGGAGCCACTGACAGTGCTCACCGTCGTGCTGGGTGAAATGATATTCGCTGCGGTTGTTTCACTGGCCATCCTGACCGTTTTTGGCGCCTTTCACTTCGCCGGGGAAATCATCGGCTTTCAGATCGGATTCGGCTTTGCCCAGGTGGCAGACCCACAAACTGGGGCTCAGGTGATGGTAATAAGCCAGTTTTTCCAGTTGCTTGCTACTTTGATCTTCTTCGGTCTGAACGGCCACCACATCATCCTCGCCGCCCTTGTGGAAAGCTTCAAAACCATCCCCATAGGCGGGTTCTCCCTCACCACGGCTACATACGAAAAGATCATCATGCTCTCGGGAAAATTGTTTGTGGTAGGAATCAAAATGGCGGCTCCTGTGATGGCTGTTTTTTTTCTCACGCAAGTAGGCCTCGGCTTAGTCGCCAGGTTTTCCCCTGAAATCAATATACTGATGGTGAGCTTTCCGTTAACGATCATGCTCGGCTTCGTCTTCATTGCTTTTTCCACATCCAGGTGGGGAGATCTTATGACCCAGTTTTTCGGACTGGTTTTTCAACTAATCAGAAATTTCACCCGTGCATGAGGCAATTTGCACTATCCGAGAGTCGCAATAAAGCTGAAGGAGCCTCTTTAAACCAAGTTTGACCGGCAGACTTCAAGTCTACACCAATTCCTTGACAGTGGAGCGGGTAGCAGGAATGGCAGCAGGCGCCCAGGAAAAAACTGAAAAGCCAACCGCAAAAAAGCTCAGGAAAGCGCGACAAGGCGGAAAGGTAGCCAAGAGCCGAGACCTGAACACCATCCTTGTGCTGGTGGTAGGGGCCTTCACCATTTATGCGAGCAGCGGATCGATCGCCCATCATTTCAGGCAGTTGGCAGAGAAATTCTGGGGCGACGGCTTTTCGCTCGCCGTCAAGTTTCCGCCGGATGTCAATCTTTTGTTCATAATCGTATCTCATTTCTCCATGATGGTTTTGCCGACTATTTCAGCCATCATGATTGTAGCAATCGCGGCAAATCTTGCTCAAACCAAGGGCTTCTTGTTCTCATTTGAAGCTATCAAACCCGAGCTTTCCAAGCTTAATCCACTTCAAGGTTTTAAGAGATTCTTATCTTTGCGCTCCTTCATAGAATTGGCCAAATCACTCCTTAAAATCACTATCATTTCATATCTGGTTTACAGCGTTTACCGTTCCGAACAGCATCTGCTGGGTCGTGTGACCGGCAAAGAAGTGGAGGAGATATTTCAGCTCTATGCTCACCTGGCCTGGAAGGTTCTCATCAAGGTGGCAGCCGTCATGGGGGTCTTTGCGATGCTCGATTTTTACTATCAGCGCTGGCAATACGAAAAAGATTTGAGAATGAGCAAGCAAGAAGTAAAAGAAGAACATAAAGAATCGGAGGGAAGCCCTCAAATCAAGGCGCGTATTCGTGCCATTCAACGAAGCATGGCACAGCAACGGACCATGGCAAATGTGCCGAAGGCAAGCGTGGTCATCACCAACCCGACCCACTTTGCTGTTGCTCTATTATACAACTCGAAAATGGAAGCTCCCAAGGTAGTGGCCAAGGGAGCAGATCTATTGGCAAAAAAAATCATAAAAATAGCTAGAAAGCACAGCGTCCCCGTAGTTCCCAACCCACCTTTGGCACGGGCTTTGTACAGCGAAGTTAAGGTCGATGGGTCTATCCCGGTGACCTTATACAAGGCCGTGGCTAAAGTGCTGGCGTATATCTATCGACAAACAAGCCACAAGCCCTCCTGAATGTAGGACATTTTTAAACACTACTAATTGCCTGATTTGGGCCGATCGATGTCTTAGAGCATTCGATCCAAGATAAAGGTTTGGCATGGCAGCAGCGACTCAATCGTCCGGCTCTTTTTTACAGCGGCTTAAGCAGATTTCCGACAACGATGCATTAATGGGCGTTGGAGTCGTCGTTATCCTATCAGTGATGCTCTTGCCCTTTCCCGGTAGTGTGCTCGACATCCTTTTGGCGGTCAATATCAGCATTGGGCTGGTAATCCTGCTAACCACCGTCTACACAATGAAGGCGGTCGATTTTGTAATTTTCCCTTCGTTGCTCCTCATTACCACTCTTTTTCGCCTGGCGCTGAATGTCTCGAGCACCCGGCTGATTCTCTTGAACGGCCAGGAAGGAACAACGGCTGCCGGCAAGATCATCAGCGCCTTCGGACAGTTTGTGGTGGGCGGAAATTATGTGGTCGGCCTGGTCCTTTTCATCATCTTGGTCATCGTCAATTTTGTGGTCATAACCAAAGGCACAGAGCGTATTTCTGAAGTGGCCGCCCGATTCACACTGGATGCCATGCCGGGCAAGCAAATGAGCATCGACGCGGATCTCAACACGGGTAGCATTGATGAACAGGAAGCCCGAAAGAGACGCACGGCTATCGCGCAAGAAGCAGACTTTTACGGGGCCATGGACGGAGCCAGCAAGTTTGTGCGTGGAGATGCCATTGCAGGCATTCTGATCACCTTTATCAACATTCTGGGAGGGCTGGCCATAGGCGTGCTGCAAAATCGCATGAACGTGGTGGACGCTCTCAAGAACTACACACTACTGACCGTAGGGGACGGGTTGGTATCCCAGATACCGGCCCTTATCATCTCCACTGCAGCCGGCATCCTGGTAAGTAAGGCGGCATCCTCCGACACCGGAATGGGGGAGGCCTTCGGCAATGTTTTCAGTGTGCAGCCAAGACCGTTGGTCATCGCCGGAGCAATGCTTTGTTTCCTGGGACTGGTACCCGGCTTTCCCCTGTTGCCGTTTTTGCTGGTGGGCGGCACCCTGCTGGGTATTGCCTGGATACTGTTGAAAAGGCAAGCAGGGTATATGCTCAGAGATCTGGAAGAGGCTCCTTCCTCGGAGGAAGATCGCGCAGAGGCGACCAGACTGCCGCCATTGCAGGAAGTATTGGAGCTGGAAGTCGGCTATGGCCTCATCCCTTTGGTTGACGAGAGCCAGGACGGCGATTTGCTTGCCAGAATCAAAGCGATTCGCCAACAGCTCGCCATGGACTGGGGGATTATTGTCCCGGCTCTGCACGTCCGTGACAACCTGCAGCTGAAGCCTTCCGAATATCGACTGTTATTGAAAGGCAATGTCATCGGCAAAGGAGAGCTCATGCTCGGGCATCACCTTGCCCTCAGTCCAGGCGAAGTCAGTGAAGAAATACCGGGATTGGCGACCAAAGATCCGGCATTCGGTCTGCCGGCCATCTGGATTCCCGAAAGCCGACGTGAAAAAGCCTTGAAGGTGGGATACACGGTCATTGACCTTTCTACGGTGGTCGCGACGCACCTTGCAGAGCTTTTCAAAAGACACGCCGACGAACTGTTGGATCGCCGCACCACTCAGCAGCTGTTGGACCACCTGGCAGAGATTCACCCGAGGCTGGTGGAAGAGCTGACGCCGACCCTATTGCCTCTTGGAACCGTTCAAAAGGTACTACAAAACCTAGTCCGCGAGCAGGTCTGCATTCGTGATCTGCAAACCATTTGCGAAACGTTGGCGGACCAGGCCCCTGTTACCAAAGACGCTGAATTCTTGACCGAATTTGTCCGTCAGGCCCTCGCCAGAACTATCACCAGGCCATATGAGACGGATAGCGGAAAGCTTCATGTGCTGACCTTCCAGCAAGGCTTGGAGGAACAGCTTGCCAAGGGCATTCAGAAAACCGATCAAGGGACCTTTGTAGCCTTGGAGCCGGGCTTGGTCCGACAGCTTGTGCAGTCTGTGAACAATGAGATGAAGAAGGTCATCAATTTGGGTCAGCATCCGGTAATTCTGTGCTCGCCGGCGATTCGGCGACATGTACGTAGGCTGTTGGAACGGTTTTTGCCTGACATTGTGGTGATCAGTCACAATGAATTGAGAAGCACTGTGGAAATCCAAGCTACTGGAGTCATTAAGGTCAGCCATGCAAATTAAAACTTTCAGGGCACCAACCATAGCAGAGGCGATGAATCTGGTAAAAAAGGAGCTGGGGCCCGATGCCATCATCTTGGGCAATAAGAAAATAGTCCTCAGCCCGGTAGAATCATCTGTGGAGGTCATGGCTGCAGTTGAACGGGACACAGTCAAGAGCACGGATGAGCACGAAGTCAAACGAGATATCGAGGAGATCAAAAGCTTTCTCTCGATGCTCATCTCCTCCAAGGATTATTTCACGCAGCTGCAAATGAAACAACCGGTCGCAGAGATTTACCACAGCTTGCTGATGCGAGGATTGGATGAGAAGCAAACCTTCTTGATTCTCAAGAAAGTCCTTCAGCAAATCGACGCCGACGGGGCGAGCAAGCGCCAAATTGTTGAATGCTTTTGTCGCCAACTGATCGACGCGATCCACTTCAGCAAACCTTTCCAGCAACTGCCGAGGCGCAAAGGCTCCCCCCCCATTTTCACCTTCCTCGGTCCAACGGGCGTGGGCAAGACGACTACGCTGGCAAAGCTGGCGGCTTATCTCAAGATCAAACGGCAGTGCAGGATAGGCATCATCTCCATCGACACCTACCGCATCGGAGCGGCCGATCAACTGCAAACTTACGCAAACATTCTGGGATCGCCTTTGGCTTTGGCTGTTAACAAAACCGAATTCGAGCGCGCCAGAGAACGGTTTCAACAGCATGATGCGATTCTGGTGGACACCGTCGGCAGAAACTTTCTGCGAGGAAAGTATGTGGAATCTATTCAAGAGATATTTGCAGATGCCGGCAGCATAGAGCATTTTCTGGTGCTCAGCGCTACGGCCAAAGATGCAGATCTCAAGCAGACCATTTTTCATTTCCAGCCGATGGGCATTCACAGCCTTATTTTTACCAAAATTGATGAAACCATGGATCACGGCTGCATGATCAATCAGTTGCTGCGCTTTCCCTATCCGCTATCCTATTTGGCAACGGGACAAAGGGTTCCAGAGGATATCGAATTGGCCACCCACAGACGTTTGTTGTCTTTACTTTTTCCGCCAGGAAATGGTTCAACCAGAAAGGAATCTCATGGATCAGGCAGTAGGACTGCGTGAAAAGAAGGAAATAGACTGCACTCCATCCATTTCCCAACCCTTGAATCTGTTTCACCGACCGGTTCGCGTGATTGCGGTGAGCAGCGGCAAGGGTGGTGTCGGCAAGAGCACCGTGGTAGTGAACCTGGCGGTTGCTTTCGATCGTCTGGGACAGCGAGTGCTCATCATGGATGCCGACCTGGGTCTGGCTAATATCGATATCTTTCTGGGGCTAACTCCCAAGGAAAACATCAGTCATGTGCTGAGCGGTAAGAAGCAGCTGCGGGAGGTACTGGTTAATGGACCCGGCAAAATTCGGATCATGCCCGCCAGTTCCGGCGTGCAGGAGCTCACCCATCTGAGCGATGAACAAAAGCTGGTGTTCTTGGATATGTTGGATGAACTGGAAACCGATATTGACATCCTCTTGATCGACACCGCTGCCGGCATTTCAGACACCGTGCTGTATTTCAACCTGGCGGCCCAGGAAAGGATTATAGTTGTCACCCCTGAGCCGACCTCCCTGACAGACGCTTATGCTCTCATCAAAGTGCTTTACACCCGCAACGGGGAGCGCCACTTTCGTATCCTCAGCAATTCGGTCAAAAACGACAAGGCGGGAAAGGCTATTTTTTCAAAATTGAGCAAGGTAGCCGATCACTTCCTGGATGGCATTTCATTGGATTATCTGGGCACCATTCCGGAAGATCCGCATATTTCTGAGGCTTTGATGCAGCAGCGAGCTTTCGTCGATCTATTTCCCAATGCTCCTGCTGCCAAGGCTTTCCATGTATTGGCAGAAAAGATTCGGAAAAGCTCCCCTCAAAACAATTGCGGCAACGTGCGTTTCTTCTGGAAACGCCTTCTGAGAATCTGAAATGCGCTCAAGCAATGGAAGACCCCATGCTACAGAAATCGCCTTATTCCGCTAGCTCTTACCTAAGTCAAAAGTCGAGCTTTGAAGTCAATAAAGAAGACAAAGAGCAGTTGATCCTGCAGTACTGCGATTTGGTCAAATACACTGCATTGCGCCTTCGAGCACGATTGCCGAACAGCGTCCAGTTCGATGACCTTTTCAACGCGGGAGTGATCGGACTTATGGATGCAATCGATAAATTCGACGTCTCACTTGGTATCCGGTTTCAAACTTACGCGAAAATCCGTATCAAAGGTGCCATGCTGGACGAAATCCGGTCGATGGACTGGATACCTCGCTCCTTCAGACAGAAATGCAACGAATTGCAGAAAGTCTATGCGGGGCTGGAGCAAAAACTGAGACGCGAACCGACGGATGAAGAGTTGGCGGCCGAGCTCGGCCTTTCGATGGAGGAGTACTATCGAACGTTGGAGGAAAGCCGGCCGGTTTCTCTGTTGCCTGACGACATCAGCAACATTGTTCAGGAAGACAATGTCGATCATGCGCTTGCCACGGAATCCGGCGAACTCTTTCAGCAAACCTATAAACGCGAGCTTAAAGCTCACCTGAGCGCTGCAATCGCTGCATTGCCCAAAAAAGAGCAGCTGGTTCTTTCCCTCTATTACTATGAAGAGCTGACCATGAAGGAAATCGGTAAAGTTCTTGGCTATACCGAATCTCGTATTTGTCAGATTCATACTAAAGCGGTCGTTAAATTACGCTCCCGATTAGCTCGTCTCTTGAAAAAGGAAGATCTGCCCGACGATTTACAGGCTACGGGTTGCGCCTGTTGACCGTTGCTGTTCGAGCAAGCGCGAGAATTCCCATTGTTGTCCGAATGTGAGGATACCAATAAATGGCCGACGAAAACAATAGAAAGCCTCATGATCAGACCATGCTCAATGATGAGAGCTTCGAGCAACAACCTTTCGAGGATTGGGCACCTTTGACCACCGTGCCATCCGAGCGTGCAGAAGAGGAGCTCGAGGTTCTGAACTCCCGCAGCAAGGCAGCTCAGGAGCAACGTCAAACCTTCGATGCGGAAGACTTCTCGAGCATTGCTGCGGACCGGCTGCAACTCCCTGACAGCGAAGATTTTGAAGACGATGGGGAGGATAGAGAGACGCAGATTCCTCCGCAAACAGTCACGGCAATGAGTACCAAGAAATTAAAGAGTTCGCCAACAATATTGGAACGATTGAAATCCGGCAATTCTAAGCGAATTGCTCTGATTTTAATCCTTTCAATCGCGCTGGTGGGAGCGGGCATCGGTTACTGGTACCAGAAAAAGCGCAGTCCCGCGGTCACTGCATTCGTCAGACATCCAATCCCGA
>Ga0209164_1001248_pt1 | contig 34937 bp, 39 predicted proteins | sample MTBNYHSulfiMetaG_FD_187458 | JGI IMG/M metagenome (GOLD analysis project Ga0209164, IMG submission 187458) | Enrichment culture microbial communities from rom New York Harbor, USA that are MTBE-degrading - MTBE-NYH (New York Harbor Sulfidogenic)... | ecosystem: Environmental > Aquatic > Marine >... | reverse complement strand
GGAGCTGAACCCCGGGGATACATGTCCGCCCCCGACATGCTAATTATTAGCATGGTAATTTAACAGGAGAAAAACCATCATTTTTTACCTGACTGCACTCTGAACCCGCATAAAAGCATAGACAGTGAACCCGCAAGTACCAACAAAGATATGCTTTTGGAAGATCATACAAATTTAATACCCGAGGTTCAGATCCCCTCCCCCGAATCCATATGATTCTAACAGGGAAAAATCATCAATTTTATCCTATTCATTCTGATTATAATTGTTAATAATGCAACTCCATTCTCTTACATATTTTTTAAAATTTCAATTATAATTTTTCGATAATCAAGAGAAAATCTGTTTTTGCTGTTGCTCCCATAAGTTGAAATGTTGGTTTTGTGTTAGGGACTATCGCCACGATTTCTCCTCTTAGATTATTTAAAAACTGCTTTAATTTATCTTGATCTTTTTCCATATCGATATCAAATCGATGTATTTCATATCTCATGATTATATCTCCATTTTTTTACAGTGTATTATTGATTATATAAACTTGGATTTCTTTTTATGCTTTAATATTTTTAGAATATTTGCATCATTATTGCTTGCTGACATTGTTGTTAATAATTCAAATGATTTCATATTTAACACATGATTACAAGCTAATTTCCAACTTTGTTATATTGAATCATATGCAAACCCACCAATAATCAAAAAGATAATAGGTATAAACATAAGCGTAGCAGCAATATCCAAATAATCTAAGAGTTCAACATTATCTAATCCAAGAATTGTTATTCCAAGCAATACGATAGACAATATTATATAAAACATCAAAGACCAGGGCCACATCATAGCTAATGATCGCTTCATCTTGTCAGAAAGATGTGAACGCCACCATCGTAATGGTTTATTAATCCTGGTTGCAGTGATGCTTGTAATAATTGCTAGGTCCATAACAAATGCTCCGCCAACAAGCAATTGTATAATTGATAGAAATAAAAATATGATAATACCATATTTTTTATGAATAAATCCTATAGCCCATAGTATAACAAGACAACTTACAATGATTGAAGCTATTCCGGTCAATAGAAAATTAGGGATAATTGTTATTGCGCTATATGGTTCCATCAAATCATAAATACTATACGTTCTGAACATGCTATGTTCCGGACCGATAGTACTTATTATCAGACCATCAGGTGTAACATTTCCCTGAAGTATTTCAAAATAACCTGCAATTATGCCAGTAAGACCACATAGCATAGCAAAAGCTACAACTACAATTCTTGTCGCTTTCATATCTTACACCTCAGATAATCATAAAATAACTCCTAAAATTCTTCATTGATTCCATCCAGTATTATTACTTTTGTATCATTGTTCACTAATTTTCTAAAAATGTTAATTTGATCTGTTTCTATACTATAATGCATTGGAATAACAATTTTAGGTTTTAAATTATTTACTAACAAAGCAGCATCTTCTGCATTCATAGTTAAATTATCACCACCAATAGGAATCATAGCAATATCTATATTTGATATTTCATCAATCTCTGGTACATAATCTGTGTCTCCAGCATGATATAATTTAACATCCCCAAGTGTAATCACATATCCAACCCACATCTTTCTCATTGGATGCGGAGTTAACAACCCTGATTTTATATTATATGCAGCTACTACTTCAATTGTTATATCATCAAAAATGACTTTATCTTTGGGTTTAACGTCATATACATTTAACTCTGGAAGTTTTCTGTTTAGCTTTCTCGCAACATCTATCGGGCCGATGATGATAGTTTCTTTTTTTGATAATTTTTCAATATCACCTAGAGAAAAATGATCATCATGCGAATGTGTGATAAGAATATAATCGGCTTGTTCATTACTATCAACGATTATAGGATCGATATAAATTACTTTGTCATATGAGTTTATCTTGAAACCTGCAGGGAAAAAATCAACATGATCTAAAAGTAAAGGTATATTCATGTTAACAGTCCCTGTCGATTCAAGAGTGATTGTATCTGAAATTTCAAGCTTTTTCGGTTCGATTGGTCTCTTATCACTTCTATTAATTGATATACAACCTGTTATCATTGATATCATTATAATGCACAAAAGAGTAATAAATAGTTTGGAAATTTTCATAATAAAACCCCTGAAAAATATATTCTAGTCCTATACATCATTGTATGATTGTCTACGTTCACATTTTTTTTTGGTAAACAACAATTTATTTGTTTATATCTATCTCTTATTTTTAGAATATAACGATCTAAGTTTTTTATTTTGATTTTTAATAGATTTTCGAATATAACTTTTGCCTTATTGTTATTTTTTACTTCTGCTTTATTTTTTTTCATTTTTTCACCTTTAATAAATGAACATTCATTCATTTATAATAATGAATAGTCATTCACTTATATAAGATTTTTGGTAGCTGAATTTGTACAAATGAATTCCAAAAAAAGAAAAGTATTAATAAATGACCATTTATTTATTAATTAGCATGAGACTTAGAGATAAAAAAAAATATAATGCAATTGTAAAGACATCTATTCGATTAATAAATAAACTAGGTTTCGCTGGAATCTCAATGGCAAAAATTGCTAAAGAAGCGAAAGTATCTCCTGCTACAATTTATATTTATTTTGAAAACAAGGAAGATCTCTTCACAAAGATTTATATTGATATTAGGAAAAAAATGGGCCAGGCAGCAATCAATGGATTGGAAGATAACAAATCTGTTGAAGAACAGTTTAAAATAATATGGCATAATTATTTGACCTATTCTCTTGAAAATATCGATTTTATTGTTTATAGAGAGAATTTTGAGCAAACATCTATGATGAAGAAGATTCAAGAAAAAGATTTTGAATTATTTAATTATATAACAGATTTAATTCAAAGAGGAATTAAACAAAAATGCATAAAAAATTTACCTTTAACACTTTTAACATCATTTGCTTTTATGCCAATAATTACACTGCTAAAATTCCACTCGCAAGGAATAATCAATATCGATGATAAGTTAATTAATCAAGCAAGTAACCTTGCATGGAATGCCATAAAAATAATTAAGATTTGAAGTCTAAGTTTTTTCCCTGCACAATTAATTCATTTTTTAGAAGGAGCTGTAAATCAGGGGATACATGTCCGTCCCTGACATGCTATTTATTAGCAATGTTATTTAACAGCAGAAAAACCATTATTTTTTACATGACTGCACTCTGAACCTGCATAAAAGCATAGACAGTGAACCCGCAAGATATTGACAAGTTTTTCGGAGAAGCTATTTGGTTTCATTTATTAAAAAAAAAAGGGACGTTTTTAACCTATTTTTTAAACCCCCGACCCATGCACATTCCCCTCTTTTTTGGAGGGAACTGTAACCCAAGGGATACCCCCCAGACATACTTATTATTTACATAGTTATTTAACGCTAAGAAATACATTTTTTTGTTCCTTGCTGTTCTCTTCCTAAGCTACTGTACGAAAACTCTAAAAACAACTGCATAATATCGGAGAACAGAGGGGCATCTAAAATGAACAGAAGCCTGCGGGGATTAATTGTCTATGGCACCAGTTTTGGTGCGACGAAGGGAACCTCCGAAGAAATCGCACGTATACTTCGAGAGGAGCATTTTGATATCAAGATAGTCGACGCGCAAGAGGAAAAAATCAGAGATATCTCAGAGTATAAATTGATTATCGTTGGGAGCGGCTTGGCACATTGTAAATGGAATAGCTATGCAGAGGATTTTCTAAAAAGATTTCGTAAAGAATTGGAACATAAAAAGTTGGCTCTGTTCGTATCCTCTGTCATAACAATTGCTGAACGAGAAGGAAACACCGAGGAAATTGCTAAAACAAGGAAAATTGCCATAGAAGATAAGATATCAAAGTATAACCTCAAGCCTATAATGACAGGTATGTTTGGTGGTATCTTGGACTATAATATGATGGGGCTCCTAGCACGTAAAGGTATGGAAATCGCCTTCAAGTCACGACTTCAAAAGAGCGGATTTAAAGAGGTTCAACCTGGCGTTTATGATTTACACAATTGGGATGAGATTCGAAGCTGGGCTGGAGAACTTGCCAAAAAGGCACGTGAATAAACACTTAAAAAGAGCATAATTGAAAACAAAGAATGATGGGAAATTATATGAACCAATATAGCAAATCAACGAAAGCGTTTCTTCTCTCTTTAGTAGCAGGTATTCTCATATTAAGCAATACGATTCTGCTGGGAGTTGCAACAATGTGGTTTCCTGAAATAATACCTACGCTTCCCGGATCATCAGGCAATGATACCACACTTTTATATCAACTTACAGCTATTGGCTTAGTATTTGGTGTATTGGTATCAATTGGAGCTATAATGCTACATGTTAACCCTGTAAAAAAGAAAGCATGGGGTATAATGATAATGGTGTTCTCATTATCAAGCGTAATAACGGGTGGAGGATTCATAATAGGTTTCATATTGGGAATAATAGGTGGAACATTCGCTCTGTCATGGAAACCAAACGGGTAAGCGAAGGTATCAAACATGGTTCAAATTACGGAGATTTCTGCTTTTGCTGCAGCTGCAGGCGTGTTAGTGGGTAGCGTCTACTACATTTTACAGATGAGATATCAGACCAAGGTCAGAAAAGCAGACCTGCTCATAAGACTCTATTCTGCCACTAACAGCAAAGAAATCATGGATCCTGCTTGGAACGTATCTCGCCTTCAGGTCAAGGACTATGAAGAGTATGTGAAACAGTATGGCTCATTTCTCTCTGAAAACCCTATGCACAGGGATGTGGTAAAAGTTCTAGGCATGTACGATTTAGTCGGCAGTCTTCTCTACAAAAAACTTATTGACCCTGACCTAGCCTACAATGTCGTGGGCATTGGCCATACCAAGATGCTCTATAAAACTCTTAAACCAATAATAGGAGGGATCAGAAAAGAAACCAATGAACCAGGAGCATATTCTGGGTTTGATTACCTCATCAATGAGCTAACTCGAATAGAGCCGCAGTTGAAAAAAACAACAGGACTTATGCTAGGCGATTCGGAAGTGCCATGACCTAGTTGAAAGAAGACGATGTTCTAGTGGCTAGAACTATTGGTAAAAAATAATTGCACGTGAGATAGTATACGCCGACAGCTCAATAGAGGTATTGACGATTTACAGTGTCGAGCTATTTTTTGTTATATCGGTAAACTGACATTCCAATTCATTCCTGTGTACTTTATTTTTTTTATATGGGAACAACAATCCCAGGGACAATCTTACGCATCCGATTTTTCCCGTTTTCTTCTACCCTTAAATGAGATACCAAGGAAAAAATTTGTTCTTCACTGGTGTACGTTATTCCTCAAATTCATCAGTGATGTTGCTCAACGCCTCAATAAGACCATCCAGCTGTTTTATTATTTTCAATGCCTCGATTTTACTTCCTTTCAGCTTAATCCGATTTTTAAGGAGAGCCATGGCTGTCCCGATCTTTCCTTCGAAGATATCCCGATACGTCCCATAATTGCCGGTTATAACGAACACCGCTTCCTTATCTTTGATTGTATCACCGATGTGAAGAACAAAATCACGCAAGTGTCCGTCTTCGAGTTCCAAATAGAAACTCATGATGGAATCCTTTGGAGGGACATGCTCAATTATTCCAAGTAATGATGTCGTCAAGTTCCCAAGGTCGTTTACAGGATCAAGGTTGTCATGGATATATCTTTTCCCGTATTCAATCCATTCATCCGACAAGAATTTTACCATTGCTCATAGTCTCCTAAAAGTGACTGGAGCACGTCTCTAAATATGGTGTCCTCTTCTGGCGTCAGTCCTTTTGGTAACGGATAGAGCACATGTTCCTTCCGATAGATGCCTTTAAATAAGTAGTTGATAAGCGTAAATATATTACCCATCACCAGTGATTTTTCTGTGGTTTCAAGCAAGGTCTTACTGATGTTGCTTGCAGCATTCGGGTTGTTGTGGTCATAGAAATAATCATATTCGATGTAGATGAACTTCCCGGTATCAAGGGGACTGATAAACCCAAGGGCATGCTCCAAATGATATTTATCACCCACCTCCGCAAACATATCAATCCATCTCAGGATATGCTTTGTATCACCAGCCCAGATCGCCCCACCAGGCCCCATGGTCATGCGCTGTCTCATGAGCCGCGACGGTAAAATACGGAATGCATGCAGCCACACAACGTTCGTAAACTCAGGTCTCTCGTAGATCTTTTTGAAGAAACCCTGTAAATCAGAGTCATATACTTTCGCGATATTCTCAGGTGTTGCATCTAACCCCTGCTCCAAATGTTTCCTCATTGGACCTGCAAAAATCGCCCGGAGCGGGTCTTCTTCCTCAGAAAGTATTTTCATGAATTCATTTTCTTTAAGCGAAGCAAGTTTTGGCGAACCTAAGATTAATGTCTTAAGCATCGATTGATCAATGGTATATCCAGCAATTTCCTCAATGATTTTTTTATCATCCTTGGTACAAACCACATCAAGCACATAGCGCAGCTTCAAATAGTTTTTACACACATCTTCAAAATCTGTTGCGACGTGTCGTGTGGGACAAATGAACTCAGCAAGATATTTATAGGAAAGAACAGCAAGTGATAACCCCACCCGTCGTCTCCCAAGCTCCAAGACCATCTCTAAAGCGTCCTTGACATTATCAAAGGGAACAAAGACAGCCTCTTCGTCATCGAAAACAGGAAAAAGCTTCACGGTGACTTCCGTAATAATGTAGGAAGGGCTAAGCGAGATATTCGCAAATCCGTTGTCCGTCGCATAGGGATTTGATATTTCCAAATCATGATGATGCCGAATGGTTCCATCGGTATCGACAAGTTCGAGGTCAATGAAATTATCAGCAAAACAGCCATAGGTATTCCCCCAGGTCGTGACAATCCCCGTCGTCGCGATGTTCGCACAGACATGAGCTCCTGCCTCTGCGACATTGGCTCTTAATTTATGTGCATACGCCTCCTTCTGGAGTTCAAATGAGGTAACCCCAGCACCAACCGTAGCGGTGCAACTATCAGGGAGAATCTGAAGTTTTTTTAAACGCAAGAGGTCAATAACAATGCCACGTTCCAGGTTGGTTGCATTTGAAAGAACGGTTGGTGTCGCTACTGATAACGCAGTGCCACCGCTTCGAGGTAGAAAAGGGATGTTATGTGTATTTGCGAATTTTATGATTTTTGATACCTGCTCCGTGTTCTCTGGCATGACAATATAAAAATCCAAGGGGGCATCAGGTGATATGATTGACCGGATGTATGAAGAGATAATCACTGGATCATTCGTCGCCCATTCATTCCCAACAATTGCACGAAGCCCCTTGACAATATCATTCTCAGGGATGTTCTGAAACTCGTTTTTATCAAGGGTATTGACATAGTCTTTTAACGCCTGTGCAACCTTCTCAGGTCGTAATTGCGTCGCAAAATTACATTGCTTGTCACAAATGCCGCAAAGAGAGCATGAATTCGCAATTTCAAAAAGTTTCTCTGTCGGTTTAATTCTCCCTTCGTGTAAATGTTTTACTAGCTCCATACGACCCTGCGGCCAGTACGCCAAATACCCATGTTTTCTTCCCGATGGACAAAGGCCAGTCCCAAGAAAATCGATTCGACACATTCCACAGTGGGTCCCCTTTTTAGCGATTGCAACTGCGTCTTCCAAACTAGTTTTTTTTACGGAAACCGTCCTATGACCTACCATCTCTGCTTCACCATGATGTTTACTCTTTAGATTTTTCTATATAACATTCCGTATTAAACCTATTTATGAAATTTTACAATTACACAACAATTGCTTTTATGAAATCACTGATATTTGAAAAAGGATGGTAACAATCTACCAGAGATAAGAGTGAGAAAATGTGAGACAAGCGGGTGTGACCAGAGGAAATATTTCAAAAATGTTCCTTCAAATGCGATTTCCTTTGGCATCGTCACACTCAGCGATGCCCAACCACTTTCCATGCCAAAGACGTCTTTCCCTTTTACTTTAACGGTATACGTGCCTTTGGTAGACCAAGCGTGGTTTGCTTGCATCACAGTCCCTGGTGGCAGTGGTCCAAGCCATCCGGTGTTTGTACCATCATCCCAGTCGATCCAGTAAAAAATCGGGTCACCATCCATATCGTTCGCTGAGCAATTGTACAGGTACTGTTGATTTATTTTTCCATTTGTTGGTCCCCAAATCATCGGCGTGTCTGGAGGAGTATCGATAATGATAGTTTCAAAAGCCGGTGTTACATCTGTGTTCCAGACATTGTTGATTGCGAACGCTTCTATGAGGTGGGACCCGTGTGTAAGAGGCGGTGTGGTAAATGTATAATTCTCAACCGCAGAATCATACAGACCATCGCTAGGTGTCGCAGTATTCCATGTGCCATTATCAATTCGATATAAGACAAAGAGGATATGATTAATCGTGACATCGTTTCCAGCATTGCTCGGTTGGGGATTGTTGTTTGGGTAAGGCACTTCGGCAGCGGACCCTGTGTAGGTCAGAATCTGATTTGGTGTCGGGTTTTGTGGATATGGATTTAGTACCGTCTCTGGATTTGTATCGATGATATCTAAAAGTGTATCACCATCGGTATCTCGCCATCCCACTTGTAATTTTGTCCCTTGGGAAAGTATCAAAGCGTTGGTATCCATCAGACAACTAGAACCCTCAATGTCAGGGGCATTGAGGTATCCGCTAAATTCAGTGAAGCCATCATATTCATCGGTTGCCCAGAACATATGACCGGTCTCATGGGCCATCACTTGGTTCATCGCTGAAATTCCCCATCCATCGTTATCATACGTCATCACGATGTACGGACCACCCAAATACGCGTACGCAAAGTACCCATCGGAGAAGCACCCGTCAATGTCGGTACTGCTGTCAATGACAAACACCGTAAACGCCCAGTCTGTTCCTTTTGCTGTTCGCATCGCGTTGACATAATCCCGGGTTCGTTTCATCCAATCCCCCGACCCATATCCAAGATATGCCATTGCTTCACTGACCCATAGCTTCTCATACATTGGATTGGTCATTGCTGAGGGATGAATGATAGGTTCGTAACTTGTGGGAACCGCTGTGTGAACGTCGAGGATATAACTGATGCCAGCATATTGATATTGGTTTTTCCACCAGGACATCGCTTGATTAATCTGACTCTGAACATTGTTTATTTCAGTTGTACTCCAATTTTCTGTACTGGGGTCAATCGACCCATTGCTTTCTAGGAAAATAACACCGACTGCTACTGATCCAATGAAATATTCACTGGTGTCATAATATCCCGGCTCTGGGCCAAATAAAGGAGATAGGGATGGATCTTTAAATTCAATGTATCGTAAGAGGTCATTGCTTAATACCTCTAGACGTCCTATATCTGACGTTGATATGATTTTGTTGGTTTGATTTCCCTGGTCATTTTTTGCACAAAGCGACGTAGCATTTGTACAAATGATTATCATTATACAAAAAGAAATGAGTTTTAGTTTCATAGTTTTTCCCCTTGACAAGTAAACTCAATCTGAATATTTATAGGTTTCTTATAGATAATTTATAATAGTTCTATTTCAAATTGACAAAAAATGCGAGTTTTTTAACGATAAAAGAGTCATTATAAACTATGGAAAATGCATATAATACAAAAATTCATCAAAGCTGAGCTGACACTTTCTTGTTGAATCAGTAGAAAAAAAAGTGGTAAAAAAATAAATAGTAATTCTATTATTAATATATAGTAATTATAGGAAAAATGAGAGGGAGTAATCATGAGAAAGAGCCGGAGAAAAAATATTCAAATTCTGGTTATTGGATTTACTCTCTTCACTCTTGTCTTGCTAGCAGGATGTACGTATAAAATCCCAGAGGATCCTCATACATATCCTAGGACTTTACTCTTCGATGGCTTTGAACGTTCATACCGTATTCATATACCGTCATCATTACTTGAAAATAGCTCCCCAGCACTTTTGTTTGTCCTTCACGGTGGAGGTGGTACGGGTGAGGGAATGGAAAGAACACTGACACTTGGAGGATTTAATTTGTTAGCAGATCAACATCATTGTATCGTTGTTTATCCAGATGGCTTTGAGAAAAATTGGAACGATGGCAGGAAAAATGTTTCGGACCCGGCGCATCAAGAAAATATCGATGACGTTGGTTTTTTTAATGCTCTCATAGAGAATCTTACGGATGAACTCAACATTGATATCCATCGTATTTTTGTGACAGGCATCTCAAATGGGGCGATGATGTCATATCGTCTTGCATATGAACTCCCTGATAAAATCGCAGCAATCGCCCCAGTCGCCGGCGCAATACCAACAGATGTATTAGCATACAACATATCTACTGCACCGGTCTCCGTCTGTATCATCAGTGGAACACACGATCCTCTCGTACCATGGGACGGGGGACTGGTTGGTACTCCAAGAAACCCACGTGGGACCGTCATCTCGGTACCAGACTCTGTTCTCTATTGGGTTACTCGTAATAATTGCTCTATCACACCACATAGCACAGTACTTCCAGATAAAGACCCTACCGACCGCACATGGGTGCAGAGGGATATTTATTACAACGGAACAAACAACACTGAAGTGACTCTCTATACAATCTATAACGGAGGGCATACCTGGCCAGATGGATATCAATACCTGCCTAAAGTACTCGTCGGTAGAACATCCCATGACATAAATGCAAATGCGGTGATATGGGATTTTTTTTCAACCCATCCAAAGAAATAATTGGACATATCGCCTGTTTGATAGAGAACCTTTTATTTACAACCCTGCATCGTATTTCTCATAAAGAGGGAAGTTACGTAGTATGACGTGTAACTTACAAAGATATTGATTTGTGCATTGTGGTACTCAGAGATGCGGGGAATTTATGATTTTTTTCTTCTACTTTTCTTTTTTACCTGTTTGGATGCGCCGTGATGTCTTTTTACCGGACCTGTGTGTTTCTTTTTTTTTGTTTTCACAGGTGCGTTCTTCTCGGTGACATCTTCCATTGTAGTATAGACTGAAACCACCTTGCCGTTTTCATCAATCAAGAAGAAGTCATGGGTGAAAACCAGTCGTTTCTCACCGGTTTTTGTCCGATACTCACGTTCATGACCGTCTGTATAGGATTTACCCTGAGATATCTTCTGTAAGAATGAACGTTTGGCTTTGGTTCGTTCGTTTTTGGCAATGAAATCAAAGATTGATTTGCCAAGGACATGTTGCTTTGTATACCCAAAGGTCTGGCACCATTTCTCATTGACATCAGTGATACGACCTTTTGGGTTTAATGTATGGTAGGGGACCGGTGCTTTCTCATACAGTAGTTTGAATTTCTTCTCTGATTCTTGTAGGTTTCTTTCTATTCTTTTTTGATCACTGATATCCTTGATGACACCGATGGAACCAACGACTCTATCCTCATGGTTCCTTAGCACACTTAAGGAGATATCGACGTCTATTTGCTCCTTGTCTTTTTTTTGTATTTTTGTTTCAAGGTGATGTTGCATACCCTTCTGACGAATGTTTTGGGATCTGATTTTTTCCCATTCGGAGATCGGATACAACTGCTGAACTGGTCTTAAATATAAATCATGCTTATTCATTCCAAGCAATGTCTCTGCGTATTTATTCCATGAGATAATCCGTTCTTTCTCATCGGTCATTGTAATAGCGACAGCAGAGTTATCAAAAATCGTTCTGTATTTTTTTTCAGATTCTTTTAGCTCTTTTTCGACTTTTTTTAATTCAGTGATGTCTGTTATGATCGCAACAGACCCGACGATTTCTCCTTTCCATCCTTTTAAAATACAAATGGAGAGATCCACATCAAATGGTTCATTGTTTTTTCGTAGCATCTTGGTCTCCATTCGATAGCGGATTCCTTTTTGACGAACATTTTCTCTACGTATTTTTTGCCATTCCTCCGAGGGGTATAAGGAACGAACCGGCTTTTTAAACAAGTCGCCTTCTTGCATGTTTAATAGTTCTTCTGTGTATTTGTTCCACGAAATAATACGTTCTTCATTATCTGCTAACGTTATGGCGACGGAAAAATTTTCAAAAATTGTTTCGAATTTTTTCTGGGGGCTTACCAAATCGATAATCGTTCTTTTGGGCTCATATCGAGACTGTTGGTTGCTCGTTGGAGACGATACCTCTTGCGGTTCAACAAAGGTTGTTACAATCTCGGTCTTGTTACTAAAGCGTGATGAAAAGTTTTGAAGTTTTCCTACCCGTTCCTCTTCACGTAGAGTCCTTACTATATCAGGGTCATTTTTCATAGGGCCATCTCCAAAGATTCCTACTTCGATAGGTGTATTGTTCTTTTTTCTGGTATGAAAAGCAAGCTTTACTCTTGTTTATTATCCGTCTTGGTATTAGACTGCTTCCCATCTTTTTTGGCATCAAATAAAGAGCCAGTACAGGAAATACTTACGGTATATAAAAGATTACGCATGAACTGTGAAAAATTTCTAGATCATCGTTGAACCTTTGTAAAAATATATGCTGATGATACCAAGCAAACGTGATGTAAACAGATCTGCCATCAAAGGCGTTCAAATCAGACAGGTGTTAGTGTTGTCTACGTATCTAGGATTCATTATTGAGAGCCTAGAATGCAAATCAGTTCACTACGTTTTTTTTAAAAAAAAAAAGCGGGGTTTTTATTTCTGTGCAATGCCCCCCCATTTTGAGATAACGACAATACCTAGGACGGAGACGAGTGTAATTATTATTGCAACAACGACACCAATGATTAGAGAATTTACATCTGTAAATCCGCCCTCTTGCCATAGTCCAGCTAGTTTCATAGCTCCGATTATGATATCCTTCCAGATCAGAGCAATGATGAAACCAAACGCTGCAGCTATTGCAACTGCTACTGCGCTCTTAATTTCTTTTATACTTACCATTTTTCACCTCCTTCCATCTTAATGGGGCAAAAATACCCTGGAACTATTTAATCATTTCGAAAAATCGAACACTTCTGGTTATTCAAGAGGAATAAGAGTGTTTCCAAACAGCATTCTGAGGGATAGAAGCGGCCATGTGATACATAAGAATACCAAGAGCACCGTTGGAAGTATGCCGATATGTTCTATCAGATAGGTCAATAGAACCACCGGAATTATCAGAAGTGCAAGCCCTTCATGTACCCCTTCATACCGGAGCAAAGTATCCCGTTTCGATAGAGATGTCGTCAGGATACCCCATGTAGTAAAAAGCATCATCACGGCGAGAAGCAGATAGCAGAGAAGAGGGAGCGGAAAACCGTTTATCATAATTAACGATCCTTCTAGAAGAAATGGCAGAAATGCTACCATGATGTGTGCGATTTTTATACCAAAAGCATACAGGGTAAATATGAATGGTTTTTTCAGTGTGTTTTGTACAACGTGTACGCCCAAGACAACCGGTGTCGTCCGAATCCCAAGTTTCGTATCAAATTCTACATCCTTTAAGTTCGCAGACACACCAACATTAAACACCCATTGTAAGAACGCAACACACGCAATGATAAAGGCCAACAGAGAAACTTCATCAGAGACAGTTACTGCCCCAAATAGAGCATATAGAAAGACCGCGGCGCCTAACACGTATTCCATACCAGGCTTGCGCTTGCTGTACCTATTATACACCGTCATCAGGAAGAAGGAGAGCAGTAATAGAAGAAACGAACGAGGAGTAAAGAAAAAAATCAATGCAAGCGCCAATGCTAAGAAAAACGCACCAAGGTAAAGGACACGGGCCTGTGTTCTCGAAATCGTTCCTGAGATTAACGGTCGTTGAACCACATATTTTGAGTGCCGATCAACTTCCATGTCATGATAATCATTTTGGACAAAAACAAAGATGTGCCCAAGGATTCCGATTACCAATAACAACGAAAGAGGACCTGCTTGAAACTGTCCATTGCATACTGCACCAAAAACGGGGGCAAATCCAATGAAAAGGATCCCGTAGGGACGAACCAGCTTGAGGTACTCACGTAGGATAGTCACGATTTCATAACCCATCTACTTTTTGAAAAGATTTCTTTTTCAACGATCTATTTCTACCCATTTACCTTGTCCTTCCCAGAGGCGTATCGAGGAAAGTTGTAACTTTCCTTTCAGCTGCATAGAGATCCATTCAAGAATATGTTCTGCAGTCGGGTTGTCAAAACGCTCGTTTAATGACTGATGATCGAGTTTTTCGATGACCGCGGTTTCCACGATTTCTTTCATTTTTACAAAATCAACTACCATCCCATCTTCCTGTACCCCACCCTCAATAACGACCTCGAGTTTATAGGTATGCCCATGCAGTTTCTCACATTTTCCCTTATACTTTGGGATATAATGTGCTGCATCAAAATAAAACTCCCGACATAGTCTCATATGCATGCGTCTCCTTTCTTAGGTCTGATAATGAAGACGAAGGATATAAACATCATCTATTTGTAGCGTTGGACTTTCTCGACCCATGAACGGCTCTGGTATAGCTCTTGAATAGATTTTTTTAGTACAGGATGGATAAACAAAGGGTCAAGATCCATTAGTGGTTGCAGAACAAAAAGCCGGTCTTGTAGCAACGGATGAGGAATAACAAGGTCGTTTGTTTTAACCTGTAAATCTGCATAAAACAGGATATCGATATCGATACATCTTGGTCCATTTTTTATTGTCTTTTTTCTGCCCAGTTTTCGTTCTATGGATTTAAGGGTCGATAAGAGTGTTTCTGGATCGATACTGGTTTCAATCGCTACAGCGCAGTTCAGAAACCATTGTTGTTTGAGTCCTCCAACAGGTTCAGTGAGGTACAGATGAGAAATTTTTTTTACGGTACCGAACCGGGAAATAAGAGAGAGTGCTTCGCATATGTATTTTTCTTTATCACCGATATTTGATCCAAGGCCAAGGAACACCTGTGACATCATACACCCCTAATCGCATCAACGACCTGCAAAGCATGTTTGCATTCTTTCACATCATGGACGCGGACCATGTTTGCCCCATGTAGGACGCCAAGAGTGACAGCAGCAAGGGTCCCCGCAAGCCGCTCATTGACCGATGACCCTGTGATTTCTCCGATAAAGGACTTCCGCGAAGGCCCAATGAGAATCGGACAGCCGTGAGCCTCGAATACTTCAAGATGCTTAAGGATTTGGAGGTTGTGCTGTTTTGTTTTTCCAAATCCAATCCCGGGATCAATAATGATCTGTTGTATCTTTTCGTTGCGTGCAGTGGTAATCTGCTGTTGGAAGAATTGGGAAATTTCTGCAAGCACATTCTTGTAGACAGGGTTCTGCTGCATAGTTGCTGGTAACCCCTGCATATGCATAATGACGACCGGGACGTTATACTGCGAAATGAGTTTTCTCATCTTTGGATTTGTCATGCCAGTAATATCGTTAATGATATGCGCACCCGCCTTCAGACATGCGTCTGCGACCTGTGGTTTATACGTATCGACAGACAGAGGTACGGCAACCTCATCTAAGAGGTGTGTCACGACCGGCAACACGCGGGCTAGCTCTTCTTTTTCCGATATCGGTTTGGAACCAGGTCGCGTGCTTTCTCCACCGATGTCAAGCAGGTCAGCTCCATCGCGGACCATGGTTTTCCCATGGGTAATCGCTGCCTCAACATCATGAAAGAGTCCACCGTCTGCAAACGAGTCAGGGGTTACGTTTAGGATGCCCATGAGTACGGTTTTTTCAAAGCGTAAGGTATATTCCCTACAGATAATCGGTGAAAGCTGTACCATTGTTCATCCCAAATGTGGACGGTCTATTAATACTCAATGATGGAGAACGAGTAGTGTCAGATGATGAATAATTGATTTCAGGGAAAATCATAGGCGAGATGAGAAAGATAGGGGCAAGGAAAAAAAACCTCATTTTTTATTTACTTTTAATAATATAAATAGATAACATTTGTACAACAAGGCTTTATAATGAAGAAATCAACCCTGATGTTACATGTTAGTAATCGGACTTTTATCCACAGAAGAAGAAGCACAGGAAATTCAATTTATCGCAAAAATATGCAGCGTCGAAAACCGGATCCGCTATCTAGTACATGTCGAACGTATTAAAAAACTTATCAGTGAACAAAACAGTTTATGACGTAAATTACTAAAACACCTTTTTTGTTGCACAGTGTATATGACCGTCCTTATTATTTCCTCGACAGAGGACCCTGCCAGTACAAATATAAAAAACAATCTTTTGGAACAAACAACTTGGGAGGAACAGGGAGTCTTTTACAATGCCCCCGTCTTTCGACACCATTCGATGAAAAACCTGGTTCTTATTACCATCCCAGATAAAAAAATACGACACGAGAACATCGATATCGAAGTACAAGAACAATTGCAGATAGATCCAAAGCTAGCGATTTTTCTTTCAAGACACCGCAGTAAAATGGAGGAACCAACACTAACAGTTCATCCTATCGGAAATTACGGCGAAGCAGAGTTTGGTGGACAACCAAAGACCTTAGTTCCTGCGGCACCACGAACGATGACCTATTTGCTACGACTGATGAAAAAAAACCTGAACAAAACAAATCTTGAATACCAAGTCTGTTATGAAGTCACTCATCATGGACCATTTCTTAAGGTTCCAACACTGTTCATTGAGGTTGGCAGCACTGAGGTTCAATGGCAAAAAAAAGAACCTGCAGCGATTATTGCATCATCACTTCTCGAGCTGTTTACACAATATCATTACGAAGAACAACATCCAACGGACATCCCTGTGCTCATTGGTATAGGTGGAGGGCATTATGCCCCGAGATTCACGGATGTCGCATTTCAGAAAAACGTTGCCTTTGGTCATATGATCCCATCCTACCATATCGACTCAGGCGGTATCGATTGGACGTTGATTGAGAAGGCAATACAGGCCACCCCGAACATGACTGGTGTCTATATCCATAAAAAAGCACTTAAAAAATCGCAGGTGACTAGTTTTAAACAAGTATTACTAGACCACCACATTCCGATAGTCTCTAGTCAGGAACTACCCTTGCTGGTGTAACTGTTGTTTTGCGAGGAGATGGGCGTGTCGTAATGGTTCAGGGTTTCTAAAAAAACTAAGATGTTTTACTACTTTAAGACTGGTTGCAAGGGAAACGTGGTGTCCTGGAGAAATATAAATCGGTCTCATTTCGTTTTTTAGCGAGAATGCATGTCCACGTTGTTCATTGTGGATGAACACCTTGGAATCTTGTACTGTCCCATACAGAAGGGTTTTTGCCACGCCAATCGTTGGAATATCTAACTGTATGCCTGCATGAGACGCAAATCCACAATATGCAGGATGGATGATGCCGTTTCCATCAAGAAGAAGCATGGATGGTTTCGATTGAAGATTACGTATAAGTTTTCGAACAAGGGGAAATTCTCGATACGCGAAATATGTTGAAATGAATGGAAAATCCGTCTGTGAAAACACTATGGATTGTTCAACAATCTGCTTGGTGTTATAATCGATTACGACACAGGCTCCACATGCTTCATCGAACTCGTTGTCAGGGTAGGCGACATCAACGCCTGCGACCGTCTCCATATCGCTAAAATTGTCCGTGAGCGATATTTTTTTGCTGAGCTGTAGTTGTTCCTGACGTAGTGTTTTTAACGGATACTCTGTTTGAAAATCATCGAAGAACACGGTATTAAAATCAAGGATTTTTCCATTTTCTACTTGGATTGAATTCTGAGATAATCGTCGAATTTTATCCTGTATCCCCAATCCAAATCCACCAAGCCTGCCATCGGAATACACAATCTTGTAACAGGGCATATCATCCGCGTTTGGATTTTGGTTCATCATCCGCCCAACTGCTCTTGCTGCGACTTTATCACCTAACGCCTCTGCGACCGCACCATACGTCGAAACCTTTCCAGGGGGAATCTGCCGAACTAGGTCATAGGTATATTCAAAAAGGTTCATATAGAAATATCAATTATGCGGTGTAAATAATTTTCTGCTTACGTCTTTGTACTGGAGCAGGAGAGCAAAGGATGTACTATGAACTCGATTAAATTCCTTGGAACAGCAGGAGCACGGTTTGTTGTCATGAAACAACTTCGGGCGTCTGGTGGTATATGGTTTAATCTTGACGGAACGCAATTGTTGGTCGACCCTGGTCCTGGCTCCCTTCTCCATTGTCTCTCCAGCAGACCAAAACTTAACCCGCAAGACTTAGAAGGAATTATTCTTACCCATCGTCATCTTGATCATTCCAATGACATCAATATCATGATTGAAGCAATGACAAACGGTGGATTTACAAAGAAGGGAGTCGTGTTTGCCCCAAGAGACGCGTTGAAAGACGATCCGGTGATTCTGAAGCACGCAAGGAAGCAAGTAGAACGGATCGAGACTCTCAAAGAAAAAGGAAAGTATCAGCTGGGAACTATTGTTTTTGAAACACCAAAACAGTTAAAACATGGGGTTGAAACCTACGGAATCAATTTTAGAGGGAAAACCTATTGTATTTCTCTGATTACCGATACGGATTATTTTTCAGATCTTGCTTCGTATTTTACAGGAGAAATTTTGATTATCAATGTGGTGCTTAAGGATGATAAAAGCAGCATTGAACATCTCTGTTTACACGAAGCGGAACAAATTATTGTGGAAAACAAACCAAAACTTGCGATTCTGACACATTTCGGTATGGGGATGGTGAAAGCAAAACCATGGGAAATCGCAGAGAACCTCTCTAAGAAACATGGTATTCAAATTCTTGCAGCTCGGGATGGCATGCAAATCGACATCGATCGATATACAAAATAGTTATAATTCTCTATAGTGATATCAAAAACGATGACAGTACGGGCGCTCCTGCCAAAATACCATGATATCCTGGAAGAAAATGGTACAGCCGTGTATCATACCTGCAAACATATCCCAGTCTCTTTTGAGAAAACTCAATCAACCGATGATCTTTGGCACATCCATGAGGAGGCACTTGGGTTGTATAATCCTCAAAATACAATGCCGTTGCCATCGCTTCTTGATCTGAAAATCGAACTTGCAGATCGCCTCTTCAAAGAATGTTGCTTCTGTGAGCGCAGATGCAGGGTGGACCGGCGAAAAACCCAAGGGATATGCGGCGTCCAGGAATCACATATCGCCCTTGAGTTTTTACATTATGGTGAGGAACCAGTGCTTGTCCCTTCCCATACGGTCTTTTTTTCAGGATGTACGTTTCATTGTGTGTTCTGCCAGAATTGGGATATCAGTCAGGTCCCCTGTGGAACCATCATAGCACCTACACAGCTCGCACTCACGATACAACAGCGGAAAAATCAAGGGGCGAAAAATGTAAACTGGGTCGGGGGTGACCCAACATCTCATCTCCTGTACATTCTAAAGGTTTTAAAGCAGTTGGACAGTAACATTGCACAGGTATGGAACTCAAACATGTACTGTTCTGAAGAGACAATGAAGCTGTTACGAGGGGTCATAGATATCTATCTCACAGATTTTAAATATGGGAATGATGCCTGCGCAAAGAGGCTTTCTAGCGTCGAAAACTATGTTTCAGTGGTAAAAAGGAATCACATGGACGCGTATCAGCACGGAGAAGTCATTATACGGCATCTGGTGCTGCCAAATCACATTGAGTGTTGTTCAAAACCAATCATAGACCATATCGCAGAACATCTACCAAACGCTGTGGTGAACATCATGTCTCAATATAGACCTGAGTACATTGCCTATGAACACAAAGAAATATCCAGACCGGTTTTGCCTGAGGAGGTTATGCAGGCCAGAGAATACGCAGAACACCGCGGGCTCCATCAGATTTAAGGTGTGTATACCTCAATGTGTGTTTCTTGGGTTATCCTTGCTTTGCCTCCTACCTTGATTTTATCGTTGCGTATCTCGACATATACCCTGCCTGGTCTGCCGATGATGTCTCCCTGTTCACAGATAAAATTGTTTTCTTTGATTTTTTTATGTCGTGCTACATAGCTGCAGACAGCACCGTTTGCAGTGCCTGTAACCGGATCTTCGTTTACCCCGTACAATGGTGCGAAGTTTCGTGCATGATACAGGGAACGTGGTTCGATCGTCTCAAACGTAAAAACATGAACGCTGCCTGCACCTACCCGCTCGCATATCTTTTTAATCTTCTCAAAATCAGGGGTCATGTCTTTAAGATCATCAAATGTTTTCACACAGATTGGTAGTGTGAAAAGACCGGTCGATACAATTTGTTTTGGCAAGGAATCATCGATGTCGTTTCTGTCGATACCAAGCGAATCTGCCATAAGAGATATATCTAAATGTATATTTTTATATATATCTTTTGCTTGTGTCATCATGATCCTATCAATCGTATTCTCATCATTTGAGCAAATTGTAACCGGTAAGACACCAACCTTTGTCTCCTGGGTCACTATCGTGTTTTCCTTTTGTGGAACAAACCCTTTTACCGCCATAGCAAAGAATGTCGCAATCGTTGCATGACCGCAGAGGTCAACTTCAACAGTTGGTGAAAAAAACCGAACTTTGAAATCTGCAAGAGTGCTGGGATACACAAAAGCGGTCTCAGAGACAGACAACGTTCTCGATATTTGTCTCATCTGTTCGTCGATTAAGTCAGGTGCATCAAGGACGACACCCGCAGGGTTTCCACCCTCAAGTGATTCGGTAAATGCATTAACCTTCAAGACGTTGACGTTCATTGCACCTCATCGTCGATGGTTCCACTGCTTGGCAGAGAAGCGTTCTTTTTCGAATTGGTCTGCCAAGGCAATTTCTTCTTGACTTAACGTCCCTTCAAGGAGCTCCACATGAAATTCTTCCTCAAAACCTGCCTTCATCGCTTCTGCGACTTGCGTAAAACGCATCTCTTTTCCTAAAAGATGCCTCACTGACGTGACCCTCTGTTTTACATCAGCAATAAGCTTATCCTTAATCTTTTCATTTGGGACCCGTAGCACAGAAAACATTTTATCGACATCAACATCCATAAGAACCGTCCCATGCTGCAATACTGTTTGCAACTTCCTTGTCTGAGCGTTCCCTGAGATCTTTCGCCCACCAGCCACAATGTCATTGATGGGAGCATAAATGCTCTCAATCCCCACGTACTGAAGACCTTTGATAACAGCCCCACAAATCCTACCGTAGCTTGCCATGATATTTTTTGGGATTTCCATATGAGATTCCGGAACCACAATACTATACGTTAATTCCTTCTCATGAAACACAGCACCCCCACCCGTGATTCTTCGAACATAATCAACACCGAACCGCTCACACGCTTGAATATCAATCTCATCTGTTAAACTCTGGAAATAGCCGATCGAAATAGCGGGAGGCATCCACCCGTAGAACCGTACTGTCGGAGGGACCTTCCCTTCACTATTTGCAACAAGTATCGCGTGGTCTATCGCCATATTGGAAAACGCGGTGTTCGTACCGGTTTGTAACAATCTCCACTGCTCTTTCATACTCTACACATCAGAATTCCTTGTACCAGACCTTCCGCATCCAGCCCGATAAACTCAATATGATGGTCACTGATGATTGATTGGACTTTCCTAAGTAATTGTTGTTTTTCGATCACAGTACCATGTATTTCTCTTTCCATTAGTTCTACCGCTTCTTCAGGGTAGACGAAAAAATCCCCTGTGATCCGAATGTCCTTGATAACATTATTTTGTTCATCGTATTCAACAGAGATTTTCAGTAACTTCCCGCGAGGCACTTTATAGATAGAGTGGGATCTCATGGTCTGCATAGGTATGGTTTTATCTTTTTTTAACATTCTGTTTTCAAAACGGTTACAGCAGTGCATTCTCTGCATGATAGGAGCTTCGAACAAGCGGTCCTGACTCGACATGCAAAAAACCCATGCGAAGAGCGGCAGTTTTCATCTCTGAAAACTCCTCGGGCGTATAATATCTCTTCACCTCTGCATGTGTCCGTGTTGGTTGGAGGTACTGCCCAATCGTTACAAAATCAACCTCAGCATCTTTCAAATCACGCAGTGTCGCATGGATCTGTTCGATTGTTTCCCCAAGTCCTACCATAAATCCGGATTTCGTTGGAATGCTTCTGTTTTTTCTCTTTACTGCTCGTAAGACGTCCAAGCTTCGCTGGTAGTTCCCTTGCGGTCGAATCACCGGGAACAACTCTTCGACAACCTCAATATTATGGTTAATAACATCTGGAGCTGCATCAACTATTTTTTGTATCGCTCCGAGATCCGCTTGGAAATCCGGGATTAACACCTCGATTTTACAGATTTCATTCAAAATCCGTATCTCTTTTATGGTGTCAGAAAAAACACCTGCGCCACCATCGGTAAGATCATCCCGTGTCACCGATGTAATCACCACGTACTTCAATCCAAGAATCCGCACGCTCTCAGCGACATCTCTTGGCTCATTTGGGTTTAAACGGTCAGGTGTACCGTAAGCGACATTACAGTAACGACAATCTCGGGTACAAACGTTTCCAAGAATTAAAAAAACAGCAGTACCATTACCAAAACATTCAGCGATATTTGGGCATTTCGCCTCCTCGCAGATCGTATGTAACTTCGCAGATCTAAGGAGAGTTTTTATTTTAGAAAAATTTTCTCCCCCACCGATTCGTACCTTAAGCCAATCAGGATGACGTCTCATGACACGCCAAGAAAAACCAATGGTGTTTATAATCCTGTTGTCCAATTTTTTTTGTATGAGAAAGAGTGTTATACCCCCATAGTAACACGCAGTAAATCCCGTAACCCCGGGGATACACCAAGGATGAAGATACCGATTTTAAGAAGGTTAATCAACCGTGGATATCGCTCCAACTCCTTCTTGTAATAGACATCAAAAACAAAAATCACCAGAATAATCAAGAGAAACTTAACAATCGGAAATAACGGCGGCCACACTTCCATAAGAGTGTTTGACGCAGGATGCTTCTCGATATAGGAAGGTAGCCCCATATGCCAAGGATCATAGATGCTGATGTAACTCGTTATCCCATCAATCAGATGCCCCCCAAGCATCGAGAGATTCAAGGGATGTTTGTACACAGCGATACGCTCATTGTTCCGAAAAACCCATGCAACGAGAGCAACGATACCAAGAATCAAGCTAATAAGACCGATAATCAACCAAAAAACAGTTATGTACGTTCCGGAAGAGCTGCTCCATTGATCGCCGGCCATCCATCGTCCGACAAGGAAAAAACACGGAAGGACAATAAGCAGTCCCCCTGAAAATATAACAGTATTTATTGTCACTGTCTGATTCTTAAGAAAACGGTAGAGCAGAGGAAGAAAAGCGAAAAAGGACAGCATGCAGAAGAACCATGGTTCAATACGAGACGCACCATAGTCAAATCCTAAAACCCAGAGAATCGTATAGATCCCATCAATAAAGAGAAATACAATTAGGAGGACACGCAGTGTTTTTTTTAGGGAAAATGCTTTTTTTTGCAGATAATAGCCTAAAAAAAGAAAGAGAAGGACATAAAAGGCTGTCTGAAAATAGATGAGTGGTGATATGAACCAATACACAAAAGGTTCGGTGAAATAGCTGGTGTCCTCCAGGACTCGCGTCACCGGACCAAACAGGATATAGGGAAACAGTGCAAGGCAGAAATACCAGTCAATGCGTATGTCAAGTTTCTTTAAAAGCTTATATAATGCATAAAGGGCATAGACAAGGATGACCCCATAGGTAATCTCAGAAATAAGCGTATATCCCTCCTGAGCAACCACACCATTATGTGAGACCGAATGGCCAGTCGCATCAGCAACAACGGGGCCCCAGTAGTATTTCCAGATCCATTGGTCATAAATCAAGGTGGGTGCAAGGAGATACCCTACAGCAATTACTACAAGAATCCCAAGTAATATCCCGAGAGATAAGACAATTTTTTGGTGTGCGGTTATCGTTGGAAGGTTCATAATCACAGGGCTAAGAAAACGAGCATATATTAATGTACCTTCCTCTTTTTTGTGTACATGACAATTATTATAAAGGAAAAATATTATCTATACTATAGGGGAAATATGATAAAGAAAACACTTGGAATCCTCTGGGTAGTACTGCTACTCCTACCAGTAACTCATGCAAGCTTCACGAAAAACGATACCGTTCAAGAAATGCTTCTGTTACCCCCTTCATTCAGTTGGCGAGATATCGATGGTACCGATTATACGACCTCTATTAAAGATCAGTCACCCGCACCAACCTGCGAAGCGTATGCTCTCTGTGCGGCTCTGGAAACAAAAATGCAGTATCAACTTCAGGAGCTCTACACCCCTGACCTTTCAGACAATCATCTGTACTATTATGCAGGAGGGACCATCGCGAAAGGATACGTCAATCTCGTTGATGCGGCGAATTATCTCATAGAATATGGTGTCCCAGATGAAGGATGCTTTCCTGAACCACATCGACCGGTGGACTATCCGTTTGAAAGTCTCCCTGGATGGGAAAACCGCACCGTTAAAATCACTGAATGGGGCTGGGTCGATCATGACGTCAACGCGATGAAACAGGCACTCATAGAACATGGACCGCTTGTCATCTGCATCCGTTTCTGGAGGGATTTCTTTTATTATTTCGGAGGCGTGTACAAACATCATATAGGAAAACCGGTGGCAGGTCATGTTGTTACCATTGTTGGCTACGACGATAGCAAGAGCTGCTGGATTGTAAAAAACAGCTGGGGCACAAAATGGGGAGAGAACGGCTGGTTCCGGATGTCCTATGATGCAGATATGATAGCTGAATGGCACGGTGAAGGCTCGGGGGTTATGTACGTCGACGGGGTGTATGGAAACCTTAAACCAGACGTCCCGAAAGTGTACATCGAAACACCGTTCTACTATCACACCTACATCTTTGGGAGCGGGATACCGACACTTCTGAAAAGACTCCCCCTACAGAACGCTGCAGCCAGAATCCTTGGGCCGCTCACGTTTCAAGTCACAGCGGAAAACACCTATTCAGTTGAATTCTTCATTGACGATGTATCGAAATATGTTGACACAGACGCACCATTCTCCTGGGATCTCGAAGCAACACGCGGACTGCATACACTGACGGTGAAAGCAACCAATAATCACAATATCTCTTCTCTCGATATATTAGATTTCTACGTGATTCTCTAATATCATTCTTATACCACGTGTTGTATTAGAAAGAAAGACGCTTTAAAAAAAGCAACAGTAAAAAACCTACGAGCATCTCAAAAAGGATACGAAAGCGTGGTTATCAGCTACGGGCCATCTCCAAAAACGTTAATTCCTTATGGAGTGATTAATAAAGCTTCCGGTACACCATAAAGAAAATATAATAAACCTGTAGATTACTCCCCTGAAACCACCATGGAGCGATTTACCAAATTCAAAACGATGATTTTCCCTAGAGAAGTCATCGTTGGTCATAACACAACCGACCAAATCAAAGGAATATGCAATCATCTCGCACCAAGTAACAGCCTTCTTCTTGTCTGCGACAAGAACACTAAGAAAATATCCGGCGATCGAATCGAAAAGATACTGTCCGGTGCCGGGTATGACGTCAACATGGTTGTCCTTTCATTACCCTTGATAAAACGAGATGTACTTCCTGCATGGCCTACGATTCGAGAGGTCAACACAGTTGTAAAAGAAGCGAAAAAAACAGGATCTGATTTCCTCCTTGGCGTTGGCGGCGGTTCTGTAATCGACGTTACTAAATGTGCCGCCTATGAACTATCAATAAACTTTGTCAGTGTCCCTACGTCTGCTTCACATGACGGCATGGCATCACCCCGTGCGGCACTAAAAGACAAAAAAGGGTCCATCTCAAAAACCGCAGTCTCTCCCATGGCAGTGCTTGCTGATACCGCAGTTATCATGAGAGCCCCCTACCGGATGCTTGCATCAGGATGCGCTGATGTGATATCAAATCTTACAGCGGTAGAAGATTGGGAGCTTGCTCATCGGTTAAAAGACGAAGAATTCAGTACCTTTGCTGCATCACTTTCAACCACTTCATCTCAATTACTACTGAACAAAGCAGAAGACATTCGGACAGGACTAGAAGAAGCGGTCTGGCAGGCGATAAAATGCATGGTCGTTTCAGGGGTGGCAATGAGTGTTGCTGGAAATACACGCCCTGCCTCTGGTGCTGAACATATGTTTTCCCACATGCTTGATTCCATCGCACCAGGAAAAGCTCTACATGGAGAACAATGTGGAGTAGGTTCCATCATGATGATGTATCTTCATGGGGGGGATTGGCAGCAAATCCGCGATGCATTAAAAATGATCGGAGCTCCGGTAACCGCCAAAGAACTAAACATCCCAAAGAAAAAAATTATTCAGGCGCTTATGGGTGCACAGAAAATCCGTCCTGATCGGTATACTATCCTTGGTGAACTTGGGTTAACGGAGGATGCTGCAAAGAAACTCGCGAAGATAACTGGAGTGATATAATGGTTCTTGTGACCCTTGTTGGTGAACAACTTGCAGTGGAAGGAACAGATTTTACGTACCTAGGTTCAAACAGTGAATGCAGAAACTGTCAACTTAAAACCGTCTGTTTTAATCTTAAACCAGGCCGAAGCTACCGCATCACTAAACTAAGGGATAAATCCCATGATTGTACCATACACGAAGGACGTGTGGTTGTCGTAGAGGTAGAAGAACTCCCGTTGACAGTAGCAATTACCAAAGAACAACCTGAGGGGACGATGATAACAATAGAAAAGAAGGATTGCAAAAACATCGGCTGCGACTCATTTGATATTTGCGCTACTACCACATTTCAAAATGGAAAACCATATACAATTAAGAAACTCTATGGAAAAATACAATGTCCCAGACATTTTGAGCTATACAAGGTAGATGTCTTGGATTAATACCTAAGAGAGGAATACCTGATTTTTATAATAAATAGATCTATTTATATCTTCGCTTCACTTTTTAAAAGTTTTACCTTGTCAAGCTTCTCCCAGGTAAAATCAGGTTCTTCCCGTCCAAAATGGCCATATGCCGCGGTGTTCTTAAATATTGGTCGACGTAGATCCAATTGTCCGATAATATCAGCAGGTTTTATTGGAAAAAATTCCCTGATGAGCATCTCAATTTCATCAAGAGAGATCTTATTTGTCCCAAAGCAATCAATGTTGATAGAAACCGGTTCGGCGACACCGATTGCATATGCAAACTGGATTTCACATTTCTCAGCAATACCTGCGGCAACGATGTTTTTTGCGATGTACCGTGTCGCATACGCAGCACTGCGATCGACCTTGCTTGGGTCTTTTCCTGAGAATGCTCCACCACCATGTCTGCCGATACCACCATAGGTGTCGACGATAATCTTTCTTCCTGTTAGACCCGCATCGGCGTATGGCCCGCCACGGACAAATGACCCTGTTGGATTGACGTGATAAATGGTATCTTTATCAATCCATTCGTTACACACAGGGTTAATAATCGTTTCAATCACATCTTTTCGAATTCGCTCATGGGAGACACCGCCATCATGCTGAGTCGAGACGACAATCGTATGGGCGCGAAGAGGTTTTCCTTTTTCGTCATATTCGATTGAGACCTGTGATTTACCGTCAGGTCTTAAGTACGGGATTCTACTAGTTTTTCTCATTTCCGATAAGCGTTTTGTCAACTTATGGGCAAGAAGGATTGGCGCAGGCATGAATTCCTTTGTTTCATTACAGGCGTACCCGTACATCATCCCTTGGTCGCCTGCACCTTGCTCTTTGTGGAGGTTTTTTATCGCTGTAACACCCTGGGAGATATCTGGGCTTTGCTCAGTGATCTGAACCCATACAGAGCAGGTTTCCCATTCGATACCGTATTCTGATTTGGTGTACCCAATTTTTTTGATGGTATCACGGACCACATGCGGGATATCAATATATGCTTCCGTGGTCATCTCCCCAAAGACCATCACTCCCCCGTTCTTTGTCGCTGTCTCAATCGCAACTCGTGAGTTTTTATCCTGCCGAAGTGCTTCATCAAGAATTGCATCTGATATCAAATCACACATCTTATCTGGATGTCCTTCGGTGACAGATTCTGAACTTATGATATTTTTTCGTTTTACCATACACTCACCCAAGAAAGAAACTCTTGTATAAAGGACTCCACAACTAAAAGTAATTTATTAAGTTTATCAAAGAAAAACGAAAGCAGAAAAAAAGGAAAATCCTCTTATCCTATTTTTCTGGTTGTCGTCCACATGTCCTCGTCGATAGTACCATAGATGTCTTCATCAGAGAAATTCTTCGCCTGTTTCTTATCAACAATAACGACGCTCCGTTCCAGGTTGCTTTCTTTTGAATACCGAGCGATTGTATCCTTTTTCAGACGCCAGTAATGGGTACGCCATTCCCGTCCATCGTACAGAGTCGTTTCTTCCCGTTCAGTCGTAAGCATACCTTCTTCTTCCAGGATGTAGAACAGCTGTCGATCTTCAGGGTCAAGTACATTGTCAATGACCCGGTCGTCAAACCCAAAAATATCCATGACAAACCCAGCGTCACGTCGTGCTTCCTCTATATCAATCCCAACGCGATTTGCTATAGCTTTCGATAAATCATCTAATGTAATAATTGTCATAAAAATTCCTTTCCATTACGTTTTCATTCTCTCTTAGATCGCTTCCTGCCTTTGAAGTTTTTAATTAATCCGCAATATATCTGTACAGACCTTCTATATATAATTTTCTCTATTTGACAGTTTTTTTATGATTTTTTGGGTCAAAAACACAAAAAAGAAAAGCATCCAAGCTAAAATAGAGGGAACATGATACTGCTATGGTGTGTGAATGGAACTATCCCTTCAGAAACGATTGCTACAGAGTTTACAGGATATTGATCGAAAGAACCTCCCCAGCTTTCATGTCGTTATGCTTCCTGATTTCTTTGTTGATCATGTTCTTCGTTTCAATTCTCTTGAACAGACATGCAATGACATGAAAACCATTGCCGAACAAGGTGGGGGAAACATCCCGGGAATCCCCCAACGAATCCATCAGGGCGGAAATGCCGCCAACACTGCTCTTGGTCTTGCACGTCTTGGCATAAGCAGTCATCTGATTTGTCAAACCGACCCTTTTGGCGTATATGCCCTTGAATACTTCTTAGGAAAAAACGGTGTGGATCTTTCAGGGGTGAAAAGCGATGGATCACTTGCCCTTACCACGGCGATAGAGCTTCAAAAACAGCATGCAAATATCATGCTTGGTGATCCCGGGTCGGTTGCCACGTTTGCCTTTGAGCAATTAACCACTCATGATTACGAATTAATCGCATCTGCACACCTTGTGGGGGTAACAAACTGGAATCTGAATCGTTTTGGAACCGACCTTGCCAGCAAAGTTTTCGAGATGGCAAAAAAACATAATGTGAGAACATACTTTGATTCTGGTGACCCCTCCCCTCGCCGACATGATATCCCAACGCTTGTCCAAAAAGTGCTCATGAGCCCCGACTTGGATATTTTTGGGCTTAACGAAAACGAACTACGATATTATAGTCACTACAATTGTATGACACAGGCTGAAATGATTACGGCAGCGGAATCATTGAAAAAGAACATACCGGCACGTATTGATTTGCATACATCGTTGTTTTCTAGTTCGGTTCATAGAACATCAACAGTTATACCAACCATTCCACTTTCGACAATATACCGACTCACAGGTGCAGGTGATGCGTGGAACGCGGCGAATATCTTCGCAGATCTGCTTGGATTTGCAGATGACGAACGATTATTGTTTGCAAACATAGCTGCAGGTCAGTATATTTCTTCATCAGTGGTCATCCATCCAACGATTGACATGGTCATTAATTATATTAAAAACAATATATAAATTTGTAAACCATTGTCCCATCTCCCTTAATATTTTCAGACATTTATCGCAAGGTATTTATACAAAATATATTAATTCTATAAAAAAATTTATATACTATCGCTCCTTATCAACTTAAGAATGGGGGAGGCAACAATTTTTTAATCTCTCCTCACCACCTTCAAACTTCCCCATTCTCTCCTTATTCGGAAAATATACTATGAGAACAACAGTCGTTTTACTTTTTTCGCGACGGGTCTTCTGTATTTTTCATCAGTGATAAGCATCAAAGCCCAATCAGGAGCGATGCGTGAACGGATCGCTGAAGCAACAGGGGTAAAATCATCAAGACTCTTCATTTCATTCCGGTTCATAACCTGGATATCCGTATTATTGATTCGTGGCTCAGCACGCAACAACTCGGGTCGTGGTGCGTCAATGATGATATGGCCTTTCGGGATGCGGAAGACTTCTTCTATCTCACGTTCTTTTTGTCGTCGCGTGGACACATCCTCAAGTGCCTTGACGACCTTGATTTCTTCTTTATTTAAATCATACAAAGAGACGGCATAGGCTTGTTTGAAGAGATCACGATATTTCAGACGTGTGACAATCTCCTGCTGAAAATGGCCCATCGCTTTTAAAGATATCATAATCTCCGCATCAGTCATCCGGAAAAACTCAAAGGGCTCTGCATCAGGGATTTCCTCAAGTGCCTTTGACAGCATTAGTTCTGGGATGCGCACGGTCTTATGAAAATACACCGACGAATACATCAATGCCCGAGCCATAAGGATGTTTTCCACGACGTTTACTCCTTTGCGCATCATCGTCAGATTTCCTTTGTAGATCATCATAGTCCTTAATAGCCGCTGAAGGTCAATCATGCCATAGGCAACACCTGTGTAATACGCGTCACGCATAAGATAATCTAATTGATCAACATCAATCGTGCTGTTCAAGAGTTGCCCAAGGTACGCTCGTTTCAACACGCTCCCCCTAATTATTTTCACAATTTCTTTTTTATCCACCTGATGCTTGTCGAGAATCTCATGAACCGAAGAAGCTGAAAGGAACTGCTGTTCATTTCCATCAAAGATAGCATAGTCCCCAAGGATCAGTTTCTCTGTAAGATCGACATGATCAACACCGAATCGTTGAAGAAGGATTGATTCCAACGTATGAGAGAATGGACCATGACCTATGTCATGTAATTGAGCGGCACAGGTCAACAGTTTTTTTTCTGTCTCTTTCAAAGCAAGAATATCAGCAATCTGAGAAGCAATCATAGAACAGCCAAGCGAATGCTCAAATCTTGTATGATGAGCACCAGGGAACACAAGATGGGCAAATCCAAGCTGTTTAATATTATGCAGACGTTGTACCTCAGGAGTCTCAATCAGATCGATAAGACATCCGGTTATTTTTATATCGCCATGAATCGGGTCTCTGACGATTTTATGATCTTCAAGCATACACGTTCAAATGCAGAAAAAGAAAAAGAGTTGAAAAAGCTTTGTTACGAAGAACCACAGAGACGGTAACCTTTAAAACAAAATCAGGTATTATCCATCGTGACAAGACACAAAAAAAGAAAGCAGTCACATGTGAGGTGTTTGTATTCCAAAACCCATTTTATTCTCCTTAGAACAATGCGTGAAATGCCAGGAGACAAAAGAATTACTCGCCGGGAGAGATGATGTCGATATCGTCACCTTCCCCCACGACCTTGGCCAGTGGCGTGATGAGGACTTGGCATTGGCAAAATCCCATGACGTCTTTGAGGACCTTCAACGAACCGCGCCTGTCCTATGGCTTGATGGAGAGAAAAAAATCGGGTATCTAAGAATACGAAAATGGCTCCAAGACACCCTCAAATAAGCCACCGTTCCAGGGTGTTATTATCCAAATATTAATTAGGGAGTGCGGTTATTCGAGGACAAATGGATTCTCTCGAGCAAATTAAAAAGAAAAAACTTGAACAACTAAAAAAACAGTATATGAACGGAGGTAAACCCATGGAAAAAAAATGGCCAGACACACCCATCCATCTTCTTGATACAGACATCGAGGAGACAATAAAGAAATTTCCAACAATCGTCATTGATTGCTGGGCTCCCTGGTGCGGTCCTTGTCGGATGATCGGACCGGTCATCGAAGAACTCGCAAAGGAGTTGCAAGGAAAAATCGTCTTTGGAAAGCTAAATGTTGATGAAAGCCCACAGACTTCGATGAAATATAGAATCATGAGCATCCCAACCTTACTCGTCTTTAAAAACGGTGCACTTGTTGACCAGCTGGTTGGCGCTATGCCTAAAGAAATGCTCCTGGAGAAATTGAAACTCTATCACTAATGTTCTTTGATGGAGATGAAGAAACCACCTCTTTTTTTTATCGTTTCTCTGCTGATGATGCTCCCCTTGGTTTCTGGTTGTACAGAAAACCAAGTCAATCCGTCCGCTGATGATTTCAGCTTCACAACCCTTTCTGGAGTAACAAAACACCTACGCGATTATCGGGGAAAGGTAGTGATTCTGGATATGTGGGCGACATGGTGTTCACCCTGTCAGCTCCAGATGCTGGAGTTGCGGAAAATATACGAGAACTACAGTAGGAACGATGTAGAAATCCTCTCTATAGACATTGACCAGCGGGAAACCATTTCACAAATACAAGATTTTATTTCCACGTTTGAAGACTATGGATATGAGTTGACGTGGACCTTTGGAATCGATGATGGATCGATATGGGAAACCTATAAAGTTGGGAATGAAGGCATTCCTGCGTTGTGTATTTTCAACAGAGAGGGGGTTCTTTCGTTTTCCCATGAAGGGTTAGCAGTCTATGACGACATTCCCCAGGGGTACCCTGCGGGCCTTACGCGACTTGCTCCTGTTCTTGATACTTTGTTATAAAAGAAGAAAAATGAAGAACGGCTGACACTGCAGTGTGTTCGCCCATAAAAAGAGAAATATTTATTACTCCCAGTTTGGTTATAAGCCAGATATCAATCTTGAAATGAAGATTGACGAATTACCTAAAAAAATTTGAGGGAGACAAGAGAAATATGAAGAACGGAAAAAAATTTATCCTATCCATCGTAATGCTAAGTGTTTTTGGAGCAACTGTCTGTTCAGCAGCTGAAACAGGAGCAACATTTGGGGAAATCATCTCCTCGCCAGCATCGCCTCCTCCAGTATCAACCGTCACTTTTTCGATAGAAATCAGTGGTGGAACACCCTCAGAAGTAAAAATATGGGTCCAGGAGTGCAACGGAGGGACAGGCATCTGTTATCCCGACACTCAAAATGTCTCAATGACTCTCGCAAGTCCAGGGATGTACACATCAGATGTCCTGTTGAAACATGCAGATGCGACGTATATCACTTGTCAGGTCTGGGCTAAAACCGATGGTTCTTGGGAATCATCTCCTAAAAAGAATATTACGTTGTCTGAGGGTACAAATGGGAACGGGAGTAATGGCAATAGTCAAACACCGGGTTTCGAATTAGTGCTTTTTGTCATGGCAATCATTGGAAGTGTGGTAATCTTAAGGAAAAAGAGAGTTCAATGAAGCTACAACTAAAGCGATTGATTTCTCAGATTGTAATCTTCTTTTCCGCAAATCTGGGTTACCAGGGGTATCCTGGATTAAAAACCGGGTTTTGTTATCCTTTTTTTTATTGTCAGGCATGTCCCTCCGCAACCTCTGCATGTCCATTACGTTCGTTGGAACAAAGTGTTGATAAAGGAAACGTCGCATGGAGGTTATTGCTGTATCCTCTTCTCATCATTGGATTCCTTGGTGTGTTAACAGGAAGAGCAGTGTGCAGCTGGGCGTGTCCGATCGGGCTTCTTCAACGGGGGACAGGACGGGTTGCCCGGAAGGTGAAAAAACTCCCAATCGCACGGAAACTTGGCACGCATAAAACCGAGAAATACTTCCGTTACGTAAAATATGTTCTGCTCATCAGCTTTGTGTTTGTCACCTCCTATCTCATCGGTTTTATCTTTACGGATCTCTGTCCGGTCGGGTTTCTTACAGGCACCATTCCCACCCTTCTTTTATACCCGGGGAAGTTTGTGCCAAACTATTTTTTCCCAATAGCGTTGGTTATTTTCATCTTGTTTCTTCTGCTTATCTTCCTCATCGAGCGTGGATGGTGCCGGTATTTCTGTCCAGTTGGTGCGCTCCTTGCTCCCTTTAATAAAATCAGTTTCTTACATATCTCCGTAAATACAAAAGAATGCATCCATTGTAATGTCTGCTCCTATATGTGCCCGATGGGAATCGATGTTCCAAATATGCATCGAGACCCAGAGTGCATCTTATGCGGGAAATGCGTCACCGCCTGTCCGAATAACATTATCACCTTCGAGAGGAGATAACGATGAAGAAATTCGTTGCGTTACAAATCTGTGTGCTTCTCCTGGTCTCAGGAGCGCTTGGCGGAATGTTTGCGTTCACCGAAGTGTATAATGAGGTACGATCCGGTATCGTACTTGTGTTATGTTTAAGTTGCCTGAAACTTGAGCCGAAAACCTCGACGGATTTTACCTTTAAAACAGTAGACAATGCACCCCACCCGGAATTTATTCTAACGAACTTATCAGAAGGACCGGTGTTTTTACATTACAGCGGTGATGCGTGCGCTGGATGCGATGTGATGTACCCTGTCATAAAAGACCTCTTCTCCATCGAGTTTGGAAAACAGGACATGTATCATACTCTCATCAACTTTGAGAACTCCACAGTCGCCTATATCTACGTAAACATTCATCATACCATTGATGAGCTACGGGACGCTCAAATCATTTATGATAAAGACCGTATTGGGGGAATCCCGATGTTTACTATCATCACATTGGGGTATGACAATGGGAAGGTAAAACCGAAGTACACAACAGTATATGGTACGTTGACGACCTATGGAGCATTAACCGATGAACAGCGATTAGAGTTTCTAACACAGTTAGTTCAGGAAAGCATTGAGATGTACAACCAAAACAAAGAAGGATACCCACATCATTAGTTTTATTTTGAAAAAAAAAAAAAGAACGG
>Ga0209164_1001247_pt1 | contig 34968 bp, 34 predicted proteins | sample MTBNYHSulfiMetaG_FD_187458 | JGI IMG/M metagenome (GOLD analysis project Ga0209164, IMG submission 187458) | Enrichment culture microbial communities from rom New York Harbor, USA that are MTBE-degrading - MTBE-NYH (New York Harbor Sulfidogenic)... | ecosystem: Environmental > Aquatic > Marine >... | reverse complement strand
AGTTTGCAGCTTCGCTGATGGTTGAAGAACCCCTCACCCGGCCGCTGGCCACCCTCTCCCGGAGGTAGAGGGGTTATTAAAACACCCTTCTCCTTGGGGAGAAGGTGCCCGGAGGGCGGATGAGGGGCTTTCCCGGCGCAGCCGGCCTCTGTCTTCTGTCCTCTGGCTTCTGACTTCTGGTATGCCGACTGCCAACTTGTCCCAAAGCCGGATGGACAACAGATCACTTGCCTGCGGGGGGCGGAACTGCTACAGTCGAAGCATGAGAAAACGGGGCAATACGGAAAGGCCGCGGGGAGCGGCATGATGGGCAGTCAATGAAGTGGCGCATCGGCGACGTCGTCGACCTCGAATATTTTCTCCATCTGGACGCGGAGGCGAGATCCGCGGCGCAGCGTGGGGAAATCCATGAAAGGGACCGGGGCATCTTTCTTGCCGCGGCCGAGCCGGGCTTCAAGGCGGGGCAGCGTTCCGACCGCCGGCGCATCCTCCGGGCCTGGCTGGACCGGCGGCGGGAGCTTGACAAAGACCCCGCCGCGGCTTGGCCCGGTGAAATGGTGGAAAGCCTGCTCGGGTCGCTGCGCTTCTGGTTTTTCGCCGCCGGGGTGCTGTCCGGCGGCGTGGCGGGCGTGTCGTTTCTGGCCTATACCGGTGACAGTCCGGTCAATGTCTTTGTTTATCTGGTCCTGTTTGTCCTGTCCCAGCTTGTCCTCCTGCCGGTCCTGCTTGTTCTCTCCCTGCGCCGCCTGGCCGGCCGGGCGCTGCCTTCCTCCTCTCCCCTCTACAGGCTGATCGGCCGATTCATGCTCCGGGCGGTGCTGTCGGCGAGAAGCCGGTTGGAGAAAAAGCTCTCGGCCGACCTGCGGCTGCGGGCGGAGAAAACCATCGGCACCGTCATCGGCAAGAGCAGGACGTACGGCGTGCTGTTTTTTCTGCCGGTCTTTATCCTGAGTCAGCTCTTTGCCATCGGTTTGAATATCGGCCTGCTGGCCGCCACCCTTTTCAAGGTGATCACCTCCGACATCGCCTTCGGCTGGCAGTCCACCATCCAGCTCAGCCCGGAGGCGGTGCATTCCCTGGTGCGGTTCCTTGCCTTTCCGTGGTCCTGGGCCATGTCGGGGGAGGCGGCCTTTCCTTCCCTCGAACAGATCGAGGGCAGCCGCATCATCCTGAAAGAGGGGATTTATCACCTGGCCACCCCTGACCTGGTCTCCTGGTGGCCATTTCTCTGTCTTGGTGTGCTGGTGTACGGACTGCTGCCCCGCCTCCTTCTTCTCCTGGGGGCGGCGGCCGCCCAGCGCAGATTCCTCGCCTCGCTCGATTTCAGGCAGGGGGCCTGCGAGCAGCTGCTCCGGCGCATGGCTACTCCTCTGGTTTCCACCCAGGGCCGCCGGGTCGAGGAGGCGGCCGCCAGCCGGGAGCCGGGTCAGGAGATGCGGAAGCGGGCGCCCGCGGGCGAACCGGGTGCCGCCGCCCTGAAAAATCTGCTGGTCATGATTCCCGATGAGATTTATGATGCCTGTAGAGGGGAAGAAATTGAAGCAGTGGTGAACAGGGGCCGGGTGTATGTTGTCGACGAGATCATCCGCTTCAACCGTGACCTGGAATCCGACAGGGAGCTCCTTGCCCGCCTGCGGCGCGACGCCCGGCCGGCGGAAACCGAAATTCTCGTCATTCAGGAGGCCTGGCAGCCGCCCATAATGGAGTACATCGACTTTATCCGGCAGCTTCGCCAGGCGGTGGGGGACGGGCCCTGCATCAGGATCGGATTGATCGGCAAACCGCACCCTGACACGGTTTTCACCCAGCCCCGGGAAGAGGACCTGGCCGTCTGGTCCGGGAAAATCGCCGCCATCGGGGATCCCTGCATCTACGTGGAAGGACTGGTACCCGATGCTGCCTGACGCGGTCCCGGAATTCGCCATTGTCGGCCATCCCAACGAAGGGAAATCATCGGTGCTCTCGACCCTGGCCGAGGACGACAGCGTCCGGGTCAGTTCCGTGCCGGGTGAAACCGTTGTGTGTCAGACCTTCCCGGTTATCATCGACGGCCGGGAGATCATCCGCTTCATTGATACCCCGGGCTTTCAGCATCCCCGGGAAATTCTGCGCCAGCTCCAGGAGCTCCGGGAAGAAGCCGACGACATCATCGCAGCGTTCAGGGAGCGGAACAGGGGCAATCCTGCCTTCGGCCAGGACGTGGAACTGCTGCTTCCCCTGACCAGAGGGGCGGGAATCATATACGTGGTTGACGGGTCCCGGCCGGTGCGGAGCGTCGACAGGGCGGAAATGGAAATTCTCCGGCTCACCGGACTTCCCCGCATGGCCGTGCTCAACAGCAAGGAGGATGAAACCGCTTTTCTCGAGCAGTGGAAGGAGGAGTTCCGCCGGACATTCAATATATTCAGGGTATTCAACGCCCATCGGGCGACCTATGCCGAACGCATAGCCCTGCTGGAAGCGCTGAAGCATATCGACCAGGACCGGCAGGCGGCCCTGGACACGGTCATCAGGGCCTTCAAGGAGGATTGGGCCCGCCGCAACGAATCCTGCGCTGAAATCATTACCGGCATGCTGGCGGAATGTTTGTCCGCCACCCTTGTCAGAAATCTGCCCGAAGGAGCAGACGAAGGGCGGCTGCTGGAGAAAATGCGGGAAGCCTATGAAAAAAAGATCCGGCAGATCGAGGCCGACGCCCAGGGGCAGATCAGGAGTCTGTTCAAGCACAATATCTTCAATTACGATCTCTCCCCCCAGTCCATCCTCCACGAAGACCTGTTCAGCGAAAGCACCTGGAACTTCCTTGGTCTGACCCGCAACCAGCAGATTGCCGCCGCGGGCATCGGCGGAGCCGGCCTCGCCGCGGCCCTGGATGCGGCGACGGTGGGTGCAAGCTTCGGCCTGTTCACCGCCCTGGGCGGTCTTGCCGGGGCCACCTGGGCCGCCCTGGGCGGCAAGGGGCTGGCAAAGGTCAGGGTCATGGGCATTCCCCTCGGCGGCCGGGAGATGCGGATCGGTCCGATGAAAAATATCCAGTTTTTCTACGTCCTGCTGGACCGCAGCCTGATCTATTATTCCCAGATCATCAACTGGGCCCACGGCCGCAGGGATTACGAAGCGGCCCGGGCGAAGCGGGATGCCGAGCCTGACCGGATCGGCTTTACTTCCCGGTGGAGCGGGGAGGCCCGCGGCGTCTGCGCGGATTTTTTCAGGGAAGCGACGGCGGAAGGCGGGAGCAGGGGAACGGATGCCGAAGGGCGGCTGCGCGACATACTCCTGGATCAACTGCGGGAAATCTCCCACAGCGAGTATGTGCGGCGGATATGAACCCGGGGGCGGCCGGCCCCCGGGCCGGTTTCATCCCCCCGGCAGCACGAGGCGCATCCCCTTGCCGTACCGCCTCACTTCTTCGTAGAGCTGTTTCGGGCCGCGTTCATACCGTCTTGAAAAATGGAAGGGGACCAGCTGTTCCGCCCGGGCGGCCTGGGCTATTTCGCCGCAGGCGGAAGCTGTCAGGTGGCCGCTCAGTTGGGCGTAGCGCCTGTCCGCCTCGGTGAACGCCGCCTCGCAGAAAAAGGTATGCGCATCCCGGGCCAGTTCGGTCAGCTTCCGACGGTTGGCGGGGGTGTCGCTCAGGTCGGTGGCATAGACGAGCTTTTGCGCCGGGGTAACCAGGAGCAGTTCATCGGCGAGTTCCCCGGCAGTGGCACTGGCGCCGTCAGGCAGGCGGATCGGCGCATTCCGGTTGGCGGAGCCGATCTCTTTCTTGAGTTCGCCCAGCCAGGGTCCTGGTTCCAGGTTCAGCCGGGTCAGAGATTCCCGGCAGACGTTGTATTGCGGCCCCTGCTCAAGACTGTAGGCCAGCACGGGGATGGTGCCGTGGATCAGGGTCACGGCCCGCACCATGCAGTCCGAATCGCCCGGCAGCAGCCCTTGCCCGGTCTGCTGTTCCCCAAGCAGCTTTTTATGTTCCCTGCCGGCCCGGACCCCGTAGATGAGCAGCCGGTCCCCATGCAGTTCGCCCACTGCAAAGCGGGGCCCCTCCTCGCCGATGCGGTCCCAGTGGATGCCGTTCAGCAGTCCGGAGATACGGTCCGACAGGCCTGGAGGGCCGAACATCCTGCAGGGCCGGGGTATTCCTATCCGGGCGCGCAGCAGCCAGAGGAAGCCGCAGATGTGATCGATGTGGGCGTGGCTGATGAACACATCCGTGACCTGGTGGGCAAGCCGGGCCGGCAGCCGGGCCCCTTCGCCGAGATCGAAGAGAATGGACCGTTTCCTGTTGTGCAGCCGCAGGTGCAGGAGCGGATCGCCGAAAACCCCGTTGACCAGCACCCCGGTTGCCTTGCCGATCCGCGCCGCCGGAACGGCGCCCGCGGTATTTTCCGTTCCCGGCCAGGGCGCGACATCGGGCGGCCGGGCCTGGAGCGGAACCGTCCCGCCGGTCTTCCTGAACGTAGTGAGCAGGCCCCGGTTGTCCCGCCGGGCATCACGGACCAGGACCCGGTCGGGTTTCTCCCCGAAGCGGGCTGTCCGTATCCGGAACTGCTCGCCGTCCTTTTCCATGATTTCGCCAAGGGCGAGGGTTTGTCCCGCCGCCAGAAAGGCGATCTGCCGTCCCGTCCAGTCCCGGTCCTTCCCGGGGGGCGGGGTGGTGCCGGTCAGCAGCCTGCCGGGGACATTAACGGTCTTTTCCGCGGCCCCGCGCAGATACGCGTCCCACATCCGGGTGCGGGCCCGGGCGCGCCGGCGCTTGTCCGGCAGGCGGGCTTTGTCCGAGGCGCGCACAAGCAGAATCTCGCAGCCGAGCCCGGCCAGTTCGCCGGCCAGCGGCAGTTTGTCCGGATCGCGGACCAGGGCCAGGACGACATCAATGCCCGCCGCTTCGGCAAGCCCGGCGAGCAGTTCGGCCCCGGCGACGCTGCGGACGATGCCCGGCGCGTCGACCAGGAGCATGTTCCGGGCAGCCTTTTGCGCCAGCCTCCGCACCGCCGAAACCAGGGGAAGGCGGAAGCGGCCGGCGTCAAGGGTGCAGAGGGCTTCGAGGTCGAGCAGCCGCCAGCCTCCGTCGCTCCACCTGCCGAGGCTGACGGAGCCGGGCGGTCCAAAGGAGGGCGAGCCGGGATCTGCCCCCAGGCACAGGCACGGCCGGTTTCCCTTGTCGTATTCCCCTGCCAGGGCCGCGGCAAGCGTCGACTTGCCGATGCCGCTCTCGCCGAACAGCAGGACCCGTCGAGGCCCGGAACCTGTTCGCGCGGCAATCAATTCAGGAGAGGAGACGGAAAGGCAGTCCATGCGTCATCTCAGGGCGATCGCAGGCGGCGGGGAAGGATTATCTGAATTCCAGTCCGCCGATAAGTTTTCTGACCGCCTCCAGGAAACGTTCAAAGGTCGGCGTGATGTCAAAATCATTTTCCGGCAGGCCGCCGGCGATGGGATAGTTGTTGTCTCCGGCGCTGACAATCCTGCTGCCCTCCCATTCAATTTCCACGCTCCATTGGGTGCCGTCCGCGACCCCCGGATTGAAATAACTTTCCCGCCAGTCCCATACGCCGATACTGTCAAGGTCCCGCCGGAAAGACCGCCACTGCTCCGCTGAGGGGGTTATCTTCCTTTCGTCGGCGATTTCGTCGTCCTCCCAGGCCGTATACCACAAGTCGGCCCCCTTGAGCCGCACCGAATACGACGGCCCGGAATCACCGCCGATCTTTACCTTGAAGCGTTCCGGAACGGATGTCTTTCTGCTCATGGTGCTCCCTGTCTGTCTTTCAAGCTGCGGCGGGCCATGCCCGGGAAAATCAGGCCATCGGGGATGATGGATTGACCCGGCCTTTTCCGGACCTGATCCGACTCGTTGGGGATTTAATTCAATCCGGCCGGCCGCCGCATCCTGCCGGAACGGGTGCCGAATCGCCACCGGTCCGGACGTCACCCGCACAGAGTACAGGAACAACGGGTGAAAACGCACGAAAAATTTTTGCCGGGATGCTGCCCCGCGGCCGAAGCAGGCGGGAAGGGGCCTGTCAAACGGAAGCGGGAAATTCTCGCCATTCCGAGGTCGGGCCTGCAGGGCAGGTACCCCATTGTGGAGTTTCATTGGTTTTCAGAAAAGAATCAGGTAAAATCATGGCAAAGGTCGGGAAAGATCTGCCGCCGTTCGCGCGACAACGGCGTTCCGGGGCAACGGGCAGAGATGACCGCTTCTGTTGAGAGAAACCATATGGTTGAGGAGATGGAGATGACCGTGAAAAAAATCGCCCTGGTGACGGGCGCCAACAAGGGAATAGGTTTTGAAACCTGCCGGCAGCTTGCCCGGCTCGACTTTACGGTTCTTCTGGGCTGCAGGGACCGGGACCGGGGAGTCGCCGCGGCGGAGAAATTGCGGGCCGAGGGCCTTGATGTCGAACCGGTCCGGCTCGATGTGACCGATTCGAAAGATATCGGCCGGGTGCGCGACAAGGTGGAAAGCGAGCACGGCAGGCTGGATGTCCTGATCAACAATGCCGCCCTGTCCCATCCGGAGGATTCGGCAAATCCGAACAGTTGCGCCACAGTGTCCATGGAGGCCCTGCGGGCGACCTTTGCTGTCAACTTTTTCGGCCTGGTGGAGCTGACCCAGGCCCTGCTGCCGCTGATCAGAAAGAGCTCGGCCGGCCGCATCGTCAATATTTCCAGCATTTTAGGATCGCTGACCCTGCACAGCGATCCCAAGGCCGGCCTCGATCAGTTCAGGCCCTTTGCCTACGATGCCTCCAAAACGGCGGTCAACATGTTTACCGTACATCTTGCCGCTTTGCTCAAGGATACGCCGGTCAAAGTGAATTCGGCCCATCCCGGCTGGGTCCGGACCGATATCGGCGGCCCGGACGCCCCCCTTGATCCGGTTGAAGGCGCCAGGACAGGCGTGACCCTGGCCACCCTGGACGAGCACGGTCCCACCGGCGGGTTTTTCCACATGGGCAAGACCATGCCGTGGTAATAACCCGGCGCTTTGGCCGTTCCGGCATGCCCGCCAAAAAAGTCATAACGGATGCCTTCTCCCCGGCAAAAAGGAGATCGGTTTTGCCCTGCCGTGAAGGGCACGCAGGAATATCCGGCCGCGAAAGGAGAAAAAATGACACCAAAGCCCGGGGGTTGGACAGCGGAATCACCGGGCGGGCCTGACCCCCCGGACAAAAAGAGCGGGAGGAGACAGTGGAGGTCAGGGTCGACTGCTATGCGGGCTACAAGGCCGATGAGGCGCCGCTCCGTTTCTGGCTGGGAGAGAGGAAAATCGAGGTGGTGCGGATCATCGACAGATGGATCGGTCCGGATCACCAATATTTCAAGGTTGAGGGTGATGACGGCGCGGCGTACATTCTGCGCCGCGATATCCCGGAGGATACATGGAGCCTCACCATGTTCGACGGGACCGGGGGAGGAGAGGGAAGGATGGAGAATGCAGAGTGAAGAATGCAGAATGCAGTGCGTCCAGGTTGGCCTGAGCTCGCCAGGCCCAACGTAAGCACCGGAAATTGTTGGGGTTCGCAGGCTCACCCCAACCTACGGCCTATGCTGGAAAAGTTGGCAGTCGGCAGTCGGCAGTCGGCAGTTTGGAGATTGAAGCCTGCCGGCTTGTCTTTTTACAGCGTCCCTCATCCGGTCATGCCTGGCACCTGCCCGGAGTCTCACTTTTCGTTCGCTTACCTCCCCGGGGAGAAGAGTGTTGTGCGCTTCGCGCGGTTTAAGGTTCACGGTTCAAGGTACAAGGAGTTTAGAGCTCACCGAGATGATGCCGGATGTGCCGAGTGCAGGGTACGAGGCGACATTCCATTTGCGAAAGCTTCACACCCAAAACCTGATACCGTAATCCGTATACTTTGTACCGTTCGCCCCGGCGAACAGAATTTTCTGTCCTCTGTCTTCTGTCCTCTGTCTTCTGGTATGCAGCCGACTGCCGACTGCCGACTGCCGACTGCCAACTTGCAGTATGGCCGATTAACCCCTCAGCCGGTCGCCGCGGCAATTTTCCGCTGATTGACCATGCTCTTCAACTCCCTCATCTTCCTCCTTTTTCTGGCCATCGTTCTGGCCCTGCACCACCTGCCGCTGCCGTGGAAGGCGAAGAAACTCAATCTCTGCCTGGCGAGCTACGTGTTTTATGCCGCCTGGAATCCGCCGTTCGTCATTCTCCTGTGGATCTCAACCCTCATCGACTGGCTGGCGGGAAAACGTATCGCCGCGGCCCGCTCAACCGGGGCCAGGAAAGGGTTCCTGGCGCTCAGCCTGACGGTCAACCTGGCCCTGCTCGGCTTTTTCAAGTACGGCGGTTTTCTGCTCGACAATTTCACCGCCCTCCTGGAGCTGGCCGGCATCCATTTCCGCCCCGCCGCTCCCGGTATTGTGCTGCCGGTGGGCATTTCCTTCTACACCTTCCAATCCATGTCCTACAGCCTGGACATCTACCGGGGAAAGCTCAAGCCATGGCCCTCATTCCTCGATTTCGCCCTTTTTGTGACTTTTTTTCCGCAACTGGTGGCCGGCCCGATCGTGCGGGCCGCGGAGTTCCTGCCCCAGTGCGTCCGGGAGCGGCGGGCCACTGCCGAGCAGTTTGGCTGGGGACTGATCATGATCATCCTTGGCCTGTTCGGCAAGGTCATTCTCGCCGACGCGCTTGCCGCCCCGGTGGCGGACGCGGTGTTTGCCGCGCCGGCCGGCGCCGGTTTCGTTGACGCCTGGATCGGCACCCTGGCTTTTTCGGCCCAGATATTTTTCGACTTTGCCGGGTACTCCACCTGCGCCATCGGTGCGGCGCTGAGCCTTGGTTTCATCCTGCCGGAGAATTTCCGCTTTCCCTATGCCGCTCTCGGTTTTTCCGAGTTCTGGCGGCGCTGGCATATCTCGCTTTCCTCCTTTCTGCGCGACTATCTCTACTTCGGAATGGGGGGAAGCAGAAAAGGGGCGCTGCGGACGACGGTGAACGCCGCGGTCACCATGCTGCTCGGCGGTCTCTGGCACGGCGCCGCCTGGCATTTTGTCATCTGGGGGGGCATCCACGGCGTCCTCCTGGCCGTGGAACGGGCGGTGAAGAGCTTTCTTTCAAGCCGGGTCGATGTCTCCGTACCGGGTGTCCGGCCGGCGCTCATGCTGCTCACCTATTTTTTCATCTGTCTCACCTGGGTTTTTTTCAGGGCCGAGGACACCGGCGCCGCCTTCACCCTGCTCAACGCCATGGCCGGTGGACAGGACGGCGCCCTTCTTCCCGCATCGGCTGTCTGGCGGATATCCGTCATCACCGTGCTCCTGCTGGGGGGGCACTGGTACCTGCGCGACCGCGATTTCAAGGCAACACTGGCCCTGATGCCGTGGTGGCTGCGAAGCGCCGTGGTGGCGGTCCTCCTCCTTGCACTCACCCTTGTCCCCGGAGATGACCGTGCGTTCATTTACTTCCAGTTCTAAGGAGCGCAACGGCGCCGATCGCTGGCGCCGGACCCTGATCTGCGGCCTTCTGGGCACCGTTATCGTCCTCGGTGCCTGGGAGGCCTTCTGGCGCGCCTGGGGATTTGCCCCGGTCCTCGAAGACGATCTGGGCATCTGGGCGGTCATCCGCCGGGGAGTTGACCGGGCCGGCGGACCGGCCATTGTCCTTCTCGGGGCCTCGCGCATGCAGCTCGATGTCGATCCGCGAATACTCCGGGCGGAAACGGGCCGGAAAGCAGCGATGCTCGCCATCGACGGGAGTTCGCCGCTGCCCGTGCTGGCCGATCTTGCCGGCCGCAGTTCCTTCGACGGCCTCATCATCTGCTCCCTCCTGCCGCAATGGCTTGCCGACGGGGGAGAGGACAGGGGGCGATCGGCCAGGTGGGTGCGCAAATATCATCGGCAGAAATGGTCCTTCTGGATCGAGACCCGTCTCTCCCTGTTTCTGCAGGGCAGTTTTGTCTTCCGGTATCGCGGCCTGCTGCCCGATCGCCTGTGGAGGAATTTTCTGGAAGGGGAAATGCCGCGGCCGCCGTACGCTCCCATGCGGAGCGACCGCTACCGGCCGGCCGATTACAGGTTGACGGATATTGCCCAACTCCGGGCGGCCAGGCTTGACCGCCAGAGGGAAATCGTCGCCGCGGCGAAGCCGCTGGGCGAGGCGGAATTCGCCGCCCGGCTCGCCCGGATCGAGGATATGGTGCAGGGGATCCGAAATCGCGGGGGCAGCGTCATTTTTGTCAGGCTGCCATCCTGCGGCGAAACCCTTGAACTGGAGGAAGCGGCCTGGCCGCGGGGAAAATACTGGGACCGTTTTGCCGCAACGACATCAGCCCGAACACTCCATTTCGCCGACCATCCCGAACTTTCCTCTTTTGATTGTCCGGACGGCTCGCATCTCGACCATCGCGACGCTTCTTCCTTCACCCGCGCTCTGGTCGAGGTACTCGGCCTGGGGCAGGACAAGCCGTAAACGAACTCTCCCTTCAAATCAGGAAGAAATGGGAAAAGGGGTTGACTTCCAACCTGCTGTTTATTAGAAATTTTCTTAAACCCGCCTTGCGGTCGCATTCGATTGGACATCCTCCTTTTTGCTGCGAGGCATTCGGGGTGTTGGTAATGGAGGATTGATCCGCACCAGGCTATGAGCAGAAAACCGATCATCCACAATTTCCCGCCATCTTCCGCAAATCTCTGCGCCGTAAGACATCCCGGATACCGGGGTCCGCAAGTCTGCCCGGGAATGTTGTCCCTGGCGCCGGGACCGGGCGCTGACAGGGTGCGCTGATGTGGAACAGGTCCGTTCTGATGAGGCTGACCGTGCTGCCGGGTCTGTTTCTGCTGCCCTACAGCGGCTGTTCGGCGGGGGCCGGAAGCTATTACGCGTATTCCGCGGATCGGTACGAGCCTTATCCTTACCATCGCCTGGAACCGTATCCCTATCCCGGCCCTTACCTCCGACCGGACGGATCGTACTTCCTCAGGGATTATTACAGGAGCCGTTACATCCCCGGATACGGTTTTTACCGCGATTATTCCTTCGGCCGGCCGCCATACATAAGGGACCGGAGATATTACCGCTCCCCTGTGTTTCCCGATCGGAGATATTACCGCTCCCCGGTGTTCCCCGATCGGAGAGATTACAGTCCCCGGACGTTTCCCGACCCGAAGGATTACCGTCCCCGAACGTTTCCCGACCGGAGGGATTTCCGTCCCAGGACGTTTCCCGACCGGAAGGATTACCGTCCCCGGACGGCGCCCGACGGGAAACGATCTTTTCCGCGGCGTCACGATCGGCCGGGGAGGCGTCGATGATCGGTACAGCCCGTCTTTTTCCCCTCGACGGACCTGGCTTCAAGCCGCCGGAAAGGGGAAAACCCCATGGAAAGGAGATTACCCGATGAAAGAAGCCATCCTTTGTGTTGTTATTGCCATTGCCTGCACTTTCCCCGCCGCCCTCTCAGCCGAGGACGGGCTCAATGCCTGTTCGGTCCTGACCCATGCCGAAGCGGAAGAGGCGGCCGGCGTGCAACTGGCGGAAGGCAGGCTCACCGAATATCAGGCGATTTTTATGCAGGGAGTGACATTGTGCCACTTTGAATCCCTCGACCCCATGCAGTATAAAAATTTTGTCAGCGTTGAGCTGACAGTCGGGGAATCGCGGGAAGATGCCGTGAAAAAATTCGATGACGCGGTGTACCTGATCTTTTCCCCGGAAGACATAAATGCTTTGGGCGACAAGGCGGTCTGGGGCGGCGACGTATTCCAGCCCAAGGGCGGCCTGCATGTTCTCCAGGACAGATACTACCTTGCCGTCAAGGTCAACAGGGCCGATGGCCAGGACAACCTGGAGAATTCCCGAATGCTGACGAAAATAATCCTCGAACGGCTGCAGGGACGCTATTGACTAAGTTGACTTTCGGGGTCTTAATACCGCAATCTTTTTTCTTCCAGACTCTGTTCGAGCAGCTTGAGTTGTTCAATGGCCTCGGTAAGGTTCTTTTTTTCAACCGTCAGCTCTTCGTTTTCCTTTGTTAACCGCGCATTGAGCCGCTGCAACGCCTCGGTTTCCGCCCGGCGATCCGTGCGTTCCCTGTCGGAGTCCGTCTGCAGACGGGTCAATTCGTCCTCCATGTCGGCCATTTTCTTCAGAAGACCGTGTACATAGCGTGCTTCATCGCTCTTTCCCGACCGGGGATTCAAGGAGAGATACCGGTCAAACATGAGCAATGACCGGGCGTAATCAGGGTTCGGGTTGTTGTAATGGGCGTGGAGCAGGGCAAGGTAAAAACAGGAGTCGGCATGCTTCACATTGGGGGCCTCGGCAAGAAGAATTTCCAGCCGAAGGATTTCCCAGGCAATGGCCTCCTTGTCCATGGCATGAAAAGAGTTCGAATGGCAGAGGATCATCGGCCTTTTCGTGCAGGCGGCGGTGAACGCCAGCCCCGCGAGGAGGAGCAGGAGAAGCGGAAGGAGAAAACCCCTCGGTTGCGGACTTCCGGAAGACGGCATGAGGCTGTCTCTACTGCAGGACCCTGAGCGTCGGATGATCGAGCGGCTCCGGCACCGGTCCGTTCTCCCGGCGGTCCCGCACCAGTACGCTCCCGGGCAATGATTTGGCGTAGGCCTTTAATTCCGCCGCTATTTCACCTACTTTTATGTGGTTCATCTCCTTTTTCCCATCGGCAATGACTGCGGCAATGGACATGGACATGATGGGAAAGGTCACCTGCAGGCCCTGGCGGTTATGCGCGGCGATATAGCCTCGGGCCCTGTCTGTTTCGTCATAGAAAGCGGCTATGCTTTCGTCAAAACGGCTGATGATGGTCCGGCAGATCGCTTCATATCTGCGGACATCGGTGATGACGGCGAAATCATCCCCGCCGATGTGGCCGATGAAGTCTTCCTCCCCGCCATGTTCCGCCACGGCGTCTCTGATGATGGCGGCGGTGGCCCGGATGACGTCATTGCCCCTGGCATACCCGTAGCGGTCGTTGAATGATTTGAAATTGTCCAGATCCACCAGGCAGAAGGCCAGGCTCGCTTTTTCCGCCAGGCGCATGCTCAGGGTATTTTCAATCGCCAGCCCGCCCGGCATTCTGGTCAGCGGGTTTGAATCCAGGGAAAGCTGCTCGAGCCGGGACAGGCTTGACGCCATTAAACGCAGTGCTCCGGCGAGTTCCCCCAGTTCGTCCCTGGTGTCGATCTGTGGACAGTGATCGTACTCTCCGGCCGATATGATCTCGGTTGCCTGCTTCAGCCGCCTGATGGTGCCGGCAAGGCTGCGGGTGATAAGGGAGGCGGCGCCCAGTCCCATTATGATGCCCAGCAGGGAGAGCAGGGCGGTAATTTGAAAAGATCTGATGCCGATCCTGTTGGCCGTTTCCATTTTCTCCAGTTGCCCCTTCTCGCCCGCCTGGACCATCAGGTCCAGCAGCGCCGTCATCCGGTCAAACAGGGACCCGGCCAGTTCATCGAATTCTCCGCTGTCCGGGGAAATGGCGGCAGCGTCGGAGGCACCTGTGTAGAGCTCGCTGAAGCGGGCGTGGAGCGTTCTCAACTCCTGGAGGGGAAGATTTTCCGACAGAGGGAGCGCCGTCACCTTGTCGGCCAGTTGATTGAATTCCCGCTCCCGCTGCCGGAACAGATCGAGCATTTCCATGCTGTTGAGAATCAGGTAGCGGCGGCCGTACGATTCCTGGGCCAGGATTGCCTCCTCCATTTTATCGGCGGCCTGGATGAGATAGGCATCTTCTTCCAGGATGCTTCTGTTGATCCGTTTCAGTTCATCGAGGCTGCGGGCGGACAACACCGCGATGGCAAAGATGACGAGAAAGATGGGCAGATAGGGCAGGATGATTTTTTTCTCAAGGCCGAATCGCATGGGTGCGCACCTTGCGTACAGGGGTTCACGGTCCGGCAGGTCGCGCGTCTGCTGCACCGGTTACGCATTTTCAAGCAATATTCCTGCCATCAGTGATCTGCCTGCCGCGAAATTGTTGCTCGGCGGTGAATGTGCCGAAAAGTCAGCGGGATACGTGCACCGCCGTGCGGTCTGCCGGTCCGGGGGCGGCCGGGATCCCGCCGGGCGGTGCAGGGAGTTGATTTCAAAAAAGTAACAACAGTGGTAATCAGTAACCGGAAATGGCGGCGGAAGATATGAAAAAAATTATGCTTTACTAAAATGAACGGCGGGGATAATTTACCGCAGTCAGAAAGGAATCCCCGGTAAACCCTCGGTCTGCGAAGCGCGAAAGGGGGTGCGCCGCCGGGCGGTCAGTTCCCGCAAGCCGGGAGTCCGGGCTGCCCGCGGACGCCCCGTCCGTTGGTTTTTTCTGCCGGATTGCCGTGACAATGGGAGAACAGGCCAGACCTGGGAACAAAAAAAACAAAGAAGAAAGGGTGCTTGCATGAAAAGTGTCAATGAGTTCATGGCGGAAGTAATACGAAAGAATCCGGGGGAGCCCGAATTCCATCAGGCAGTGCGGGAGGTGGCGGAATCGCTGGCCCCCTTCCTGAAAAAAAATCCGCGTTATGAAAAGGAAAAAATCCTGGAAAGGATGATCATGCCCGAAAGGGTTGTCATTTTCAGGGTGCCGTGGCTGGACGATAATGAGGAGATCCAGGTCAATACGGGCTACCGCGTCGAGATGAACAGCGCCATCGGACCGTATAAGGGAGGCCTTCGCTTCCATCCCAGCGTCAACCTCGGAATTCTCAAATTTCTCGCCTTTGAGCAGGTCTTTAAAAACAGCCTGACAACTCTGCCCATGGGCGGAGGCAAGGGCGGGTCGGATTTCGACCCCAAGGGCAAATCGGACACGGAAGTCATGAAGTTCTGCCAGAGCTTCATGACCGAACTGTTCAGGCATATCGGGGAGAACACCGACGTCCCGGCCGGCGACATCGGCGTCGGCTCCCGGGAGATCGGCTATCTCTTCGGCCAGTATAAACGGTTGAAGAATGAGTTCACCGGCGTGCTGACCGGCAAGGGCATCAACTGGGGCGGCAGTCTCATCCGGCCCGAGGCCACCGGCTACGGCTGTGTGTATTTCGTCCAGGAGATGCTCAAGACCAAGGGCGAATCCATCGAGGGCAAGATCTGCACCGTTTCCGGTTCCGGCAACGTGGCCCAGTTTACCACGGAAAAACTTCTGGAACTCGGCGCCAAGGTGGTCACCCTGTCCGATTCCGACGGCTATATCTACAAGAAGGACGGCCTGACCAAGGATGACCTCAAGTGCGTCTTTGAGCTGAAAAATATTCGGCGGGGCCGCATCAAGGAATGTGTGCAATTGTGCAAGGACTGCACCTACTATCCCGGGAGAAGGCCGTGGGAGGTGCCCTGCGACATCGCCTTCCCCAGCGCCACCCAGAACGAAATCGATGAGAATGATGCCAAGACGCTCGTCAAGAACGGCTGCTCCGTCATCGGCGAGGGAGCGAACATGCCGACGACGCCCGAGGGCGTCAAGGTGTTCCTGAAGGCGAAAGTTCTCTATGCGCCCGGCAAGGCGGCCAACGCGGGCGGGGTCTCGACCTCGGGGCTGGAAATGAGCCAGAACAGCATCAGAACCGCCTGGACCAGGGAGGAAGTCGACAACAAGCTGCGCCGGATCAAAAAGAACATCCATGATAATTGCGTGAAATACGGTAAACAGAAGGACGGGTACATCAATTACGTGGACGGCGCCAACATCGCCGGCTTTGTCAAGGTGGCTGACGCCATGATCGACCAGGGAGTCGTTTAGGTTCAGACTGTTTTCAACATTTGGGGATTTCCGTCATCCCGCCGGCACACGGCGGGATGACGGTTCCCGCTCCCGCCACCCTGATCCTTTCGTTTTTTCGAAAACTGCCCGATGAAGACCTGCTCCGGTCCAGAAAGAACAAACGCATTACCCCGCCCCCAACCAACCGTTCATTCCGCCGATCTGTTCGGGAAAAGCAAACATGGCCAAAATAAAGTCAAAACCGGTGTTCAGCTCCGGCATCGAGTCCCTGGATGAAGTCCTGCAGGGCATCCTGGCAGGCGACAATGTCGTCTGGCAGGTGGATGCCGTCGAGGATCAGCTCCCCTTTGTCGAGGCATTTTGCCGATGCGCCCATATTGACGGCAAAAGGCTGATATATTTCCGGTTCGGGGAGCATCAGCCCCTGGTCCCGGATATGTATGAACCCGAAGTGTACACCCTGACTCCCCGTTCGGGGTTCGAGCAGTTCATCACCACTATTCTCGATGTCGTCAAGACGGCCGGCCGGGGTGCATGCTACGTATTCGATTCGCTGTCCGGACTGGCCGAGGACTGGACCAGCGACCGCATGCTGGGGAATTTTTTCAAGCTGGCCTGTCCCTATCTCTACGCGGCACATACGGTGGCCTATTTTGTTGTCCTGCGCAACACTCACACCCCCCTGTCGGTCAAGGCGATCCACAGCACCGCCCAGGTTGTCCTGGACCTGTACTGCAGCGACAAGGGCACGTATATTCTGCCTTTGAAAGTCAGCATGCGGCACACCCCCACCATGTACATGCTCCATGCCCTGCGGGGAAACGATCTGGAGCCGGTAAAAAGCAGCATCATCGTCTCGGAAATTCTGGCTTCCACGCCCCAGCCCTGGCTTGACAGCACGGTGCCCCGCCATGACCCGTGGGCGAAGAACCTGAGCGAGGCCAGGGCCCTGTGCGAAGATGCCGTCGGGCGGACGCCGGTCCGAAAGATTGCGGCCATGCGGCGGAAATTGATCAGGATGATGATCACCCGCAATGAGCAGTTGGCCGCACTGTGCGAGCAGTACTTCACCCTGGATGATCTCCTGGCCATCGGCAAGCGCATCATCGGCACCGGCCTGGTGGGGGGGAAATCGACGGGCATGCTCCTGTCCCGGGCCATTCTCCAGAACACCAAACAGAAGTGGCGGCAGCTGCTGGAAGTGCATGATTCGTATTTCATCGGCTCCGATGTCTTCTATTCCTTTGTCATCAACAACAAGTGCTGGTGGGAGCGGCATCAGATGAAGTCCTCCGCCAATCCGCTCAAGGCGGCCGAGGAGATCAGAGCCAGGCTGCTGCAGGGCAAGTTTCAGCGGGACATATTGAATAATTTCAGGGAAATTCTCAATTATTTCGGGCAGTCGCCGATTATCGTCCGCTCCAGCAGCCTCCTGGAGGATGCCTACGGCAACGCCTTTTCCGGCAAGTACGAGAGTGTGTTCTGTGCTAACCAGGGCACGCCCGAGGAACGTCTGGACGAATTCAAGAACGCTGTGCGCACCGTTTACGCCAGTTCCATGAGAAAGGAGGTCCTGACCTACCGGGCGCACCGGGGGCTGTGGACCCGTTACGAGGAAATGGCCCTGCTGGTGCAGCGGGTTTCCGGCTCGGTCTACGGCCGCTACTATCTGCCCCAGTTGGCCGGGGTCGGCTATTCTTTCAATCCCTTTGCCTGGGACAAGGGCATTGATCCGGCCTCGGGGGTTCTTCGCCTGGTATTCGGCCTGGGCACCCGGGCGGTGGACAGGCATGACGATGACTACACCCGTATCGTCGCCCTCAACGCACCGCACAAGCGTCCCGAGATCAACCCCGATGAAGTTCACCGCTTCAGCCAGCATATCGTCGATACCATTGATCTGCAGGGCAACAAACTGGTAAGCCTCCGCTTTGAGGACCTGGCGCGGGCTGCCGCCGGGATGCCCATCGAACTGTTTGCCGAGCGCGATCTGGCCATGGAGCGGCGCGCCGAAAAAGCGGGAATGGAGGATGTTTTCTCCTTCATGCTGACCTTCAAGAATATTTTCGCCAAGACCAGGCTGGTTGACGACATGCGGGAAATGCTCGGCATCCTTGGGGGCGCCTACAAATACCCGGTGGATATCGAATTCACCGTCAATTTCCTCGACAAGGACCGCTACCGGATCAACCTTCTCCAGTGCCGGCCGTTCCAGGTCAAAATGGACGCGGCGGTCACCGGTCCGCCCGAGGACATCAAAGAAGAGGATGTCCTCCTCAGGACGGCCGGGCCCATTCTGGGTGAGGCGGTTGCCCGGAAAATCGACCGGATTCTGTACATCGATCCCGCCAAATACAGTGCCCTGCCCACCGCCGACCGCTATTCCCTCGCCCGGTTGATCGGCGACATAACCAACGAGGCGCCCCGGGGAACCCATACCATGCTCATCGGCCCGGGCCGCTGGGGAAGCCGGATGCCGGAAATGGGAGTCCCCGTTTCCTTCAACGACATCAGGAATGTGTCGGTTCTCTGTGAACTGGCCGTCATGCATGAGAAATTATCGCCCGATATTTCCGTGGGCACCCATTTCTTTAATGATCTTGTCGAAATGGAGATCGTCTACCTGGGCGTGTATCCAAACCGCAAGGGCTACATTCTGCGCGACGACCTCATCCTGGGTAAGCCCAATGCCCTCCCGGCCCGCTTCCGCCGGATAAAGGCGGCCGAGGCCCTCCATGTCGTCGACCTCGGCAAGGCGCGGGTGTTCATTCATACAAACCCGATGGAGCAGCAGGGAATTGTTTTCCGGTCCAGCGGATAAGCCCGCGCCGGAATTTCCCCGGCCCTTGCCGGGAAAAGCGGCATCAGTCGGCATCTTTCAGCGGCTTGGTGCTGCCGATGGCACGCATTATGCTTATGCCTGGGAAACGGGCAAGCATCAGGCAGCAATATAAAAAGGAGATAAATCCGCATGAACATTCTCGGACAAAAGGAAATCCAGGCACTGATTGAGAAGGAAGCCGACCACTGCATATCCATCTACCTGCCGGTCCATCGTTTTGGCGACCCGCAGGACACCATACGTTTCAAGAATCTCCTGGTCCGGGCGCAGAGACAGCTCGAGGAAAAAGGTCTGCGCTCCGTTGAAGCGGCGAAACTGCTGGAGCCCGAACACGCCCTTCTGGAGGACCTGCAATACTGGAAGAAACTGGGTTCCGAGGGCATGGCCGTGTTCATCTGTGCAGACCTGCGGGCGAGATATCTCCTGCCGGCACGGTTCAGCGAGTCGGTGACGGTTTCCCGGCGCTTCATGGTCAAACCGCTTGTGCCGCTGATCACCGGTGACGGACGATTCTTCATCCTGGCGCTGAACAAGAGCGATACCCGCCTTTTTATCGGCAGCCGGTACAGCATCACCGAGATCGGTCTGCCCGAGGGCGCCCCGGCAAGCATCGAGGAAGCCCTCAAGTTTGATGAAGGGGAGAAGCAGTTGCAGTATCACACCGGCGCTCCGGCCTCCGGCGGCAGACGACAGGCCATGTTCCATGGCCAGGGAGCCGGCGGCGATGACGAACGGGAAAAGATCACCCGCTTTTTTCAGCAGCTTGAGCGGCATCTTTCCCCTGTTTTTTTTGAGCACAAGATCCCCGTGATCCCGGTGGGCGTCGAATATCTGCCGCCGTTATACAGGGAGATCGATTCTTCGGGAACGCTGATTCCCGGGAGCCTCAACGTCAATTCCGGCGCCCTGGAGCCGGACGAGCTCCATCGCCGGACCTGGGAGATGGTTGCGCCCCTTTTTGCCGATGAAGAAAGGGCGGCCCGGGAAAAATTTCACGCCCTGCACGGCACCGGCCTGGCCGTCACGGACCTGGCGGAAATTGTCGCGGCGGCCAGGGACGGCCGGGTCGAGACGCTGTTTACCCTGGAAGACGTGCAGATATGGGGGGTGTTCGATGCCGACAGGAATATGATCATTCCGGCCGCCGATGATTTTCCCGGGGCGGTTGACCTGCTCGATCTCTCGGTGGCCTTGACACTGAGCGGCAAAGGCAGCGTCTATGTCAAGAAGCTGGGAGACATGCCGGTGGCGGGGGATATTGCGGCGGTTCTGCGCTATTCCTGATTGACCTGTTCCGGGGCAAAAAGGGTGGGGAAACCGCCCTGGTTTGCCGTAAACCGCCCGGCGGCGGAACCGGCATCCGGAGGCCGTGCCCGGGATGAACAATCCTTTCCGGCCGGACGGAGTCCTGTGGGAGTGGACCCTCTTTCTTCACTCCATTTTCCCGACCAGCAGGCCGATCGCCAGGAGGGTGACCGCCCAGGCAAGAAGGCGGAGCGGTTTTTCCCAGGTGTTCAGCAGCTCGTCTTTCTCCCACCGTTTCACTTTTTCCTCCGTATTGAACAGGGCGCAGCAGTTCCGGGTTTTCCGGCGCACGAACCGGGCCTGGGTGCTCAGAGACCGCTGGGCCAGGCTGAACAGGGCGGCGGCGGCCGCACCGGCAAGCGCGGACCCCGATATCGTCCCGGACTGCGTCCAGTAGCCGGCTATGACCGGAAATGCCCCCCAGGACAGGGCAAAACCCAGGTCGCTGTGGAACAGGCCGCGCCACCATTCGAGATTGTAGGCGAGGACCAGAAAAGTGCCCGCCCCGAGGAGCGACAAGATCATCGGAGATGTATATTGAATCAGGATAACGGTCAGGATGGCCGGCAATATCAGGCCGCCGGCGGCCAGGAGTTGTAATTCCCGGTCGCTGAACCCGGTTTGCAGGGGCCGGCCGTTGTATTCGTCAAGGGCGTGGGCCGCAATCCCGGTCCCGCTGAAAAAGGCCAGCAGCATAATGGCCAGCACCTGCCAGTCGACGGTCGGCGCCAGAGCGGCTCCGATGGCGACATACGACATATTCCATGCCGTATAGGGCGGGTGGAGCAAGGTCCAGAGGTCCGCCAGACGGGTTCCCCGCCGGGCATAAAAAGCCGCGCCTTCCCCGTTCATTTTTTCCTCCCGGTCATGAAGATTCCTCCCCCAAGGGACATGTTGGTCCTTTCGACGCGATCCAGTCCCGCTTCCTCCCACAGTTCAATCAGTCCGTCCCCCGGAAAGCGCCGCCAGAATGCATCAATGTTCGGGCCGAGAAAGGTCCCGACCTGTTCCCAGCCATGGCCGATGTATTTCCCCGCCAGGGGGAGGCAGTTCCGGGTGTAGAACCGCCACAGCGCGCCCCACAGCCCGCGGGGCCTGCCGAATTCGACCATGCCGATGCTCCCGCCCGGCCGGACAACGCGGGCGAGTTCACGCATGCACGAAAGGGGATCCTCCACATAGCGGAGGAGATAGGTAAAGGTGAGGGCGTCGAAGCTCTCCCCGGCGAAGGGAAGCTCCTCGGCCCGCCCGAGAGCCGCCACAGCGCCGCCGTCTGCGGCCCGGCGCAGCATCTCCCGGCTCTGGTCCAGGGAAATGACCTGATGACCCTCCTGCTGCAGGAGTCGGGTTACTTCGCCGGTGCCGGCGGCCACGTCAAGGATTCTGGAATTCGGGGGCAGCCGGAGCCCGCGGATCATGCTCCGCCGCCATCGCGGATCCTGCCAGAAGCTGAGGAGCCGCGACCAGACACCGTAATCCGCGGCAATGGGCGCAAAAAGTTGTCTCGCTGTTCTGTTTATCTCGGGAAGCATCCACATTTTCTCCCGGGGATCCGGCCGCAGCCTCTCCCCGTAAACCGGCGGCCCGGACAATCGCCCGGCCCTTTCATTGCACCTGAACGGGTGGTTGACTCCAGGGATGCAAATTTTGCACCAGCCCTGCTTGCCGGCCAGCACAAAAGAGAAACCGGAAGGGGAGGGGTACCGGGGGTGGCATTTATCTTGCAATTCGGAAGGAAATCGGCGCCGAAGAGCGAAGCAGCCTGAGAAGGAGGGCAGGATGATCAATATATACAGGGGAAAGAAACAGCCGGTCTCCCTTGACCGGATCGATCCTTTCCACAGGATGCTCCTGGAAAACAGGATGCTGACAACGGCTCTGCTGGAAGAGCTTACCGGCTCTGCGGTCGCCGTCGATCCCTGCACCCGGGTGCGCGGAAGATGCGCGGTCAGGTTTGCGGTTTTGACCGGCGGCGGGAGGGTATTTGTTTTCGCCAGGTCGACGGTGAACCTGGCGCTCCTGCCTGAACCGGCGGTTGTTGAACTGCTGAAGGGACAGGTGCCGCTGGGCAGGATTTTCGCCCGTCACGCGGGAGATCATCAGCGGCGCAATTTCTCCTATTTTACCATCGAGGATGAACGGCTGACGCCGATCATGTACGGCCGTCTGCCCGGATCAGTCCAGGACGGGGGCCGTTCCAGCCGGAAACGACGGGTCCGAAGTTTCCCGGGGCGGGCCTACGATATTTTTCTCGGCCCGGCAAGGCTGGCGCGCATCGAAGAGATATTCTCCCTCCAGATAAGGGAGAGGGCCCTGGAATGGTGGGGAGCGACGGAAAATCGCCGGCGTCTTTCCGCGTGACTGCGGGAGTTTCCTTCCCCTGGCCGGTTTTCCTCAACGCCCGGTTATGTCCCGGGCGATAAACACCCCGCCGACGATGGTTCTGTCATCCGCGTCATAATAGGGCGTAAGGTTGACTTCGAAGCGGGCATTGCGTTCCGCATCATGGAATGACCCGGTCAGCGGTTGCCCCTCATTGAGCAGCTTCAGCATATCCCGCTCCGCCTGTAGTTCGTCGTTGAACCCTCGGGAACTGAGAAAATACCGTCTGCCGACGACTTGCGCCGGGACCCGGCCGAGATGCGCGGCCATGGCCTTGTTGACCCTGATCAGGCAATGGTTCCGGTCAATAAGGGCGATCATCTCGGTCAGGGAATCGACGGTCCTCTCCCATTCCCGCTTGGCGTGGATGATCATTTTTTCCAGCCGCTTCTTCTCCTCCAGCTCGTTTTTCAGGGTTTCATTGATTTTTTTCAGGGCGCTCTCCATGGTTTCGTTATAGCCGTAGGTCATCTGGGCCTGGACCAGCGCTTTTTCAACCCGTTCTATCAGAAAATCAATGTCCTCGATGGGCTTGGTGATGTAATCCCAGGCCCCGGAGCGGAGGGCGGTGATGACATCGGGCTTGTCTCCCACGCCCGAAAAAATGATGACCGGGGTTTCCGGAGACTCGATGACGACTTCCTCCAGCAGGTCAAATCCGTCCATGACAGGCATACGGAGATCGGTCAGGATCAGGGCCGGCTTTTCCTTTCGGAACTGCTGGAGGGCATCATGACCGTTTTCGGCCTCCATGGCAAAGTACCCCCTTTTCCTGAAAAAAGTAGCTATGGATTTCCTGAGGAATGGGTCGTCCTCGGCGATCAGGATCTTGGTTGCATCCTGTTCCTCCATGGTCTTCTCCCTTGTTGAAGTTGTTGCGGCGGTTATGCGCCGAGTGGTCCGGCGTGATGGATCCGCTGCCGTCAATTGACGACTTTCAGCCATTGCATGTCATTGGGCTGCCGTTCCCGGGGTCCGGATAACTCATCGAAATCGCTCAAGAGATCCGCCCGGGAGAGTTCCTTGCATTCGGGGCAGAGGCAGGGCAGGACTTCGGCCTCGGTATGGTCGGCCAGGTACGATTCTATCCGGTCCCAGTATCCCTGGTCGTTCCGGACCTGTTTGCAGGAGGGGCACACGGGCAGCAAACCCTTCAGCATTTTGACCTGTTCCAGGGACTGGCGCAGGTTGTTAATCAGGTGCTGATTTTCCCGTTCAAGATTTTTGCGCACGGTTATGTCGTCGAAGGATTCGATGCAGCCGATGACCTCGCCGAAGGCGTTGACAACCGGTTTGGCCTTGATGATGTAGTAGCGCTTCAGCCCGTCTATCAGTTTTCCCTGCTCGTAGATGATTTCCTTTTCTCCTTCCTGGATGCGTTTGAGGGTGCACCTGGGGGTCTGACAGAATTCCCCCGGCCTGTTGTCGTGGCATTTGATCTTCTTGCGCGGCTTCTTTCCGTCGTTGAACGTCTCCCAGTAAGCTGCGTTGCCGTCGATGATGTGATGGTCAAAGCCGGTAATGCACATCGGAAAGGAATGGTTGAAAGCGTTCCGCAGAAATTTGCGGTCCTTTTCGTAGAGAAATATCCTGAACAGGATCATGTACAGAAGGATGCTGAACGAGACAATCAGTATCCGGGTATAGATATTGTCCAGGGACGAGGCAAACAGAGCTGAGTCCAGGCTGAATTTGCCGGGGATGAACATGGACGCCGCCAGGGAGTTGATCACCCAGAGCAGCAGTCCGAAGATGAAGAGGAACGGCAGGCTTTTAAAAAATCGTTTCATGGTGCGGCCCTTCTTGGGGAGGTTATCATAAGGTCCTGTATTTTCCTTGTTATTGCGCTCGTTGAGCCATTGCTTGTTTTTCAGTTAGCAGATTCCATGCCATTTCCAGCACAAGTTGAATATGAAATTAAAATGTGTAATTTCAGTATGTTGTAGAGTCGAAGGTGAGCAGCTGCCGCACAGTGAAATCTTTTTTGTGTCACCAAAAGTGCACTATGTTCACTTTAATTGACAGGGACGCTATTGACTAAGTTGACTTTTAGGGAGAACGTACTCCGCTGATTCTGGATCAGAATTTGCAGAAAAATGGGGAAGTGGAAAAAACCCGATTTATCGAACCTGCGGAGAGGAGATACGTATGCGGAGAATCGTTTTATCCGGGGCGCCCCATCGCGCGGACTGGCTTTTGCGTCCGCTGGGTCAAGGCATCCCGATGCTGCTGCTCGGTTTGTTGCTCGCGGCCTGCACCCCTATGGAACTGGCGCCGATCACCCCTGAACCCTCCGGCCACAGGCAGCCCGGCCAGGTGATCTGGCACGACCTGGTCACGGACGATGTGGAATCGGCCAAAAGGTTTTATGGGCAGCTCTTCGGGTGGACCTTTGAGGAGCACGGGCGTTACACTCTGATCCTCAACGACGGGAGCCCCATTGCCGGGATTGTCCCGGATAAAAAGGGGGCGGCTGGTCCTGAACGGTCCTGCTGGGTGATGTGCCTGTCCGAGGACAACGTGGACGGCGTCGCCCGGCTGGTTGAACGGATCGGCGGCCAGGTGGTCAAGGGACCCGGGGAGATCGCCAGGCGGGGCCGTTACCTGGTTGTCCGTGACCCCTTGGGCGCGCCGCTGGTGTTGATGCATTCGGCCAGCGGCGATCCCGAGCCGGCGGTGCCTCCCATCGGCGGCTGGCTGTGGGACGAACTGTGGACCTCGGATATCGAAGCCGCGGTGACCTTTTATCAATCCCTGGGCAATTACGCGGCCCAGCAGGTGAATCCGGATGAGGATGAGATCGGCTACTGGGTCCTGATGACCGATGACCGGTGGCAGGCCGGAATTACCGCTGTTCCCTTCGAGGACATGCCGCCCCAGTGGGTGCCGGTGATCCGGGTGGCCGATCCGGCTGCCGTGACCGCAACGGCCGCCGAACTGGGCGGAAGAGTTGTGATAACGCCCGATCACCCCCTGGGCGGTGGCCGCGTATCCCTCATCGAAGATCCCCTGGGCGGGCTTGTCATGGTGCAGTCCTGGCAGCCGGAAGAATCTCCCGACACGGAGCAGTGATAATGAAAAAACTGGTTTTCCTGGTGCTGGCGGCGCTGTTCGGCGGTTCCCTCCTCCTGCTGCAGGCGGGGTGCGCGGGGGGCGGGGGCGCGTATTACCGTTCCTATGACACCCGGTACGGGTACCCCTATGACCGCTACTACCGGTATCCCTACGGCAGCCGCTTCGTTCGTCCGTATCCCTTCCGGTATTCCCCCTATCATCCTTACCGGGATTTTCAGTTCCGCTATGTACCCAGGTACCAGTACAAGCGATATCGCCATTTCGGCCGCCCGCCGGGACACCTGCGCGACAATAGGAGACCTTTCCGCCCCCGTCCCCATGACCGGCCGCGAAGGCGGTAGATGGCTGTTGATGGTTTAGGCGAAATTGTTATGGGAAGGGACTTCGTCAGGATATCCTGTAGGAATATGAGTGAGATACGGTGGAAAAGAGGAAGAGATTGTTCAAGATGACTGACAGGGCAGGTTGTCGGGCTGTCGGACGGACACGCATGAACGTTTATGCAGGAGCGACAGGATGAACGATTACACAAAAGGGACAGAGACGCTCACGCGGCTTGTCGGTCCCGGCCGGGCGGAAAAGATTACCGCGCGCTTCAGGGAACTGAGCCCCGCCTTTGAGAATGAAGCAATTTCAGTCGTGTTCGGTCGAACATGGTCGAGGAAAGCCATTGATCCGAAAACGCGAGCGCTGTGCAGTATCGGTATCCTCGCGGCGCTTGGGCGTCATGGGGCCTTGCGGATTGTATTCGGCATTGCTCTGAGCAGCGGCGCCACGGTTGAAGAAATTACCGAAGCACTGCTGCAGGCGGCAATTTATGCCGGCTATCCCGCCGCCCTGGATGCGCTGCCGGTCTTGCAGGCCGTGCTTGAGGAGAAAGGGATCACCCAGGACGCGGCAGGTTGAGGGCCGCTGTTCAGGCGGGAGGATAAAATGACCCGGTTGCCGCCTGGGGTGAAACGGAGGCCCAAAAAGGACAAAAGAGTGTAAGCCGTACCATTGCGCTCGGCGATCGGGTGATCAGGATGGGCTCGTAGCTTTTCATCTTTTCGATTTTTTAACAAAAAAGAAGGCCTGCCGGCATCCGCCGGTCAGGCCTTCCGCAAATTTTTGTCCTTTTTTTACCGGCCTAGAACTGGAAGCGTACTCCCACGCCCAGGCGGGCGGCTTCGCTGGAGATCAGATCGTCGGCGAAGCAGCGTCCCTCGATGAAGAGAGAGGTCTTGAAGGAGTCCGGCCTCTCGTAGATGAGATAACCGAGATTGACGATCAGGTCGACCTCGTCTTCGTCGGACCAGTACCCCACGCCGGCGCCGGCAAACACCCTGTCGGTGAAATGATAATTCAGCAGGGCGTCGGCGGTGAAGGCATCGCCGCCGTCATCACCCGCGAAACGGATGAAGCCGCCGACCAGGCCCATGATGTAGAGCTGGTCGAGCAGCGGATAGGCGTACCCAATACGGGCAAAGACGTAGCTGGCCGGGTCGAACTGCTGGGCCAGGCCGATATCAAAGACCGGGCCGCCCTTCAGTTGAACCGCGGGCTCGGGTGCCGGAGCGACCGGTGCCGGAGCGACCGGCGGAGGAGCAGGAGCCGGAGCGGGAACAACCTTTGCCGGAACCGGACCGACATTCGCCAGGGTCACGTTGCCGCAGATCGGGGGGACGAGGAACTCGTAGCGCTGGCCTTCGCTGTCGACGTAAAACCTGTAAGCTTCGAAGGGCTGATCGCCGGCCCAGGTAACATCCTTGAGCACTTTCACCCGTCCGGTAAACTTGTTGCGGAAGAGCATCCAGATGAACTGGTCGCCCGGGTCAACCTGGATGGTTTCCACCTCGGCGTCCGGGAGTTGGGCCATGAATTCGGGATACAGTTCCGGGTAGCCCGCCCTGGTAAATCCGTCCTGCAGGTCGGACTTGTTCTGTTCCACCATGGTTTGAAATTCGGTCACGGAGGTGAGCGGCGGCGAAAAGGGGTGTTCCGCCAAACGTTTGAGGGATACGGCGGCGGCGGCGGAAGATGCGTAGGCCGTAACCAGAGCCAAACCTAACAACAGAAAAAATATTTTCTTCATCTTCTTTCTCCTTGAGGTATAAACAATCAGTGAACAAGTTTTTTATACTATATCAAAATTTGTACCAAAAGACAATAAGGGAAACATATACCCCCACCGGGGGAATATCAGGGGCACGCGTCCCGTACCGGAAAGCCGGTCTGGGCCAGGGCGGCGCGGATGCCGGCGGCATGGTCGGGTCCCCTGGTCCGCAGGGTGAATTCCACCTCGGCGTGCTGCACCGGCAGGGAGGAAAAGGTCCGGTGATGGTCGACCCGGACGATATTGCCTCCGGCGGCGGCGATGATTTTCGTCACCTCGGCAAGGGAGCCGGGGATATCCCTGATCTCGACAATCAGCCGGACCAGCCGTTGGGAGCGGACCAGGCCCCGCTGAATAATCGAGGCGAGTACCGGCATGTCGATGTTGCCGCCGGAGAGCACGACCCCGACCTTCCTGCCCTGGAACCGCCCGGCATTTACCATCAGGGCCGCGAGACTCGCGGCGCCGGCTCCTTCGGCAACGGTTTTTTCCACTTCCAGCAGGAGGAGCACGGCTTTTTCAATTTCCTCCTCGGAGACGACCAGGATGCCATCGGCCAATTGCCGGATAATCGGCAGGGTCAGTGCTCCGGGCTTTTTGACGGCAATGCCCTCGGCGATGGAAAAGGAACCGAACCGGGGGGACCGGCCGGCCAGGGCGTCGGCCATTCCCGGATAGAGTTCGGTCTGCACCCCGAATATTTTGATGCCGGGCCGTCTGGCCCGAGCCGCCACAGCGTTGCCGGCCAGCAGTCCGCCGCCGCCGACCGGCACAAAAAGGGCGTCAAGTTCTCCGCATGCATCCAGCATTTCCAAGGCCACGGTACCCTGGCCGGCAATGACCAGCGGATCATCGTACGGGTGGACCAGGAAGAGCCCCCGCTGTTCCGCCAGCCGCAGGGCCGCCCGCACCGCCTCTTCCAGCCCCTCGCCCTCGAGCAGCACCTCGGCGCCGAAGGAGCGGGTATGCTCCACCTTGAAGGTGGGGGTGTGCACCGGCATGACGACCACCGCCGGTATCCCTAAACGCTGGGCGTGATAGGCGACCGCCTGGGCATGGTTGCCGGCGGAGGCGGCCGCGACGCCTCGGCGCCGGGCATTTTCGTCAAGGCCGAGCAGGCAGTTCAGGGCGCCGCGGTCCTTGAAGGAGCCGGTAAACTGGAGGTTTTCAAATTTGACAAAGACCTCCGCCCCGCAAATGCGGCTCAGCACCCGGGAAAAAAGACAGGGAGTCTGCACAACTCCGCCGGTAATGGCTGCCGCCGCCTTAAGGATATCCTGAAGGGTTATCTCCATGACCATATTCAACCCGATACGTTGGGATCAACAAAGGAATTTTTTCGCGGGGCGGAAGGTGCCCTCCACCTCATCGATGCACAATCCGGTCAAGGGCGGAATGAATATCCGGGCAGGCATGGACGAATCCCTTTTCCATCAGAACCCGGGGCATCACCTTCTGGCTGTTGAGCAGCAGTTGTGAACCTTCTCCGGCCGCCAACCGGATCAGGCAGGCGGGCACGGCCGGGAGGAATGCCGGCCGGTGCAGGGCCGCGGCCAGTGCCCCGGTCAATTGCCTGTTGGTGACCGGGTTCGGGGCGGTGCAGTTCACCGGTCCGCTGATTTCGCCGTGGTCGAGGAGAAAGACAATGGCCGCAATCAGGTCATCGATATGAATCCAGGAAAACCACTGGTCTCCCGGCCCGAGCGGGCTGCCTAATCCCAGTTTGAATACCGGGATCATTTTTGCCAGCGCGCCTCCATCCGGGCCAAGCACGACGCCGAAGCGGCAGCGCACCACCCGGATACCGGCGGCTGCGCATTTTTCCGCCTCCTCCTCCCACTCCCCGGCCAGGCGGGCAAGGAAATCGACGCCGGGCGGCGAACCCTCGTCAAGCTCCTCATCACCCCGGTCTCCGTAATAACCCACCGCGGATGCGCTGATGAGAACAGCGGCGGAGGATTCCTTCCGGGAAAGAGCATCGGCGATATTGGCGGTGGTGCGGATGCGGCTCTCCCGGAACAGGCGCTTGTTTCCCGCGGTCCAGGGGCGGAACAGGGAGGCGCCCGCCAGGTTGATGACCGCATCGTGCCCGGCGGCGATGGACTGCCATTTGCCCGGCTGCAGCGGGTCGCCCTGGATATAGGTGAGTCCGGGGCGGGTTGATTTGCGGGGGGAACGGGAAAGGATGGTTAAACTGTGATCGGCCTCCAGCAGGGTTTGCGCCAGGTGAGTGCCGATGAAGCCGGTGCCTCCGGTGATGAAAATCTGCATGGCCGGTGTCCTTTGAAGATGAATATGTTTCCGATTTCAGGATTAAATAAGCAAACCTCATACCATCTTCGGAGGAATCGGGTGCGGCCGGCGGTGTCCTGCAGGGGCCGGGTGGGGATTATCAATGGATGAGGCGGAAGTTCAGAAGGCAGGGAGGGTTGATGTGCCGCGGCAACGCTCAAGAATGAAACATTGTCGAAAAGGGCAGGGGCCGGCAGGAATACCGAGGGGGACGGTATCATCCTGCCGGCTGAAATGGGGGAGTGGGGTGCCCGCCCGAGAATTCAGGCAGGGAAGGTAACTTGTGATTATTTCATGCGACTGCCGGTTCCATGTCGAAGGATTCTTTACTCTTTGATATCGACGATCAGGCGTCCGACCCGGAATTTTCTCCTCGGCAGCATGCCGGCAACGGCAGTGCCCACGGCGGCGGCGAGAAAAATATAAAAGAAGAGCCGGGCGGTGGGCGCAGGAACGACTGATATGCCGGCAAATACGCAGATTGCAGCCAACGAGGAGAAAATGAAAAAGAGAAGAGCCCATCGATACATGATTTTTATCCTTTGCTGAGATCGTGCTTCATAAAATCATATATATCGCAAAGACAGCAAATAGTGTGCCAGCTTTTGCAAAAGGAATAATGAGATACAGGCGAACCCCGCACAATTGCGAAGTTTGCGGGGCTGGATCAATCGAGGGATTTGTCTGCCGGGAACGGAATACGGTTCCGGGGGCCCGCAGAGTGACACGGTGAATCAAGCCGGCAGGCAGAGGTCTCGGACGCAGAAGAGCATTTCAGCCCTGCAGTCGGCGGGGCGCATCGAATCCTGCCCCGCCGGACGAGTCCTGCCGAACCGGAATCCGGATTTCCCACACGCCGGGGTCAGAACTTCCCAACTTTTCTGTTCTCCTTTCCGGGGCACGCCTGCCAGGGAGAAACGCCTCTTTTTCTGCGGTTTCAAGAGTAATGGCGTACATTGCTGTGGCATGAAATTTGATAATCATCGTCAGGTTTGCAGGTTCGCTTGGCGGAGATCCGGATCCTTAGCTCTCCGCCAACTGGTTTCCGTTATGACCGGGAGCCTGGATCGCGGACCGTTGCAAGGAAAAGGCCGCCCGGATTTTCCCGGCGGCCCGGCGGAAGACATCACGCCATTTTTATGAATCGTACAAAGAAGGAGGTTGCCATGGCATCAATTGCAAAAGTCATTGAATTGAGCGCGGATTCGGAAAAGAGTTTTGACGATGCCCTGCAGGCCGGCATCAAACGAGCCAGCGAAACCTTGCGCAACGTTCGCAGTGTCTGGATCAAGGACAAGGAAGTGCTGGTGGAAAACGGAGTTCCCAAGACCTATCGCCTGCACTTGAAGGTGACTTTCAAGCTTGACTAGGGGATGGGAGAGGGCGGGACCGGGCCGGAGGCTCGGTCCCGGTACCTTATTGAGCGGTATACCCCCCGTCTATGACCAGTTCGCTGCCGGTGATGAATTTGGCTTCGTCGGAGGCCAGATACAGGACGCCATAGGCAATATCTTCCGGTTCCCCGACATGGCCGAGGGGATGGCGGTTGTCAAGCCCCCTCCGGAAGGCATCCAGTCCTTCCGGCGATTCCCTGGCCAGCTTTTCGACAAGGGGGGTCCAGATAAAACCGGGGTGAATGGAGTTGACCCTGATATTGTCCCCGGCATAGATGAGGGCGTCGTTCTTGGTCATCAGCCGCACCGCCCCCTTGGAGGCGTGATAGGGCGGCAGGTCCGCCGCGCCGACGATGCCGTAGATGGACGACATGTTGATGATGCTTCCTCCGCCGGCCTTCTGCATATAGGGAACCGCGTGTTTGGTGCAGTAGAACACCCCGTTGATGTTTATCCGCAGGACCGTGTCCCATTCCTCGGCGGTGATTTCATGGGTGGGTTTGTTCACCCCTGCTATGCCGGCATTGTTGACCAGGATGTCTATGGATCCGAATTCATGGGCGACTTCGGTGAACACGCGGGCAACGCTGTCTTCCCGGGATGTGTCGAGATGCCAGTATTTCCCGGTCCCGCCGCTTTCCGCTATTTCCCTGGCAACGCTTTCACCCTCTTCATCGTTGATATCGGTCACCGCAACTTTTGCCCCGTGCCTGGCCAGCAGCAGGGCCGATTCCCTGCCTATTCCCAGGGCGCCGCCGGTGACAACGGCGACTTTTCCTTCCACTCTTTTCATGACTTTCTCCTTGTTTTCCAGGTTTTGACGATAAGGTCGGAAGGACGTCCTTCATTATCCTTCCATAGCCGACGATAAAAACAATAACCGTGCCACCCGGGTGACGAAAGGGTAAAAATCCATTCTGCTTCAGTCGGACGGGGTTGCAAGCTGCTGCCGGATAAAGCGCAGCGCCCCGGCAATCAGCTCCGCCTCCGGTGCGCGCACTCCGGTCCACTCGCCGCTGTCCCGAAGGTGCTTGATTGCCGCCCGCCAGGCGTCCAGGTGCTGAAAATCCCAGTCGATGAGGGCCTTGGCGGCCTGATCCGTTTCCCTGGTTCCTGTCTCGAAATAGTCGATCATGGTCTGCAAGAGTTGCAGGGCCGTGTTCCTGTCCATTTTCCCTCCTGTTGCGCAGTACGATAATTCGGCGGCAGGCCGTTCGGCACATGCCGCGTACAGGCTCCCAAATCAGTCCGATTGATGAGCAGGCCCGCCGTCCATCGGCAAACGGTCGGTTTATTTACCGCTCCCGGCCCATGAACGGAACGATAAGCATCCACGGCAAGGTGAGCCATTTCGGGTCCCGGTAGTTGGCCAGGCCCAGAACCATGGAGGTGTGACCGGCCGCGGGCTGGGGGCGGTAGGTGCCGAACAGCCTGTCCCACCAGGGAAAATTGAAGCCGTAGTTGCTGTCCGTTTCCCGGATGATGACCGAGTGATGAACGCGGTGCATGTCGGGGGTGACCACCAGGCGCCGCAGAATCCGGTCGGCATGCTCAGGCATGGAGATGTCGCCGTGGTTGAACATGGAAGTGGCGTTGAGCAGGATTTCAAAGACGATGACCGACCATGGGGGGGCGCCGAGCGCCAGAATCACTCCCATTTTGATGACGATGGACAGGAGGATTTCTCCGGGATGAAACCGGGCTCCGGTGGTGACGTCGATATCGAGGTCGGTGTGATGCATCCTGTGAAAGCGCCAGAAAAGCGAAATCCGGTGAAAAAGGACATGCTGGGCATAGATGGAAAAATCCAGGACCATTATGGCCGCCGCCCCTTCCGCCCAGCCGGGAAGCGGGAAGAGGCGCAGCAGCCCCCAGCCCATCTCCCCTGCGTAGAACGCCGCGCCCACCGCCGCCGCGGGGAAAACCAGGTAGGCCAGCACCGAGTTGAACGTGGTCAGGGCGAGATTGTTCGTCCAGCGGACAAGGCGCCCGTGCGCCAGAGGGCGGCGGGGAGCCAGTATCTCCCAGGAAGCCACGGCCAGGAAAATGCCCAGGAAAAAACCGAGCCGGAGGAACATAACGTTATCGATGGGAAACATGTTCATCGCTCAGCCTCGTCCGGAAACTGCAACCGGCAAGATCCCGTTTGGGTCACCCTCCGGCCCTGCCGGCCGGCGGCGGATGCTTCCGGAGAATGAGAATCATCCGGCAGGAGGAGAGGCCCCGACGCCGAACAGGGCGAAGACGAGCATCAGAACAAGGGTCTGGATCACCCAGCCGATGGCGCATACCCCCACCGCCCGCCAGGTGCTGGTGTAGTCAAGGGCCTGCCTGACCGCGATCACCATGGCCACCAGCATCCAGACCGCTGCCGCGAAAAAGACGATGGGGGCCACGCCGGGGATGATGCCCGCCACCCGGATCAGGCCCGGAGAGCTCGAGAAGCCGATGGTGCGCAGCAGTTCGCCCAGGTCGGCCTGGGTCTGGGGCTGCGGGAGGAACCTGGTCCCGATGAAGTAGGTGAGGAGGGCCCACAGATACCAGCCGCCGAGGGAGGCGACGATTCCCATGACAAAGCCGCCGGCGGAAGCCCCTTCCATGCCCATGGTTCCGATGCCGGCGGCGACGCTGGCAAGGATGACGACGCCCATGGCCTGGGGCATGGCGGTTCTGTCCGCCTCAACCTCTTCATACAGGTGGACATCCAGCTTGGCGGCGCGCAGCATGCGATCCACGAAAACATTCATAAAATCTACCTCCCGAACCTGAGATTCTGTTATACTTTCCCTGTAATTCAACCGCATGTCCCGGATAAATGCAAACAATACTCAATATTTCCGTAAAACAGCCGGAAACTTTGCCCGATGGGGACAGGGCGGGCATTGATGCCGGCGGGGCAGGATGATGCCGCGGCCGAAATACCTCCCTCTGTGGCTCGGCTACGGAGCAGTCTGCCTGGCATACGCAGTCTGGATTGTCTCCCTGGCCCTCAATAATTTCGCCATGGTTCATGACGTCTATAACCAGGCCGGCGAGCGGCTGCGGCCGGAGATCGTCCGGAAGGAGGCGCTGCGGGAGCTGGTCGAGGAATGCCGGGAAGAAACGGCGGCAGCGGGCCGGCTGCGGCCGGACGACCCCTGTCTTTCCCCACCGGCCGCGGCCCTCGAAGAGCGGCAAAAAATCGTCAAAATGCGGCTCCTTGGCGAACAGGGCCGCGCCTGGCGCAAGCTGATGCTGTTTTACCTGTCCTTCGGGAACGTTTTTCTCGTTCTGCCCATGCTGACGCTCTATCTGGCCCTGGCTTTTCTGATCTGGCTGTGGCGGAATCTACGGATCATCAGATGAAAAGTTGGCAGCCGTCAGTCGGCAGTTTGAACCTTGAAGCCTGCGGCTTGTCGGTGTTGACGGGACCCCTCATCCGCCCCTGCGGGGCACCTTCCCTGCCCAGGCTTCGCCAGGGAGTTGGCAGTTAGCAGCTGGAACGAGCTGAAAGTTCCAAGCTGAAAACCTCGAACCTTATACCTCGAACCTCGTACCGTTCGCGCCAGCGAACCCCGGCGACAGCCGGATTCCCCTCATCCGCCCCTGCGGGGCACCTTCTCCCCAAGGAGAAGGGTGTTGAAAAGTTGGCAGCCGTCAGTCGGCAGTCGACAGTCGACAGCTTGAAACTTGAAGCCTGCCGGCTTGTCGGTGTTGACAGCGCTCCTCATCCGTCCCTCTGCGGGGCACCTTCTCCCCCGGGAGAAGGGTGTTATATCCCCTCTCCTGCGGGAGAGGGTGGCCGGAGGCCGGGTGAGGGGCCGTTTATTCAGGCAAGCCGTCAGGCTTCAAACCCAAACTGTCGACTGCCAACTGCCGACTCCCAACTCTCCGGCGCCGCCGGGAATCACC